>JFJP01037063.1_pt1 | contig 51698 bp, 32 predicted proteins | sample 431651 | NCBI WGS metagenome assembly JFJP01 (sample SAMN02602958, study PRJNA72255) | Microbial mat metagenome, whole genome shotgun sequencing project. | biome: fresh water; feature: sink hole; material: water; isolation source: purple microbial (photo- and chemosynthetic) mats found in... | reverse complement strand
TCAAAGAAGTGAAACCTACTTCCACTTTGTTTTATCGCCAGCAGCACAGTAATTTTTCGTTTACCGCAACGCTTAAATACACTCCGGAATCCGGAAAAGACTTAGCCGGAATTGCCTGTTTGCAGGGCGAAAGGTTCAATTATGTTTTTGGCGTTACTAAAAAAGAGAACGATTATTTTCTGGTTTTGCAGAAAACAGCAAGGGGACAATCTACTATTCTTGCAAGCAGTAAAATTGATGTAAAAAGTCTAATCCATTTGCAGGTAAAAGCAGAAGGCGACAATTACGAGTATGGATATTCGATTAATGGGACTGATTTTACAAATTTAGGAGGTATTGTTTCGGGCGATATTCTTTCAACCAATGTGGCAGGTGGTTTTACAGGCAGTTTAATTGGACTATATGCCACTTCTGCAAACGATGCGCTTCCTAATCAGTAATTGTCGACCATAATCTGATACATCTTTTATACTACTAAATCGTCTACTAATGAAAAAGTTCCTTATAAATCTGCTGCTTGTCTTTCCTCTTTGCCTTTTTGCCCAGACAGCAAAAATAAAATTTGATATCGATAGAAAAATAGGCGATATCGATCCTAAAATTTATGGCGTGTTTATGGAGCCTATAAATTTTAACGGCAAGAGAATGGGTTTGCCCGATTCGATAACTTACAGTACGCTGTATGGGACATTATACGATCCAAAATCACCGCTGGCCGATGGGAATGGGTTCAGGAAGGATTACATCGAAGCCATGAAGGAGCTTAAAATAACCAATATGCGTTGGCCTGGCGGGAATTTTCTGATGGCTTATGACTGGAAAGACGGCATAGGCCCAAAAGATCAGCGTCCCAAACGCATCAATCTCGCCTGGGGCGGATTGGAAACAAACCAGGTTGGCACCGACGAATGGTTTGCATTAAATAAGGCCATTGGAAGCGAGGATATTTTATGTGTAAACCTCGGCCTGGGTTCTATTTTAGATGCCTGCTACTGGCTGGAATACTGTAACCATAAAAAAGGAACATACTATTCGGACCTGCGTGCTAAAAATGGTCATCCCGAACCTTATAACGTCAAAATTGTGGATTTGGGCAACGAAGTCGACGGATATCCATGGGAACTGGGACATAAATCCATTGATGAATATGCCAGGTTAGGACGTGAAGCTGCAAAAGCATTGAAAGCAGTCGATGGCACTATTAAACTGGTTGCTTCCGGGTCGTCTTACTATGAAAGTACTAATCAATGGTTGGATTGGAACCGGGAAGTGCTGACAAGCTTTGGCGATCTGGTTGATTATCTTTCTATTCACCGCTACTGGGAACGATCGGACAAATATTACGAATACATGGGTCAGAGTGCCATGGATTTTGAAGAAAAGATCACAGCCACGGCGAACGAAATCGAAAATGTAAGAGTAATGAAGGGGTTTAAGAATCCCATCCATATTTCGTTTGATGAGTGGGGGATCATGACGAGAAATACTTTATCGGTTCTCCCGATTGCCCAAAGTTTCAATTCTTTTATCCGTCACGCCGAAATTGTGAAAATGGCCAATTTTACGATGCTGACATCTCTTTTGAGTAACGATAAGGATAAAGGGACTTTCAAATCTCCGTTGTTCCATGTTTTTAAAGCATTCTCCAACAACTGCCTTGGAAGTTCGATAGATACCTGGGTAGATTGCGATACTTTCAATACCCCGCTATACAAGGGAATTCCTTACCTGGACGTAACAACCGTTTATTCTAAAGAAACCAATACAGTGTTCATTAATGTGGTGAACCGCCATAAGGATAAAGCTATTGTTACAGATATACTTTCCTCTTCAGGTGAATTTTCGGAAAAAGCAGAGGCCACGTTGGTTGCCGGCAATACCCTGGATGAAGACTTTGCATTCGATAAACAAAGTCAGTATGTTCCTGTATCCAAACCGATCAAAACGGATAAAAATAAAATAACGTATTCGTTTCCGGCACATTCCTTCACGCAGATAAAAGTTGCAATGAAAAAATAAAAAACTACTTATTAACATTAACCATACTATCATGAAATTAAAGCAATTACTCACATTAACAGCAGCAATATCCATTGCTCAATTCACTTTCTCTCAAAACAGCTCATCACCAGTTGTCGAAGATTTCAAACCCTCTTCGGTCAATCAGATTGGCAAACAATATCCACAGGTAAATTCGGAAGGCAGGGTAAGGGTTCAAATTTCAGCTCCGGAAGCAAAGCAGGTACAGCTTGATATTGGCGCTGTAAAATACAACCTGGTTAAAAACGATACCGGAGTTTGGATAGGTGAATCGGCTCCTCAGGATGAAGGGTTTCATTACTATCAGTTAAACATCGACGGTGCTTCGGTTCCCGATCCCGGCAGCTTGTATTTTTATGGAGCCAGCCGCTGGGGCAGTGGAATTGAAATTCCTGCGAAAGATCAGGAGTTTTATGCGCTCAAAAATGTGCCTCATGGACAAGTCCGGGAGATAAACTATTTTTCTAAAACTAACAATAGCATGCGGCATTGTTTTGTATACACACCTGCCGACTATGATAAGGATACCCAAAAACGTTATCCTGTTCTTTACCTGCAGCACGGAGGGGGCGAAAATGAATACGGCTGGGCAAATCAAGGAAGGGCAAATCTCATTTTGGATAACCTGATTGCTGAAGGCAAGGCAAAACCCTTTATTATCGTAATGGATAACGGAACCTGGCGTATGCCCGAAGGTACCCGCCGTCCAGCCCCACAAGGGGGACGTCCTGCAGGTCAATGGCCACCAAAAGGCTGGGCCGACGGTTTTATGAAAACCTTGCTGGACGACATTATTCCAATGGTTGATGCCAATTACCGTACTATAGCCGATCCGCAACATCGCGCTATGGCCGGATTATCGATGGGGGGAATGCAAACCCGGGTAATTACCCTGGCAAATCCTGATAAATTCTCCTATGTAGGTATGTTTAGCGGGGGGAGCATTAGTACCGAGGATCTTAAAGAAGCACCTGGTTTTAAAGAAAAAGTAAAACTTGTATTCATAAGTTACGGTAGCCGTGAACTGGAAAACAGAAGACCTGGTTTCGGTGGTGACCCCAAAGCAGATACAGAAGCACTGAAGCAGGCAGGCATGAATACACAATTCTATGTTTCCCCGCTAACTGCGCACGAATGGCAAAGCTGGCGCAGAAGTCTTTATCAGTTTGCACCATTATTATTCAAATAATTTGGAGAACCTTACCCTTAATCCCCCTCCAGCAAGAGAGGGACTTTGCACTTCCTTAAAAAGGGAATTAGTAATTCTAATTAATTTTGATTTAACGGGAAGCCGCTCCCCTCGCCTTCAGGAGAGGGGTCAGGGGGTGAGGTTATTATTGCATTTGTGAATTATACAGATTAATTAAAAAACAAAATCATGAAAAAATATTTAAACCTTATACTTTTATTACTGGCAACCTCTGGTGCATTTGGTTTTGCACAAACCAGCCAGCCAGCCATCATCGAGGATTTTAAGCCTTCAACTCTGAATCAGCCAGGGAAAGAATACCCTATGGTAAACTCACAAGGTTATGTTCGTTTTCGTATTCAGGCTCCCCTGGCTCAAAGTGTTACCGTGAGCCTTGGATTAGGCGGAAGAGGTGGTACTAAGCTCACAAAAGCTGCGGATTCTACTTGGGTTGGCACCACCGAAGGGCCAATGGACGAAGGTTTCCATTATTATCACCTGAATATTGACGGGGGAATATTTAACGATCCCGGAGCCCTGAATTTTTATGGTTCCATTCGTTGGGAGAGTGGTATTGAAATTCCGGCACACGATCAGGATTTTTATGCATTGAAAGATGTTCCCCATGGAAATGTGCAGCAAATTCTTTTTCCTTCAAAAAGTACAGGCACTTCACGGAGGGCTTTTGTATACACGCCTCCAAGTTATTACAAGGATCAAAATAAGCGATACCCTGTTCTGTATCTGCAACATGGCTGGGGTGAGGACGAAACTGCCTGGAGCAACCAGGGGCATGCTAACCTGATTTTGGACAATCTAATTGCTGAAGGGAAAATCAAACCCTTTATCATTGTGATGACCTATGGGATGACCAACGAGGTCAAATTTGGTAAAATACGGGAGTTCGATATTAAGCCATTTCAAACAGTTCTCGTGAATGAACTGATTCCTTTTGTTGATGCCAACTTTCAAACAATTTCCGATCAAAAACATCGGGCCATGGCCGGACTATCCATGGGTGGAATGGAAACCAAGACCATCACTTTGGCTAATCTCGATAAGTTTGCATACATCGGTCTCTTCAGTGGTGGAACATTTTCCATGGAGGATGTTAATAACACACCTGGTTTCAAGGAAAAGGTAAAGCTGACTTTCGTTAGTTTTGGCAGCCGCGAATTAGAAAACCGCAGAGCTGGCTTTGGTGGAGGCGACCCAAAAGTGAATGCCGAAGCGCTGAAACAAGCCAATATAAACAGTGTTTTCTACGTTTCACCCGAAACTGCACACGAGTTTCTAAGCTGGCGCCGCAGTTTGCGTGAATTTGCACCGCTTTTATTTAAAGATTGAGTTCGCTTCGAAACATCATTTACCCATAGTCCCCCGCTTCGGGGGATTTTTTGGGTAATATCGATACAGTAAATTACAATTAGCTTGACTCCGGATTAATTTTTAACCAAGACATTACCATGAGGATAATACGTTTCTACTTCACCCTGTTTATCTTTTGCTTTCAGTCGTTGCTTGTAATAAATGCGCAGCAAAGCGGAAAATTGGTTATGTGGTACGATAAGCCAGCCAAAGTTTGGGTAGAGGCATTACCTGTGGGTAACGGCCGGCTTGGCGCCATGGTGTTCGGAGACCCTTCGAAAGAAGTGATCCAGCTTAATGAAAGTACGGTATGGGCAGGTCAGCCAAACCGTAACGATAATCCTGAGGCGAAGGAGGCTCTGCCCGAGGTTCGAAAACTTATTTTTGAAGGAAGATATAAAGAAGCTCAGGATCTGGTAAATCAGAAAATTATTAGTAAAACTTCGCATGGAATGTCATATCAAACTGTTGGTAACCTTAAACTGAACTTTCAGGGACATGATAATTATACCAACTACTACAGAGAACTTGATATAGAGAAAGCCGTGACACTGTCTAGGTATAGCCTTGATGGAGTTAATTTTACAACCCAGGTTTTCTCATCATTCCCGGATCAGGTAATTATTGCCCGAATTTCCGCAGATAAAGCCGGGTCTATAAACTTTTCGGCTACCATGGACAGGCCCACCGCAAAAGATAAGATCCCGACATGTAAAGTAAAGTCGAATGGAAATAACGAGCTGGTTTTATCAGGGGTAACAAGCGACCAGGATGGAATAAAAGGTGCAGTAAAATTCGAAGCTAAGGTTAAAATTATTACTTCCGGAGGTACTCTATCTGCGACCGATTCTTCTCTGAATGTGAATAATGCTGACATGGCTACTATTTATATTTCTATGGCAAGCAATTTCAATAATTACAACGACATTAGCGGAAATGCCACCGAAAGGGTAAATGCTTATCTTCAGAATGCATTGAAAAAGAATTACGATCAGGCTTTAAAAGACCATATTGCCGATTACCAAAACTATTTTAAACGGGTAAGCCTCGACCTGGGGGTTACCGATGCAGCTAAAAATCCTACCGATGTTCGTGTTGAACAATTTGCCCAAGGTAACGACCCTCAATTGGTATCCTTATATTTTCAGTTTGGACGATATTTGTTAATCTCGTCATCGAGGCCTGGCGGTCAGCCAGCCAATCTGCAGGGTATATGGAACGACCAGCTTTCTCCGCCATGGGATAGTAAATATACGGTAAACATTAATACCGAAATGAATTATTGGCCATCCGAAATTACCAACCTAACAGAAATGAACGAGCCACTGATTCAGATGGTTCGGGAACTTTCGCAAACTGGCCGGCAAACTGCCAAAGATATGTATGGAGCCCAAGGTTGGGTATTGCATCACAATACTGACATTTGGAGAATTAATGGCCCCATTGATGGATCATTTTGGGGAATGTGGCCCATGGGGGGCGCATGGCTCTCGCAGCATTTGTATGGTAAATATGAATTCAGTGGAGACACGAAATACCTCAAGTCGGTTTATCCTGTTATTAAAGAAGCTGCGTTGTTTTTCCTCGATATTTTAGTGGAAGAGCCCGAACACAAATGGTTAGTAGTTTCTCCTTCCATTTCTCCTGAAAATGAGCCGAAAGGTCACAACGGGTCATCGATATCAGCAGGTACCACCATGGATAACCAGTTGGTATTCGATATATTCTCCATAGCAATCAAATCGGCTGAAATATTAAAAACCGACAATGAATTGATAGCTAAAATGAAAGAATCGATGAAACGTTTGCCTCCTATGCAGATTGGACAGTGGGGACAATTGCAGGAATGGATGTACGATTGGGATAATCCGGCAGATAACCATCGCCACGTTTCACATTTATACGGATTATTCCCCTCAAACCAGATTTCCCCTTATCGTAACCCGGAATTATTCGCAGCAGCAAAAACTTCATTGTTAGCACGTGGCGACGAATCAACCGGATGGTCGATGGGTTGGAAAGTAAACTGGTGGGCAAGGTTTCTCGATGGAGACCATGCTTATAAACTTATTACAGCCCAGTTGAAACCTGCTCCCAAAGCTGCCTGGGGCGGAAGTGGGGGTACCTACCCCAACCTTTTCGATGCGCACCCACCTTTTCAGATTGATGGTAATTTTGGTTGCACTGCGGGTATTGCCGAAATGCTTCTGCAAAGTCACGATGGAGCTATCCATCTACTGCCTGCGTTACCATCTAACTGGAAAAATGGCAGTGTGAAAGGACTGAAAGCAAAGGGAAGTTTCGAAATAGATATCCAATGGGAGAATGGCATCATAGCAAAGGCTATGGTAAAATCTTTAAATGGAGGGAATTGCCGAATTAGGTCTTACTACCCATTAAAAGGCAAAAGGCTTAAGGAAGCGAAAGGTTCAAACAGCAATCCTTTTTATACTACTTCTGAATTAACGCCTCCTCTAAATCATTCAAAAACAGCGTTACCATCTCTGAATCTAAAAATGGTGTACGAGTACGATTTGACGATGAAGAAGGGGCAAGTTGTTGAAATTTCAAAACTTTAATGCTGAGTTTATCCGAAAGGGGTAAAAGACTTTCCGGAGCAGATTCAATTTTATCCTTACTCTAATAATTAATGCTATTCAAGATGATAAAAACACTGATAATTATTGTAAGCTTAATAATTTCGTCAAATTTATGGGGACAGCAATTGCCTTATAAAAATCCCAATCTAAGCTCTGAAGAAAGGGCTAAAGATTTAATGTCGCGCTTAACGCTAACCGAAAAAGCATCCCTGATGTGCGATGTGTCTGAGGCCATCCCGCGTTTGGGGATAAAGAAATTCAACTGGTGGAGTGAAGCATTGCATGGCCTGGCGAACAACGATAATGTTACAGTTTTTCCCGAGCCCATTGGTATGGCAGCTTCGTTTGATGATGAACTGGTATATCGTATTTTTGATGCAACTTCGGACCAAACTCGCGCTAAATATAACGAAGCAATTAAAAATGGGCAAGAAAACAAACGTTTTTTAAGCCTTTCTGTTTGGACCCCCAATGTCAATATTTTCCGCGACCCACGCTGGGGACGAGGTCAGGAAACTTATGGCGAAGACCCTTACCTGACATCCCGCATGGGCGTTTCGGTAGTAAAAGGTCTGCAAGGCCCTGCTGATGCTAAATACAGAAAGCTACTTGCCTGTGCAAAACACTATGCCGTACACTCTGGCCCCGAATGGAGTCGTCATTCCCTCAACCTTAACAATATCGATCCGCGTGACCTCTGGGAAACCTATCTTCCTGCTTTCAAATCTTTAGTCCGGGACGCGGATGTGCGCCAGGTAATGTGCGCCTATCAGCGTTTGGATGATGAGCCCTGCTGTGGTAACTCAAGGTTGCTTCAAAAAATCCTCCGCGACGAATGGGGCTTTAAGCACCTTGTAGTTTCGGATTGTGGAGCGATAGCAGATTTTTACACAAGCCATAAAGTTTCATCGGATGCCGTTCATGCTGCGTCTAAAGGCGTTTTGGCAGGAACCGATGTTGAGTGCCAATGGACGGATCACACGTATAAAAAATTACCCGAGTCTGTAGCTAAAGGGCTTATTTCGGAAGATGAAATAGACAGTCATCTTTTGCGGGTATTGGTTGGTCGTTTTGATCTGGGCGAAATGGACGACGATGTTTTGGTTCCATGGACAAAAATTCCCATGACGGTTGTTAATAGTGAGGAACATAGGAAATTAGCCTTAGATATGGCTCTGGAGTCAATGACCCTTCTTCAGAATAAAAACAATATTCTTCCTTTAAGCAAATCAGGCAGGAAAATAGCCGTAATTGGCCCAAATGCCAATGATAAACCCATGTTATGGGGAAATTACAACGGAACACCGGTTAGAACAATAACAATTCTCGACGGGATTACCTCAAAGCTTTCGGCTAATAAGATTCTATATGACAAAGGCTGCGATTTGGTTGAGGATAAGGTAACCGAAAGCTATTTTTCGCAGTGTTCAATCGATGGTAAAAAGGGGTTTAAAGCTACTTACTGGAATAACAAAGACTTAATAGGAGATATTGTTGCAACCCAACAGATTGTAATTCCGATAAAATTAACTACTGCCGGGCAGCACGAGTTTGCGAGCGGAGTTCGTCTCGAAGGATTTTCGGGTAAATATGAAACAGAGTTTATACCATCAACGAGTGAGGAAATTATATTCAAATTTGGTGCTACCGGGCATTTCGAATTATTGGTAGATGGCAAATCACTGGCAGTATACGATAACTGGAGGACTCTTCCTTCAAGAATTCCTTTTAAGGTTGAAAGCGGCAAGAGGTATAAAATTGAGATCCGCTATGCACAGCTGAACAATTGGCAGGCAAACATTGAATTTGATTTTGGTAAGGAAGTCGATGTTGATTATACGGACCTTTTAAAAAAACTTCAGGGAACGGATATTGTAATATTTGTTGGCGGACTTTCTACACTGTTAGAAGGGGAAGAAATGCCTGTATCGTACCCCGGTTTTAAAGGGGGTGATCGAACCGATATTGAATTGCCCTTAGTACAGCGTAATTGCTTAAAAGCATTGAAGCAGGCAGGGAAGAAGGTGATTTTTGTGAACTGTTCGGGTTCAGCCATTGCATTAATGCCCGAAACCGAAACCTGCGATGCAATCCTTCAGGCATGGTATGGAGGAGAATCTGGAGGTCAAGCTGTTGCCAATGTATTATTTGGCGACTATAATCCTGCTGGTAAGCTACCTATCACTTTTTATAAAAGTTCAAGTCAGTTGGGCGATTTCGAAGATTACTCCATGAAAGGCCGCACATACCGGTTCATGAACGATGCGCTGTTTCCGTTTGGCTTTGGTTTGAGCTATACCACATTTGCTATTGGCGACGCAAACCTTAGTAAAAAAACAATTAAAGAAAATGAATCGGTAGAACTTACTATTCCGGTTACCAATGCCGGCAAACGCGATGGGACAGAAATAGTTCAGGTATATGTACGAAAAGTTGACGACACCAATGGAGCCATCAAAACCTTAAAGGGCTTTCGGAGAGTTAACGTGGCTGCTGGTAAAACTGCTCAGGCAGCTATTAATTTGGCCTATACATCCTTTGAGTTTTACGACCGGTCAAGTGGTAAAATGGCTGTAACAGAAGGGGAGTACGAGGTTTTATATGGAAGTAGTTCGGATACTAAAGATCTAAAAACAACACAAATAATTGTAAGCAAATGAAGTACAAAATAATATTGGGACTTATTTTACTAAGTTCATTAACAGCATTTTCGCAGGATAAGAATTTCTACATATACCTCTGCTTCGGCCAGTCAAATATGGAAGGGGCGGCAAGACCAGAGCCTCAGGATTCAATTGTCGATGATCGATTTTGGGTGATGCAGTCAGTTGATTGTCCTGACCTTGGGCGGATAAAAGGGAATTGGTATACTGCTGTTCCTCCGCTGTGCAGGTGTAGGTCGGGACTTTCGCCCGCCGATTACTTTGGGCGGACAATGGTTGCCAATCTCCCCGAAAATGTCAGGGTTGGAGTTATCAATGTTTCGATTGGGGGCTGCAAAATTGAACTTTTCGATAAGGATAACTACCAGTCTTATGTTGCTACAGCTCCAGGATGGATGACTAATATGATTAAGGAATACGACGGAAATCCTTACGGAAGGCTGGTGGAAATGGCAAAACTTGCGCAGAAAGATGGTATCATCAAAGGGATATTGATTCACCAGGGAGAATCGAATCCCAATGACAGCCTTTGGACACGGAAAGTTAAAGGGGTTTATGATAATTTGGTAAATGATTTGAACCTTAAACCGGAAGATTTATCCCTGCTTGCCGGAGAAACTGTAAATGCCGACCAGGGAGGTGTTTGCGCTGGTTTTAATCAAATCATGGCTACGCTTCCGCTGGCTCTGCCTAATGCGTATGTCATTTCATCGGCTGGTTGTCCTGATAAGCCCGACAACCTTCATTTTTCTGCCGAAGGGTATCGAATTCTCGGCAAAAGGTATGCAAAACAGATGCTTTCAATAATGGGCCTTGAAATAACTGATATTGAATAACTAAATTAATTCAACATGAAACATCCATTTAGAATAGCTCTACACATAAGGGTATGACTATTTGGTCCCGATAGCTATCGGGATTCCATCTGACCTTAATCTAATAATATAAAAATAGACAGATGAAATCTAAAATAACTGTACTGAGTATTCTAATATTCAGTTCTTTCGCAATCATGGCATTTATTCCAGGCAGTGAGCGTGCAAAAACACCTATTTACCTGAACACAGCTTATTCTTTTAAAGAACGGGCTGCCGACCTTGTATCGAGGATGACACCCGAAGAAAAACAAAGTCAGTTGGGCAATACCATGCCTCCCATTCCCCGCTTGGGAGTTGGGGGCTACAATGTTTGGGGCGAGGCGCTGCATGGTGTTATGGGTAGGAATAACAACAGCGGTATGACCGCCACTTCGTTTCCAAACAGTGTAGCTGTTGGATCGACATGGGATCCCGAACTTATAAAGCGCGAAACATCGGTTGTTGCCGATGAAGCCAGGGGATTTAATCACGGCCTTATTTTTACACTTACCTATTGGTCGCCGGTAATTGAACCTGCCCGTGACCCCCGTTGGGGAAGAACCGCAGAAACTTTTGGCGAAGACCCCTTTCTGGTTTCTCAAATAGGAAGAGGTTTTATCCAGGGCATGATGGGAGACGACCCTGTTTATCTGAAAACTGTACCTTGTGGTAAACACTACCTGGCAAACAACACCGAGTTTAACCGGCACTCTGGTAGTGCAAATATGGATGACAGGGACATGAGGGAATTTTACCTCTCTCCATACAGAAAATTGATCAGAGTTTACAACCTTCCGTCAATTATGTCGGCATATAATGCGGTAAACGGTGTGCCTGTATCGGCCAGTAAATTTTTCATTGATACCATAGCCCGAAGAACATATGGTTTGGATGGTTATATTACAGGCGATTGCGGTGCGATAGATGATATGGTAAGGGGGCACAATTATGCGAAAAGCAATGAAGAAGCAGCTACAATGGGAATTATCGCAGGTGTTGACTGCGATTGTGGAGGGGTATATCAAAATCATGCCCTTAAGGCAATGGAACAGGGAATACTTACCCAAGGTGCTATTGATAAGGCTCTTGTAAATATTTTCACCATCCGGATGAGGTTAGGTGAGTTTGATCCGCCCCAAATGGTACCCTATGCCGGAATTAAGCCAGGCATAATCAACGACCCTTCGCATAACGATCTGGCAATTGAAATTGCAACCAAAACCCCCGTTCTTTTAAAGAACGATGTAGTAGTAAAAACCGGGAAAAAAGGATTGCCTATCAATCTGAAAAATATTAAAAAGGTTGCAATACTGGGGACTCAAGCCGATAAGGTTGAACTGGGAGATTATTCAGGTCCTGTGGAACCCGAATTAAGGATTACTCCTTTGCAGGGAATTCAAAATTATATTAAAGAAAACAAACTGAATACGGAAGTCGTTTCCCGTTCTACTGGAAATACCGAAAAAAGAACAGATTTTTTTACAATGGTCGGTTTTTCTACTATAACCGCCGATCGAAAAGTTCAAAGCTATGATGCCACAAAATATGATGCTTCGGCAAAAGGTTTAATTGCTTCGGCCAGGTTTGGCCAAGCTGCAGTAAGGGGAATCAAAGATGGGGACTGGACTGCATATAACAATATCGATATAACTAATCTGGATTCGATCAGGTTCAACATGACGGTTTCCGGAAACGGCGGGTTGCTCGAAGTAAGGGTTGGTTCTGCAACCGGAAACATACTTGCTTCAGAAAAAGTTGCAGGTAGTCCGCAAAGTGGTGGATTTCCCGGTTTTGGAAGACCAAAGACTGTGCCGGTGAAAATTAAAACGCTGGGCATTACAGGGCCTCAAACACTGGTTTTTGTGTATCATGAGCCGGAAGTACCGGCTACCGATAAAGAAACATTGGATATGGCAGCCTCAGCCGATGTGGTACTAATCTTTGTTGGTACCGATCAAAGTACAGGTAGGGAAGAATCCGACAGGTTTTCTATAACCCTACCGGGCAATCAGAATGAACTGATCAAGGCTGTTTCTGCTGTTAACCCAAATACCATTGTTGTGATGCAAACCATGGGAATGGTTGAAGTGGAGCAATTCAAAAACAATTCGAATATCCCCGGAATTATCTGGACAGGTTACAATGGCCAGGCACAAGGTACTGCCATGGCTAAAATTTTATTTGGCGATGTTAACCCCGGAGGGAAGCTGAATGTTACCTGGCATAAATCGGTAAAAGACCTGCCCGATTTTAACGATTATACGTTACGGGGCGATGGTACTAATGGCAGAACTTACTGGTATTACGATAAGGAAGTTTCGTACGAATTCGGTTTTGGCTTGTCGTACACTACTTTTGAATACAGCAACTTTAGCATTAGTAAAAACAACATAACAACTACCGATAAAATCACCGTAAGTGTCGATGTTAAGAACACAGGAAAAGTTGATGGTGACGAAGTGGTACAAATTTATGTCAGGACTCCTGATAGTCCGGTTGCTCTAGCAAGACCTATAAAACGGTTAAAAGGATTTAAAAGGGTAACCATTCCTTCAGGACAATTAAAAACAGTATCCATAGATATTGATTGTGAAGACCTTTGGTTCTGGGATACGGAAAAGGGATGGATCACATTTGATCAGGGTAAATATATTTTCGAAATCGGGGCTTCCTCAAAAGATATCAAAGGAAAGGTAGAAGCTACCATGAAAGGCGTTTATAAACCGGTACTTACCACGGTTGTTGCCGAATGCGACAACGTGGTGTTAAGGCCTGGAAATACTGTTCAAACAAGTGTTACTGCTGCTATGTCCGACGATAGTTTTTATGATATTTCGAAAGCAAAAATTACCTATAAAAGCAACAACCCATCGGTTGTAAGTGTTGATGAAAAAGGAAAAGTGACTGCTACTGGCGTTGGAGCCGCAACGGTTTTTGCGTACGTTACGGTCGATGGAACCACGGTTTCCAATAGTTATCCACTAAAAGTAATGCCCGATCTCACCCCTAAATCAATTACGGTGAACGGAAAAAACATTAGCGGTTTTAATATAGACATAAAAGCATATAGTTATCTTCTGAAAAACAACCCGAAAATACCTGTGGTTGCAGCTTCTGCAATAAGTGAGGGCATTACGGTTGATGTTGAGCAAGCAAAAGGTATTCCCGGAACAGCTGTGGTTAAACTTATCGACAACATTACGCTGGAAAACAATAGCTATTATTTGAATTTTGATGGTAATTCTGTTAGTGATGAATTTAATGAAGCCACCGTTGGTCCACAATGGGAGTGGATCAGGAAAAATCCTTCGGTCTGCAACCTTTCGCAAAAAGCTGGTTCACTAACTATTACCAGCGAGGTTGGCGACGTATCGGAGGGCTCGAATAATGCTAAAAATGTTTTGTTGCAGAGTGCAAACAACGATTGGACCATCGAAACAAAATTAGTTAGCTCTAGATCTCCATTACAACCTGAAAATGCAGGGATTCTGGTTTATCAGGATGATCGGAATTTTGTAAAACTGATGTTTAGGGCTGTGATCAAAACAAGCAGAGGCGGGGTGTCTGATTCGCAGATTTTTCCGGGAACAATAGACTTGATTATGGAAGAAAATGATATTACAAAATCGATGGCATCATTCAATCTAAAAGAAGAAATTATTGGGAACAACAATTTGTTTCTTAAACTGGAGAAAAAAGGAGGCCTTTACAAAGCATACTACTCATTTGATGGCGAAAAATACGAAACACTTGGAACTGCCAATGTTTTGCTGAAAGACATCAAGGCTGGGTTAATTGTATGCGATGGGGTAATAACACAAAACATGAAAAGTACTTTCTGGTTCAATTCAGATACTACCAAGCCGGGAACGCCATTTGACGTTTCGTTTGATTATTTCCGCATTATAAATAATGGATTAAAGTAACTAAACAATAGACAGATATATGAATAACCTAATTAGAATATTTTTATTAGCAACATGGATGACTGGGGGATTTTGTCCTGCACAGTCTCAGTCCCAATTAATCGAAGATTTCATGCCTTCTTTAGTCAATCAGCCTGGCAAGCTATTTTCACAGGTGAATTCGGAAGGCCGGGTGCGTGCAAGTATCGTTGCTCCTCAGGCCAATAAGGTTCAACTTGATATTGGCGGAGTAAAATACGACATGGTAAAGGATGTCAATGGCGTTTGGACTGGTGAGTCAGCTCCTCAGGACGCAGGGTTTCATTACTACCAATTGAATATCGACGGCGCTTCTGTTCCCGATCCAGGAACCAAATACTTTTACGGAGCTGGTCGGTGGGGGAGTGGTATCGAAATTCCGGCAATAGATCACGATTTTTATGCTTTGAAAGATGTTCCTCATGGTTTATTAAGCGAGAACATTTATTTTTCGAAAATTACCAACTCATGGCGACGATGTTTTGTGTACACTCCGGCAACTTACGAAAAGGATGCTAAAACACGTTACCCTGTGCTCTATCTTCAACATGGAAGCTTTGAAGATGAAACTGGTTGGCCAACGCAGGGAAAAGCAAACCTGATTCTTGACAATTTGATTGCTTCCCAAAAAGCCGTTCCGATGATTATCGTAATGGATAACGGCTATGCTTATAAACCACTGGACGTTGCCAACAGTGATAAAAATGCCCGCCCGGTTTCGGTGTTCGAGGAAGTGATGATTCATGAAATTATTCCGATGATAGATACCAAGTTTCGCACCATTGCCGACCGCGAGCACAGGGCAATAGCTGGCCTGTCAATGGGGGCCAATCAAACCATGCGGATCATTATGAATCACCTCGACAAGTTCGCTTATTATGGTGGATTTAGCGGCACCTCTAATTATCCAGGTACTACGGAAATTGACCCGGCTACATTCCTTGAAGGGAAATTTAACGATGGTTCAGCCATTAACAAACAGCTTAAGGTTTTATGGCTCGGTTTGGGAACAAAAGAACCAAATCCTTTCCCTGGCTCTGTGGGGGCTTTTCGTAATATGTTGGAAAAGCAAGGGGTTAAATATGTTTATTCCGAGTCGAAGGATACCGCGCACGAATGGCTTACCTGGCGCAGAGCGCTTAACGAATTTGCTTCAAGATTATTTAAATAAGTATAATTCGAGACATCCAACTGAACATAATTTAATCTTCAAAAAATTAATATATGAAAAGGATAACAGTTTTAATTTCAATGTTTATGATGTTTATTGCTGTGCAAAGTATCGCCCAGCAACCATCACCTGTCAAAGTTGCGGAAGGGCTTGTGCAAGTTACTTCTGAAGGCGGGTTGACCGTTTACAAAGGCATTCCTTTTGCTGCTCCACCTGTTGGGAACCTTCGCTGGAAAGCTCCACAGCCTGCTGCAAAATGGGAGGGAGTGAAACAAACAACTAAGTTTGCTCCCGCACCTATGCAGGGCGGAAACCCCCAATCGGGAAAAAGCGAAGACTGCTTGTACCTGAATATCTGGACCCCTGCAAAATCGGCAAACGAAAAGATTCCAGTGCTGGTTTGGATTTATGGTGGAGGGTTTAGTTTCGGCTCTACATCCGATCCCGTTCATAATGGCGAACATCTTGCCCGGAAAGGGGTTGTACTGGTGAGCATTGCATACAGGGTGGGACAACTCGGTTTTTTAGCACTTCCTGAGTTGAATGAAGAAAACCCAAAACATGTTTCGGGAAACTACGGTTTACTCGATCAAATAGCCGGCTTGCAATGGATTAAAGACAACATTGCTGCTTTTGGTGGCGACCCGGGTAAAGTTACCATTTTTGGCGAATCGGCCGGAGGAATTTCCGTAAGCATGCTATGTGCCTCGCCATTAGCAAAAGGGTTATTCCATGGAGCTATTTCGCAAAGCGGGGGATCGTTTGGCCCAACACGCCCAACCACTTTTCCCGGCGAAAATATGAAAACCCTCCAGCAGGCAACCACAGATGGTAAAGCTTTTCTTCAGAAATCAGGCGTTTCGTCCATAGCCGATCTTCGTAAAATTGAAGCGGATAAACTCCCCATGGGTTTTGGTATGCCTGGAGCATGGCCCATTGTGGATGGTTATGTTATTCCCGATGATCAACATAAACTTTACCAGGCCGGAAAATACAACGATATTCCGGTGCTAATTGGCTATAACTCTGACGAGGGCGCCAGCTTTTCGAGGGAAAAAACTCCCGAAGAGTTTGTTAATGGAGTAAAAGCACGTTATGGCAAATTTGCAGACGACCTAATTAAAGCGTATCCGGTTGGGGAGAAAACGGTTCCGAAAACAGCACGAGACCTTGCGCGCGATGCCGCTTTTGGTTGGCAAACATGGAGCTGGGCGCAGCTTCAGGCCAAAACCGGAAAGTCGAAGGTTTTCTATTACTATTTCGATCAGCATCCCGATTATCCGGAAGATTCCCCACGCTTTGGTTTTGGCTCACCGCACGGTCAGGATGTGGCGTATGTTTTTATGCACCTCGATAAATCGAAACCGGAAACCACAAAGTCAGACCTTGAAATTTCAGAAGCGATGGGAACTTACTGGACCAATTTCGCAAAATTTGGCGACCCAAACAGCAAAGAAGTTCCTAAGTGGCCTGCTTTTAGTGATGCAAATCCTGAGGTAATGGTTTTGGGACCAACACCGCACATCGGGCCTGTTCCAAGTGTCGAATCGCTCAAAGTATTAGATGCTTATTTTGAGTGGAGGCGAACACCCGAAGGAGAGGCATGGGCTAAATAATGGGATTATTATGAAAAAATTTTCACATTTATTCTGCAAGTAACTCAATTAGAATTACTTTTTTAATTGTCGATTTCCGGAGTAAATACTTATTTATCTTTATACTAATTGTTTAGAATTTGCTATACATTTTTAATAGGGTAAAATATATTTGATCAGAATTTGGGATTAATCTCTGCAATGATTTCTTAAAGGGATTTATAGGAAGCATATTCGTCAGGATACCAGATTTTTAAAAAGGACTACGAACAAAGTAATTTTAAAACCCCACTACCACTATACCTTAGAAACTTAGATAGGTTGCCGGCATCTCCTTTTATAACAATTTCTTATCCTTGTGAAATATATAATGATGTATCCTTGAATAAAGTTATGCATTGATTTTTCTTTTTTAGTTTCAACAGTTTTAAAAATAGCGAAGGTTTATAATAATTTATGAAAAAAGTTTATTCAAGATATATTTATTTTATAGAAGCTTTTCTGTTAAAATGAAGTATTTTTTTAAGTAATTGTCTAAAATTTACTAACCCATTCCTCGCTCAAATCATACTTTTGAAGAAATGTAAGTGATTGGAATATTTTTATCCTGAATGACACCGGACAAGATAAAGACAGATTAACTAACTATTAACTATAAAACCTTCTTTTAAAAATAATTAAACCGATTAAAGAAAACGTATGAGTAAAATTTCTACTAAAGTCACTGTGTTCGAGAAAATTGGATATAGCCTGGGAGACCTGGCGGCTAACCTGGTTTTCCAAACATTAATTACCTATCTCGCTTATTTCTATACCGATATCTATGGACTTAAAACGAATGATGCATCTATTGTCATGCTTGTTGTGGGTTTGATTGCTGCCTTTGTATTTAATCCGATTATTGGGATTCTGGCCGACAGAACCAATTCTCGGTGGGGTAAATTCAGGCCCTGGATATTGTACACAGCCATTCCTATGGGTGTTATTGCGTTACTGGCGTTTTCAACGCCCGATTTCTCCTACAAATGGAAACTAATATATGCCGCAGTTACTTATACCTTTTTGTTGTTATTATATGCTTCGAGCAACTTGCCTTACTCAGCACTGAGTGGTGTTTTAACCGGCGATATGGGCGAACGGAACAGCATTTCGTCCTATAGGTTTGTGGCCGTTATGTTTGCTCAGTTTTTTGTACAGGTATTTATGTTGCCTATTATTATATATGCAGGTCATGGCGATAAAGCTGCCGGTATCGAAACAGTAATGACATGGATGGCTATTATTGGCACAATTATGTTACTGGTAACATTTTTAACAACCAAGGAGCGCATTGTTCCCAGCTCAGAGCAAAAATCTTCCTTAAAAGATGACCTGTCCGATCTCTCGAAGAACAGGCCGTGGCTGATTATGCTTACCCTTACCATCCTGGTGTTCATTACCCTGGCTATGAAAGGCGGTTCTTATGTATATTATTTTAATAATTATGTGGATAAGGCGGCGCTGGCTAATTTTATCAGTCCGGTTATTTCGTCATTATCAGCTATGGGCATTAATTTCTTTGGATCAGATCCTGTATCGGCCGGTTTTGGTTTGTTCAACGCCGGAGGGATTATCTTTATGATCGTTGGGATTACCCTATCCAAGAAACTTGCCGATAAATATGGCAAACGCGATGTTTATAAGTACGGCTTACTGGTGGCTACCCTTTTTATCTTTTGTTTTATCTTTTTCAAGCCCGAAAGTATTTTCCTGATGTTCCTTTCGCAAATTCTGCATGGATTTACCTATGGTATCACCATCCCGGTGCTTTGGGCGATGATTGCCGATGTGGCAGATTTTTCGGAATGGAAAACAAACCGCAGGGCAACCGCTATTATCTTTTCAGCCATGATGGTAGGCCTGAAAGCCGGTTTGTCGATTGGAAGTGCCTTGGTAGCATGGATCTTAGGTATGTACGGATATATCGCCAAGGAGAGTGCCGTGGCAGGGCATGAGATAATTCAGCCTGAAACGGTTGCCAACGGTGCCAGAATGCTTGTAAGTATATATCCTTCCATCCCTTTCCTGCTGGGTGTAGGTCTGCTTTACTTCTATATTATTGATAAAAAAATGGAAGTTAAAATTGAAGCGGAATTGAAGGCTCGAAGAGGTGGACAAACTTCATAACAGCAATTTATTGAGTAAAACAAATAACATGAGAATCAAAACTATTGTCGCAGCTATAACCATAATTTATGGGACAACCTCACCAATTATGGCTCAGAAAACATTGGCTGAAGCTACCAGGGGTAAATTTCTGTTTGGCGTAGCAGTTAACATGCAACAGGTCAAAGGTGTTAATCCCATCGAATCCGATTTAGTAGCCAAAGAATTTAGTGCTATTGTTGCAGAGAACTGTATGAAACCCCAACCTATCCATCCCGAAGAAAACAAGTATTTTTGGGATGATGCGGACAAGCTGGTTGCGTTTGGAGAAAAAAACAAACAGGTTGTAACGGGCCACTGTCTTATGTGGCATTCTCAAATAGGCAGATGGTTTTTTGTTGGCGATAGCGGTAAAACGGTAACTCCCGAAGTTTTGAAGGAGCGTATGCGTCAGCACATTTATGAAGTTGTTGGTCGTTATAAAGGCCGTGTAAAAGGCTGGGATGTTGTTAATGAAGCTTTTGAAGATGATGGCACATATCGTAAAAGCAAATTTTTCCAAATTCTCGGCAAGGATTTTATTAAATACGCCTTCCAATTTGCGCATGAAGCCGATCCGAATGCAGAATTATATTACAACGATTACAATGTTGAAATTCCCGCTAAATGCGATGCCATAGTGCAACTGGTAAAAGAACTCAAAACTGCAGGTTACAGAATCGATGCTGTTGGGTCGCAAGCGCATATGCATATGGATAGCCCTACGCTTGACGAAACAGAAAACAGCTTCATAAAGCTCAAGGCTGCCGGTGTAAAAATATTAATAACCGAATGGGATATTTCAATTCTTCCAAGTCCATATTCAGGGGCAAATATTTCCGCCAATTTCAAGTATTCAAAGGAAATGGATCCTTACAGGGAATTGGTGCCCGACTCGGTTCAGATGAAATGGAACAAGCGCGTGTTGGATATGTTCGGGCTCTTCCTTAAATACCACGATGTAATAGATCGGGTTACCATATGGAGCCTCACCGATAATGTAACATGGTTGAATAACTTCCCAATCCGCGGACGAAAAGATTATCCGGTTCTCTTCGACCGCAATAACCAGCGCAAAAGTGTGGTGGAAGATATGATTAAATTGGCAAAAAAACACTAAACTAAAAATGAAGAAAACAAAGTATTTAGTAGAGAATGATTTTATGGCCGATCCTGCTGTTCATGTCTTTGAAGGGAAGTTGTATATCTATCCTTCGCACGACCGGGAATCGGGTATTCCGGAAAATGATAATGGCGATCATTTTGATATGAATGATTACCATGTTTTCTCCACTTCCGATATTGAAAACGGTAAGTTGACTGACCATGGTGTTGTACTTAAAGTAAGTGATATTCCATGGGCAGGCCGCCAATTGTGGGATTGCGATGTGGCCCATAAAAATGGGAAGTATTATATGTATTATCCGCTGAAGGATAAAACCGATATTTTTCGTTTGGGAGTTGCCATTTCAAGCAGTCCCTCAGGACCGTTTATTCCGCAGCCCGATCCAATCAGAGGTAGTTACAGCATCGATCCAGCTATATTTGAGGATAATGATGGAACCCACTATATGTATTTTGGCGGTTTATGGGGAGGACAGTTACAACGCTACCGGGACAACAAAGCACTGGAATGCGCCTGTTTGCCCGAAGGGGATGAATTGGCACTGCCATCAAGAGTGGCCCGCTTGAGCGACGATATGCTTGGTTTTGCAGAAGAACCACGCCCTGTTACAATCCTGAATCCGGACGGAACTCCGATGAAGGCCGGAGATACTGAATGCCGTTTCTTCGAAGCCTCGTGGATGCACCGATACAACGGGAAGTATTATTTTTCCTATTCAACAGGCGATACACACTTATTGTGCTATGCCATTGGCGATAATCCTTACGGGCCTTTTACCTATCAGGGGGTGATTTTGACTCCGGTTGTCGGTTGGACTACCCACCATGCAATTGCCGAGTTCAAAGGGAAATGGTACTTGTTTCATCACGACAGTGTTCCCTCGGGTGGCCGAACCTGGCTCCGCAGCCTGAAGGTGGTAGAATTGGAATATGATGCCAATGGAACCATCAAAACTATTGAGGGAGGAGGGAAATAGCTCAACTTTATCGCGGTTGAATAACTTCCCCAAACAATAATTTCTTAACGAACTATTGTAATAACATATCTATTTTTTAATTTGAAATAAATGGTTGATAAAATTGTAACAAAAGCTGCGGATAATATTCGTGTTCTTTCCGCCGTAATGGTAGAGAAAGCAAAAAGTGGGCATCCTGGGGGTGCGATGGGTGGAGCAGATTTTATAAATATTCTGTATACTGAATTTTTAAGATATGATCCTTCCGATATGGAATGGCCATTCCGCGACAGGTTCTTTTTAGATCCGGGGCACATGTCGCCCATGTTATATTCCCAGCTAACACTTGCTGGAAAATTTACCTTAGATGAAATTAAGAACTTCCGTCAATGGGGAAGTCCAACACCTGGTCACCCCGAAGTTGATTTTACGAGAGGCATTGAAAATACATCCGGCCCCTTAGGCCAAGGGCATACCATGGCCGTTGGAGCAGCCATTGCTGCTAAATTTTTAGCTGCAAGGTTTGGCGATTGGATTAATCATAAAATTTATACCTATATTTCAGATGGAGGTATTCAGGAAGAGATATCTCAAGGTGCAGGACGTATTGCCGGTACGTTAGGTTTGGACAATTTGATAATGTTCTTCGATTCGAATGATATTCAGCTTTCAACCGAAACCTGGGAAGTAACAGTGGAGGATACCGCTAAGAAGTATGAAGCCTGGGGATGGGAAGTGGTTACTATTGATGGAAATAATGCGAAACAAATCAGGGAAGCATTAAAAAAAGCCAACTCGAATAAGGGAAAGCCATTTCTGATTATTGGGAAAACTATTATGGGAAAAGGCGCTTTAGACGAAAATGGAACGAGTTTCGAGCGCAAAACTGCAACGCATGGAATGCCGCTTGGCGAGTCTGGTGCGTCATTTAAGAAGACAATTAGCAATTTAGGAGGAGATCCCGAAGATCCTTTCAAAATATTCCCCGAAGTTGCTGAATACTACGAAGGAATAAAGGGGAATTTGGAGAAAGAAGCGGCAAAGAAAAAAAGAGAAATTGAATCCTGGAAAGGATCAAACCCTGAACTGGCTGCAAAACTTGACAAGTTTTTAGCCTTAGAAATACCTGAAATCGATTATTCGTCAATTGAGCAAAAAGCAAATATTGCCACAAGGGTTGCATCGGCTAATGTTCTGGCTGTTTATGCTAAAAAAATTGAGAATATGATAGTTGCATCGGCTGATCTTTCGAATAGCGATAAAACCGATGGTTTCCTGAAAAATACAAAAGCTTTACGAAAGGGTGATTTTTCAGGCGCTTTTTTGCAAGCCGGCGTGAGCGAACTTACAATGGCTTCGATTGCCAATGGAATAGCCTTGCATGGAGGTATTTTTGTTGCATGCGGAACCTTCTTTGTTTTCTCCGACTATATGAAACCGGCAGTTCGTCTGGCAGCGCTGATGCAATTACCCGTGAAATATATCTGGACCCACGATGCTTTCCGCGTTGGAGAAGATGGCCCTACGCATCAGCCAATTGAACAGGAAGCGCAAATCCGTCTTCTCGAAAAGCTTAAAAATCATGATGGAAAAAACGCAATGCTTGTTTTAAGACCTGCCGACACGGCCGAAGCCACAGCATCCTGGAAAATAGCGTTAGAAAACAACCATACCCCAACAGCTCTAATACTTTCGCGACAGAATATTAAAGACTTACCTGGAAAGACTTTTTCTGAAGTTTCAAGTTCTGTTTCATGTGGCGGCTATGTGGTGCGCAATTGTTCTGATAAGCCCGATGTAATTCTCTTAGCAAGCGGATCTGAGGTAGCAACATTATTAGAAGGGGCAGATTTGTTGGAGCAGGAAAATATTAAAGTAAATATTGTTTCAATTCCGTCAGAAGGATTGTTTCGAAATCAATCCGTTGAATATCAGCAATCAGTTCTACCAAAAAGTGTTTTAAAGTTTGGGTTAACTGCTGGCCTTCCTGTTACTTTAGAAGGGTTAGTCGGAGAAAACGGTAAAGTATGGGGTGTTTCAACATTTGGATTTTCTGCTCCATATAATGTTTTGGACGAAAAGCTTGGCTTTACAAAGCAAAATATTTACAATGAGGTTAAAATACTCTTAAAATCTAAATTGGGACAATGAAAATTGCGATAGGATCAGATCATGGTGGGTATAAAACCAAGGAATATATTCGTGAATGGCTAGATAGTGAAGCATTGCCATACTCAGATTTTGGAACCTTCAGTGACGAATCAGTTGATTTTCCGGTTTTTGCCCATTTGGTATGTAAAAGTATTGAAAGCGAAGAGTGTAATATCGGAATTCTGGTGTGCAGTACCGGACAAGGAATGGCTATTACCTCCAATCGATACGAAAATATAAGAGCGGCACTGTGTTGGAATAAGAAGATAGCTGAGATGTCCCGAAGGCATAATAATGCAAATGTTTTAGTATTACCTGGCTTGTATATTTCAGAACAAGAATCGGTAGAAATTCTTAAGGACTTTTTATTTGCAGCGTTCGAAGGAGGACGACATCAAAAGAGGCTTAATCTAATTAACCAGGATTAATGAGAGGATGTCATTTTTATTAGGAATATTCAAAATGTGAATATAATGTATTTAACATAGTTAGTAGTAAAAACCATCCTGGTGCGAATCCCGATGGTTTTATAATAACTGGAATAGAAAATTATTTTAATATAGTAATAGGTGCATTATTTTTTTATATCCATCATAGGATTATTGGGATGGCTTACTAAAGTTAAATGTCCATGATCATAGTTGATCAATTCCGGATGGAGATGTTTTAGGATCATGGACATTTTTTGATTCGGTTAGTACGTATTATTTTTTTTTAATCTATTTGAGGTTTAATAATTTGATAATTTCCGCTTAAGTGCATCATGCTGAATAAATAGAGCAAACCATCGTAGTATGGGTCGAAATAGCCATCAGAATAAGGTTCGAGTTTAGCATTCCAAAGAGCATCTATAAATTTCCAGCTTTTTTCCTCTGTTCCCATAATTGATGCAGCTGCTGAAGTTGACACTAATCCAAGCGAATGCCGCAACTTTTTATATCCTCCTGCCTGAAGGATGAAATCCGGAAGGGAGCCATCGGGGTTAAACTGATCTTCGAATGTATATATACCTCTGCTATTTAAAAAATTTTGAATCCGTTTGGCATAATCCTGTTGCCATTCCCTATCTTTAGCAAACCAGGAGTAATCCATGGCGATATTCATCGGGACTCTCCACGAATCGTAACGAAAAGCGGCCGGCATCCAAGGGGTGGAGTGAGGGGCGCCGCTAAACTCAGTATAATCAGTATTTAAGCCGGTTATGGGATGGCAGGCACGATGAAGAAAGATCCTGGCCGTGTCAGCGCAATCTTTATAAAACTGTTCTTTCCCATCTTTCGCATATATAGCCCATATTTCTAAAAATGCCGGCAGATGGTACGATGGGTCAGTCCAGTTATATCCAAAATTATCAGGGGTAAAGGTTATTTGTTTATGTTGAACATTGAAGAGATTTTTTACACCCTTAGTGCCATCTTTGGCCCACATGGCGTCCAAAATTCTTCTGGCCTCCGCATAATAGTTTATACCGGTGTTATTTCCCCATTTGTTAGCAGCAAACAAAAGATCGGTAACAAAGTAAAGTTCACCATCCGAAGCGGATCCATCGGAATTTTTTTTCATTGTTTGCGGGTTAATGCTCCATGCAAAATAGGCATCGTGCGCTCCTCCCTGATGTTGCAGATATGCTTTGGTCCACCTCCAAATGCGGTCAAATACGTCTTTTTTATTTAGCTGAACGGCAACCATCATTCCGTAAGAGAGACCTTCGGTGCGGGCATCATGGTTTTTCAGATCAGAAACGTAAGCCATGGAATCGCCCACTTCAAAGTAAATTCTGTTAGGGCCCTCAAATAAATCTGCGTATGCTTTTGCCAGCTTGGCATTAATTTCAGTTTGGCTATAACCAGCTTCGAGAAAAACATTTCGGTATTTTCTGGTTTCCCAGGCACCTTTATTCCATGGTTTCATAGGTTTACGGGGAGCTGACGAATTGTTGTGCGGAGTTTCAGGAATAGCCTGGCAGAATGCGATTAAGCTATTAAAGAACAATAGAATTATCAGACTAGTTTTTTTCATGCAAACGATTAATTAAATTAATGAAGATCAATATATCGATTTTAGATGAAGCAATGTAATTAACTACAATTCTTCTTTGAGAGTATTTATTAGAATACAGGATACGATAAAAAAAGGGGTAATACGCAATGGTATTCCCCTTTTTTAAACATTATATCAAGACAACATTCAATCTTAAAAATGCAATCTTGTATTTTTTGGATTATTGGTAAGCCTCATTTTGATCGCACAATTTGTTTTTCAACAACTCTTCGGTAGGAATCGGCATGTCCATTTTAGCAGGAACATACTCAAAACTACGGTTAGTCTGCCATGCATCTTGTACTAAAGGATTAGTGTTTGGATAACCCTGGCCTTTAGGATAATTGTGTGTAATGTGATCTTCCATAAACCCGGAACGAATCAAATCCTGGGCAAGACACCATTCAGCATTGAACTCCTTACGGCGTTCCATCCCCAGTGCAACTAACCATACAGGTGAAGAAAAGCTTTTATCAGCTTTTACCTGTGTATAGTAAGCCTGTGCATCGGGAACCGTTACAGCAGTTTCAGTGAAAGGAATAGGATATGTTGCTGGTGCTGTAGTTTTGTAATGCGCAGCAATTTGTTGATAGTATGGAAGGTAAGTTGCGGTTAACGCATCTTTCTTACCAACTTCCAAATTACCGAATGCACGGTTACGAATTTGATTAACATAGCCCCAGGCGGTTGCATCCCCAGCACCATTCAAATTGAACAAGCATTCTGCATAATCCAATAATACATTGGCATAACGTTTATAATAAATCTGTTGAGGTCCCCACATTGCCGACCAGTCAGCACGGCATGTACGCCAGTATTTCAAGCTCCAGATGGAAGGGGCCGCTTCACCGTCTTTGTAAAAGTGGTAATGCGATGTTAATTTGTCATCGGTTACAATACTCTGCTGTAAATATGGGTTGTAACCATAGTTAGTGGCAGATTTCCAATCAGGGTCCATCCCAGGGACAGCACCTTGAACACCGGAAGCATCGCGACGCTTATCGCCCTGTTCATACGAATCCCACCATTCCCAGGAGAGGTATAGCGAACCCCATCCGCCAACAGCAGGACAAGCAGTAAAATAGGTCATCCAGGTGTGGGCATCGGTAAGATTGCTCCAGCTGTTCCATTGGGAGCCCTCATCAAGCACCTCTTCCCAAATACATTCTTTCGTCCAAACAGCTCCCGGATCCCACAACGTGGTGAAGGAAGGGTTTAATTCGTATTTACCGCTTTCGATTACTTGTTTTAACGCAGCAGCAGCTAATGTGTAGTTCGCAGCAGCCTGATCGGGAACACGGTATGCTTTCCACATATACGCTTCTCCCAGGTACGAAAGGGCAAACCCTTTGGTACAACGTCCATACTCTCCATTCAACGGATCCCATTCAAGTTCTTCCGCAGCGATTTTCAAATCTTCAATAATAAAATCCCACATTTCTGTGTATGTTGCCGCACGTGCTTTTTGAGGAGTGTTAATATAATTTTCGCCGGTTGCAAGCATAGGTACACGGGCGAAATTTTTTGCCAGCCACATGTAGAAGAATGCACGAACAGATCTGGCCTGACCGTCAAGAGAAGTTTTTAACGTAGGGGTGATGTTCTGCGAAGCGCCAAGACCTGCGAGGAAATCGTTGCAACGGGAAATAGCCTTGTAGCAATGCTTCCAACCGCTCAATAGTTCAGGGCTACCGGGGTTCCAGTTTTGTGTGTTCCAGTCTTTGTCCCATCCTGTTGCCTGTGTATCCATTGTTGGGTGGCCACCAACAAACAAGTTTGGTTTGAATCCCCAGTCTCCGTTAGTTTCCGAAACAGGGAGCATCATATCGTAGCATCCAACAAGGCCGGCCTTAGCATCTTTGTCCGTCTTAAACATTTGATCGGCAGCCAAAATGGAGTAGTGGGGAACAGTCAGAAAATCCTTGTCGTTGCAGGAGTTTAGTCCTAACAGGAATAAACTACTGGCGAGTGTAAATATTATTTTTGATATATTTTTCATAATATTAATCTAAGTTTAAGTGGAACAATTAGAATTGAATGTTCAAGCCAAATGAATAAATACGAGGCATAGGATAACGGCCAGTATCCAAACCGGTATAGAGCACGCTTCCTTGTCCGGCTTCCGGATCGCCATATTTATTGTAACTGGAGATGCAGATTAAGTTTTGAACAGAAACATACAGACGAACACTTTCAATGTGTAATGGGGTCAGCAAATTCTTGCCGAAATTATAACCAACCTGAACATTACTGATTTTAAAGAAATCGCCTTTTTTAACCCAGGCAGAAGAACCACGCATGTTTTGATTGTAATCCAGGATAGACAACTTAGAAAGCGTGTTGCTCTGATTTTCGGGAGTCCATGCTTCGGCAGAGGAAGAGTTTAAGATATTAGGGATCGTACCGTTGTCAGTACCGTAAATGTTCGATAATGTCATTGCCGAGTAAGAATAGATTTTTTGGCCAAGTACTCCGTAAGAGTAAACTGATAAATCCCAATTCTTATAAGAAACGTTTAAGTTTAAGCCATAGTTTACCTTCGGAAAGCCATTGCCTAAGATGGTCATATCTTTTTGGTCAATAAACCCATCGCCATTAAGGTCCTTATACTTAAAGTCGCCGGCACCGGTATTTGCCATTTGATATTGGGAGTGCCCGGCAGCTTTAGCGGCAGCGTTTGCAGCATCAACTTCGGCCTTCGATTGAAATACCCCTTCTACCTGATAACCGTAGAAAGAACCTACGGCATAGCCTTCGCGACAAATCGAGTGTCCGTCCCAATGCACACCGGAAGAAGCAGCTACTGGACCTACGTTAGAACCGTCATTGGTGCTGGTTCCGTTAACACTTAACAAATCAGCCCCCATGGTTATAACTTTGTTTTGCAGGCTAGACCCGGTCAATGTTGCACCAAAATTCCAGTCCTGATTAATATTCTTCTTATAGCTTATGCTGAATTCGATCCCCTTATTCTGAATTTCGCCGTAGTTGGTATACACATCGTTATAACCGGCCGAAGGGCGGATTGACTGATACAACAACAGGTCTTTGGATGTTCGGGTAAAATAATCGAGGGTTATATTCACACTATTTTTTAATAACCCCAGGTCAATACCGATGTTGGTTTGTTCATTGGTTTCCCATTTCAACCGGGTATCAACTAAAGGAATGGCATAACCGTTTGCAGTTTGGCGTGTTGAGCCTAAACCGGCAATTCCGTTTTGGGCATAAAAATAGTAAGCAATAGTATTTGAAGTTAGTGCGGCAACCGATTTATCTGTTGCACCTCCGGAGTTACCGGTCTGTCCCCATCCTAAACGAAGTTTCAGGTTACTGATAGCCGGAATGTCCTGCATGAAGTTCTCTTCTGAAATACGCCATGCAACAGCAGCTGACGGGAAAGTACCCCACCTGTTGCCGGCACCGAAATTAGAAGAACCGTCGCGACGTATAGTACCCGTTAAAATATACCGGTCCATCAAACTATACATGGCACGGCCGTAATAAGACAGCCCGCGAGTTTGCAGGTTATAAGCACCGCTACCGGTTCTTGTGGTAATATCGCTGGTCAAACTGATGTCACGGATGTTTTCTGCCGGGAAATCAACAGCATTAGCCGAAGTCCAGCTTCCGAAGCTTTTGCTTACCGAATTACCCGCCATCAGGGTCACATTGTGATTATCATTTTTCCAGTTGTAGGTCAAATAATTTTCAAGTGCAAGGTTGTTACTTTGAGAATTGTCGATTTGTAATTGATAGCGGGCATCGTAATTAAGCAGTGCAATCTCCGTTACACCGTCTGCCTCATACCGTTTTTTGTTGCCCCAAAAGTTCTCAAAGTTGCCAATGAAAAGGTTATAAGATGCTATAGTTTTAAAAGTTAACCCTTTAAACAATTTAATAGAAGCATAGGTACTGGCCAATAACTGGTTATTTTTGCGTAACCCGTTATTTTCCATCTGAGTGGCATATAAATTATCCGGCGAGCCGCCATCGTAACCGGTTGTAGTTTGAAAGCCGGCGCCATAAGTTCCGTTGGCATTTTTAACGTTCGGGCTCACATAAACACCTCCTGGTGTTACATAATCCAAGGTAGGGCAAAAGAAAGCCAAATCGCGGAGGGAAGAAAGGTTACCGTTATTACCGAAACTTGCGTTACTACCATGATTTTCCGAATGGACAAAGTTGATGTCGCCTCCTATTTCAATAAAATCTGCCACTTTGGTAACTATATTGGCACGGGCGGTCATACGTTTGTAATTCGAATTGATAATAATCCCGTCGTTGTTCAAATAACTTAACGAGAGGTTCGACTGGGTCTTTTCGGTACCTCCTGAAGCAGAAAGGTTGTATTGTTGTTTCAGGGAGGTGCGGGTCATTATATCTTGCCAGTCGATACTCTTTCTTTTGCCGTCATAGGTGGCAGCAAAAATTTGATTTGCTAAAATAGCACCATCGTTAGCACGGCCGGTGCGAATATTCTTAGCAAACTGGTCAGCATCGCCAACATCTAATTTTGAGGCTAATGTTTGAATGCCATAGTCGGCCGAAAAAGTAACACGTGTAGAACCAGCTGTACCATGTTTGGTAGTAATCATAATAACACCATTTGCTCCGGCAGCACCGTATATTGCAGTAGCAGAAGCATCTTTCAATACTTCAATGCTTTCGATATCACTTGGGGCAAGAAAATTGGCGCTGGTACCTACCTGTACGCCATCTACCACATAGAGGGGATTGGCGCTACCGTTAATAGTGGCAACACCACGAATACGAATGGCCGCGTTAGCATCAGGGGCACCGTCTTGAGCGGTAACAATTACACCCGCAGCAGCTCCTTGTAGACCTTGTAAAATGTTTGTTGGGGCTTTTCGCATCATATCTTCGGTGTTAACAGAAGCTACTGATCCGGAAATATCGCTCTTCTTGGCAGTACCGTATCCAACCACTATTATCTCTTCAAGAGTTTTTACATCCTGAACAAGTTTAACATCTATTACACTTTGTCCTCCTACCAGAACTTTTTCGGTCAGGTATCCAACAAAAGTGAAAATAAGTGTTGCGTCCTGTTTTGGAAGGTCGATTGAATAGTGACCGTCTACATCCGAGATTACTCCTATAGTGGTGCCTTCTACAATGATATTTACTCCGGCAACAGGCTCTTTAGTAGCTGCGTCAATAACTGTACCTTTAACAGTTTGCTTCTGGTGGGCATTAACATCTGTTTTGTCTTTTGTAGCTGAAAATGCCGATAATTGAGATACAAGTATTAAACTTATAGTTACAGCCAGTTTTAATGGGTATAGTAAATACCTTAAAATTCCATTTTGGATATAGGTTATCCATTTACACTTTTTCTTCATAGTTTTTACATGGTTTAGTTAATAATGAGTAGTTATTTGTTATATTCAATGATTAAGTATTGATACTTTATAGTTAATTTTCTGCAAAACAACTTATCTCTACCAGAATATATAATTTGAAATGGTTCCTTTTAAGGGGTTTCAATTTTAGGGTCGAGCAGTCAGCATAGTTTAGTTACCTTGGCCAAAAATATAGTCAACCACCAGAAATAGATGTTAAAATTGAATTGATTACTATAAAATTTAATTCATTAGAGAAAAATAGACGACCACTTGCAATTTTATGTCATCAAATGATAGATTATTAAAAACATATTTGAGTATTGAGGCAATTGAGAACTCTTGAAGGATTCTTTAATAAATTAATTTTTTAACTATTTGATTATGTATATTATATATACTATTAAAGCGTAATATTTCCCATTACCCTTAAATTACAAGTTGAAAATGAGAATTTTAATATTTTAGAATTATAAAGCTGTAATTGTTTAGTTAAATTCTTTATTTATGCTGTTTTGAGATTTTATGAATTGAAAATCAATAATTTATCCCTTACAAAAATTTGAGAATAAACAATTTTTAAGTAGACAATAAATAGCATGAGAGTTTTGACTTTTTTATCATAAAGGCAATTTTTTTATGATATGTATAATAATGGTTGTTTGTTTTTTATTTATTGTGAAAGAGCAGGTGAGAGAGGTGCACGGAAAACATGTCCGCGCCCGCTGGACAGCGGGGTTCATAAAACAAATGGGAGTGAAAACAAATAAACTGTATATTTGATTCATGAAGAAAGCTCTTAAAAAGAGCATGACCACATACTGCTATAAAACTACTAACATGAAAACTTCAATTAAAAGCGTAACTCTAATCTGTTTTTTTATTCTTTTCCACTTACTCAGTGAAACGGTTTTAGCTCAGGCCGTAAAAGCAAATTACGACGAAAGCCAGGTACCTGCTTATACTTTGCCCAATCCGTTAATGCTAAACAACGGGAAACCCGTATCCGATTCTAAAACATGGTTTGAAAAACGACGTCCGGAAATACTCACCATGTTTGAAGAACAAATGTTTGGAAAAACTCCTTCTGCTAAACTTCCCGTGTCGTTCGAGATTACATCAAAACCTGCCAGCGTATTTGGCGGAAAAGCTACCCGAAAAGAAGTAACTGCATATTTCACGCCCAACAAAAAAGGCCCATCAATGGTTATATTGATGTACCTGCCCAATAACCGGTCAGAACCAGTACCTCTGTTTTTAGGTATGAATTTCAACGGCAACCATACCGTGAATGCTGATTCCGGAATTTCGATTACCAAGAACTGGGTGGAGAATGATAAAAACTTCCGTGTAGAAAACAATACCGCTAACTCATTCTCCCGAGGATCCCGATCGAATCGCTGGGCAATTGAACGCATTATCGAAAGAGGGTATGGTTTAGCAACTATTTATTACGGAGACCTCGATCCGGATTATAACGATGGATTTCAGAATGGAATACATCCCTTATTTTATAAAAATAATCAGCAAAAACCTGCTCCCAACGAATGGGGATCTATTGGGGCCTGGGCCTGGGGGCTAAGCCGTGCAATGGATTATTTTGAAAAGGATAAAGATGTTGATTCAAAAAAAATTGTTGTATTGGGGCATTCAAGATTGGGTAAAGCAGCTTTATGGGCTGGAGTTCAGGATCAGCGATTCGCTATTGTAATTTCTAACAATTCGGGATGTGGCGGAGCGGCATTATCCAAACGAATTTTCGGTGAAACGGTAGGAATAATCAACAAGAGTTTCCCTCACTGGTTTTGCGATAATTTCAAGCAATATAGCGATAACGAAGCCTCACTTTCGTTTGATCAGCACATGCTTGTTTCGCTAATAGCCCCGAGGCCAATATACATCGCAAGTGCACAGGAGGATTTATGGGCAGATCCACAAGGTGAATTTTTAGGCGGGTTATATGCAAGTCCGGTGTATAAACTATTGGGTACTGATGGGCTATCGGTAATAGAACGGCCAGGAATCAGCCAGCCGGTTTTGAGCACTATTGGATACCATATTCGTCCCGGGAAACACGATGTTACCAGCTATGATTGGGAACAATATATGAACTTTGCTGATAAATGGTTAAAAGAATAATAGATAGTTAACAGTCGATAGTCCATAGGCAAAAGGTAAAAGGCAAGGATTTTCTATGGAATATTGACTCGTTACTATCGACTGTTTTTACGCTATAAAATTCTCCCATTCATTAATCTTCAACTCCGGATTAGCCATGTATAGAAATGTTTCCGGATTTTGCTCAAAAATAGTATAGATGGGGATTCCTGGTAATAACCCAAGTTCAGGATGCAAGTCGGGTTTCTTTTCGATTAATTGCGACGATTGGTAGTTAATATTAGCTATCCAGTTTAACTTGTTGTTGCCGTCGTATACCGGAAACCATGCAAGCCCTTTATGTGCTCTTACCTGGTCGTATTCAAACCCGAAATTGCGGTCGCACCAGGCGCCAAAAGTTAATGGCTCTTTTGGATCGGCACTTATAGTGGCATGTGCCCAATCAGGAGGAACTACCACCACTTCACCTGGGTTGGCTTCCACGGCATAGCAACGACCCGGATTGTCGTCTGCAAATTCCTGCATATAAATAATGGCTCGGCCTGACCATATTTCATAGATTTCGGGCGGAGACATTGCATTGTTTCGGGCTTTTTTATGAACATGCCCCTGACTGCGCACTGGCTCTTTACCAAGTTGCCCTGCCGCATAGGTAACTGCTCCAAATAACAAATTATGTTTAATAAGAAACGGTTTATGAATTACTTTGCCTACATCCATGGCGATAGCGTAAACCGGATCAGGGCCTGCACAAGTAGGATCGAGCAGACTTTTTCGAATAGAATCGAGCGAACGGTTTTCAACGGATGGGCCAAAAACGCCAGGGCCATATTTGAAGCCCATGGGTTGGACGGTTGGGTATATATCAAATCCTGGATTAAAATTCATTGTACTATAGGTATTATGCATTGAATCATGACTTAACTGAACCTCAACGCGAGTTTTAACTTTATCGGATAAACATTTAGGCTGTGTAAAACGTCAGTTAATTATTGCATTTCGACTCCGCTCAATGTGACAATTAACTGACTTTCAATGGTCAGACAGATCGGAGTCGATGCCTTATTCCATTTTTTTACAGCCTCAGCCCTTTGGATCAATTTATTCCATAATCCCCAAATCGTTGTGTTTTAAATTGTAGGTAGTTAATACTGTAATACTTCCGGGCAACAATTCGAGCGTTTTTTGCTTGTTTAAACCCGTAATTGTTTTTTGAGGATCAAGTCGGAATGATGGGCTCGTAACCATTTCCTTAGTGATTTGGTAAAATTGATAGGGCTTTTGACCTAGACTTCCTAATAATGTCAAATTTAGTTTCACGGCTTTTTTCTTTTTATTTACGATTAGAATTACCAGATTCCCGTCTCTATTTTTAAAAGCAGCCGGTTTTACTCCCTCAATGCACCAATCGGTTTGCCAATGAACAACAGAAGCATATTTGCCCAGAAAGCGGCTAATAACAGCAAATCCATAGTAGGCTTCCTTTTCAGGGGTCACATCGGCGGTATACTCTTTCTTCTCGGTATCGTAAGTGCGCACTAATTGCCATTGGCCGTCTATATCACCCCGGTTTGTAAAACTCCACCTGTTAAATCCATCCACCCCCATATTTAATCCCCTGATAACATCGTTTGCATTAGAGAGTGCAGCTTCAAAGCTTTTTGGGCCTGGATTATCAGTTCCCCAACCTAAATTCATATTTCCAAACTCCGAAAGGAAAAATGGCTTTTTATGTTCGTGTGCCCAACGCGACCAATCACTTAATATCACTTCCCCTTCGTTATCTATTCCTCCATAGGAGTGAATATCGTATGCCCCGATGTATTTATCGAAATCTATTTTAGCAGTATCGAAAGGAGGAAGGCTAGTCCAATCGGGACCAGAAAGCGGGATGTTGATATTCTTAGCATCAAGTGTTTCCCGGACTGCTTTCCAGGCTGGAGTTACCGACCCTGATCCGGAGCCATAACACCACCAATAACCCCAGGTTCCGCCAGGAGGTTCGTTGGTAATGCTGAAATATTTGATACAGGAATATTTTTTTGTCAGGGTGAGATGTTCCAATAGTGCAGTTATTCCATTGGCATAATCGTCCAGTGATTTTGGTGCACTCAATAGCGGATGCACTCCCGGAAAGGCATTCCAGGCAACATCTCCCCACATCTGTTGCAGAAAAACATCGGCATGGTTTGCTTCACACCAGTCAAGAATTCTATAAAGCACCTGCATTTCTTCGTTTTCCCAATCGAAAACGTTTTGTTCTGGTTCGTAAATGCGCTGACTAAGTTCTACCCGCAGAAAGTTCAACCCCAGCCAACGGGCGTGCCGGTATAATTGTTTCCAGGCAACCGTATCGGAAAGGGGAGGGTTGCCGGCAAAGGCGCTTCCCCGCGGATTATTAAACCTTACGGGATAATCGTACTTCTCATTTTCCAGGGGAATATCTTTAACCAACGAATGCCAGGATGCCCCAATACCTCCTTTTAGCTGGTATAAAACCAGATTATCGTCTACCCGCAGGTTTAGAGTGTTTTCTTGTCCATTTACTATGGATATGTTCCAGAAAATTAAGATAAACAAAAAGAGAAGGTGTTTTTTTTCCATCGATTTGATAATAGCGTTGTTCATTTTTTCAAAAGTATTTTTTCTAATTCTTCCAGACTTTTCCCCTTCGTCTCCGGGAGCTTGAAAATTACAAAAAGTAACAGTAAAATGCACATTAAATCGAAAATCAGAAAAGCTACCCCTCCACCAAGTCTTTTTAAAATGACAGGAAAAAGTAAGGTTACAATAAAGTTAGTGGTCCAAAGTGCAACAATGGCGACTGACATAGCTTTACTGCGCATTTTATTGGGGAAGATTTCTGAAACAACCACCCAGGTTACAGGGCCAAGGGATGCTGCAAAAGAAGCGATGAACGTAAGTATGAAAAATAGAATCAGATAACCTTCGAATTTGTGCAGGAAATATGCAATGGTTATAACCGTGAGGGAAATTGTCATACCAATGGCGCCTCCAATCATCAGTGGTTTTCGTCCCCATCGGTCAATCCACCGGATGGCAACTAATGTAAACAGAAAGTTTACTCCACCAATAATTGCAGTTTGAATAAGGGCCGAATCATTGCCATTGCCTAAGTCTTTAAAAATAACCGGAGCGTAATACATAATCGAGTTAATCCCTGTGATTTGGGATAATACGGCCAGTAAAACGCCAATCCAGAGGATAGGCCGGAGATCTTTGGAAAATAGTTCTTTATAGGTGCCGTGAATTTCAGTTGCCAGAGATAGCTCAATCGCTTTAATTTCGGATGTTGCAACCGCCGTTCCATTAATTCGCTCTAACACTGAAAATGCTTCGTTGTTTTTCCCTTTTTGCATCAACCACCGGGGACTTTCTGGCACAAACAACAGTGCTATAAAGAAAAGAAAAGCAGGAGCACCCATTACTGCCAGCATCCATCGCCAACTGTTTTCACCAGTTCCTGCCAATAAATAATTGGAAAAGAAAGCCATTAAAATACCAATCACAATGGCAAGTTGATTTAGAGACACGAGTGTACCCCGATTTTTAGCCGGAGAAATTTCGGAAATGTACATGGGCGATAGCATGGAGGCAGTACCTACTGCAATTCCACCAAGCATTCGAAATGAGATGAAGACAAACAGATTTGTGGAAAGAGCCGATCCGATTGCAGAAATCACAAAAAGCAATGCAGCAACCAGCAGTGTCTTTCTTCGGCCAAAAGCATCACCCGGTTTGCCTGACGCAATAACCCCGATGATACAGCCAATAAGAAGACTGCTGACTGTCCACCCAAGAGCAATGTCGTTGAGGCTGAAGTATGGTTGAAGAAACGGCGTAGTTCCGGAAATGACAGCAGTATCAAAGCCAAATAATAATCCTCCGAGGGCTGCGACAATTGCAGCCAGTATTAAAAAGCGGGCGTCTTTTTCTTTCATATTGTTTAGTCGTAAGTAATTAGTCGTAAGTCGTAAGTATTATTGGCATTAACCTTTCCAGGGTTTAATTCCCTGGAAAGGTTAACGCACACTATCTAATAATTTTTCCTGACAAAAGCCTTCATGGTACCGCATTTTTTCCCTACGATTCCACCGTAAGGTTTTATGGTGTACTCCCCAACAGAAGCGGGTACTATAAATGTTTCAGCATAATGCACCAAAAATGGTTTAAAGTCATCAAATGGGCTTTCCACCAAAACTTCGTCCCCTTCAATCAGGCAGAGCACATTTACTCCATTATCGGTGTTGTGGTGTACTTTCTCAGTAAACCAATGCCGGCGGGTTTCGATAAATTCGCGTTCGTGCAAGCCGGTACGTTCTTCGATCCACCCATCGCCCTCGGCAATTTTTTCGAATCGATTCACCAGATTCTCCCGTGTCCATTCGGTAGTGCGATCCCATTGAATATTGTTTTTTCCATGTTCGATATTGATGGGGCGTGGTTTTCCATCGATTCCCAACCGTCCCCAATCCCAAAGTTTGAAGGTGAAAATATACGGTGTTGCACTAATTTCGAGCACCATACTGTTTTTGCCTGAGCAATGCACTGTTCCTCCTGGAATAAGAAAATGATCGTGCTTTTGCACCGGCCAGGTTTGTACATGCTTTTCGGCATCGAACAAGATTTCTCCTCGTTGGGCAAGTTCCAGGTCAGCAATCATTTCAACTGGATTTACACCTTCTTTTAAGCCGAGATAAACAATGGCTCCGGGTTTTGCTTCCATCATGTAGTAACTCTCGTCCTGTGTGTAATGCATTCCAAATTTTTCCTGGATATATTCAGTAAGCGGATGTACCTGTAGGCTTAAATGTCCACCATCAATGGTATCGAGGTAATCGAACCGGATGGGAAATTCATCTCCAAACCGTCCGTGAACTGCTGGCCCCAGAAGTGCTTCGGGTGCAAAAAATACCAGGTTGATAGAAGGGATTTCTACCACTATTTCGCCAAACTTCAACAGCAAGCTGTTTTCCTCGGGAACACAATTGAAACACCATGCATAATTCGATTGCGAAGGATCGAGATTACAGTGTTCCTTCATCCATTGCCCGCCCCAGGGACCGGGATCGAAAAATGGAACCACACTGAACGGCCTTTTCAAACATTCGCACAGCCCTTCGAGAATTGCTTTTCCGGGCACAAGTTTTGGCTCGCTGCGATTATTGGTGTCGAGCACATAATCCCAGCGGTGCATGAGTTTTTTCTTTAAGCGGTCGCAAACGCGCCAATCCACAAAAAAACCTTGCTTGTATAAAAGCATCCAGTCGGGAGTACTGCGGTTTTTTACCCCGAGATTATCCACCAGATGTTGTCTCATGCGGAGCTGTATTTCCCAGCGTGCCATATCGGCATATATCAGCAAATCGGGTTTTGGGCAAAGTAACGAAGCCCCGCTTCCGTAAACTATAAACACTCCTTCTGCGGCTTTATCCATTTCGGATTGAAATACAGATATTTTAGCACTATCGAAAAACGCATCCATGCTTAACCGGGTGAGAAATCCAAAAATCCTGTCGTTGGTTACATCCGGGAAAACCAGGTTTTCAATAGCCTTTTCGGCTAGCATGTAATCTGAAGACTGAATAAAACGGTCGTACTTTAGTCCGTTTATAAATGAGTTTATAAGGTCTTCGTGTATAACACCCTGATAAGTTTCGATCACCACCAGTTTCTTTTTGCCTTTCAGCGCTTCCATTGATTTGTTTAATTCGGTACAAATGTTATCCCATCCGGTGTTTACTGAATATTCCGTTTTAGAGACTTCAACAACAGGCAGGTTAGTGAAGTGTGAAGCGTATTTTGTTTTTTTTTCTTTCATTATTAATTGAAAATAAATGTATTGACCGATTCAGGCTTGAGTTGAATCGTGAATTTTCCTTTTTTTGTTTTTTGAAAATTTTTGGTGACTTCCCAATTATTCGATTGGGTGGTGCTGGTTAAATCGATCGACGTGGAATCAAATCCTTCTATTTCTATGGTGACAGGATTTTTTTTCATGTTAATGAGTTGTAAAACCTTTTTTCCATCGGCATGAATACCACTGATAGGCAATATTTCTGAATCGGAACTGGTTGAATGGACTATTTGAGTACCGGTATTTAGAAAATCAGTCTGGTGGCGTGTAACATAATACGAAGGATATTTTTGTGTGAGATCGGGGGACATTATTTCGTAATTGTTCTGCCACGTCCAATAAAGAGAAACTTCAACTTCGGCATATTTCATCATGCGGTGGGCAATTATAGCAAACCGAAGCCCATAATCCCAGCTTTTGTTCATGTCTTTTACCTGCCACGCCATGGCATCAAAGCCAAGTTCGCTGCACCATACTTCTTTGTTCCACGCTTTTGCAAGGCCTGCAACCCTTTCAAATTCATTGTCGGCAATGCTTTCGGACCACCAACTGTGAAAGCAAAGTGGGCCGAGGTATTTCCAAATGGTAGTATCGGCCATAATTTGGGTTGCGAATTCAACCGTTCCAAGTGTTTGAGCGGTATCTGCCCAGAGCAGTTTGGTTTTTAGACCGGCATCTTTCAATCGTGCCCCGGCTTTTTTAATAAAAGCAATTGTTTCTGCAGGTGAAAAGATAATTTGCCATCCGCCATCCGATTCGTTAAACGAAAATTGATCTACTTCAACACCATACTCATTTTTGGCCTTCAGTAAAAAATCAACCAGCATTTGGATTACTTCATCATAGGCTTCGGGCTTAATTACCCGTTGAGATTTTTTGGAAGGGTCAACTATTAATTCATCAGGTACATCCCACACGGAGATAGTGATATTTTTCACTCCAAACTCATCTTTCATACGCTTTAGCGATTCCAAAACTTCAATTACCAGCGGTTGCTTGGTATAGTTTTCGCCTCGATAATCTTTAAAATCAATTTTCCGCAGTTTCATAGGTAGTGCAACCCGAACGTGCGATGGACGAAACTCTTTCAGGGTTGCTTCTCCAATGGCATCCCAGGCATGATTGGAATAGTTTGCCTGACAATAATTCCCTCCGATTGAACGAATGATTTGGCGTTTTACATCAGGAAAAATCTTTACAGTAGCGCTTTGCGCGGATATTTTTATCGATGTCAACCCAATGAAAAGGACTAGAAAAATGGTTGTTATTCGCTTAGCAGACTTATTCATAGTATAAAGTATTTTAATTATTTCTTAACGGATATTCAATTTTTGATTTTCGTTCCATAAAAAATCCAATCCCTGTAAAGCTGCCCAATCCGGATTTTGGGCGCATACAACTTTTACTTTTCCCCAGGGGGTCCAGGCATGGCGTTCAACGTACTCCTGAATTACAGGCAAAATAGCCTGGGAGCTTTTCATGATACCTCCGCCAATAATTACCAATTCGGGGTCGTATGCATGGATAAGATTGATAACCCCGGCACTCCATGCATCCAGGCTGTGACGGGTAAGCTCGATTGCCAATAGGTCTCCTTCGCCTGCCAGTTGAAAAACCTGTTTGTAATCGATGGTTTCGCACCCCGACAAATTACTTGAGGGAAACAGTAAATGCTTACGGGCCATTTCTGGCAATCTCCAGGAGGAGGCTTCGGATTCGACACAGCCAACGTTGCCGCAGTTACAAGTTTCACCATGATAATTTATGGTGGAATGACCGGCAAGGCAGCCTGCCAGAAAATGACTCCCTCTCAAAAGCTTACCTTCGATAATGGTTGATCCGCCAACACCAGTCCCTAATGTTACCATTACCAGGTTATCGCAATTTTTTCCAGCGCCATATTGCCATTCGCCCACCAGCGCGCATCGCGCATCGTTTTCAATAATCAGCGGCAATCCCCACTTTTGCATTGCCCATGCCGGGAAATCAATGTTCACGGCGTCGCTAAATTTTTTGTTGACCGAAAGAAGTTTCATATTCTTTGAGTCGACTATACCAGGGATGGAAATACCGAGACCCCATATATCTGACATAGGAATGCACCCTTCCATCAATAGTTGGTCAATAGTTTCCTCAATGATAGAAATCCGTGGCAATAATCCATTATCGGAATATGCATCGACCAATCTGCTGGCAAGAATGTTACCCTGCCTTACAATACCAATTTTTATGCGGGTTCCCCCAAGATCTAATGCTATGGTTATCTTCATGACTGTTTTTTTTATTCTACGCGAATAATCACAACTCCCCATGCAGGAATTTCAATATCGGTTATTTCCTGTTTTTTATCTTCTCCCGAATTACTCATCCAAATATGCTGGAGACGACTCTTCTCGGAGATAAGTTTGGTCTTAACGGCTGTTTCCGAAGAGTTAAAAAGGGTCATTATCCTGCCCTTCCTGTCGTCGCATGGTTTAAAGGCGGTTACCAACACCTGGGGGAGATCGGGATATATACCAGAGATTGTCTCATATTTCCCCGATGCTTCTTTAACCAAAAGGGGTTGGCTCATTCCGATGGCATACTGCGAATTTTCGAAAGTGCTGAATTTTTCATGGGGCCAAAGTGCATACCTGAAAGTTATCAAGCCCTCCTGGTAGGCGCGGTAGTTCGTTCCCCAATGATTGTTTAAAGCCCATGAAAACAACGTTTGAGTGGGTTCAATATGCTTTTTCCAAACGTCGGGATTAGTTTGCGAACCCAGCATGGTAGCGGTAATTCCACCTACTTCAAACAAGGGGGCATCTAAGGTGATAAGGGCCACACCATTTTCTCCATTAGAAATGTCGGCCCAACGATTAGCAGTTAGCCAATTTTTACAGGCACTGGGTATCTGGTCTTTTTCGGGTTCCATTACACCATGAGGAACATCCAGTTTTACAGTTCCATTTGGGACTTGGAAAGGAAAAGCAAAGTTAACGCTTTCTTTTCCGCCTTTTTGGGCAAATTTCCAGTCACCGGGATTGGGATTGATTTCAGCTCGTTTCTTATCAACTATGTTTGTAATTTCAACATGTTCCTGGCCTGCCTGTAAGCGTACTTCCCGAATAAGTTTGTTACAACCGGGTGCATCCGACTCAATAAGCAGCGAGGCCACCAACGGTCCGGTTTCTTTTACGGAGATTTTCGCTCCATTTATTTTCTTGATGTCGTTTATCTTGTCCGATTCCAGAAATGCAAAGTCGTTCAAACCATATCCGGAGGATGCATTTACCAGGTTTGTGTTTTGGGTAGCAACCGATTTTAATTCGGAAATTGCACCGGTTTCAGGATCTATGCTTACAGAAACTAATCCATTACTGAGTGTGTTTCCCTGAATTTTTACACTGCTTTCTGAAAAAGCTTTTCCCTTAGTAATTGTAAACCGTTTGGAAGAATATGGAGGGACAGATTTTACAAGTATTGCCAATTCACCCGAAGATAGACGCTGCGATGGGATTGGCTTTTTATCAGGACCAACAGCACGATCTCCAGTCTTAGATAGCGATTCCGGAACTAGAACTAATTGGGAGCGTGTCCATGAATTTGTGTTATAAATATCGATGGAACTACTTGAACCAGAATTCCCAGTTAATAATAATGCTTTTTCGAGTAATTGACGCGATTGCTTATCGGCATCGAGAGCATAGGATTTCTTGATGTCCCATTGTTCTTTGGTCATTTTATTTTCAGGATCGGTAACACTGCACCATGCTCCCCAGGTATGCTCGGAATAAAGCAAAACCTTTTTCCAGGCTTCTTCAAATTCAGCAACAGGATAGCTGGATGGATCTTTCATTGCCCATAAAGCTTCTGCCTGCGATAGCCGGTCAGAGCTTGCACGGTTCATTCCTGTTTCCAGGGCCGACGATCCGGCTCCGTCTTCCCAATAAGGAGTCCAATCTCCCTTTACTTTTTGTAATGCATTGCCATATTTATTTTCAAAAGCTGAAAATGCTTCACTGGTAGACGATATGATGAATTTAGGCCAGGAATAGTGCGATTGAAAATCTTTTACAAATTCGCATATTTCAGCATCGGGTTCGGCATTATCGCCATGTCCGCTCCAGCGAAGATGCGCAATGTCAAATGGGTATTTTAAACTATCGAGCTGGTGCATATAGTTTGAAACAAATTCGGGAGACAGTTTTTTTATCATATGGGAGAGTGCATATCCCTTTAAAGGGATCCAAACCAATACCTTTTCGTTTCCCGAAGGGGATACCCAATAAAATGGTTTATTTTCCCACTGAACCAGGATATCGCCTATGCGGTCGAAAAAATTTGGAGCGGTCGAAAAATACTTAATGCCAGCCTGCGACATGGCCGAAACCGTTCCCCAGGTTTGCCCGGGAATATCGCTTGTCATGGCGGCGTCAATTGTTACATTGCATTTTTTAGCCAACTCGGTAGAGAATTTGAACAACCTGGATAGTTCTTCGGGGCGGCATAAACCTGTCAGAACATTCAGATACATTCCGTTTAATGCAATTTCGCCTCGCGTAACCGCATCACGAAAGGCCTGTTTTTTACTTTCATCCATACGGTTCAGATATAAATCTGCTGCCCAGCCCACTTCCACATTCCAGATAAAACGCGCTCCTTTGGGGTATTGCGAAGTCCTTTTGGCAATCTCCATTCCTTTCACCAGGTTTTGAACCTGTTTGTCTTCAATGGCAGTTTGAATTTCGGTATAACCAATGTCGGTGTGCGAATGAGGAAGGATATAGCAAACCAACTTTTTTACCGGTTGAAGGATGACAGAAGTTTGAAACGTTGGCATTCCCTTCGATTCAATTTTTAACTGAATTATTTTTTCAGTAGAAACAGCTTTTACAGGAATTTCTAATGAGTTTTCCCCTTTTTTTAAATGGATCGTAAAAGGGTTGTTTCCTTCCGCATAGGCAATGGCAGTGCATGAATCGACAGAAAGGACTGCTTTTATCTGAACTGGCTGAAATTCCTGATTGTTTTTCTCAAAGAGGAAAGGCAAGGCTTTAACTCCTTTAATTTCCAGATAGATAGCAGGTGTTTTCTGGGCCATTAAACTATACGTCGTCATCCATATAAACAGGAGGGATGTGATTGCCCGGTAAGTTAGTAGTTTAGAGCTCATAGTATATGATAATGAGTTAAATGAACATATTTTGGGTAAATTCATAGCATTTTTTATTTGAGGAAGGGTTTTCCTTCAATTTCTAAAAGACGAGCTGAAAAACCTTGTAGTTCAATTTCCTCATAGTTATGACCTGCATCCGAAGGCCAGCAGGCCCCGAATATGAGCGGTGTTTCTCCTGTATTTGCAACCCGGTGGGCAATTTTTGCACCAATATAGTGAAGGCTTCCCGGAAACATTTTCTCAGCCCAGGTAGTTCTATATTCATCCATCAGAATGAGCATCCCTTCACCCTGAACTCCCCAGTAATATTCTGCCCGATCGGCATTGGCATGGAAATGCCCGCGGGTCATGAAGTATTCGTTTCCGACTTTTCCTGGTTGAATGATGGTTGTCCCAAAATATAATCCGCCAGGAGTTCCTTCTTTCACTGGAAGATGCGCCTGCACATTATATACCAGCAAATCCGGGTTTATTAATTGGCGAGCAGCTTCGTTAGCAAACACGTTGCCCAAATCTTTTATACGTTTTTCGGACTTTGTAATATTTTTCCCTTCTAAAAACCATGATTCGGGCTCCACAGAAACGGTTGGGTAATTTATGGATAAGTGATTCATCGAATATGTATTGAGTTTGAAATAGTTTATTTTAACTCTGTAGGTTTCATTTCAAAAAAGGTGTATGAATCCAGTTTGCCAACTTTAATATATCGCCGTGAAATAACAGGTTGCGATGTACCTTCGCTAATAAACTCTGATACCAGTAAATATCCTCCCGACTTTGTAGGAAGTTCAATACTCATAGGAATATTGGTTCGGGTAAGCGACGACAATGTAACTTCCGATTGTTTCTCAAAAACAGATTTCCCGTTTGAATCAAGCAGGTATATTTTTGCATTTCCTTTTATTAGTTGTCCGAAATTGTTAACTCCTGCCAGGTTAAAAAGCAATGACGTTCCTGGTTGATGCGGGGCGATGTGCTTTGTATATCGTTCATCGGTCAAATTAATGAACAGTGCGGCTGGGGCAAAGCAATGCTGAAACCAATGCATAGTAGGGCCGGGTTTGAGGTCTTTAATGTTATCAATAAACCAATCGCCGGTATATCCATAATTATTTGCAAGGTAGCAGAATGCCAAAACTCCTGCAATGTTGGTATTGCTTCGCAGCCATTCTGTTTCGAGCTGGAGCCAGTATGCCTGCAATTCTCTGTTTTGTTCTGGCGTAGAGTTAGGGCCAAGATAATATTTAAAAACGTCTACGGTTAATTTACTAGGAATTCCATTCCGCCAAAGCCATATCCAGCCATATTCATTTACGAGTTGGGCTGAACCTGCCTTTTCGATGTTTTTAATTAGCTCTGGTTTGAAATCAAGGTTACCAAGGGGGTAAGGATTTTTTTCGAATTCAGTTATTGTAGACCAAGGCATTGGCCCTTGATAGGGATGGGGTTCATCCATTTCGTCCATCGCCATTTTATCGCCAGTCATGTAACCGGCATCCCAAACTCTTGTGGGATCCAGTTTTTTAAGCTCAGGAATGAGCGAATTGCCAATATAATCGTCCCAGTTTTCGTTTATAGCATCCCAAATGGCAATGCTGGGGTGATTTCCATCGCTCCAAACCCAATCGGTATATTCTTTTCGAATTTGTTCGTCCCATCCATGATTTTGCCAGTACAGCCATTCGTTCTGGAAAAGTAATCCATATTCATCGGCTAAATCATACCAAAAATCGGGGACAATGCCAACGCAAATACGCATCATATTCCAGTTTAACTGCTTGGGGTAATCAATCAGGAATTTTTTTACCCAGTTTTTGTCCCACACCAGGTTAGCACAATCAGGATCTTCAAAAAATCGCTGTAAGGTAACGTTGGTGCCGCGGAGTATGTATTCGCTCCCATTGAGATAAAAAAACTTCCCTTTCCTGGTGAAATCGCGCATGCCAAATTGTTTGACTACCTCATCGGAGGTGCCTTTCCTATTGGAAATGGATACTTTGGCGGTGTATAAAAAAGGCTTCTCGGGAGACCATATTGTGAAGGAGGGAAGAGGAATGGTCATCTCTAATTCTGATAAATTGTCCCGTTTCGACAGGTATTGACCTGAGGCTTTAGCGATTTCTTTTCCGGAGTTTTTTTCGCAGATCGAAACTGAAATGGTAACTGAGTCGCTCATTGCGTCGCCATAAAATATCTGGGCAGGCAGGAAGTTTCGAACCTGTGTTTTTATTGTTATCTTTTTTTTGTCAACTGAAGGCAAAACCAGCAATCGGTTCACTCGGAATTTCCCTGTGAAAGATAAGAGTACATCGTCCCAAATGCCAGGCAGGTAGTGCTCTTTTTCTTTATCGGTTCCTCCGGCAGCTTCGCTTGGTAGCCAAACGCGGTCGCCTACTTTAATGAGAATTTCGTTCTCGGCACCGTATTTAATGGCGCTTGTTGAGGTAAACTCCACCGGAGTATAGCAGGCCATGGAAGTTCCCATGTCAATGCCATTTATGTATACCTGGGTGACATACTGGCTCTTTTTAATGGTTATGACTCCTTCAGAGCCTTCCAGTTCTTTGGGAATGAATATTCTTTTGCGATACCAACTGTAGCGCGGAGTGCAATCGATGTTATACAGGTTATGTTGTTCTTTGAATTCGACTTTATCAGGTCGTTTAAAGAACTTGTCGTAGTCTTCAATTTTAGGCTCAGCAAGATGCACCAAGCCGGGTACAGGAATTTTACGGGTGAATTTATTGGGAGGAAATGCATTGGTGGTTTGATCGAATTCCCAGATGCCGTTTAAGTTGAAAATAATTCTCGGTTCGCCGGCCCAGGCCATTTGCACAAGGATGGATAAAAATACAAGTAGGGTTAAAAATTTTCTCATGGCAGCGTTAGATTTATGTTAAAACGATTTTCGATGAATCATTACAAATGAATTATCAATTTTTTCCTTTTTACCCGAGAGGATCATGGAGGCCATATTGCGTCCCATTTCGGCAAAGTCAGTTGAGATGGTGGTAATTCCACCGGCAATGATTTCTTTTAGGGGGATTTCGTTGTAAGAAATGATCCCCAATTGTTTCCCCAATTGCAGATTGTGCGAATCGGCTTGTTTTACCAGATGAACCAGATCGCGGTCGTCTACTACAATATAAACATCTCCTTTTCGAACTTCGAGGGCAGTTATTTGGTTAACAATTTCAAATTCGATGGGAAGTTGTTTGCAGAAATTACGAAACCCGCCGGCAATTTCTTTTAGATGCGATTTTTGGTTTCGAATAGCAAGGATTAAGCGCGAATAGGTTTTTATACTGTTCTCGTTTTGCCGAAGAATTCGATAAATATCCCGTTCGAAATCCTGACAGACATAGGGATATTTGGCTTGAAAAGCGGTTCTGCCTGTATCAAGAATATAGGTTTTGTTTTTGGGAAGCATTTCGAGTATAGCGGTTGCGCTCTTGTCGGGCATTGGCATTATTACATATTCGGAATAATCGCCAACAGCGCTTTCTATGAGGGTTTGGAAAACTTTAGCATTGTTATGGTGAAAAAAAATCTGCTCATTTCCTTTTAGGGTGTCCTTGAATGATTCGTAAAGCGTTTCCTTATATGCTGTGAGTTTATCGAAAAGCAAAAATACCTTGTGATTGGCATCTATTTGAATATTTGAAATGTAATAGCCTTTTCCAATACTTGAGGTAACAATTCCTCTGGATTTAAGCTCGTTATAACCCATTAAAACAGTGTCCTGCGATAGATTGTATTTTTTACACAGGTCGTTCAGTGAAGGTAAGCGATCGCCCTTTGCTAGTTTACCATCTCTAACTAACTGGACAATACTATCGATAATCTGTCGGTACTTTGGGATATGCGAAGTTGTATCAAACAGTATATCTAATTCTTTTTTCATTTTAACCTCTATGAAGTACTAGGCAAATATAATGTTATTTATAATACAACATAATAGTACTTTAATAAAAATATACAATATTAAATATTATTTTATTTTACTTACGGGAGTAGTATCTCAAAGCTAAGGATGAAAATATATGGTGAAAAAGTTACAATGTTAACAGCTTAGTAGTTGTTGAGGTTATTGGCATGATATTTAATAACTTAATCGAAGAAAACCAATTGAAGCATTAACAATGGCAGGTCATTAAAAAAGCGTAGTCGGGAGACTACGCTTAGCTTAAGGGTTACATTTTTTTAGATATTTAATATTAGGGAATAATAACTTGAAATTGATAATCTAATTCAGCACCAAATAAAGTATGGATGCCAAACCAGCGCCTGTTATTGGTCCGAGAATGGGAACCCAGGCGTATGCCCAGTCGTTACTTCCTTTATTAGCGATAGGCAGAATGGCATGCATAAGACGTGGAGCAAGGTCTCTGGCAGGATTAATGGCATATCCGGTGGTTCCTCCCAACGAAAGTCCAATTACCCAAACCAGCAAGGCTACAGGTATAGCACCCAAAGAACCCATTCCAACAGGCGTATTGTTGCTGTCTTCCAATTTTACTCCCGAAATGTATAGGATTACAAATATTAATACAAATGTACCAATTACCTCACATGCAAAATTTATGGGGTAGTTCCGAATGGCAGGCCCAGTACAAAACACACCAAGTTTAGCGCCTTTATCATCCGTCGTATTAAAATGGTCTTTATACGAGACCCAAACTAAAAAGGCTCCAAGTGCGGCTCCCAGCATTTGAGCAATAACATAATACCACATTTTCGACCAGGCAAATTTTCCGGCAATAGCCAATCCAAGACTGACAATTGGATTTAGATGTGCCCCACTTATTGGGCCAGCAACTACCACTCCAATATAAACGCCTAAAGCCCATGCCGTAGTTATTACAATCCATCCCGAATTGTTTCCTTTGGTTCCTGTTAATACAACATTCGCAACTACTCCGGCACCCATTAAAATCATAAGCATGGTGCCAATTAATTCAGCTGTAAATTCATTCATATAAATACTCGGTTTTAGTAAGGGTTTTAAATTATTTCTCAATCCAATTCCTTGATCTGTCCACAGCTTTGTGCCATTGCTTTAGATAGTCTGCTATGACAGATTTTTCCATGCCAGGTGAAAATGTCTTGTCGACTGCCCAATGGTTTTTCAGATCGTCAAGACCATCCCAGAAGCCAACTGCCAGCCCAGCGAGGTAAGCAGCACCTAATGCTGTTGTTTCAAGTATTTGAGGACGAACAACTTTACTGCCACAAATATCAGCTTGAAACTGCATTAAGAAATTGTTGGCAACCGCGCCTCCGTCGACTCGAAGCTCCAGGGTTGGCTTTCCGGCATCCGACTCCATCGATTTTAAAACATCGTACGATTGAAAGGCTATAGACTCCAATGCAGCTCGGGTAATGTGTGCTGAGGTGGTTCCGCGGGTAATCCCAACAATTGTCCCCCGGGCATATTGATCCCAGTATGGGGCTCCAAGTCCGGTTAAAGCAGGTACAAAATAAACACCTCCATTATCGGTTACCTGATTGGCTAACGTTTCACTTTCTGATGAATGGGAGATCATATTAATCCCATCGCGTAGCCATTGAATAGCGGCTCCTGCGACGAATACACTTCCTTCGAGGGCGTATGTTGTATTGTTTCCGATTTTCCAGCCGATAGTTGTTAATAGGTTATTTTTTGATTCGACAGGTTTGCTGCCTGTATTCATAACCATAAAACAACCTGTTCCATAAGTATTTTTTGCCATTCCTTCGTTTGTGCAAAGTTGGCCAAATAAAGCTGCCTGCTGATCGCCAGCGATTCCTGCAATAGGAATTTTTGTTGCAAACAGCGTGGTGGCGGTTTCGCAATATATTTCGCTACACGATTTCACCTCAGGTAACATGCCTAGCGGAATATCGAAAATTTTCAGAAGTTCGGGATCCCATTGGAGTGTATGAATATTGAAAAGCATTGTTCTGCTGGCATTTGTAACATCGGTAATATGGATCTTCCCTTGTGTAAATTTCCAGGTTAACCAGCTATCAACCGTACCAAAACACAATTCGCCTTTTTCTGCTCGCTGTCTTGTTCCTGGTATGTTTTCAAGAATCCAGTTAATTTTAGTAGCCGAAAAGTAGGCGTCAATTACTAATCCGGTTTTTTTGCGAATGGCTTCAGCATATCCTTTTTCGTTCAGATCATCACAGAATTTGGAGGTACGTCTGTCCTGCCAAACAATCGCATTATAAACGGGTTGTCCTGTAATGCGGTCCCAAACAATTGTGGTTTCCCGTTGATTGGTAATGCCAATGGCAGCAATATTTTGCCCATTTAAACCGGCTTTTGCAACAGCTTCTGCGGCAACACCGGCCTGGGTCGACCAAATTTCATTCGGATCATGTTCTACCCAACCAGGTTTTGGAAAAAGCTGTTCGAATGGTTTTTGAGCGGAAGTAACAATTTGACCGTGATGGTCGAAAACAATAGCTCTGGAACTCGTCGTTCCCTGGTCGAGCGCTAAAATGTATTTATTTGTATTGCCCATAGTTTTATGGTAATTAGTAGTTAGCAGTTTGGAATTTATAAAGATATTAAAAAACGGTATTTTTTGAATTAAGCAGTTTCCTTAATGAGATATCTCTTTGCCAGATTATTATACTCTGAAATTTGGTTATTGACCCAGGCTGAGTCGAATCCAAATTCTCTAGCCATAATTTCAGCAATTTTGGGAGCTAATTCCATACTAAGTCGGGCATCCAGAAAAAGAAACCTGATTCTGCGGGCAAATATATCTTCCACCGATCGGGCCATCTCTTCGCGGATTGCCCAAATAACATGCGCTATTGTGAAGTCGTAATCCGGATGAAGTTTGACTCCTAGTGAAGAATCCTGATGAATCAATTCTTCAATTTTAGACTTATCAGAGCCATAAATATCAAGCATTTTCTGCGAGTTTTCTAATTGATAGCCGTGGATGTGAAAATTAGCGGTGGTAGATTTTTGCTTGGTAAGGTTTGCCGTTTTAATAGCTGTATCTATTGTATCCTGAGCCATTTTTCGACAGGTCGTCCACTTACCACCAATTATAGTAACCAGTCCGCTTGACGAAACAATTATTTTATGTTTCCGGGAAATCTCCTTAGTAGTCTGATTTTCGTGCATTGGCGCAGCAAGTGGTCTTAAACCTGCGAATACTGAAAGTACATCATTTTTTTGAGGAGCCTGGGTTAAATACCTTCCGGCAGTATCTAATATAAAATCAATTTCTTTGTCCAGAGCCTGTGGTTCCGTATCAATAGTGTTTATTAAGGTATCTGTTGTTCCGATAACC
>JFJP01011120.1_pt1 | contig 51735 bp, 35 predicted proteins | sample 431651 | NCBI WGS metagenome assembly JFJP01 (sample SAMN02602958, study PRJNA72255) | Microbial mat metagenome, whole genome shotgun sequencing project. | biome: fresh water; feature: sink hole; material: water; isolation source: purple microbial (photo- and chemosynthetic) mats found in... | reverse complement strand
TGGCCAGCATGTAGGCGCCGTGGCCGTCCAGTTGGCGGGCCAGCAGCGTGGCGAACGCCTCGATCACCGCGTCGTTGCCGTCCAGCTTGTACAGCCGCCAGACGCCGTAGCCCGTCAGCTCCAGATAGTGCTCGACCGTGCCGGGGTTGACGATGTCCAGCGTGTCGTGCGGCGCGAATCCCAGCAGCTCCTGCATCCGCGCCTGCGCGCCGGTCAGCAGTTCCACGCACGGCAGCATGTCGCAGTCGCCGTAGCCGGGGTGGTGGCGCAGGATCCACGGCCCGTAGCGCTTGACGTCCGGCTCGATGACCAGCCCTTCGCGCGGCACCGGCTGCTTGAGCGTGCACAGAGAACCCGGCCCCACCGTCACCCCGTCCGGGCCCATGACCGGCGTCCAGCCGCCCCAGTGGTACTCGTGCAGGTGGTCGGGAAAACCGACGCGACCGATCACCGCTTCCGACGCGCGCGGGTACGGCCCTTCCAGGGTCAGCGGCGGCAACTGGCTGGCGTGCGTCTGCGCCGACGCGTTTCCGGCGTTCAGCAGGACGGCGGCCGTCAGCAGCACCGAAAACAGCGCCGTCGACACGGCCCAGGTGCGACAGGTCCTAGTTCTTCTTGCCACCCTGGAAGTCCTTCGCTTTCTGGTACCAGGCGATGGCTTCCTTCTTGTCGCCCAGCTTGTCCAGCGTCATGCCGATGTTGTTCATCACATTGGCCGTCTTCTCGAGGTCGAGCGCCATCTCGAAATCCTCCAGCGCCTTGTCGTGCTTGCCCAGATAGAAGTACGACAACCCCTGGCTGTAGTAGGCGCGGTAGGTCGCCCCCTCCAGCGCGATCAGCGCGTCGAACGCCTTGACGGCTTCTTCATACCGCTTGGCGTCCATCAGCGTCAGCGCCAGGTTGTACTGCGCCTTCACGTACTTCGGGTCCAGCGCCAGCGCCTGCCCATAGGCGCCGATGGCCTTCTCGTGGTTCTCCACCTTCTGCGCCACGCTGCCCAGCAGGAACGCCGTCTTGGCGTCCGGCTGCAGCAGCAGCGCCTGCTCCAGGGGCTCGATGGCCTCGGTCAGCTTGCCGGTCGCCTGCAGGCACTGCGCCAGCGCCTGCCAGGCCTGCGGCATCTCGGGCCGCTCGCGCACCACCGTGCGCAGCGGCGGGATGGCCGCCTGGAACTTCTCGCCGCGCATCAGGCTGACCGCGTAGTTGTAGACCACCTCGGGCTTGGTGTCGGCCGTCACGCCGGCGCGCAGCCACTCGCTGGCTTCCTTGTCGTGGCCCAGGCGGATGTGCAGGTTGCCGATCGCCACGCGCAGGTCTTCCAGCTTCTCGATCTCCCAGGCCTTGTTGTAGGCCGTCAGCGCGTCCTCGAGCCGGTCGCCCTTCTCGTGCACCTTGCCGGTGGCGATCCAGGTGCCGGTCCATTCGGGGTGATCCTGCCGCGCGCGCGCGGCGGCGGCGTCCGCCTCGCCGTCGCGGCCCAGCTTCAGGTACACGTCCACCAGCCGCGGCAGCACGTCCGGCCGCTCCGGCGCCAGACGGTAGGCGTCCTGGTACATGCCGATGGCCTCGGCGTCCAGACCCGACTGCTCCATCAGCTTGCCGTCCTCGACCAGCAGCGCCACGCGGTACTGCAGGATGGCCGACGCTTCGCGCCAGCCGTCCTCGGCCTCGACGTTCTCCTTGCCGGCCAGCCCGTCCAGGAACGAGCGCGCCATCTTCGTGTGCGCGTCCAGCAGGTCGCGCACGGCCTGCTCGTCGGCCGCTTCGGTTTCCAGTTCGTGCAGCGCCAGCACCACGCGGAAGGTCTCGCCCACCGGCGGCATCAGGCTGGCCAGGCCGTCGCGGTACGTCTTGCGCGCCTCGTCCGTCTGGCCGGCCTTGCGCTGCGCGCCGCCGATCAGGCGCCAGTAGTCCAGGCCGCCGAACCGGTCGAACTTGCGGTACTCGCCCAGCTCGGCCACGGCCATCTCCGGCATGTCCAGGCGCGAGAACACCAGGCCCAGGTTGCGGTGGTAGTCGCCGTTCGTCTTGTCGCACTGCACGGCGTGGATGAAGGCGTCCCGCGCGGCGGGGTAGTTCTCCTGTTCGGCCAGCAGCACGCCCAGGTCGTTCCAGCTGCGCCCGTCGGCCGGGTTCTTGAGCACCTTGTCGTTGAGGATCGAGATCTTCTCCTCCGGCGACATCTTCTCGTCCACCTGCTCGTAATGGAAGGTGCGGGTGCCGTCCTCGAGCGTGTCGACGCGCGCCGGCACCTGCGCGCGGACCGCGCCGACGGCCGGCGGCAGGGCCGCGGCCAGGGTGATCAGCAAGGGGAGACACCGGTGGCGCAGGGTCATGGACGTCCTCGAAGCCGCCGGGGCGGCCGGTCCTGGGCTGAAAAACGGCGGGGAACCCGGCCATGATAAGGATCCTGCCGGGGGCTGTCCAGTCTCGCCGGGGGTGATACACCGCACCCGCCCGGAGATTCCCGCCCATCGGCCGCGACCCCATCTGCTTGACGGACCGCGGGTTTGCTGTTGCTTTACCTCCATGATCCGCATCCGCATCCTGGGCGCCGGCGGCGCCGTCCCCACCCCCACCCACACGCCGGCTGCCTATTGGGTGACCGTCGACGGGATTTCCCTGCTCATGGATCCCGGTCCCGGCGCCCTGGTCCGGCTGGTCCGGTCCGGCGACGCCCCGGGCGGCGTGGACGAGATCCACACCGTCCTTTTCTCCCACCTGCACCCCGACCACACCGGCGACCTGGTTGCGCTGCTGTTCGCCCTGCACTCGCCCCTGCCGGAATGCGAGGCGCCGCTGCGCCTGTTCGGCCCGCCGGGGCTCTCCTCGTTGCTGGGACGCCTGGGCGACCTGTACGGCTCGTGGCTGGTGCCGCGCAAACGCGCCCTGGAAGTGACCGAGGTGCGGCCCGGCGACCGGGTGCCTTTGAATATCCGCGCGGCCGGCGACCACGGCCCGGCCCACGCCGAAGCGTTCGCCGTCGACCACCCGCAGGACCGGCTGTCGGAAGTGCAGCTGGGCTGGCGCTTCGTCGATGGCGCCGGTCAGGTGGCCGTCTATTCGGGCGACACCGGCGACTGCCCCACCCTGCGGCACGCCGCCGCCGGGTGCGACCTGCTGGTCATCGAGTGCTCGACCACCGACGACTGGGACGTGCCCGGGCACCTGAACCCCGCCCAGGTCGGGGCCGTGTGCGCCGCGGCCCGGCCCCGGCGCGTGGTCCTGACCCACCAGTACCCGAACGCGGCGGCGCTCGACCTGCCGCCCCTGGTCGGGCGCCATTTCACCGGTCCGGTGGAACAGGCGCGCGACGGCGATGTATATCTGCTTTCGGCCCCGCCGCGAAAGGAACCCGCATGACCGCGCGTCGCCCCCTTCTTCTGCCGTTGCCGGCATCGGCTCTGTGCACCCTGGTCCTGATCGCCCTGGCGGCGGTGTTCCCCGCGCCGGCCGCGGCCCAGCCCGCGGACACCCCAGCGCCGGCCATACCCGCCCCCAAGGCGAAGCTGCCTGAATTCAGACCCGACGGGACGCCCCGCTTCGAGATGGTGCTGATCCACGGCCTGGGCGGCGCCGGCGCCGAATGGGACCAGGTCGAGCCCTACCTGAAGGGGACCTTCAAGGTCGCCACCTTCGAGATGTCCGGCCACGGCCGCACGCAGCCGGTCATGGACCCGACGGTGCTCACCGAAGCGAAGCGGCTGGGCGAGTTCATCCGCACCAGCGGCATGTCGTACCCCACCCTGGTGGGGCACGGGCTGGGCGGGATGGTGGCGCTGCAGTACGCGCTCGACAACCCCGGACAGATCCACCGCCTGATCCTGCTGGACACGGCGCCGCGCCAGCTGGCGGACCAGGAGCAGAAGGCGCTGATCGGCCAGGCCCTGATCAAGGACTACGACAGATTCGTGGGTGAACGCTACGCGCTGATGAGCCCCGACGAGGCCGTCACCCAACGCATCCTGGACATGGCGCTCCGGACGCACGCGGCCAGCTTCGTGTCGCTGCTGCTGTCGAGCTTCGACTTCGACCTGACCGATCGCCTGCGCACGCTGACGGTGCCGATGCTCGTGGTGGGCAGCGAGATGATGTTCCCGCGCCCGGACGAGACGCAGCCCCTCCTGGCGCAGTACGGGTTCGACAAGGCGCGTTCGCTGAGCTTCAAGCGGTTCGGCAAGACGGGACACTACATCATGCTGGAACAGCCGGTGATGCTGGCCAGCGTCCTGATGGCGTTCGGCGTGTCGGCCGACTACGAGTTCGAGCCGTAGCGGCCCGTGGTCCGCGGCGGCGCCGGCGCCGGCAGGGCTTTTTCAGGCCCCCAGCAGCGCCAGGTCGGCATCGACCATCATGCGGACCAGTTCCGGGAACGTGACCGTCGGCTGCCAGCCCAGCACCCGCCGCACCTTCTCCGCGTTGCCCATCAGGTGATCCACTTCGGCCGGCCGCAGGAAACGCGGATCGGTCTTCACGTACCGCTCCCAGTCCAGCCCCGCGTGCCCGAAGGCGATCTCGACGAATTCCTTCACCGAATGGTTCTCGCCCGTGGCCACGACGAAGTCGTCCGGCACGTCGTGCTGCATCATCAGCCACATGGCCTGCACGTAGTCGCCGGCGTAGCCCCAGTCGCGGTGCGCTTCCAGGTTGCCCAGGCGCAGCTCCTGCGCGCGGCCCGTCTTGATCGCGGCCACACCGTGGGAAATCTTGCGGGTCACGAACTCCAGGCCGCGCCGCGGGCTCTCGTGATTGAACAGGATGCCCGAGGCGGCGAACAGACCGTAGCTCTCGCGGTAGTTCACCGTGATGTGGTGGCCGTAGGTCTTGGCCACCGCGTAGGGACTGCGCGGGTGGAAGGCCGTCATCTCGGTCTGGGGCACCTCGCGCACCTTGCCGAACATCTCGCTGCTGCTGGCCTGGTAGAACCGGGCTTTCGGAGCGAGCTGCCGCATCGCCTCCAGCAGGCGCGTGACGCCCAGGGCGGTGAACTGCCCGGTCAGCGTGGGCTGCGCCCAGCTGGTGGGCACGAACGACTGGGCCGCCAGGTTGTAGATCTCGTCCGGGGCCGCCTCTTCCATGGCCTTGGTCAGCGAGGCCTGGTCCAGCAGGTCGGCCTGCAGGAACGTGATCCGGTCCTTGATGTGGTCGATGCGCCCGGACGTCTCGGTGCTGGACCGGCGGACCATCCCCCAGACCTCGTAGCCCTTGTCCAGCAGCAGTTCGGCCAGGTAGGACCCGTCCTGCCCGGTGATACCGGTGATCAGCGCTCTCTTTGCCATGCAATCTCCAGGGAATTCGGACCGTTCGGGGAGCCCTGCCGTCCCCATTCTACACCGGGGCTGGCGGCTGGACAAGTTCGCCGAGCGACCACACTTTAGAGGGGTACTGCGGACGCGCTCTTACCCGGAGGGACTCCCATGTCGATCGTGCTGGACGGCCGCCACCTGACCATCGAGAACCTGACGCGCATCGCGCGCGACGCCGAGGCCGTCGAACTGGATCCCTCCGCCCTGGAGCGCATCATCGCCTGCCGCGCGCTGGTCGAGCGCAAGATCGAAGCGCGCGAGACCATGTACGGCATCAACACCGGCATCGGCGAGTTCAGCGAGATCATCCTGAACGACGACCAGGTGCGCGACTTCCAGCGCTACCTGATCTACAACCACGCCGCGGGCATCGGCGAACCGGCGCCGATCCCCTACGTCCGCGGAGCCATGGCCGCGCGCGTCAACGTGCACGCCCACGGCCGTTCGGGCTGCCGCCCCGAGATCACGCAGTGCCTGGTCGACATGCTCAACCGCGGCGTCACGCCGTTCGTCTGCCAGAAGGGTTCGGTCGGCGCCTGCGGCGACCTGGCCCCCATGTCGCAGATCGCGCTGCTGCTGATGGGCGAGGGGCAGGCGTACTTCCAGGGCGAACTGCTGCCGGGCATGGAAGCGCTGCGCCGCGCCGGCATCACGCCGCCGGGTCTTCACGCCCGCGACGGGCTGGCCACCATCAACGGCTCGAACCTGCTGACGGCCATGAGCGCGCTGCACATCGGCGACATGGAACGCTGGCTGAAGCAGGCCGAGATCGTGGCCGCCATGTCGCTGGAAGCGCTGCTGGCCAACATGAAGCCGTACCAGGCGCCGCTGCACGTGGTGCGCGGATTCCGCGGGGCCATCCGCAGCGCCGCGGCCATCCGCCGCTGCATCGAGGGCAGCGACCTGATGACCGGCAAGGTCAAGACCCGCGTGCAGGACGCGTACTCGATGCGCTCGACGCCGCAGGTCATCGGCGCCGCCCACGACGCGGTGGCCTACGCCCGCAGCCAGGTCGAGATCGAACTGAACGGCGTCGGCGACAACCCCATCTTCTTCCCCGAATCGGGCACCGTCCAGACGGGCGCCAACTTCCAGGGCTCGCCGGTCTCGCTGCCGATGGAGATGGCCGGCCAGGCCATCACCATGATCAGCGTGCTGTCCGAGCGCCGGCTGAACCGCATGCTGAACCCGGCCCTCAGCGCCGGCCTGCCGTCGTTCCTGACCAAGGGCGCCGGCATGTTCAGCGGCATGATGCTCAGCCAGTACACGGCCGACACCCTGATCGTCGAGCAGCGCATGCTGTGCACGCCGGCGGCGATCGCCTCCATCCCGGCGGCGGCCGACCAGGAGGACTTCGTCTCGATGGGCATGAACACGGCCATCAAGAACGGACAGATCCTGGAGAACGCCTGCGGCGTGCTGGGCATCGAGATGATGGCAGCGGCCCAGGCGCTGGACCTGCGCGACTTCACCCCCGGCCGCGGCGTGAACGCCGCCAGGGCCTGCGTGCGCGAGCACGTCGCGTTCCTGGAGATCGACCGGCCCCTGCACTCCGACCACACGACCATGCGCGAACTGGTGCGCTCGAACCGGGCGCTGGCGTCGGTGGAGCAGGTGGTGGGGGATCTGGCGCAGTACGAGGACTAGCCCTGCGGCTCAGGCTTCGGCTTCAGCTTCGAATTCGGCGGCGTCGGGGACACCCGACGCCGCTTTGCACAGCGCCGGCCGCCCGAACAGGTAGCCCTGCCCGAACCGCACGCCCATGTCGACCAGGATCTGGTAGTCGTCGGTGGTCTCGATGCCTTCGGCCACCACTTCGGCCTCCAGCACATCGGCCACGCGCAGCAGCCGCGACAGCGCGCGCCGCATTTCCGGATCCACCGCCAGCCCCCGGACCAGCCTCTTGTCGACCTTGATCACCTGCGGATGCAGCATGATCAACCCTTCCAGACAGCTGTTGCCGAAGCCCACGTCGTCGATGGCGATGCGCACGCCCGCCTGCTGCAGTTCGCGCACGTGCGGCACGAGCACGCACGGGTCGCCCAGCAGCTGCTGCTCGCTGATTTCCAGGCAGCAGGTCACGTCGCGCCGGCCGTCGGTCAGGGCGCGCAGCAGTTCTTCGGTCCCGGTCTGCAGCAGCGTGGCGGGCATGATGTTGATGTGGTAGTCGGGGCGAAGGCCCATCTCCCGCGCGTGGGCCGCACATAACCGCAGGCAGCGCAGGTCGACCGCGGCCAGGATGTCGTTCTCCTGGCAGAAGCGGAACAGGTTGTCCGGCCTCCGCAGCGGCCCTTCGGGCCCGCGCACGAGCATCTCGCGCGACACGATGCGCCCGTCGTCCAGGTTGACGATCGGCTGGCTGGCCGCCTCCAGCACATCGTCTTCCAGCAGGGCGCGCACCATCCGCGGGCCGGCCAGCGCCGGCAGGATGATCCCGCCCGGCTCGATGGCCGCCGCGTGCGAAACGCGGTTCTTGCCGTTCAGCTTGCCGTGCTGCAGCACGAAGTGCGCGCGGGCCATCACCTCGTCGTACGACAGGTCGGCGTCCCCCACCGTGGTCAGCGACAGGCTCGCGGTCGTCTGCAGGGTCTGCCCCCCCGCGCTGATGACGTCGCGGCTGACCGCCAGGCGGATCTTCTCGGCGACGATCTCGGCCTCGCCCGCGGCCACATCGGCCATCAACACCACGAAGCGGTCGGTGCCGCAGCGCCCGACCATGTCGTGTTCGCGGATCGATTCGCGGATACGCTTGGAGGCGCCCACCAGCACCAGGTCGCCCACCCCGTGCCCCAGGGTGGCGTTGATGCGCGAGAAATCGTCCAGGTCCACCAGCAGCACCGTCAGCTCGCGGCCGCTCAGGCGCGAACGCGCCAGCTCGTCGTGCAGCGCCCGCTCCATCCCCTTGCGGTTGAGCATGCCGGTCAGCCCGTCCATGTGGACCAGCCAGTCCAGGCGGGCGGTCACTTCGGCCAGTTCGCGGCTGATGGCCGCCTCGCGCAGGCAGAAATCCATGGTGCGCAGCCACGACGTCAGGTCGGCCTCGTCCAGAGGCAGGCACTCGCGGGCGCCGGCCGCACGCAGGGCCGCGGTCTGGCCGGCGTCCGGCGACACCATCAGCGCCAGCTGCGGCGTCTCGGGCCGGGCGGCGCCCAGCCCCTGAACGGCGTGGATCTGATCGGCGTCGGCCGGCTCGGGCCCGACCAGCACCAGGTCCACATCGTCGATCTGCAGGCAGGTCAGGGCATCGGACAGGTGGGTGAAATGAGCCACGCGGTGGCGCGCTTCCGGGGCCGCTTCCAGCAACGAGCGCACGCGGCGGGCCAGCGCCGGGTCGCGGTGCAGCAACAAAAGTCGGCGGAGCGGGAGCTCGACGGCCATGCGGGCTTCCTGAATCCCTTCAGTAGGGGCGCGGCGCGCATCCTTGCGGCCGGTTCGGGGCGGACGCTACAACGCGCCGCCTATTCATGCAAGATGTTCTCTTCTTTACGTTTCGCGGTGTGCGGTTCCGGCAGTGGAGTGTGCGGAGGGTTGTGTGGGGGGTGGGTGCAGGTTGATGCTTGTAGTGCGCGGCACCAGACGTACAGCCAATAAGCCATTGCCCGACAACAAGATGGGCCAGAAATGGGCCCATCGCGCACTATAAGCATCAACCTGCACCCACCCCCCACACAACCCTCCACACTAACCCACAGCCTTGATAATCCCGACGGCACCCTCGGCATCGTTCATGACGTAGAAGTGGATGCACTCCACGTCCTCGGCCAGCAGCCCTTCGACCTGGCGCTGGGCCCAGTTGCGCCCGATCTCGCGCACATGCTTGGGCGAGGCGTGGATCTCGTCGACCAGCGCATCGGGGATCGACACGTGGAAATGCTTGGGCAGCGAACTGAGATGGCGCACGCTGTCGATCAGCTTGATGCCCGGGATGATCGGCACCGTGATGCCGGCCTCGCGGCAGCGGCGGCGGTATTCCAGGAAGGCCGTGTTGTCGAAGAACATCTGCGAGACGATGTAGTCGGCGCCGGCATCGACCTTCGCCTTCAGGCGCGCGATGTCGGACTTGAAGTTGGGCGCCTCGACATGCTTCTCGGGGTAGCCGCCCACACCGATGCAGAAATTGATGGGCCGCGTGTTGGCCAGATCGTCCAGGAAGCGGGCCTCGCGCAGATCGACCAGCTGCTTGACCAGGTCGCTGGCGTAGAGATTCCGCGAGCGCCCCTGGATGATGACCTTGCTGTAGTTGGACTCGTCGCCGCGGATGGCCAGCACGTTCTCGATGCCCAGGTAGTTCAGCTCGATGACCGCGTCCTCGGTCTCTTCGCGCGTGAACCCCGTGCACAGCAGGTGCGGCACCGTGTCGATGCGGTAGCGGTTCTGGATGATGCCGCAGATCGAAATGGTGCCCGGCCGCTTCTTGCGCACGCGGCGGCGGATGGTGCCGTCGGGCTGCTCTTCGTAGACCGCCTCGGCCGAATGGCTGGTCACGTCGATGAACGGCGGACTGACCGGCACGATCTGGTCCATGATGTGGATGATGTCGCCCACGTTCTGGCCCCGCGGCGGCGGGATGATCTCGAAGCTGAACAGCGTCCGCGAAGCCTTGGCCAGATGTTCGGTCACGCGCATCGGTCTCTCGTTTCCACAAGGGCTTCGGCGGCGGCGCCGGCCCGGCTCGAAGGTGTTCAGTCCAGATTGGCCGCCAGCCAGGCGGTCGCTTCCTCGTTGGTCAGGCCGGTCCGGGCGGCATAGTCGGCCACCTGGTCCGGGGCCAGGCGCCCCACCCCGAAGTAACGCGCCTGCGGATGCGCGAAGTACCAGCCCGCCACCGAAGAGGCCGGATGGATCGCGCACGATTCGGTCAACGCGGCGCCGGTGGCCTTCGTCGCGTCCAGCAGCGTAAACAGCGCCAGCTTGGACACGTGGTCGGGGCAGGCCGGATAGCCCGGGGCCGGGCGGATGCCGCGGTACTTTTCCTCGACCAGGGCGTCGTGGTCCAGCGTCTCGTCGGCGGCGTAGCCCCACCATTCGCGGCGCAGCTTCAGGTGCAGATGCTCGGCGAAGGCTTCGGCCAGACGGTCGGCCAGCGACTTCATGAGGATCGCGCGGAAATCGTCGCCGTCCTTCTCGAAGCGCTGCACCAGTTCGTCCACGCCCAGGCCCGCCGTGACCACGAAGGCTCCCACCCAGTCGGGCACGCCGCTGCGGCGGGGCGCCACGAAGTCGGTCAGGCACAGGTTGGGGCGGTCGCCGGAGCTGCGCCGCTGCTGGCGCAGGAACGGCACGCGGGCCAGTTCCGTTTGGCGCGATTCGTCGGTGAAGAAGACCAGGTCGTCGACGTCGGAGGCGGCGGGCCACAGGCCCCAGACGCCGCTGGCGCGCAGGGAGCCGGCGGCGACCACCTCGTCGAGCATGACCTGCGCTTCGTCGAACAGGCGGCGGGCCTCGGGCCCCACGCGCGCGTCGTCGAAGATCCGCGGGTACTTGCCGTTCAGGCGCCAGGTCTGGAAGAACGGCGTCCAGTCGATGCGCTCGCGCAGTTCGCCCAGATCCTGGTTGTCGATCACGTGCACGCCGGTCAGGCGCGGGGTCTCGGGCGTGTGCGCCGAGAAGTCCAGGCGCAGGGCCTGGCGGCGGGCGTCGGCCAGGCTCAGCAGTTCGCGGGCGTCGTCGGCGGCTTCGCGGTCCGAGCGCACCTTCTCGTACTCGACGCGCACGCGGGCCAGCGTTTCGTCGCGGGTGCGGTCGCTGATCAGGCTGCCCACCACGCCCACGGCGCGCGAGGCGTCCTGCACGTGCACCACGCCGGGCGCGTAGTGCGGGTCGATCTTCACCGCCGTGTGCACGCGACTGGTGGTGGCGCCGCCGATCAGCAGCGGCAGCGTCAGGCCCTGCCGCGTCATTTCCTTGGCTACCTGGACCATCTCGCCCAGCGACGGCGTGATCAGGCCGCTCAGGCCGATGATGTCCACCTTGCGCTCGATGGCGGTGGCGATGATGCGGTCCGCCGGCACCATCACGCCCAGGTCGATGATCTCGTAGTTGTTGCAGCCCAGGACCACGCCCACGATGTTCTTGCCGATGTCGTGGACATCGCCCTTCACCGTCGCCAGCAGCACGCGGCCGGCGTTGGCGTTCGCCGCCGTCTTGCTGGCCTGCAGGTAAGGATCCAGCACCGCCACCGCGCGCTTCATGACCCTGGCCGAGCGGATCACCTGCGGCAGGAACATCTTGCCCGCCCCGAACAGCTCGCCGACGCGGTTCATGCCCGCCATCAGCGGACCTTCGATGACCAGCAGCGGCTGACCCAGCTCCTGCAGGGCGGCCATCGTGTCTTCCTCGACGAATTCGGCGTCGCCGCTCAGCAGCGCGTGCGCCAGGCGCTCGCTCACCGACAGGGAGCGCCAGGCGGCGGCCTCGTGCTGGGCCGCCTTCGTGTCCTCGGACGCGGCGGCCACGGCCAGCAGGCGCTCGGCGGCGTCGGGCCGGCGGGCCAGGATCACGTCCTCCACCGCTTCGAGCAGTGCCGGTTCGATCTCCTCGTACACCGCGAGCTGCCCCGCGTTGACGATGCCCATGTCCAGGCCGGCGCCGATGGCATGGTAGAGGAACACCGAGTGCATGGCCTCGCGCACCCGGTCGTTGCCGCGGAAGGCGAAGGACAGGTTGCTGATGCCGCCGCTGATCCGCGCGCCCGGCATGGTCGCCTTGATCACGCGGCAGGTCTCGATGTAGTCGACGGCGTAGCGGTCGTGCTCGGGCAGGCCGGTGGCCACGGCGAACACGTTCGGGTCGAAGATGATGTCCTCGGGCGGGAATCCGACTTCCTTCGTCAGGATGTCCCAGGCGCGCCGGCAGACGGACACGCGGCGCTCGAGGGTGTCGGCCTGGCCCTGCTCGTCGAAGGCCATGACCACGGTGGCGGCGCCGTAGCGGCGCACCAGGCGGGCGCGGCGGCGGAACTCGTCCTCGCCGTCCTTCAGGCTGAGCGAATTGACCACGCCCTTGCCCTGCAGGCAGCAGAGGCCCGCTTCGAGCACGGCGAAGTCGCTGGAGTCGACCATGACCGGTACGCGCGAGATCTCGGGATCCGAGGCCACCATGTTCAGGAACGAGGTCATGGCCCGGGGCGCGTCCAGCATGGCGTCGTCCATGTTGACGTCGATGATCTGCGCGCCGCCCTGCACCTGCTGCCGTGCCACTTCCAGCGCCTCTTCGTGGCGGCCGTCGCGGATCAGCCGCGCGAATTTCTTGCTGCCGGCGACGTTCGTGCGCTCGCCGATGTTCACGAACAGGGAACTCTCGTCGATGCGCAGCGCCTCGAGCCCGGCCAGGTAGGTGCCGCGCCGGGGTTCGGGAATGCGTCGCGGCTTCAGGCCGCGCATGGCTTCGTCGATGGCCTTGATGTAGGCCGGCGTCGTGCCGCAGCAGCCGCCGACGATGTTGACCAGCCCGTCCTGCGCGAACTCGCTGAGGATGGCGGCCATCTGGGCCGGGGTCTCGTCGTAGCCGCCCAGTTCGTTGGGCAGGCCGGCGTTCGGGTGCACCGAGACCAGGGTGTCGGCCAGCTGCGCGATCTCGGCCAGGAACGGCCGCAGGGCGCGCGCGCCCAGGGCGCAGTTCAAACCGAAGACCGCCGCGTCGGCGTGGCTCAGCGAGATCCAGAAGGCCTCGCCGGTCTGGCCCGTCAGCGTGCGGCCGCTGGTGTCGACGATGGTGCCGGAGATCCAGACCGGCAGGTCGGGCGTGCCGCGGCGCTCCAGGAGCTCCTGCACGGCGAACACGGCGGCCTTGGAGTTCAGCGGGTCGAAGATGGTCTCGATCAGCAGCAGGTCGGCGCCGCCGTCCAGCAGCGCTTCGGCTTCCTCGCTGTACGAGCGCACCAGTTCGGCGAAGGTCACGTTCCGCAGGCCGGGATCGTTCACGTCCGGCGAGATGGAACAGGTGCGGTTGGTCGGCGCCAGCGAGCCCGCCACGAACCGCGGGCGCTCCGGATGGCGGCGCGTGTAGTCGTCGGCGGCTTCGCGGGCCAGACGCGCGGAAGCGAGGTTGATGTCGCGCACCAGATGCTCGGTGTGGTAGTCCGACTGCGAGATCGACGTGCCGTTGAACGTGTTGGTGGTGATGATGTCGGCGCCGGCCTCGAGATAGCCGCGGTAGATCTCGCTGATGACCCCGGGCTGGGTCAGGTTCAGGATGTCGTTGTTGCCCTTCAGATCGCGAGGGTGGTCCTTCAGCAGCGACCCGCGGAAGTCGAGCTCGCCCAGCCCGTACGACTGGATCATGGTGCCCATGGCCCCATCCAGGATCAGGATGCGGTCGGCGGCCAGGCGGCCCAGTTGCTTTCGCGTCAGTCGGCTCATTGCGGCTATCGCCTTTGAACGCCCTTGCGGGGGTGAACGCCACCCGGGGCGCGGCTGTGGCCGCGTCCGGGTTCGGACCGGGATCGTGTCCGAGGATAACGATAATCGGCAGGATTGGCGACACTTGGAGCCAAAAAGGTGGCGGGCAGAGAGGCGCCCCGCGCCCGGGGGGAAGGTGGGCGCGGGGCGTCAGGGCGGCCTTCAGGCCATCAACTACCGGTGCGCGACTTCAAGACGTTCCCAGTGCCCGGAGATCCAGACCTGGTTCCCGCGGCCCGGCCGACCGCCCCTCGACTCGTAGTGTCCGGCCACCCAGACCATCCCGCGATGGTCGCGGCAACCGCCGATTTCGATGATCCCGCAGGCGTCGCAGCGATCGGAGTGCTCGCAGCGCGCGCTGACCTGGTGGCGATGATCGCGGTCGTTGTCGCAGTCGTCGCCGCGCCGGTCGCCGCGGCGGTCATCGCGGCGGTCACGACGTTCGCACTTGTCGCAGCGGCCGTCCCGATCGCGGTCGTGGCGCTTGCAGCGCTCCATGACCTGCACGACGCATTCCCCGCGGTCGGAGCGGCACCGGCTGCGGCCCACCAGCACCCGCGCAGCCACCGGGTCGAGCAGGACGCGGGCCTGGGCGTCGTAGCCGGGGCCCCGGTCGCGGTAGTCGACGTTGACCGGACCGACCTGCGCCACGACCCGGACGCCGGCTTCGGCGCGCGTGGGCAGCAGATAGGCGATCAAGGTGAGGGCGGCCAGGATCATCAGGGTGCCCCGCATCAGGGACCGGTGAACGATCGCTCTGGTCTTCATGGCTGCGTCCTTCCGCTCGGGTTGGGGCTTTCGGCCGGGACTTCGGTTCGCACCCCTCCTTATGCAGCCGCGGTGCCACGGGACGGCGCCGGAGCAGGCGGCCGGCAATTTATCCGTAACTCGTTATCTGGCATGGTATTATATATCAGAAGAGCCTGACCCCGCTGGGCGGCGGCACCCCCCGTGACGTCCCGCCGGGTACGCGTTCCGGGGCGGGTGACCGCCGCCGGAGTCGCGCTGTCTCAAGAAAGGGACGGCGCTGCGCCGGACAGCCGTCGCTTGGCCGATCGAACGGAATCTGCTATAACTCCTGCGAATGCCCCCGACCCGGTCGCGCCGTCGCGGCTGCCGCCACTCCCACAGCCCCCAAAGAAGGATCTCCATGTCCCGCAAAGCCCTGCTGCTTCTGCTGGCCGGCGCCTGCGCGTGCGCCCTGGCCGTCGGATCCGCCTCCGCCGCCCCCAAGGCTGAAAAAGCCAAGTCCGACAAGTCCAAGGCGGACGCCCCCTGGACCAGCGGCGATTTCGGCGCCCTCAAGTGGCGCGGGCTGGGCCCCGCCCTGGCGTCGGGCCGCGTCGGCGACTTCGCCGTGGACCCCCGCGACAAGGCGCACATCTATGTGGCCGTCTGCTCGGGCGGCGTCTGGGAGACGAAGAACGCCGGCATCACCTTCGCCCCCATCTTCGACGGCGAGGGCAGCTACTCGATCGGCTGCGTGACGCTGGCCCCCAGCCAGCCCGGCACCGTGTGGGTGGGCAGCGGCGAGAACAACAGCCAGCGCAGCGTCTCGTACGGCGACGGCGTCTACAAGTCGCTGGACGGCGGCAAGTCGTGGACGAACATGGGCCTGAAGCGGTCGCTGCACATCGGCCGCATCATCGTGCACCCGACCGACCCCGATGTGGTCTATGTGGCGGCGATGGGCCCGCTGTGGGGCCCGGGCGGCGACCGCGGCGTGTACAAGACGACCGACGGCGGCGTCACCTGGCAGGCGGCGCTGACCATCGACGAGAACACCGGCGTCGTCGACATCGTGATGGATCCGCGCGACCCGGACGTGCTCTACGCCTCCAGCTACCAGCGCCGGCGCCATGTCTGGACGCTGATCAACGGCGGCCCGGGCTCGGGCCTGCACAAGACGACCGACGGCGGCAGGACCTGGACGAAGCTGACCAACGGGCTGCCCTCGGTGGACATGGGCCGCATCGGCCTGGCGCTGGCCGGCCCCGACCCCGACGTGGTGTACGCCATCGTCGAAGCGGCCGAAGGCAAGGGCGGCTTCTTCCGCTCGATGGACGGCGGCATGAACTGGGAGAAGCGCAACAGCTACGTGGCGGGCAGCCCCCAGTACTACAACGAGATCATTGCCGACCCGAAGGACACCGACCGCGTCTACAGCATGGACACGTTCATGATGGTGACCGAGAACGGCGGCGCCGACTGGAGCCGCGTGGGCTGGGAAGCCAAGCATGTGGACGAGCACGCGCTGTGGATCGACCCCGACAACACGAAGCACATGCTGACCGGCAACGACGGCGGCATGTACGAGACCTGGGACCGCGGCGACAACTGGGGCTTCATGGCCAACCTGCCGGTCACCCAGTTCTATCGCGTGGCCGTGGACAACGCCGAGCCGTTCTACAACGTGTACGGCGGCACCCAGGACAACAACACCGAGGGCGGTCCGTCGCAAACGCACTACGTGCACGGCATCAGCAACCGCGAGTGGTTCATGCTGATCGGCGGCGACGGCTTCGAGCCCGCGCCCGATCCGACCAATCCGAACATCGTCTATTGCCAGTCGCAGCACGGCGGACTGTGCCGCTACGACCGGTTGAGCGGCGAGGCGCTGGACATCCAGCCCCAGCCGGCCGAAGGCGAAGCCCTGCGCTGGAACTGGGACAGCCCGCTGCTGGTCAGCCCGCACAACCCCAAGCGCCTGTATTTCGCCGCCCAGAAGGTGTTCCGCAGCGACGACCAGGGCAACGCCTGGAAGCCGGTCAGTGGCGACCTGACGGCCCAGATCGACCGCAACCGCCTGGAAGTGATGGGGCGCGTGTGGGGCGTGGACGCCGTGGCCAAGAACATGTCGACCAGCCTGTACGGGAACATCGTTTCGCTGCAGGAATCGGCGCTGAAGGAAGGCCTGCTGCTGGCGGGCACCGACGACGGACTGATCCAGGTGACGACGAACGGCGGAGCCGACTGGACGCGCATCGGCAGCGTGAAGGGCGTGCCCGACGGCAGCTACGTGAGCGATCTCGAGCCCTCGCGCTTCGACCAGAACGTGATCTATGCCGCGTTCGACAACCACAAGCGCGACGACTTCAAGCCCTACCTGCTGCGCAGCGCCGATCTGGGCCGCACCTGGACGTCGATCAGCGGCAACCTGCCGGAGGGCGGCGTGGTGTACACGATCGCGCTGGACCACGTGGACCCCGAACTGCTGTTCGCGGGCACGGAATACGGCGTGTTCTTCACGCGCGACGGCGGCCGGAACTGGACGCAGCTGAAGAGCGGCATGCCGACCATCGCCTGCCGTGACCTGGAGATCCAGCGCCGCGAGAACGATCTGGTCGTGGCCACCTTCGGCCGCGGGTTCTACGTGCTGGACGACTACACGATGCTGCGCAACCTGACGCCCGAGACGCTGAAGAAGCCGGCCGTCATCTTCCCCGTCAAGACGGCGCAGATCTTCAACTTCACCTCCGAACTGGGCTACCGCGGCAAGGGATTCCAGGGCGCGGACTTCTACGCGGCCGAGAATCCCCCCTACGGCGCCGTCTTCACCTACAACCTGAAGACCGGGCTGGAGACACTGAAGGACAAGCGCCAGGCCGCCGAGAAGGACAAGGTGAAGGCCGGCGAACCGGTCTACTACCCGAGCTGGGACGAACTGCGCGCCGAGGACCGCGAGCAGGATCCGGAACTGCTCATCACCGTGCGCGACCAGGCCGGCAACGTGGTACGGCGCCTGAAGGGCGACGGCAGCGCCGGCCTGCACCGCGCGGTGTGGGACCTGCGCTACCCGTACACGGGTCCGATCAGCCTGGGCAACGGCGGACCGCGCTCACCCTGGGAAGGCGAGGACCACGGACCGCAGGCGCCTCCGGGCTCCTATTCCGTGAGCCTGTCGCAGCGCGTGCGCGGTGTGGAAACGGAGCTGGCGGGACCGGTGACCTTCACCACCGAGCTGCTGGGCGTGCACACGACGCCGGCGGCGGATCTGGCGGGGTCGCTCGCCTTCCACAAGGAAGCGGCGGATCTGTACCGGGTGGTGCAGGCCGCGGGGCGCGAGCACGCGGACGCCGTCGAGAAACTGGGCTACATCCGCCAGGCCGTGATGATGACGCCGGCGCTGGACCGTTCCCTGCTGACGCGCGTCGAGGCGCTGTCGGCGAAGCTGACGGACCTCGGCGTGGCTCTGGACGGCGATGCCACGTTGAACCGGCTGCAGGAGCCGGCGACGCCGGGCATCAGCAGCCGCGTGTCGCAGGTCGTGTACGGGCTGGAAGGCAATCTCTCCGGCGCGACGACCACGATGCGCGAGAATCTGGCCCTCGCGGCCCGGCTGTTCGGGCCGGTGCTGGCCGAGCTGTCCGGCGGCGTGATGAACGAGATCAAGGCGCTGGAAGCGGAGCTGGAGAAGGCCGGGGCGCCCTACACGCCGGGTCGGTTGCCGGCCTGGGGCGGGAAATAGAACCGGTCCGGCACGGTTGACGCGCGGGCCCGGCCTGGTGGATCATCGGAACCACCGCGCCGGGCCCGTTCCTTTGTGGAACACGCCTCCAGTGCGGAACGCGGCCGCGCTGACGAACAATGAGGTGACCCCATGGCACAATCCGAAGATCCCACTCCGGACTATGGCACCATCAAAGCCCAGTTCGACGCCGACTTCACCGCCTGGAAGATCCGCCTGCCCGCCCGGGACCTGAAGGCCCGCCGCCCCGGCCGCATCCTCAAGGCCGGCTGGGCCATCTCCTACGTGTTCGGCCGTGACGAACAGGGCGAGTATCTGGACTACTATGCGTCGCACCGCATGACCGAGGACGGCCATATCCGGCTGAGGGACGGCGCCCGCGGGGAGTCGTTGCCCACCATCGGCGGGCTCCGCATCGTTTCGCCGGATCCGGTGGAGGACGCCCGCCTCGAAGCCGAGCAGGTGGCCAGGAACCGCGAGGTGGCGCGGATGCTCGACGCCAAGGGCCTGGGCATGCAAGGCGACGAGCCGGGCGGCGTGCTCATGAACCGCTTCCTGCGGCTGGGCGGCGCCGACGAGAACGACGAGAATGACGCCTGAAAATCGCCGGCCTGCGCCCCGACCTCAGGTCGCCGGGCGCGGCGCCACCTTGTAGGGCAGGCGCAGCTTGTTCATGCCGTTCAGCGCCGCCACCCGGTAGCACTCGGCCAGCGTCGGGTAGTTGAACGCGCTCTCGATGAAGTAGTCCACCGTACCGCCCAGCGAGATGACGGCCTGGCCGATGTGGATCAGCTCGGTCGCGCCCGTCCCGATGATGTGGACCCCGAGCACCGCATGCGTCTGCGGGTGGAAGATGATCTTCAGCATGCCCACGTCGTCGCCCAGCAACTGGCCGCGCGCCGTCTCGGTGTAGCGGGCGCTGCCCGTCTCGTAGGGGATGTTCGCCTCGGTCAGCTGCTCTTCGCTGCGGCCGACGGTGCTGATCTCGGGAATGGAATAGATGCCGATCGGGAAATCGTGGCTGCGGTCCTCGATCTGGACCCCGAACATGTGGCAGACCGCGGTGCGGCCCTGGTTCATCGAGGTCGAGGCCAGCGCCGGGAACCCGATCACGTCGCCCACCGCGTAGATGTCCGGATTCGTGGTGCGGTAGTTGCGGTCCACGGCCAGGCGCTCCCGGTCATCGACGGTCAAGCCGACGGCCGGCAGGTTCAGCCGCGCCGTGGCGCCGTGCCGGCCCAGGCACCACAACACAGCCTGGGCGCGCAGCAGCTTGCCGCTCCGCAGACTCACCTCCACGCCCGTGCTGTCGTCCTCGGTGACCCGGGTGACGCCGGTCACTTCTTCGCCCAGGCGCAGGGTCAGGCCGCGCGAGCGCAGGTGGTACTGCAGCGCTTCGCCGATCTGCATGTCCAGGAAGCCCAGCACGCGCGCGCCGCGCTCGATCAGGGTCACGCGCACGCCCAGACGCGCGAACATCGAGGCGAACTCGGTGCCGATGACCCCGCCGCCGCAGACGATGATCGTCTCGGGCAGGCAGGGCAGGCGCAGCAGGTCGTCACTGGTGAACACGCATTTGTCGTCGAACGGGACCGAATCCGGGCGCGAAGGCTCCGAGCCGGTGGCGATCAGGAAGTGGTCGGCCGTGATTTCCCGATTGATCTCGGCGCCGCGGATCAGCAGTCCGTTCCCGCCGGTGAACGAGGCCTCGCCGAGGAACATCTCGACACCGTTGCGCCGCAGTTGCACGCGGACGATCTCCATTTCGGTGGAGATGATCCGCTGGCACGAACTGAGCAGTTCGCCGATGGTCAGCTTGCCGGTGCGCACCTCGCCGCGGGCGTTCAGATGGTCCTTGCCCGTGGTGGCGCGCAGGATCGCCTCGCGCAGCGCCTTGGAAGGGATGGTCCCGGTGTGCACGGCCACGCCGCCCACCTGCTCCATCCGCTCGACCACGCACACGCTGTGGCCCAGCTTGGCGGCCTGGATGGCCGCCTTCTGGCCACCGGGCCCGCTGCCGATCACGCACAGTTCGAAATCCGCCACCTTCACGCGTCCTTTCCGGCGCTCAACACGCGCCGGTGTTGAACGTGACCACCGATCCGTCCGGGAACGTGATGGTCATCTGAACGTTCGCCATGCTCACGTTGGCCCCGCCCGAAGTGGCGTTGACCTTGAAATCGTAGATCTCGATCGCCACGGTCTGTCCGGCAGCGATGGTCGCCGGGGTATCCAGCACCGCGGCCGTGCCGGTGCCGATGCGCGGCTGCCCGCTGTCGAACACGACCTGCCCTCCGACCTTGACGCGGTCGAAGTAAGCCGCGGGCGCGGCCCACGTCAACGTCAGGCTGGTCACGGCCACGCTGCCGGTGCCGGCGTTCCGCACCGAGAAAGACAACCGTTTGCAGCCCCCGCCGCCGACCGCTCCGGTGCCGGCGACCAGTACCAGACCCTGGGGCGCCCCGCCGTCAGGCACCACGCCGGGCGGGATGTTGTCCGCGGCGGTCAGGTAGTCGGCGTCGGGCCCCGCGGACAGGACCGTGCGCGTGGAAACCCGCAAAGCGTAGGCGATCCCCCAGCCGTCGGTGGCCAGAAAATCGGCCAGACCGAGGGCCGCCCGGTCGATGCTCCAGTTTCCGGTCAGACTCAGCGAGGTGTTTCCGTCGACCGCCGCCTGCGCGATGCCCAGCTCGTACAACGAGGTGCGCCGGCCGGACGCGGCGCTGCTGATCGCGAGCGAAAGGTCGTCGCTACTGCCCGCCTCCCCGTCGCTGCCCCGGCTGGTGACCACGGCCGCGGGCGGATGTGCCGCGGCATCGACCGTCATCGCCATGGGCATGCCCCACCCGTCGACCAGCGCGTCGGCGCCGTGGGCAGGGGGCAACCAGGCGCCCGACAGGTCGCTCAGGTAATCGGGGAAGCGGCCCTGGACCCGGAAATGCTCCTGCGCGGCCTGGCTGATGGCCTCCATCCGCGTGCGGGTCAGGGCTTCCATCTCGGAGGTGGCGCCGTTGGTGTCCACCAGCATCTGCAGGTCGTCGTGACCGTCGGTGCCGTCGGCCGTGCCGCCCACGGTCCAGACGCCGCCGACCGCGCCCGAACCGAGGCGACGATCGCCGCCGGCGCTGACGATGATAGCCGCCGCCTGGCCGGTGCTCAGGAGCGGGGTGCGGTCGTAGGCCAGGGGCCGGCTCCAGGCGTCCTCGGCCACGATGTCGGCCGCCGCCTCGCGCGCACTGCCGACGTAGGGGCCGCGCCAGCCGTCGGCGCCGGGATCGGTCACCAGGGCGACCAGCCCCTCGGCCTCGGTGGGCAGACGGCCGGTATCGCGGTAGAAGGCCACCAGGCCCTGGTTCAGGGCTTCCAGATGGGCGCGGGTTTCGGCTTCGCGGGCGGCCACGTACTCCCGGAACAGAAGGGGTCCCACCGTGCCGGCCAGGATGGCCAGCACCGCCAGAAGGACGATCAGGCCCAGCAGGCCGAAGCCGGAACGTTTTGCCGCAAATGGTGGTTTCACAGGTTTCGTCCGCTTCCTGGGCAGGGCCGGGGGCGCCAGAAAGGCCGCCGGCGCCCATGGTCACCAGCGGGACCTGTCCGGTCAATACCCAAGTCATTTGAGATGTCATTATCGAAGAATCTCAAGGACTTCCGCAAATCGCCGAAATGCCTCCTGATCCGCTTCCGTCGCGCCGGGGCCGACTTCGCCATTGGGGGATTGCCGCATGAAGCTGCAGATGAAGATCCTGTCCGGTTTTGCCGTCGTGTGCCTGCTGCTGCTGGCCAGCGGCACGTTCTCGCTGCTGCGCGTGGGGCACATCCGCCAGGAGATGGACCAGGCCCTCGGTCAGTCCGAAGAACTGGCCGCGCTCATCGAAATGCAGGAAATGACGACCCGCAAACCTCTGGCCCTGATGGAGATGCTGGCAGCGACAAACGCAGCCGATCTTTCGGCGCAGTACGCGGAGTACCAGCAGACGAAGACCGACCTGGACCGGCAGATCAAGGACTTCCGCGACAATGCCTTCGCCACCAAGGACGCCCGGCGCCTGATCGACGATCTGGACAGCGTTGACGAGAACGACATCCATCCGCGCTTCGCCGAAGTGGACCGCCTGGTCCGCCTGCGGCTGGCCGGCGGTTCGGTTTCCGATCAACAGCTGAATGCGATGGATGTCGAGTTGGACGGCATGTTCGTCACGCAGATCGCCCAGCTCGAACAGATCATCGGCCTGGTTCGCGAACAGGTGGCCGCCACCACCGAGGGAGCCGACGACACCGTGGTCGCCACGCGCCGGGCGCTGGTGACGGTGATGATCGCCGGCCTGCTGCTGAGCGGGGTCATCGCGGTGGCCGTCACCCGCGCGGTGGCGCGGCCGATCGGTCAGCTCGAACGCGCGGCAACCCGCATCGCCCAGGGCGACCTCACGACCCGCATCGATCCGAAACTGCTGGCCCAGAAGGACGAGATCGGCTCGCTGGGCCGCTCGTTCGCGGGTATGGCCGATTTCCTGCGCTCGTTCGTGGGCGAGATCGTGCAGAACCTGAACACGCTGGGCCAGGCGTCGCACGAACTGTCGACGACCGCCACCCAGATCGAAGCCAACGCCCGCACCATGGCCGACAGCTCCCGCACCGTGACCGGCAACGCCGAGCACGTGTCGCAGAGCTCCGGCGCGGTGGCCAGCGGCGCCAACGACATCTCCGACCGCATCAGCACCGCCGCGGCCGCCGTGCAGGAGATGAGCGCCAGCATCAACGAGGTGTCCAGCAGCTGCAACCGCGAGTTGCAGATCGCCTCCCAGTCCAACCAGCGCACGCTGGTGGCGCGCGAGAACGTGGGCAAGCTGCACGAGTCGGCCAAGCACATCGACCGCATCAGCCAGCTGATCCGCGACATTGCCGACCAGACCAACCTGCTGGCGCTGAACGCCACGATCGAGGCCGCCTCGGCCGGCGACGCCGGGCGCGGCTTCGCCGTCGTGGCCGACGAGGTGAAGGAACTGGCGCGTCAGACCGCCAAGGCGACCACCGACATCGAGTCCAGCATCCGCGAGATCCAGCAGGCGACGCTGGTGTCCATCCGCGAGATCGACGAAGTGGCCGGCTTCACCCAGCAGTTGAACGATGTCTCGCAGACCATCGCCGCCGCCGTCGAGCAGCAGGCGGCAGCGGCCAACGAGATCTCCCACAGCCTGCAGAAGGTCAGCGCCGGGTCGTCCGAGATCGCCGTCAGCGTCAGCGATTCGACGGCGAACCTCGAGGACATCTCCCGCAATGTGCGGGGGCTGGACAACGCGATCCGCGACACGGTCACCGGAGTCGGCCGCATCAACGGCAGCGTCGACAACCTGACGGCGGTCGGGAAGCGGCTGCAGGAGCAGACCGCCAGGGTGAAACTGGTCTGAGGCCGGACATCACCGACGGGATACGGCTGGGCCGCGAGCGCTACTCGCGGCCCAGCGCCACGATGGGGTTCATGCGGGCGGCCTTGTTGGCCGGATACAGGCCGAAGAAGATGCCGATGGCGACCGAGAACGCGGCCGCCCCGATGGTCACCCACGGCGAGATGGCGAAGGGGAACCGCAGCAGGTGGGTCATCCCCCACGACGCGAAGTAGCCCGTGAAGATGCCGACGATGCCGCCGATGCCCGTCAGCGTGCCGGCCTCGATCAGCACCTGCAGCAGGATGTCCTGCCGGTGCGCGCCGACCGCCATGCGCACGCCGATCTCGCGCGTGCGCTCGGCCACCGAGATCAGCATGATGTTCATCACGCCGATGCCGCCCACCAGCAGCCCGATCGAAGACAACACGACCAGCACCAGAGCCACACCCCCGGTGACCTTGTCGATGAGTTCGCCGTAGGTCTCCGACGAGATGACGTCGAAGTCGCTGGGTTCATCCGGGCGCAATTGCCGTTCGCGGCGAAGCGTGCCGGTGATGTTGGAAATGACTTCGTCCGAACTGAATCCGTCGTTCACGGTCAGGGCCACGTTGCGGTCCTCGAATCCCGTGTTGAGCGCATCCTTCTCGAAGGAACTCCAGGGCGTGCAGACGAAATTGTCGCCCATGGCGCCGACGATGTGGCGACGTGCGGCCATCGTCCCGACGATCACGTACGGCTTGCCGAAGACGCGGATGGTGTGCCCGACGGGATCACGCCCGGGGAACAGGTCCTCGCGTGGCCCGTAGCCGAGCACCACGACGCGCGCGCTCGAGGCGACTTCGTCCGCGGTGAAGAAGCGGCCTTCGTCCACGCCGATGGAGAAGAGGTACGGGAAGTTCTGCGAACAGCCGAAACCCTGCACGAAGTTCGTGCGCTCCTTCCCGTAGTTCAGCACCATGCCCCGGCCGTTGGAAACCTGGTAGTCGACCAGGCCCACGCCCTCGGTCGCTTCCAGCGGCAGGATCACTTCCGACATCAGCTGCGGGCGCTTCATCTTCTCTTCGGTGTCGCCGCCGCCCACGCCGCTGTCGCGGCTGACGTACAGGTAGGGCCGGCTGGACGAAACGACGTCGTCACGGATGCGCCCGCTCAGGCCGCTGACGATGGTGTAGATGGCCAGCAGCGTGGTCACGCCGATGGCCACGCCCAGGATCAGCAGCGATGAACGCATGCGATGTCCGGTGATGGTGCGCAACGCCTGCCGGACGGCGTCCCTGACATCGAGCCGCGCGCTATTCATGACGCAGAGCCTCCACCGGATCGAGACCCGCGGCCTTCCAGGCCGGGTAGGTGCCGAAACCGGCGCCGATCAGGAACGTCGTGCCCAGGCCCAGCAGGATGGACCAGCCGGCAACGGCGAACGGCAGCGGCGACGCCAGCGAGATGACCCAGGCCAGCAGAAGCCCGATGATGATCCCCACGACACCGCCGATCAGCGACAATGTGACGGCCTCGACCAGGAACTGCCACATGATGGCCAGGCGCCGCGCGCCCAGAGCCTTGCGCACGCCCACCTCCCGCGTGCGTTCGGTGACCGACACCAGCATGATGTTCATCAGGACGATGCCGCCGACGACCAGGCTGATGCCCACCAGCGGCACCAGCGCTCCGTAGATGGCTTTCGAGATGCCGCCCCAGATGGCCAGCATCTGGTCGCTGGAGGAGATCGCGAAGTCGTTGCGCTCCATCGGCCGCAACCGGTGGCGCTGCCGCATCAGGAACGTGACTTCGTCCTTGGTCTCCTGCATGTCCTCCAGATTGGCGGCCTGGATCTTCAGATCGATCGAACGGGAGGTCCCGAACAGCTTGAACGCAGCCGTGATCGGCACCACGGCGAACTGGTTGCGGTTGTTGCCCATCACGGTTCCGCGGTCCTCGACCACGCCGATGACCGTGAAGTGCCGTCCGCCGATCTTCACCTGCCGCCCCAGCGGGTCGGCATGACGCGGGAAGAGGTCGCGCGCCGCGTCGAAGCCCAGCACCGCGACCTGCCGCGCCGTCACGACGTCGGTGCGGGTCAGGTGGCGGCCCAGCAGCAGCGGCATGTCCTCCAGGATGGAATATTCCTCGGTCATGCCGCGGATGCGGGCGTTGCGGTACACGTTGCCTTCGGCCCGCAGGTCGCCGCTGCTCTCCGAATAGGCGCCCACCGCGCTGGCCGTGGTGATGCGGTCGGAGAGCCAGTCGCGGTCGGAGAGGGTCACGTTCGGATTGTTCAGCGACTCCAGGAACGCGTCGAAGTCGGTCAGGAACTGGATGCCGTCCACGCGCGTGAGCGTGAACACGGAGGTGCCCTCGTCCAGCACGACCTGGGAAACGTACCGGTCGGCGCCGTAGATCAGCGAGACCACGGCCAGTACCGACATCGTGCCGACGATGTTGCCCAGCAGCGTCAGGAACGTGCGCAGCTTGTGGCCGCGCAGGCTCTCGATCGCGATGCTGACCCCCTCGAGCAGGTTCATCGGGCGCCCTTGTCCCGTCCGCTGCTGCCCTTGCCGCGGTCCTTCTTCACCAGTTCGACCTGGGCGCCTTCCTTCAGTTCGCGGAGGATGCGGAACGGTCCGGTCACGACGGTCTGCCCGCCGGTCAGCCCGGAGAGGACCTCGAAGTCGTCGTCGCCGGCGATGCCGATGGTCACCGGCACGAACTTCACGAACCCGTCCTTCAGCACGAACACGCCCTCGGTCTCCTCGCGCTTGACCTTCGCTTCGGCGGCGGTGTCGGCCTTGGCCGTGCGCGCCGCGAATCCCAGATCCTTCAGCGCCGCGGCCTGCGCCTTCGCGCGGCGACCGCTGTAGCGACGCACATCGGTGTCCTTCAGCGGCCAGTCGCGCACCGTGACCGCGCCCAGGGGCACGGCCAGCGACTGCTTGCGTTCGGCCACCGTGATCTCGGCCTTGGCCGACAGGCCCGGCCGGATGTTGGGCAGGCTGCCGTCGAGGGTGATCTTCACCTCGAAGTCGATGGCTTCCTGGTTGCCGCCGCTGCTGGTGCGGATGGGGCTGTTGCCGATCTCGGTCACATGACCGGTGAACGTGCTGTCGGGGAACGCGTCGATGGTGATCTTCGCCGGCTGACCCAGGGCCACGTTGACGACCTCGGTCTCGTCGACCTCGACCCACGCCTCCATGGTGCCCAGGTCGGCGATGACCAGCAGCACCGTGCCGGGGTTGTTCAGCGTGCCCATGATGGCGTTCTCGCCCTCTTCGACGTTCAGGCGCGTGATGACGCCGGCCATGGGAGCGGAAATGGTCACCTTGTTCAGGTCGTGCCGCGCCGCGGCCAGATTCGCCTCGAGCTGCTGCACGCGGTTGCGCGCCGCCTCCAGGCGGGCCTTCTCGATGCGGGCGCTGGTGCGCGCGTTGGCCAGCTGCTCTTCGGTGGCCAGGCTCTCGGCGAAGAGCTTCTCGGCACGGTCACGGTCGAGCTCGGCCTTCTCCAGCGAGGCGGCGCTCAACTCCAGGTCGGCCCGCGCGGAGCGGATCCCGGCCTGCAGCGCGTCGACGGCCGAACGGTACGCGGACGGGTCGATCTCCATCAGGAGATCGCCCTGCTGCACCTGCTGGCCCTCGACCACCGCCAGCTTGACGATGGTGCCCATGGCGTTGGCGCTGACGTCCACCTTGCGCTTCGGCTCGATGGTGCCGGAGCAGTCGACGATGGCGGTCAGGTCCTTGGTCGCGACCTTGCCCGTCTCGACACGTGCCTCGGCCTTGTCGCGGCCCTTCAGGATGGAGGCGACGACGGCGCCCAGCACCAGCACCACCGCCACAATGATCAGAATCCGTTTCACGACGAATCTCCCCGGTTCGAACGACTACATGACGAGCATGGCCATGCCCAGAGGTATCAGGCTGAGCAACGCCCAGGGCAACAGCACGGAAGTGATGGCGGCGTTGCGGCTGAGGCCGAATACGCGCGAGAACCCGATGATCGTCACGGCCAGGCCCCACCACGACAGGAAATCGCCGTAGGACTGCAGGGCCAGGAACGGGAACGATCCAGGGTCGCCGCCGGGCATCAACGCCGCCAGGCCGATGTTGACGCGGGAGACCGATTCGGTCGCCAGCACCAGCGGAATCTTGACCAGCGTCCCCAGCGCGAACGGCAGCAGCCCGGCCCAGGCCGTGACGCCCAGCGCCTGGCGGAAGGAACCCTTGCCGCCGCTCATGCGCACGAAGAACCCGAGGATGAAGCCGAAAATGATCATCATCAGCCAGGCCGTGAAGCCGGCGGTGAGCGACGTCAACAGGCGCTTGGTGCCGGACGGGTTCATGGATTCCTCGTATTGCGCCTGCCACTGCTCCTCGGGCACCATGCTCATCAGCTTCGAATCGCGCATCATCTCCATCTGCTCGGGACCCGAGATGGGAGACGTCAGCCAGGAGAACGCCGCCACGGCGACCAGCACGATCAGCCCGGGCACCCACCATTGCGGGCGCGCGCCCACATGGTCCATCAACCGGGACGGCTTCGTGACCAGGTCACGCAGGCGGCCGGGCAGGCTGTCGCCCGCGGGCGACGGCATGGCATCCGCAGACGGAGCGGTCTTGTGAACCGGCAGGGCATCGACTTCCTCGGGGGGCAGGTCGGTCATGTCGGGGTCTCCTTTTGCGTGTCGCCCGGATGCAGCCGGGCAAGCATGGTGCCCGCGGCGCGGGCCAGCGGGCCTTCCGCCTCGACGGCGGCCAATCGGGCTGTCTGCCCGTGTTCGGCCAGCAGCTCGCGCGCGAAGCTGCCGTCCTCGATTTCGCCCAGCACCTCGCGCAGGCGCTGCCGTACCGTCGCGTCGATCACCCGCGGGCCGCGCGTCAACCCTCCGTACGCCGCGGTGCCGCTGATACGCGACCGGAGGCCGGCCACCCCGTGCCGGTGCAGCAGGTCGGTGATCAGCTTCAATTCGTGCACGCACTCGAAGTACGCGTTCTCGGGGCTGTAGCCGGACTCCACCATCACGTCGTAGGCCGCTTTCAGCAGCTCGATGACGCCGCCGCAGAGCACCGTCTGTTCGCCGAACTGGTCGCAGATACATTCGTCGCGGAAGGTCGTGACGAAGCCGCCGCCATGGAGGCAGCCCACAGAGAGGGCATACGCAGCGGCCAGGTCCCAGGTTTCAGGGGGCGACGATTCGGTCACCGCGAGCAGGCCGGGCACCCCCCGACCCTGGACGTGGAGTTCCTGCAACAGGTCGCCCTGGGCCTTGGGCGCGACCAGAAAGCACGGCCGGCCCGGTTCGGGCACGATCTGCCCGAAGGCGACCGCGAACCCGTGCGCGAAACCGACCGCCGCGCCCGGCCGCAGATTCGGCACCACATCCCGCGTCCAGGCCTCGGCCATGGCCGTGTCCGGCAGCATCAGCATGACCACGTCGGCCGCCGCCACCGCGGCCGCCACCGACCGCACCTCGAGCCCCTCGGCCGAGGCGCGGGGCCCCGCGGCGGAGCCGTCACGCACGCCGACCAGCACCGCGATCCCGCTGCGCCGGAGATTCAGGGCCTGCGCCCGTCCCATGGTGCCATAGCCGATCACGGCGACCGTGCGGCCGAGCAGCGGCCCCGGGTGGACGCCCGCCGCTTCGCACACGGTGCCCGGCGGCGGCGGATATGCAGTGAAGAAGCGATGTTCCATGGCGGCACCATAGCCCCCCCGGGGCCGTCTTGACAACCCCGTGCTGAGCGGATAAATTGCGTGATTGCCCGCGCAAAGTGGGCGTGCTGGATGTTGGGTGGCGGCTTAGCTCAGTTGGTTAGAGCAACGGAATCATAATCCGTGTGTCCGGGGTTCGAATCCCTGAGCCGCTACCAACATTTTTCCAGGCCCTGGCGTTGTACGTCCGGGCTTTTTTTGTCTCGATCCGGTCCCGTCCCCTGGAGGCGCATGCCCCGTCCGCTGGTCCTGGATGCCGCCGCACGCCACCTGGGTGAACTGGTGGGCCGCGCCTGTCCGGCCGGTGCTGGAGCCCCGGACGCCTCCGCCCCCGCCTCCGCCTCCGCCCCGGGCGTGGTCGTGGCGCTGTCGGGCGGACCGGACTCGGTGGCGCTGCTGCTGGTGGCCCGGCGCTGGGCCGGGTTGGCAGACCGGCCCCTGGTCGCCGCGCACCTGAACCACGGCCTGCGGCCGGGCGCCGCCGACCTGGACGCCGCCTTCTGCCGCGACCTTTGCGGGCGGCTGGGCGTCGAACTGGTCGAGAGCGACGCCGACCCGCGCGCCGCCGCCCGCGAGCGCGGGCTGGGCCCGGAAGAGGCGGCGCGGCACGTGCGCCGGCGATTTCTGCGGGATGTGCTGTTGGAACGTCCCTGGTCCGGCTGCGTGGCGACCGGACACCACCGCGACGACCAGATCGAGACCGTGTTGATGCGCCTGCTGCGCGGCACGGGTCCCGACGGCCTGCGGGGCATCCGCCCGGTCGCCGGCGATTTCATCCACCCGCTGCTCGGTCACGACCGCGCGGCCATCGTCGCCTTCCTGGAAGAGCAGGGGCAACCGTGGCGGCTGGATGCCACCAATCTGGAAGGTGACAACCTGCGGGCCCGGCTGCGGCGCGAGGTGGCGCCGGTCCTGCGCGACGTGTTCGGCGACGGCTGCCTGGAGGGCCCGGCGCGGCTGGCCGAGCTGTTGGAGGCCGATCTGGACCTGCTGGACGCCCTGGCGGCGCGGGCGCTGTCAGACGCCGTTGACGGTGCGTCGCTCCGGGTTGACACCCTGCTGGCGCTGCCGCCGGCGCTGGCCGGACGCGTGCTGCGCCGGTGGCTGGACGCCCCCGAACAGCTCGAAGCGGTGCATGTGGCGGCCATTCTGGGATGGTTGCGGGAGGGAACCTCGGGAAGCGGCCTGGATCTGCCGGGCGGGCGGCGTCTGACCCGTGAATTCAACCGGCTTTCGCCGGGTATCCCCCCTGCGCCCGACGTCGGGCCCGAGGACTGGCGCCCCGAGGTGCGCCGGCTCCCCGAGGACGCTGCCGCCGGTACGCCCGGCGTGGGCTCCTGGGACGATCCGGACACCTGGCATCTGCTCTGTCCGGCCACTGCGCTCCGCGGCAACCTCCGCGTGCGCGGCTGGCGCCGCGGCGACCGGATGCGCCCCCTGGGGCTGGGGGGTGGCAAAAAGGTCAGCGACCTGCTGCGCGAGGCGCGCGTGCCGGCGTCCCGGCGCGGCGGCGTGCTGATCGTGGACGACGACGAGGGCATCCTCTGGGTCGTCGGTGTGGCCCGTGACGAACGTACGCGGCTGTTGCCGGACTCCGGCGGGACGGTTACTATCTCGGTTATCCGAAGGAATTACCCTACGACGCGAGGAACGCGCTCTTCATGAGTCAGCTACCCGGCCGCAACGGCCACGGGAACGACGGGCGGGGACCCAAAGGTCCGAACCCCAAAGGACCGAACAAGGGCCCGAACGTGAAGCCGCCCCACATTCCCGGCAAGACCGCCGGATTCTGGGTTCTGCTCCTGTTCCTGGTCTTTCTGGTCTATCAGATGATCGCCCTGGACCACACGACGATCCAGGAACTGACCTATTCCACGTTCCGCGAGCAGGTGGAAAAGGGCAACATCCAGAAGGCGACCAAGACGAACCTGATCGTCATCGGCGAGCTCACGGAGAAGACCTCCCTGACGGTCAAGGACGGCTCGCTGCGCGAAGTGGACAAGTTCACCACGCGCCTGCTGTCGGACCGCGACGACTTCGCGGAATGGGTCCAGGAGAAGAATCCCGAAGCCGTGCTGGTCGGCGAACCGCAGAAGACCAACTGGTGGGTCCACTTCATGACCTACTATCTGCCGTTCCTGCTGATCCTCGCGCTGTGGCTGTTCTTCCTGCGCCAGATGCAGGGCGGCGGCAACAAGGCCTTCAGCTTCGGCAAGAGCCGCGCCAAGATGTTCAACATGGACAAGCCCGAGATCACGTTCGAGGACGTGGCGGGCTGCGACGAGGCCAAGTACGAACTGCAGGAGATCATCGACTTCCTGCGCTCGCCGCAGAAGTTCCAGCGGCTGGGCGGCCGCATCCCGAAGGGTGCGCTGCTGGTCGGCTCGCCGGGCACCGGCAAGACGCTGCTGGGCCGCGCCGTGGCCGGCGAGGCGGGCGTGCCGTTCTTCAGCATGAGCGGTTCGGACTTCGTGGAGATGTTCGTGGGCGTCGGCGCGAGCCGCGTGAGGGACCTGTTCGAGCAGGGCAAGAAGAACGCGCCCTGCATCATCTTCATCGACGAGATCGACGCCGTGGGCCGGCACCGCGGCGCGGGTCTTGGCGGCGGTCATGACGAGCGCGAGCAGACGCTCAACCAGCTGCTGGTCGAGATGGACGGATTCGAGACGAACGAAGGCGTCATCCTGCTGGCCGCCACCAACCGGCCCGACGTGCTGGACCCGGCGCTGCTGCGCCCGGGCCGCTTCGACCGGCAGATCGTGGTCGACATGCCGGACCTGGTCGGGCGCGAGGCCATCCTGAAGGTGCACATCCGCAAGATCAAGATCGCGCCGGACGTTTCGGCCGCGCAGATCGCCGCCGGCACCCCCGGCATGGCGGGCGCCGACCTGGAGAACCTCGTCAACGAGGCGGCCCTGCTCGCCGCGCGCAAGAACCACAATCTCGTGGACATGGACGACTTCGAGGACGCCAAGGAGAAGGTCATGCTGGGGCCGGAGCGCCGCAGCCGGGTCTTCACCGACGCGGTCAAGCGCGAGGTCGCCTACCACGAGGCCGGGCACGCGGTGGTCGCCTGGTGCTGCAAGGAATCGGACCCCGTGCACAAGGTGACGATCATCCCGCGCGGGCAGGCGCTGGGCCTGACGGCGATGCTGCCGGTCGAGGACCAGTACACGGTCACCGAGCACAAGTACCTGGACCAGATCTGCGTGGCGCTGGGCGGACGCGTGGCCGAGGACCTGTTCCTGGGCAAGATCGGCTCGGGCGCCTACGGGGACATCAAGGCCGTCACCAGCTACGCGCGCACCATGGTCACGCGCTTGGGCATGAGCCAGAAAATGGGCCCGATCGCCTACGAAGAGGCCGCCGAGCAGGTGTTCCTGGGCCGCGACTTCGGGCGCACCCACGTGTTCAGCGAGAAGACGTTGCAGGATATCGACGGCGAGATCAAACGCATCGTCGACGAACAGTTCGCGCGCGCGCGCACGCTCCTGGAAGCCAACCGGGACAAGGTCGAGACGCTGGCGGCCGCCCTGCTCGAGCGCGAGTCCATCGACGCGGAAGAGTTCAAGCTGCTGATGGCCGGCGAAACGCTGCCTGAGCGGGAATTGGCGGTCGACCACTCGGTCGACGGCCTGTCCGGCGGCGGTGCGCCCGACGACGGCTCCGTGAACGGAGACGCCTCCGTCGCCGATATCGCCGCCGCCACCACAGCCGACGTCAGCGGTGACGGTTCCGGCGACGGCATGGGCGCCGATCGGCCGGCATGAGCCCCGGCGGCAGCGAACGACACGCGGAAGGGGGCCCGAAGGCCCCCTTCCGCGCCTGTGTCTGGGATCTGGGCCGCGTGCGCCTGCAGGCGGTCGGGCGTCCACTCATCATGGGCATCGTCAACCTGACGCCGGACAGTTTCTGGGCCGGCTCGCGGGCCCTCGATCCGGAGCACGCGGTCGATCTGGCGCTGCGCCTGGCGGCCGAGGGCGCCGACCTCCTGGACCTGGGCGCCGAATCCTCGCGGCCGGGCGCCGCGCCGGTGGGCGAAGAAGTCGAGAAGGCCCGCCTGCTGCCGGTGCTGCGGCGGCTTCGCGCGCGAACGGACCTGCCCCTGACCATCGACACGGTGCGCGCCGGCACGGCCGCAGCGGCGCTGACCGAGGGCGCCGACGCCATCAACGACATCACTGCCGGGACCGGCGACCCTCGCCTGCTGCCGGTGGCGGCCGCGGCCGGTTGCGGGCTGGTGCTGATGCACATGCAGGGCTCCCCCGCCACGATGCAGGACAACCCGGGCTACGCCGACGTGGTGGGTGAGGTCACCGCCTGGCTGGCCGCCCGCGCCGCGGCGGCCGAAGCGGCCGGCGTGGCACCGGAGCGCATCGCCGTGGATCCAGGCCTGGGGTTCGGCAAGCGGCCGGAACACAATCTGGCGCTGCTGGGACGCGCCGGGGAAACGGCCGGCGGGCGGCCGCTGCTGTTGGGGGCGTCGCGCAAGAGCTTCATCGGCGCGGCGTCCGGCGCCGGGGCGGAAGACAGATTGCCGGGCAGCCTGGCCGCATTGGCGGCGGCCTGGTACGCGGGCGCCGCCGTGGTGCGCGTGCACGACGTGGCGGCCTCGAAACAGTTCCTGGACGTGCTGGCGGCGATCGGTCGCGCCTGAATTCCGGCGAGGGCGGACCCGATCGGCACATTCAACGTTGAGCGGCCCGCGCACCGGTGCTAGGTTGGGACCATGTGGGAAAAGATCTCCAGCAGCATCGTCATCGACGTCCTCGATATCCTCATCGTGGCCTACCTGCTGTATCGCCTGATCGTGTTCATCAAGGACACGCGGGTGATCCAGATGTTCGTGGGGCTGGGCCTGCTGCTGGTGCTGTCTTTCGTGGCCCAGACGCTGGGCATGATGGTGGTCGGACGCATCATCGGCACGCTGCAGACGGTGTGGGTGGTCGCCTTCATCATCATCTTCCAGCCTGAATTGCGTTCGGCCCTGACCACACTGGGGCTGGGACACGGTCTTGGTTTCGGCCGACCGTCCGAGATTCCCGCCGAGCAGGAGCTGCTGAAGGCCGTCACGAAGCTGTCCAAGCGCGGGCTGGGCGCCCTGATCGTCATCGAGCGTCAGGTCCGCCTGAGCGACTGGATCCAGAAGGGCGTGCCGCTGAACGCGGAGATCACGGCCCCCACTCTGGAAGCGATCTTCACCGTACCGGGACCGCTGCACGACGGCGCGGTCATCATCAGCAACAACAAGATCGCCGCCGCCGCGGTCATCCTGCCCATCACCGAACGCGAGGAACTCGGCTACGTGCTGGGCACGCGGCACCGCGCGGCCATCGGCATCAGCGAGCAGTCCGACGCGATCGTGCTGGTGGTTTCGGAGGAGACGCGGGCGATCAGCTTCGTCTACGGCGGTCACATCCGGCGCGGTCTGACCGCCGAGGACCTGACGAAGGAACTGGAGCGCGTCTACCGGCGCCAGGTGGGCCCGCGCAAACAGAACCGCCGGGCCAGCGACCGTGCCGCCGAAGCGGTTGCCGCCGATCCCGCCCATCCGGCCCGCACCGGCGCCGCGCCCGACCCGCGCAGCTAGCCTGCGGTCCGCTGCCTATCGCCGCGCGCGCTGGATCAAAGCCAGGTCCGCCAGCACCAGCGCCGCCATCGCCTCGACGATGGGCACCGCCCTCGGCAGCACGCAGGGGTCGTGCCGGCCCTTGCCGATCAGGTCGACCTCGGTTCCGTCGTAGCCGGCGGTGCGCTGCGGCCGTGCGATGGTCGCCGGCGGCTTGAACGCGACGCGGAAGGTGATCGGTTCACCGTTGCTGATGCCGCCCTGCACGCCGCCGCTGCGGTTGGTGGCGGTGCCCAGACCGCCGCCGTCGCGCGCGACAAAAGCATCGTTGTGCACGGAGCCGCGCAGGGCCGCTCCCCCGAAACCGGAACCGATCTCGAAACCCTTGGTGGCCGGCAGTGAGAGCATGGCGTGCGCGAGCATCGCCTCGAGCTTGTCGAACACCGGTTCGCCCCAACCGGAGGGCGCGCCGCGGCAGACGGCGCCGATGACGCCGCCCACCGAATCCCCGTCGGCCTGCGCGGCGGCGATCGCCTCCGACATCGCGTCGGCCAGCCGCGGGTCGGGGCAACGCGTCGCGTGCGCGTCGACCTGGAGGCGCGTCAGCGTGGCGGGATCGACCTGCGCGGGCCCCAGCGTCGCCACCTGCTCGACCCAGGCCACCACCTCGACGCCGCAGACCGCCTGCAGCCACCGCGCCGCCACGGCACCGGCCGCGACGCGTCCGACCGTCTCGCGCGCGCTCGAACGCCCGCCGCCGGAGGCCGGGCGCAGACCGTATTTCTGCTCGACCGTGAAGTCGGCATGGGACGGGCGCGGAGCCGCGGCCAGGTCGGCGTAGTCACCGGGACGCTGGTCCTGGTTGCGCACCAGCAGCGCGATGGGCGTGCCCAGGGTGCGGCCGCCCTCGACGCCGGAGAGGATCTCGACGCGATCGGCTTCCTGCCTGGCGGTGGTAAGCGAACTCTGTCCGGGACGGCGGCGGTCCAGATCGCGCTGGATGACCTCTTCATCCAGCGGCAGCCCGGGCGGGCAGCCGTCGATGACCGCGCCGACACCCGGGCCGTGCGACTCGCCGAAGGTGGTGACGCGGAACAGGCGGCCGAAGGAACTGGACATGGGATCCTGCCTGGGCTGGAGGTGGGCGCCGGGCAAGCGAAGGCCCGGCGCCGGGCGATGATGGCAGACCCGCGGGCCGTACGCAACGATGGGAGCCTGGGCCTGGCCCGGCCTAGAGCGCGATTTCGTACCCTTCGAACCGCGGGGGCCCCAGGTACATGCCCTCCGGCGCGCGGGATTTCGCGTGCGCCTGGCGAAACACGTCCGACTCGGTCCAGGCCTGGAACAGGCCCCGCGACTCCCACGTCGAGTGCGAAATGAACGTCGTGGATTCGGCGTCGGTGTCGCCGCGCAGCAGGTGGAACTGGCGGAAACCGGGAACATCCTGCAGGCGGGAATCGCGCTCGCGCCACATCTGGACGAACGCATCCTCGAATCCCGGGGCGATGCGGAAGCGGTTCATGGCGATGAACATGCTGGGGCCTTTCCGTGGCAGCGTCGACGTGGCCGTTGATCGGTGAATGTTCCCGTCAAGGTCGACCAGTCGGGGCGTCTCCGCCACGGCTCCGTCGCTTCTTCGTCCTTGACCACAGCGCATCGTTTCAGGAACCGGACCCTTCCGTGACCGTTGCGGGAGGCGCCGGGGCTATCATCACCCTGGAATTGTGGTATGATTGATGGCTTCCACGGGGCCGCCGACCACGCCGCCCGCGCCACCTCCACCCGGGGAGTCCAGCCGCATGTTCGTTACCCTGCGCACGCATCGTCGGACGGCACTGACGGGCATTCTCGCTCTGCTGTGCCTGGGAGCGGGCCCGGCCACCGCCGCCGGTTCGGCTCCCATCACCGCGGCGGCGCTGGAAGCGGCCCGCGCCCTGCCCCAGTGGCGAACCGTGGTGTGGACGGATCACCCCGTCCGCCTCGAATTGCGCGATCGCGCGGAACTGGACGCCCTGCTGCTCACGGTGCCCCTGAGCCGGTTCTCGCGCGAAGACGTGAAGCTGACCTTCGAGGGCCCTGACCGCAAGATCGAGCGCCTGGCCATCGAACCGCGCGTGACCGAGCAGGAACACGCCGCCCTGCTGGCTGCCGGCTGGGCGCCGGTGCGTTTGCGCGATCTGGAGCGCGAAGGCCGGGAAGAGACCGAAAAGGCCTGGGCTGCGCGGGCCGAACAGTCGTCCGCCGACAAGGTGTTCACCTTCCCGCTGACGGCGTACCCGACGCACGCCGAGGTCGGGCAGATCCTGGCGGACCTGGCGGCGGCCCATCCTTCGCGGGCGCGCACGTTCCAGTGGGGCACCAGCGTGCAGGGCCGCGCGCTGTGGGGCCTGGTCATCAGCGACGACGTGAACAACACCGAACCTGAGCCCGAGGTGCGGCTCAGTTCGACCATGCACGGCGACGAGGTGACCGGCATGGTCCTGCTGCTGGACTTCGCCAACTATCTGCTCAGCAACTACGGCGTGGCCGGGCGCGAGGACGTCACGAATCTCGTGGACAACTACGAGATCCACCTGATGCCCAATCACAATCCGGACGGCACCTACCTGGGCCAGCGCTCCAACGCCAGCGGCGTGGACCTCAACCGCAATTTCCCGCTGCCGGAAGGCACGCAGCCGACGCTGGCGACCGAGAACGTGGCCTTCGCCAACCACGCCGATGCGCACCACTTCGCGATCAGCTCGAACTACCACGGCGGCGCGCTGGTGGTCAACTACCTGTGGGACTACACCTACACGCTGGCCCCCGACGACGCCGCGCTGCGGAAGCTGAGTCTGGAGTATTCGACCTGGAACGTGCCGATGTACAACGGTTCGTTCACCGACGGCATCACCAACGGCGCCGAATGGTACATCGCCACCGGCACCCTTCAGGACTGGTCGTACGACCAGACCGGCTGCATCGACGAGACGATCGAGGTGTCGAACGTGAAATGGCCGTCGGCCGGCACTCTGGTCGGCTTCTGGAACGACAATCGCGAAAGCCTGATGCATTTCGTCAAGGCCGCACGCTACGGCGTGGGCGGCGTGGTCACCGCGGCGGACTCGGGTCTGCCGCTGGCCGCCACCGTGACCGTGACCGGCAACGCGAAGCCGGTCACGACGGATCCCGCGCACGGCGACTACACCAAGCTGCTGGGCACCGGCACCTGGGAACTCACCTTCAGCGCGCCGGGATACATCACGCGCACGATCAGCAACGTGGCCTCCGTCTGGGGAACGCCCACGGTGCTCGACGTGCAGCTGCAACCGGTCGCTTTCGGCGACCTGGCCGGCCAGACCAGGGCGCTGGGCGGCGCGCCGCTGGCCGCGCAGGTCGGCGTGTACACCCATCCCCTGAACGCGCCGGTGACGACCGTGGCGAGCGACGCCGCGGGCGCCTACGCGGTGAACGACCTGGAGTACGGGGACTACCGGCTGGTCTACACCGCGGCCGGCTACGCGGGCGTCGAACAGGTCGTCACCGTGGATGCCGCCCTTGTCGCCGCGCCGACGGTCTACCTGACGCCGGCCGTCACGCTGACCCCCTTCGCTTCCGACTTCGACGACGGCCTGGCCACCGGCTGGACCGGAACCTGGGGCCTGATCGCCGCCGGCGCCGACGGCACCGCCTGGGCCATGACCGACAGCCCGGTCGGCGGCTACGCCGTGAATACGACGAAGACCTGTACGATGGCACTGGGTGCCGACCTGACGGACCTCGTCTCGGGCAGCCTGACCTACCAGGCCAAATGGAGCCTTGAGCTGGACTGGGACGGCGTGCAGTTGCAGGTCTCGGTGGGCGGCGGCGCCTGGACTCCGGTGGCCACGGCGCGCACGCAGCCGGGCAGCGGCCAGGGCGTGCAGACGGCGGGCCAGCCATGGTACGAAGGCACTCAGGTCGCGTGGGTGACCGAGACCGTCAGCCTGGCGCCCTGGCTGGGCCAGGCGGACGTGCGTTTCCAGTTCGTGCTGCGCTCGGACACGTCCGTCATCGCCGACGGCTTCCATTTCGACCAGTTCCTGATCCAGGGGGAAGGCCTGCTGACGAGCGGCGGCCCGGGCGACCTGCCCGCGGTCACGCGCCTGACCGGCGTGCGGCCCAATCCCTTCAATCCCGCCACGACGGTGCCGTTCGAACTGGCGCGCCCGGGCCACGCCGTGGTGCGCGTCTACGACATGTCCGGACGACTGGTCCGCACGCTGGTGGACGAGGCGCGGCCGGCCGGGCCGCAAGCGGTGGTCTGGGACGGGATCGACACGCAGGGCCGGCCCGCCGCCACCGGGGTCTACCTGGTGCGGCTGAATGCCGGCGGGGTGGAACGGACGGTCAAGGCGACGCTGGTCAAGTGACGGGTGACGAGAAGAGTTCCTGTTGCAGGTCCTCCAGGGCCACCAGCAGCTCGGCCAACACGAGGTCGCCGGCGCCGAGCGTCTGGGCTTCGTCGGTCACCGCCAGGATCAGCGACGGCTCGCTGTCGATGCCGATGCCCAGGCGCGCGCAGGCCTTGTTCGCCAGCGAGACCAGATTGATGAGCGTACCGCCCATCGACAGGTCTTCCTGGTGATGGTCGCGGATGACGTGGCCGTACTCCTCGGGCAGACCCCAGCCCTGGGCGAGTTCATACCCGCGCGTGGTGTGGGCCGAATCGAGGATCTCCCGCACCAGACGGTCGGTGAGCCCGCCCGGCGCCTCCGGGGCGCTGAAGATGTCGTCGACGACCTTGATCAGAAGCAGCTTCCCTACGTCGTGCATCAGACCGCCGACGAACGCCGTCTGCTCCAGATCGCGGTAGCCGAGCTTCCGGGCCAGCCAGGCTGCACCATGCGCAACGCCCACCGTGTGCTGCCACAACGGGTCCATCAGGCTGTTCAGTTCCGGTGAGCGCGCCTGGTACTGCTCCTTTTCGCAGGTCTGCATCGCCAGGCGGAACACGTGCTTCGAGCCCAGACGCACGATGGCGCTCTGCACCGTCGCCACTTTCGACAGGCCGGAATACAGGGCGCTGTTGGCCACCCGCAGCACTTCGCCGGTCAGGGCCGCCTCGTTCGAGATCAGGCTGATGACCCGTTCCATCGCGAAGTCCGGATCGGCGGCCAGCGTCTGCAGTTCGGTCGCCACGCGACTGCGTGTCGGCAGGCTGTAGTTGCCGGCGGCGACGCGCTCGTCGATCATCGACAACAGGGACCGGCTCTCGTTCATTTCAACGCCCCCTGCAATCGATGCAGTTCCGGGAGTGGGCGCGGCCGGGCCAGGCGCGGCAGCGTTCGGATGATCTCCTCGAACGAAGTCAGTCCCTCGCTCGCCTTGTAGATGCCGTCTTCCAGCAACGACACCAGACCGGTGCCTTCGATGCTGATGCGGCGAATCTCATAGCTGGTGCGGCGCTGGATCAGGGCGTCCTTGACCGGTTCGTTGAGAACCAGCAGTTCGAAAACGGCGATGCGCCCGCGGTAGCCCAGATAGCGGCACTCGCTGCAGCCCGTACCCCGGGCGAAGGTCAGCTTCGTGACATCCTTGGGCGAGTAGCCCAGGCGGCGCACCTCGTCCGGGGTCAGCACGTGATCCTGCCGGCAGGTCGGGCACACGCGGCGCAGCAACCGCTGCGCCACGACGCTGACGACCGTCGACGAGATCAGGAACGCCTCGATGTCCATGTGCAACAGCCTGAGCAGGCCCCCGATCGAGTCCTCGGTATGGAATGTCGTCAAAACCTTGTGGCCGGTCAGGGCCGCCTGGATGGCCGTGTCGGCCGAGAAGCGGTCGCGGATCTCGCCGATGACGATGACGTCCGGATCCTGGCGCACGATGTGGCGCAGCGTTTCCTCGTAGGTGATGCTGATCTTGGGGTTGATCGAGCACTGGTTGATCCCGTTGATCACGTACTCGACCGGATCCTCGGCGGTGATGATGCTGGTGTTGATGTTGTTGAGATAGTTGATCGCGCCGTACAGCGTCGTGGTCTTGCCGGATCCCGTCGGTCCGGTCACCAGCACGACCCCGCTGGGCACGTCCAGGACATCGTCGCGGAAGCGCTGCAGGATGCGGGTGGTCATGCCGACATCGTTGATGTCCAGGAGATGGCTGCGGTTGTTGAGCAGCCGCATCACGATCTTTTCGCCGTGAATCGTCGAATAGAAAGAAACACGCAGGTCCAGCGAGGCGCCCTCGTGCTCGAACAGCATGCGCCCGTCCTGATGACGGCGGCGCTCGGCGATGTCCGCCCCGGCCAGGATCTTGATCCGGCTGGTCAGGCCGCGCGCCGACTCCAGGGGCAGATCCGCGTGCTGCACGAGCACGCCGTCCTGGCGGAACCGGATGCGCAGCCGATCGCTCATCGGTTCGATATGAATGTCGCTGGCCTTGTTGGCGATGGCCGCGGCGATGATGTTCTGCACCGCCACCACCTGCACGCCCTCGGCCTCGGCGCGGGCCGGCTCGTGGGTCACCGGCGAGGTGACGCGGATCGCCTGTTCCAGCACGTGACGCCGAACCAGACAGGTTGTTACGCTCTGGCCGAGCGCACGTGCGGCTTCCGTGGCCGGCTCGCAGACCAGCGGATCGGCGACCGCCAGCAGGAGCGTTCCATCCTGGCCGCGGAAGGGAAAGGCCTGGTTGCGCAGGCACCAGCCGGGCTTGAACGGAGCCACCAGTGTCCGGTCGACCGGCAGTTTGTCGATGTCCAGGTAGGTGATGCCGAGTTGGGCGGACAGCACTTTCAGCAGCTCGTCTTCGCTGATGAAGTGGTTCTCGATGAGGACTTCGCCGATCTTTCGGCCGCGGGACTCCTTCTGGAGCGCGATCGCAGACTGAAGGTCGGACTCCCCGATGACCCCCAGTTCCAGCAGCAGGGTGCCGAGCCGCAGCTTCACGCGATTGCGCGTCAGTGTTTCGCGGAGCGTCTCGGGCGAGACCATGTCCAGGTCCTGCAGGACCGACACCAGTGGTCGCGGATTGGCCAATTTCGCCCGGACGCGCAACGCATAGTCGAGATCCGTGGCGCTCAGCGCGCCGGCTTCGACGAGAATGGCCGCGATTTCCTGCGAAGCCGCCATTGTGGTCGACACATCGACCGGCATGGTCGCCGCTTCGGGTACTGTCAGTTCTTGAATCGACAAATCCGGCACCCCCCGTGCACGCCGCATCCCGACGATCCCGCCGGGGGGATCTCGCCATGGGTTCATCGACTGAACAGATCGTGTCATTAGTGATTTCGATAACTCGCCGAGTATCATTGACATACTTCACCATCCTTGCTATGCTCACTCCGGTTTACACGACCTGTTCCCGGATCTGGGGAAGAGAATGACCGTTCGCGGCGACAGCAGTTCCAGCGACATCAACGCCACCGGCGCCCACAGCGGCACGTGGCGTTGGCGGCATTGGCGGGCCACGGGCCCGGATGCTGGCGCTGGTGCGCGCGGAGGCGGTCTGATCTGACCTGAGCCGCGAACCCGATGCCGATCCGAGCCCGTCATCCTCCGGATGCCGGGTTTTTTGTTTTGCAGGAAGTGAACCCGAGACCCCCGCCCGCGGCGGGCGAACGCAGGAGACGCCATGACTGAGCCGAATCACCGCCCACCGGCCGAACCGGAAGCCCCCGCGCGGCTCGAACCGGTGCGCGAGGTGATCCCCGCCGACCTGGAGACGCCGGTTTCCGTGTTCCTGAAGCTGGAAGGGCGCGGCGCCGCCTTCCTGCTCGAAAGCGTCGAGCGCGGCCTGCAGATGGGCCGCTACTCGTTCATCGGGCTGGATCCGGGCGCCGAGTTGACGCTGAACGGGGACGAAGTGACTGTCACCCGCAACCGCCGGGGCGAAACGGCCAGCACGACGTCACCGATCGATCCCGCCGATCCGCTGGGCGCCGTGCGGGCCGAACTGGCGCGTTCGCCGCTGGCCCCTTCGCCGGACCGCCCGCTGCCCCCGCCGCTGGGCGGAGCGGTCGGCTACCTGGGCTACGATCTGGTCCGCTACTTCGACGACATCGCCCTGCCGGCCGCGGGCGGCGACGGGCTGCCGGGCTTCCACTTCCTGCTGCCGCGCACGATGGTCGTCTTCGACCACACGCGCAGCGAGATCGAGATCGTGACCGTGCCCGAAGGCCCGGGCGCGGACGACCGCGACCGCGCCCGGGCACGCATCGGCCAGATCCTGGAGTTGCTGGCGGCGCCGCTGCCGGCGTCCGCGCGCACACGGGGGCCGGTCGGAGGCGCCGACGACAGCGCGGACCCCGCCTCCGGGCTGGAGGCCGAGGTGCCGCGCGAAGAATTCATGCAACGCGTCAGCCGGGCCCAGGAGCACATCCTGGCCGGCGACGCCTTCCAGATCGTTCTCAGTCAGCGCCTGGTGGGCTCGACGACGGTGCCGCCGTTCGCGGTCTACCGGGCGCTGCGAATTCTCAACCCCAGCCCCTACCTGTTCTACCTGGACTTCGGCGGCCACCAGCTCATCGGCTCGTCGCCCGAGATGCTGGTGCGGCTGCACGAGAACCGGCTGCAGGTGAACCCCATCGCCGGCACGCGCCCGCGCGGCGACACGGCCGCGGCCGACAACGCGCTGGCGGCCGACCTGCTGGCCGACCAGAAGGAGCGGGCCGAACACGTCATGCTGGTCGACCTGGGACGCAACGACCTGGGCCGTGTCTGCAAGCTGGGCTCGGTCGTGGTGGACGACTTCATGGCCGTCGAACGCTACAGCCACGTGATGCATCTGGTGTCGCGCGTGTCGGGCGAGATGCTGCCGGGGCTGGACATGTTCGACGCGCTGCGCGCCACGTTCCCGGCCGGCACCGTCTCGGGCGCGCCGAAGATCCGGGCCATGCAGATCATCGGCGAACTGGAAGGGCGCCGCCGCGGGCACTACGCCGGGGCGGTCGGCTACTTCGGTCAGGCGGGAGACATGGACATGTGCATCGCCATCCGCACGCTGCTGCGCCAGGGCGATCGGTTCAGCGTGCAGGCGGGCGCGGGCATCGTGGCCGATTCGGATCCCGCGCGCGAACACCAGGAAACGCTCGACAAGATGGGCGCCCTGGCCAGGGCCGTCCGTCTGGCCGAAGAGGGGCGCTGACCATGATCCTGCTCATCGACAACTACGACTCGTTCACCTGGAATCTGGTGCAGGCGATCGGCAGCCCGGGCTCCGGCGCCCAGGCCCCCGAGGTGCTGGTCAGGCGCAACGACGCCATCACCGTGGATGAGGCGCTGGCCCTGAAGCCTTCGGCGCTGGTCGTTTCCCCGGGACCCGGCGGACCCCGGGATGCCGGTGTGAGCCTGGAAATGATCAAGGCCTTCACCGGGCTGGTGCCGGTGCTGGGCGTCTGCCTGGGGCACCAGTGCATCGTCGAGGCCGAGGGCGGACGCGTGATCCGCGCGGCCCGACCGGTCCACGGCAAGACCAGCCGCATGTACCACGACGGCGCGGGCATCTATGCGGGGCTTTCGAATCCGTTCGAGGCCACCCGCTACCACTCGCTGATCGCCGCCGAAGCCGACCTGCCCCCGACCCTGCGCGTGACGAGCTACACGTCCGACGGCGAGATCATGGGCGTGCGCCACGTGACGCACCCGGTCGAGGGCGTGCAGTTCCACCCGGAGTCGATCCTGACGACCGAGGGCCGGATGCTGCTGAACAATTTCCTGGGCGCCGTGCGCGCCGTCGGAGGTCGCCATGAGCAACGCGCCTGAAGACGCCGCTGAAATGTCGCGCGCCGCGCTGGAAGCCGTGATCGGCGGCCTCGACCTGGGGCGTGATCGCGCCCGGGCGCTGATGACCGCCGTCATGGACGGCCACGTGCCGCCGGCCCGCCTGGGCGGGCTTCTGGCGGCGCTGCGGGCCCGCGGCGAGACGGTCGACGAGATCACGGGCTTTGCCGAAGCGATGCGCCACGGCGCGTTGCGGGTGGCCTGCCGCCGCCAGGGCCTGGTCGATACCTGCGGCACCGGCGGCGACGGAGCCGGCACCTTCAACATCTCCACCGCCACGGCGCTCGTCGCCGCGGGCATGGGCATTCCCGTGGCCAAGCACGGCAACCGCGCGGTGTCGTCGCGCAGCGGCAGCGCCGACGTGCTCGAAGCCCTGGGTGTGAACATCGATGTGGGGCCGGCGCGCGCCGGCGAACTGCTGGACGAACTGGGCCTGGCCTTCCTGTTCGCGCCCGCGATGCACCCGGCCATGCGCCACGCCGGCCCGGTGCGGCGCGAACTGGGCGTGCGCACCGTCTTCAACGTGCTGGGTCCGCTGACCAACCCGGCCGGCGCCGAGCTGCAACTGCTGGGCGTGTTCGATCCCGCGCTCTGCGAACCGCTGGCGCGCGTGCTGGGCGCTCTCGGTTCCCGGCGCGCGTTCGTGGTGCACGGCGCCGGCGGACTGGACGAGGTGTCGCCCCTGGGACCCACGCGCGTGGCCGAGTTGCGGCGGGGCGCGGTGCGCACGTTCACCTTCGATCCGGCCGACGTCGGCATGGATGTGTGCACGGTCACCGATCTGGCCGGTGGCACCCCGGCCGACAACGCGGCGATCATCGCCCGTGTACTGGCCGGCGAGCAGGGCCCGGCGGCCGACGCGGTGGCGCTCAACGCCGGATTCGTGGCGGTGCTGGCCGGCCGCGCGCCGGATTTCCGCGCGGGCGTGGCCCTGGCACGCGCAACCATGGCTGGCGGAGCGGCTCTGCGACTGCTCCGGCAACTGGCCCACGCCAGCGGCGGGATACCCCGGGAGGCGGCATGAGTTTCCTGGACGACATCCGCCCGCTCAAGCTGCAGGAGGCCGCCCGCTACCGCGAAGCCTTCGCCGCCACGCCGGCCCGGCGCCCCGACCAGCGTCCCTTGCGCGATTTCCGCGCCGCGGTGCGCGGCGGTCGCCGGATCATCGCCGAGATCAAGGGACGCGCGCCCAGCCACCCGGGCTTTGCGCTGGCGGCGCCGGTCGACCGCGTGGCGCGCGCCTACCTGCGCGGAGGCGCCGCGGCGCTGTCGCTGGTCACCGACGCCACGCACTTCGGCACCGGTCTGGGCGACCTGGACGCCGCGCGCTCGGCCGGCCTGCCGGTCATCGCCAAGGACTTCGTGCTGGATCCCGTGCAGATCGACGCGGCCTGGGCCGCGGGCGCCGACTGCGTGCTGCTGATCGCGCGCTGGCTCGACGCGCGCACCCTGGGCGAACTCAACGCGCACGCGCACGGCCTGGGCCTGGCCGTGCTGGTCGAATGCCACGACGAGCGCGACATCGACCTGGCCCTGCTGGCCGGCGCTGATCTGGTCGGCGTGAACAACCGCGACCTGGCCGCGCTGCGCACCGACCTGGGCCGCGGCGAGCGCCTGCTGCCGCGCCTGCCGGCCCACGTCACCCGCGTGGCCGAGAGCGGCCTGTACACGGTCGCGGACCTGGACCGCCTGGCGCGAGCGGGCGCCGATGCGTTCCTGATCGGCCACGCCCTGCTGCAGAGCCCGGACCCCGGCGACACGGTGGCCGTGCTGGCGGGCCGCCGCGCGGCGGGCGCGCCGCTGGTGAAGATCTGCGGGCTGACCACGCCGCAGGACGCCGTTCTGGCGCTGGAGGCCGGTGCCGATCTGCTGGGTCTGGTGTTCGCCGACAGCCCGCGGCGCGTGGACCTGGAACAGGCGGCCGCGATCCGCCGCGCCGTGCCCGGCGCCCGGCTGGTCGGCGTATTCCGCGATGAGACGCCGACTGCGGTGCTGGCGGCGATGGCGGCCGCCGACCTGGATCTGGTTCAGCTTCACGGACAGGAGTCGCCGGCCTATGGCGCCGAAATCGCGCAGTCGACCGGCGTCCCTTTGATCCGCACGCTGACGCCCGCGCAGGTCGACGACGGAACCTGCGCGCGGCATCCGGAAGTGTCCTACTTCCTGATCGATCCGCCGAAATCCGCTGTCGCGGCCGACGTGCGCGGAGACGTCCTGGCCGCCGCCGCGGCCCTGACGCGCAGCGGCGGCCGCGTGCTGATCGCCGGCGGCCTGGGCCCCGACGACGTGGCCGCGGCGCTGGCCGAAGCCCGTCCGTTCGGTGTGGATGTCTGCCGCGGCGTCGAAAGCGAACCGGGCCGCAAGGATCCGCACAAGCTGCTCACCTTCATGCGAAAGGCCGGACGATGACGAGGCCATCCGATCTGAAGGACGGGGTGCTGGTCGACGGCGGCCCCGGCCGCTTCGGCCCCTACGGCGGGCAGTACGTGCCCGAGACGCTGATGCCGTGCCTGCGCGAACTGGAGTCGGTCTGGCTGGCAGCCCGCGGTGATCCGGCCTTCCTGGCCGAACTGGCGGAACTGCAGGCCGACTACAGCGGCCGGCCCACGCCCCTGTACCGCGCACGGCGTTTCGAAGCCGCCTGCGGCGGTCAGGCGCGCGTGTGGCTCAAGCGCGAGGACCTGAACCACACCGGCGCGCACAAGATCAACAACTGCCTCGGCCAGGTCCTGCTGGCCCGGCGCATGGGCAAGCGCCGCCTGATCGCCGAGACCGGCGCCGGCCAGCACGGCGTGGCCACGGCCACGGTGGCCGCGCTGGCCGGGCTCGAGTGCACGGTCTACATGGGTGAAGTCGACATGCGGCGGCAGGAACCCAACGTGCAGCGCATGCGGCTGCTGGGCGCCGAAGTGGTGCCGGTGCTGACGGGCGCGCGCACGCTGAAGGACGCGACCAGCGAGGCGATCCGCGACTGGGTGACGAATGTCGCGCACAGCCACTACATCATCGGCTCGACTGTCGGTCCCCATCCCTACCCGACGATGGTGCGCGACTTCCAGTCCGTGATCGGCATCGAGGCGCGGCGGCAGATCCTGGAGAAGGAAGGCCGCCTGCCGGACGCGGCGATCGCCTGCGTGGGCGGAGGCAGCAACGCGGCGGGCCTGTTCGCGGCCTTCCTGGACGACCCGGTGGCGCTGTTCGGGGTCGAAGCCGGTGGCGGCGCGCACGGCCACTCGGCGGCGCTCGGTCTGGGCACACCCGGGGTGCTGCACGGATCCTACAGCTACCTGCTGCAGGATCCCGACGGCCAGGTGGTGCCGGCGCACTCGATCGCCGCCGGACTCGACTACCCGGGCGTGGGGCCCGAGCACAGCCACCTGAAGGACACCGGGCGCGTGACCTACGACAGCGTGGACGACGCCGAGGCCCAGGCCGCTTTCGGGGACCTGTGCCGGCTCGAAGGCATCATCCCCGCGCTGGAGTCGAGCCACGCGCTGGCCTTCTGCCGACGCTTCCTGCGGGACGAGGCGGCCTGCGCGCGCCTGAGGGCGTCCAGGACGGTCGGCCTGGATGGCGGTCCGCTGGTGATCGTGATCAATCTCTCGGGGCGTGGCGACAAGGACATGCACGACAGGAACGAAATGCACGACCAGGATGGAGGCGGCCATGAGCAGGCTCGGTGACCTGACGGCGGCCCTGCGCAGGGACGGCGTGCGCCCGGTGGTGCCGTTCGTCACGGCGGGCTACCCCGATGACGAGGCCTGCCGCGGCGCCCTGCGCGGCTTGAAGGACGCCGGCTGCCGGCTGGTGGAGATCGGCGTGCCGTTCAGCGATCCGGTGGCCGACGGCCCGGTCATCCAGGCCGCCTCGCAGCGCGCGCTGGTCCAGGGCATGACTCCGGCGCGCAGCCTGGAATTGGCCGCCTGGGCAGGTCGCGAACTGGATCTGACCGTGGTCCTGATGGGCTACCTGAATCCGGTGCTGCACCGCGGTCCGGCGGCCTTCGCCCGGGACTGCGCCGCGGCGGGCGTGGCCGGCGTGATCGTGCCGGACCTGCCGCTGGACGAAGCGGCCGGTCTGCGCCGCGTGCTGGGCCCGGTGGACGTGGACCTGATCAGCCTGGTGGCGCCCACGACCGACGAGGCGCGCCTGCGCCGCCACGCCGAATCCGCGGCCGGTTTCCTCTACCTCGTGTCGACCACCGGCGTGACGGGCGCCGGGGCCGGCGCCGGCGACGAACTCGAAGCCTACGCCGATCGCGTGCGCGCCGTGTGCGCCCTGCCCCTGTACGTCGGATTCGGGGTGGGTACGCCCGCGCAGGCCGCGCGTGTGGCCGGCTGTGCCGACGGAGCCATTGTCGGCAGCGCGCTGTTGCGCAGGCTGGCGGACGCCGCGGATCCGGACGCCGCGCGCACCGCGGCCGCGACCTTCGTCACGGACCTGTACCGCTCCATGAATCCCGAAGCCGACGCACCCGTGAAAGGTGACCGCTCATGATCATCGTGATGAAGGAAAACGCCTCTTTGCAGGAACTGAGCGGGGTCATCCGCGAACTCGAGTCGCGCGGTCTGCGGCCACGGCCGTCGCACGGCACCAGCCGCACCGTGGTGGGCGTGATGGAAGCCGGCGCCGCGCAGCTGGAAGGCGTGGCGGCACTGCCCGGCGTCGAACAGGTCTCCACCATGTCCAGCAGCTTCAAGATGGTCAGCCGCGACTTCCGCGCCGAGCCCACCGTGATCAACCTGGGCGGTGCCCAGGTGGGCGGCGCCAACTTCGTGGTGATGGCCGGCCCGTGCGCCGTCGAATCGACCGACCAGCTGCTGGCCTGCGCTCGCCACGTGCGCGCCTGCGGCGGCAGCGCGCTGAGGGGCGGCGCCTTCAAGCCGCGCACCTCGCCCTACAGTTTCCAGGGTCTGGGCGAGGAAGGCCTGAAGATCCTGGCTGCCGCGCGCGAGGAGACCGGCCTGCCCGTGATCACGGAGGTGGTCTCGCCCGACGCCGTGCCGCTGGTGGCGCGCTACGCCGACGTGCTGCAGATCGGCGCGCGCAACATGCAGAACTACGCGCTGCTCGAGTCGGTCGGGCGCGAGCGGAAGCCGGTGCTGCTCAAGCGCGGGCTGATGTCGACGATCGAGGAGCTGCTGCTGGCCGCCGAGTACCTCATGTCCAACGGGAACCACCAGGTGATGCTGTGCGAACGCGGCATCCGCACCTTCGAACGCGCGACGCGCAACACGCTGGACCTTTCGGCGGTGCCGGTGATCAAGCAGCTGAGCCATCTGCCGGTCATCGTCGACCCCAGCCACGGCGTGGGACACACTGCGTACGTGGAGTCGATGTGCCGCGCGGCGGCGGCGGCCGGCGCCGACGGCATCATCGTGGAGATGCACCCGAATCCGGCCCAGGCCGTTTCCGACGGACAGCAGAGTCTGGATTTCGATGCTTTTTCCAGGATGATGGATGCGGTGCGGCCGGTGGCCGCGGCGGTGGGGCGGCCGATGCCCGCGAAGTGAGCGGGAGACGAAGAATCAGCCGCCGGCGGTGGACCAGGGTCGACCGCCGGCGGCCGGGGACAGCCGCGGGGCCAGTCCTCCCAGCCCGACCCCGTGGCGTTGATCCTCTTGCAAGCATCCGGCCATGACGGGCCTTCGACCGACAAGTACGCCGGCTGCACGCATTGGCGTTTGCCGGTGAAGGACTTATGACGGCGATGGGGCGTTGAAGCGGAGACGAAGATTCGAGGCCCGTGTCCCGGTGTCCCACCGATCCTCTGCCCCGATCGGCGGTACGGTGCCCGGAACCCCTTGGCTTGAAAGGCGACCGCGCCCCGGTGGCGCGGGGCGCGGTCGATGGGACAATGGGACATCGGAACGGCCGGTCAGTCGCCCGGCGTGGAGCCTGCGCGCTGCAGGTCCGGCTGCAGCGACCTGACGAAGACGGCGACGATGTCGGGATCGAAGCGCTCGCCCGCATCGCGCGTCATGATTTCGAGCGCTTCGTCGATGCCCACCGGGGCGCGCGAAGCATCGCCCGTCAGCAGGCTCACCCAGGTCTCGACCACCTTGACGATGCGCGCGGCCAGGGGGATCTGGCGGCCTCGCAGGCCCATCGGGAAGCCCTTGCCGTTGAAGCGCTCGTGGTGGGCCATCACGACATCGAGCACGGTCTGCGGAGCCTGCAGCCCGCGCAGCAGCGAGGCGCCTTCGACCGGGTGCTGGCGGAAGCGGGGCCACTGCGTGGGATCCATCGCGGCGCGCGGGCCCATCAGCGCGTCCTCGCGCGCCACCAGGCCCAGGTCGCGCAGCAGGCAGCCCTGGACCAGATCGCGTTCCTGTTCGGCGGTGAAGCCCATCGCCCGCGAAAGCCGGTACAGGTGCCCCACCATGGAACCGGTCAGCGCGAACGGCCCCTGGCTGCGTTTCTCGTGCTGCTCGACCAGCAGACGCAGGACGTCCAGATCGATGTCCGCGGCCGCCGGCTCCGCATCCAGGCGGTGGAGCAGACGCGACGCCTCGCCGAAGATCTCCGACAGCAGTGCCGGCACGTTCTGGCCCGTGTAAGACTCCTCCATCCCGAGCAGAACCGTGCCCAGGAACTCTTCCTGCCAGTTCAGGCCGACGATCCAGTCGACCCCCGCCTCGAGCAGCGCGTCACGCGTCTGACGGAAGAAGTTGGGCAGATTGGCGGCGCGGACCGGCATTTCCATCAGGCGCAGGAAATGGCGCAGCTTGTCGTCGCCCAGATCCAGCCGGTCCCAGGCCACCGCGTTGCCGGCCACGACCTGCGGACGGCTGACGCCGGGCGCCACGAAACCGACGCACCGCAACGGCAGCACCGGCCACACATGACGCGCCAGCAGACGCCAGAAGTGGGGCACGTCATTGGCTTCGGGCAGGTTCAGGGCCAGTTGCATGAGCGCGTCGGCCAGCGCGTCGTCGTGCGCATCGGTGGCGGTCCAGGCGCGCCCGGTCGGCGAGAATTCCGATGCAGGGATCGCCGGCGCTGGTTCGGGCGCGGCCGCGGGCTCCACCGCGGCGACCGTGACGACCGGCGCGGCGCCCTCGGCGAGGGCACCGCCCAGCAGGCGCATCAGCAGCTCGAGTGCGAAGTGTTCGGCGACGTTGTATTCGCGATCGCCCTCGCCCCGCACCAGGAGCAGC
>JFJP01001766.1_pt1 | contig 51780 bp, 52 predicted proteins | sample 431651 | NCBI WGS metagenome assembly JFJP01 (sample SAMN02602958, study PRJNA72255) | Microbial mat metagenome, whole genome shotgun sequencing project. | biome: fresh water; feature: sink hole; material: water; isolation source: purple microbial (photo- and chemosynthetic) mats found in... | reverse complement strand
GTCAGCGGTGTACTTGACTCAATACCCTCCGAGTAATCAAGAATGCGATAGCTGGAAAAACCTCTTTCCCGCTGCAGCTGCAGCGCGCGTCGCTTGAGTACCTGCATGGCTTCCCCATCACCGCCGGTGCGGAAACTCTTGGCCTGCAGCGAAAGGAAATAGGTATCGTCGTTAAGTATTTTTTCTTCAATACTCCAGTTGGGCGCCAGAGGATCGTAAATGACATAGATTAGCCCGCCGGCAATGCCTGCCATGGCAATTTGTTCTATCGTATAGGCAATGCCTGGTGTCACCTGAATCGTGCCGTTCGGCAGCAAACTACCTTTATTTGGAATTGCAATCGGCGTTGTCGTTCCGCACGCCGCAACGGAAATCACAACAAGCTGGAGAGAAAGAAGGCTTGAAGTCCGCATGTCAGTCATCACAGGTAGTTGAACAGACTCAAACTGCTGATCTGGGCAAACGACTTCTGCGCCGCCTCCAGATTCATCTGCTGATTCATGTATTCAGAGATCGTCTTGGCATAGTCGATATCCTGAAGCCCCGACAATGTCGCCTGATACTGCGTATCCAGATCGGACGATGCGCTGCTCAGGGAATCAACTTCCTGCATCTTGGTGCCGACCTGTGCCTGGACTCTAGCGATGTTGTTGAACGACTGGTCGAGATTGGTCAACTCCGCACCCAATTCATTGGCGAACTGTGAGGTCGTGTATGTTGAAGAGCCGATAGGCGAACGCAGAATACCGATCAGATTCTGCATGGTCTGGAACAGGCTCTGGTTGGTGCTGGGTTCAACAGTCAGGGTATCCCCGTCACCCGGTTGACCTTGCACAACAATCTGCCCTCCGTAATCAGCAACCGGCACCGTCGTCTTTTCCAGCTTGATTGCCTGCCCTGGTGAATAGGGCTGCGGCGTAGCCAAAAGCGCTACGGGTGTCGCTGGTGTCGTATTGTCATAAATTTGATACGTAGCGGACACCACACCCGCCGCCGACGTCGTTGTGGAAAACTGCACCATGAAATTTTGGGGATTCCCGGCCGCACTCCATTTTCCTGCGTCAAGCACCGAACCGGCATCGACCGTCGCTGTTCCTTTGTTAATCCCTGAACCGGGATTGATCAGGAACGTGTCACCCGCTACAGGCACACCACTAATAAGTACATTGGCAGAGAAATTCACTCCCCCATTTGTCAGCAAGGGAATCGTGCTTGGATCTGCATAGAGGATTGGGGCTGTTGTTCCTCCCACAGGATCACTTATCTGGTAGTGAGTCGCGTCTGGAAACGAGATCGTGATGGGCCGACCAGCACCTGCGTTATTCAACGCTGTCGACCATGAGGTCCGATTCACCACGGAACCCCCATCGGCAGTGATGGTCGATAATGGATCGTGGACACCAACACTGACACCAACGCCGAAATTGCCACCCGTTCCCGTTACAAAGTTGCCGTTGCCCTGTTTTGCAATCATGAAAACATCGCTACCGGCAGCACTGACTGCCATTTGCTGAGAAGACGAGACCTGTAGCAAGCGCTCACCGTCATCACCATAGTATGTCACTGGCCGCGTCATCGCTGGCGGAACCGGCGCGAGCGAACTATCAACAGCAAAGGGGCGAACATTGCCCTTGTATCCGGAGAAAAGATACTCACCGACGCCGTTATCGCTGTTTGCGATCCCCAGCATCTCACTCAGACGCGAATCCAGTTCGGTCGCAATCGTCTCACGATCACTCTTGCTCAATGTGGTATTGCCCGCTTGAACCACACGCTCACGCACATTCTGGAGCGAGTTGATCAGATCGTTTAGCTGGCTATCAACCAGACCCAACTGATTTTTGGCCTGCCCCTGATTGTCAATGAATTGCTGGTTCACTTCCTTGGTCTGCGTCACCACCAAGGCTTGGGCCGCTGCAACCGGATCATCCTGCGGGGTAAGCACCCGGCGACCGGACGACAACTGGTTCTGCAGTTTATACAGGCCGCTCTGACCGTTCTGGATGCCCAAGGCACCCGAATCGAATATTTGACTGGTACTGATACGCATAGAAAACCTCTTAGCCCATTATTCCCAACAAAGTATCAAACAAGCTGGTGCCAATCTGTAGAGACTTCGCCGAAGCCTGATAGGCCTGCTGGAAGCGAATCAGATTGGCCGCTTCTTCATCAAGATTGACGCCTGAAAGCGCTTCGCGCGCCGCTTGAGATTGCTCCAACAGCGCTTGCTGTGCCTCTCCGGTCACCGATATTTGACGTGTCTTGTTACCGACATCGCTAACCAGTTGGGCATAGGCTGTTTGATAACTTGCCGTTTTCCCTGACATGGTGTTTTGAGTCTGCAGACTCCCAAGCGCCAGCGTGTTCCTACCATCTGAAACGCCTGCTGTATTGTCCCCAATGGAAAACCCGTCACCGTTACTCAAATTGCCATTGATTTTAAAACTTACTCCAGCAAATGAAATCGTGGCATCCGACGTATATGGAATGGTCGGGCCAGGATAGACCGTTGTAGCGCCACCCACGGTGACCGATATGTTTTCAACGGCAGGAACACTTGCCAGAGTGAGCAAACCTGTCCCGCTGGCATAGGTCAGCGTTACTCCGGCCGCAGGAATGGATGTTGCGCTGAAACCTGAGAATGTTTCACCGGCAGAAATATTTCCACTTCCGCTATTGGTCGACGTTGTCGCCGTACGTATCGGCATGGCCGCTGCGATCAGACGTGCATCTCCGGCAATCGTCGGGTTAACCCCAATATTCTTTGCTGCCGCAGCCACGGGTCTGATCACAAAGCTGTCGCCGGTATTCATTGCACCGGCCAAGGCAAATGAGAACCCCTCACTGCCGGCCACTTCGGCTGACAAATCAGCAAAAGTTTTCCCGGGAAGAAGCGTTGCCCATTGCTTGCCGTCCGTCAAACGTGTCAGGGTATGGTTTGTGCCGTCATACGAAAGGCGGTAGTCAGCATTGGTTAATTTTGTATAGAAGTTGGCGCTGTCAGCCACCGAACTCAGCACCTGCGTCGACGCCCCGGCAGCGACTGTAGCGCCAGTCAGCGTGATTCCCTCACTCGCAGGAACCACAGCCTGAAGTGCAGGGAGTCCGGCAACCGCTCCGGTCCACACCATCCCGTCCGACTGCCTTGTTAACGAGTAGGTTCCAGCCACATTGGCCAGGGTATATCTGCCATCAATCGATGGCGCAGCCAGCGTTGCCGTCAGCACGGATGCACTGGTGTTCTGGCTGTTCGCCAGCACTGTCGGCAATGAAATCGTAAAGAAGTCTGTCTTGAAATCAGCATCACCAATGGATTGCCCCAGCAAGTCCTGCCCCAGTGCCTGTTGTGCATTGAAAGTCAAGGCCAATGAAGCGGCATTGCGCCCAAGATCGTTTTCCACCCGATCGAGTGACTCACTGCGGAACTTGAGCAAACCGCCGATGCTCCCGCCCGTAATCAAAGATTCAGGCAATTCCTGAGTGCCGCCGGCATTGCTCAGACCCACAGCAAACCGCGAAGGATCTGCCGCCGAAGGAGTAGCGGTCATGGTCATCACCTGGGTACCAACTACCAACTGCTGACCCGTGCCAAAGAAGACGTTAAAGCTGCCATCCGAATTTGTGGTGGTCGTCACCTTGATCAGTTTGTTCAGTTCGCTGACCAACTGGTCACGTTGATCGTGAAGGTCATTCGCCGGCTGGTTGATCGACGACTCGGCGATGACAATGCTCTGATTCAACTCGGCGATCTGTCTGGAATACGAATTAACCGTTGCGACTTCCGTCGATAATTGGGTATTCACGTCCTCGTACATTTGAGCGATACGCGCCTCCAGCCCCTGAAAACGGGCGGCCAGAGTCTGTGCCGAAGAAATCATGGCCTGACGGGCAGGCAACTGCGCCGGGTTGGCCGCTACCTGCTGCACACCCTTAAAAAAACTTTGCAGAGCAGGCGAAAGACCTGAGTTCGTATCGGCCAGCATGTTGTCGATCTGGGCAATCTGTGTGTAGTACGTCTGAAGCTCACTACTGGTGGTTTGCGAACGATTGACCTGATTGCCCAGGAAACTGTCGTACAAGCGTTCAACCGTCGACACATGCGAGCCCTGACCGATAAACCCGGCGCCGGTCAACATCGCAATATTGGTCGTCTGAACCGTACGCTGACGGTTAAAACCCGGCGTGTTCTGATTGGTGATGTTGTGCTGTGCCGTCTGCAAGGCGATCTGCGCGCCTTGCATTCCCGAAATAGCCGAACTTAATAGCCCTGTGCCCATGTTGCAAACTCCTGTTCTATACCGTTAACGGCAGCCCTGCCCAATTATTGAGACCTGCATTCAGCCGACCAATGCCTGCCGAAGCGTGCTGCCGTTTATGATCCGGCTGAGTTTGTCGGCATACATGGGGTCGGTGGCATAACCCGACTGTTGTAGTGAACGAGCAAACTGCGTGCCATCTTTCTGCCCCAGAACACCGGAAAAACGAGGATTGTTTTTCAGCAGACTGGCGTAATCACGGAACGCCTCGGCATAGGAGCTGTAAACCCGAAACTTCTCTCGCGAAGACTGAGCAACACCGTCGACATATTCTGTGGTTTGCACCTCAACCGAGGCGCCTTGCCAGCCACGACCGGCCTTTACACCAAAAAGGTTGTAGGATGGTGATCCATCGGCTGTTTTGATCTCGCTCTTTCCCCAACCGCTCTCGAGTGCCGAGTGAGCGACCAGGAATTGTGGCGGCACGCCGATGCCGTTTGCTGCTTCAACGGCGTGCGGCCAGACACGATTGACGAATTCACTGGTGCTACCTGAAGCGCCCGCGGATCCTGCAGATTCGACACTTATCGCCGGTGCGCTGCGGATTCTTTCGGCACCCATCGGCAGCGAAGCGGCAGAACTTGCCGTCTGATGCGCCAACATGGCCTGCTGAAGAACGTCCAGCGAGGAGAAAGTCGCGTCTGTTTTTCCTGAAGCCAGATTGCGTCCAAGCTGCTGTTCGATGAGCCTGGCAAAACCGAGCTTGCCCTGGGCCGAAAGATTCTGCGCAAGTTGCTGATCCATGATCGACGTAAAGAAACGGGTCTGGTCGCTGTCCATCAACCCGTCCTGCGGCGTGGCGTCACGCATGCTCTTGAGCATCATCTGCAGCAGCATGCCCTCGAACTGCTGCGCAGCCTCTTTCAAACCGGCCTGCGGATCCTGTTTTATCTTGGCACGAAGATCGGCAGCAGCCTTGGAATCAAGGACGAAACGGTTGGCGTTGAAGTTTTCAGCTTTCATAAGCTGAATCCTAGCAATTTTCGCGCCTGTCAGATCACTTCCAGTTCAGCCCGTAAGGCCCCTGCCGCTTTCATCGCCTGCAGGATGGACACCAGGTCCTGCGGATTCGCCCCAAGTGCATTGATCGCTTTGACCACATCGGACAGGTTGGCACCGGCTTTTAGCTGCATCAGCGCGCCACCACCCTGCTTGATTTCGATATCCGACTGCGCCGTGGTCACCGTCTGACCACCAGCCAGAGCATTTGGCTGACTCACCTGCTGTTCGCTATTGATCACCACCGACAGTGCGCCGTGCGCAATGGCACAGGACTCGATGGTCACCGTCTGATTCATCACCACGGATCCGGTGCGGGGATTCACGATGACCTTGGCCATGGTTTTCATCGGACGCACTTCGAGATTTTCGACCCGCCCCATGAAGCTCACGCGCGCATTGGCATCCTCCGGCGCATTCACCCGTATCAGGCGCCCATCAACGGCCTGCGCCGTTCCCTGCCCCATTTCACGATTGATCACTTCGACGACGCGCTGGGTGGTACCAAAGTCGGTGTTGCCCATTTCGTAGTGGATGAACGGCCCCTGCCCCAGCGCCGTCGGCACCTCACGCTCCACTGTCGCCCCTGCGGCAATGCGGCCGGCCAGCAGATGATTGATCACAGCTTTGCTGCCGTTCGAGGAAGCGCCCACGCCACCGACCATCAGGTTACCCTGTGCCTGGGCATAAATCTGGCCGTCGGCGCCTTTGAGCGGAGTCATCACCAGCGTACCGCCGCGCAAGCTCTTGGCGTTACCCATCGAAGATACGGTGACGTCGATCTGCTGGCCAATTCTGGCAAAAGGCGGCAAGTTCGTCGTAATCATCACGGCGGCAACGTTCTTCAGTTGCAGGGATTGCGTCGTCGGCAAGGTAGTGCCCAGTTGCGCCAGCATGTTGATGATGCTTTGCGTCGTAAATGGCGTCTGTGTCGTCTGATCGCCCGTCCCGTCGAGACCGACAACCAGACCGTAACCCACCAGCTGGTTACTGCGTATACCCTGTACCGAAGCCAGATCCTTGATCCGTTCCGCACGCGCCACTCCGCACAACAGGGGCAGGAAAGCACAGGCCAGAATTGCCATGCCGCGAAGATACTTGCTGGACTGTCTGTTCATGACATACCCCATTTGGGTGTCCCCCTAGAACGGCAGGACACTGAGGAAAAATCTCGCCAGCCACCCCATGACCTGGGCCTCGCTGATCACGCCACTTTCCTTGTATTCAATGCGCGCATCGGCGACATTCGTCGAACTGATGGTGTTGGCCGAGTTGATGAAATACGGATTCACGATCCCTGACAGCCGGATGTATTCAATGCCCGCCCCTATTGACACCTGTTTTTCACCCGAAACCAGCAGATTGCCGTTCGGCAGCACTTCGATCACCGTTACCGTAATCGTTCCGGTAAAGACATTATTGGCCGCTGCTTCACCTTTTCCATCCAGACTGTTCGAACCACTGGCCGATAATCCCATGCCTTGGAATGACTTGCCCGGCAAACCGGTAATCGTTGGTGCTGAAGCACTGATGCTGGTGCTGCGACTGGCCTTGGTATTCGACTTGGTCGACGCCGAGGTTGTTTCGGCGATGGCAATGGTCATCGTATCGCCGACATAGCGCGCACGCCGGTCTTCGAACAGGGTACGCGAAACACCGGCCTGATAAATACTGCCTGAGTTGGAAAAATTGTCCGGGCGCGGAGCAGGCCGGGCGGTCATCGGCTGATGCACATTGGTCGGTGGCACCGTGGTGCATGCGGCAAAGAGCCATGTAGAAATGACCAGGTAAAGAATTCTGTTCATGGCTCCTCCTTACAACTGCGTCAGGCGCGCCAGCATCGCGTCGGAAGTCGACACCACCTTGGAATTAAGCTCGTAGGCGCGCTGGGTCTGGATCATGCTCACCAGTTCTTCGGCTACATTGACGTTCGATGTTTCAACGTAACGCTGATTCAGCAAACCGGCACCATTGGTTCCGGGCGTACTCGGCGTCGGCGTTCCACTCGATGCCGTCTCCATAAAAAGGTTTTCACCGACGCTTTGCAGGCCGCCGACATTGATAAAGGTCGCCACTTGCAGCGTACCGACCTGCGTTGTCCCCGCCGCCCCGGGTTGCGTGACACTGACCACGCCATCATTCGAGATGGTGACGGTCAGGGCATTGGACGGAATCGTGACGCTCGGTTGCAAGGGATAGCCGCTGGAGGTCACGACCTGCCCCTGATTGTCCTTCTGGAATGAGCCGTCCCGGGTATACGCCGTAGTCCCGTCGGGCAAGAGAACCTGAAGGAATCCGGCACCATTGATGGCCACGTCAAGATCGTTCCCGGTCTGCTGAAGTGCGCCCTGGGTATGAATACGCGCAGTTGATATGGGGCGCACACCGGTACCCAGTTGCAGTCCGCCGGGGATCTGTGTTGACTGCGACGACTGGGCGCCAGGCTGGCGCAGCGTCTGATAGAGCAAATCTTCGAATACCGGACGCGCACGCTTGAAACCGTTGGTGCTGGTGTTGGCCAGATTGTTGGCAATCACGTCCAGACTCGTTTGCTGAGCATCCAGGCCGGTACGGGCAATCCAGAGTGAGCGGATCATGTGTTCTCGTCCTTAGGCATTCATCGAAAGAATCTGGCTCGCCTTGTTGGCATTGGCATCCGCCGTTTGCAACATCTTGATCTGCATCTCGAACTGACGGGCGAGGCTGATCATGTTGACCATCGCATCAACCGCATTGACATTGCTGCCTTCAAGCGTTTCAGAGGCCAGTTTGACCGTCTCGTCGACAGTGGCCGGCGTGCCGCCTTTTGTCCGGAAAAGGCCATCGTCGCCGCGTAGCAGTTCATTTTCCGGCGGATTGACCAGCTTGATCCGTCCGACCACATTGACATTATTGGGCGTACCAAACAGCGGAACGGCAGAAATCGTTCCATCGGGTGAAATGGTGATGCTGTTGTCCGGCGGTATGCCGATCGGCCCGCCATCACCCAGCACATTCAGGCCACTCGCCGTTTGCAGTTGACCGTTGGCATTGATCTGCAAATTTCCGGCGCGCGTATAGGCTTCACGTCCATCTGCGGTTTCCACAGCCAGCCAGCCGGCACCCTGAACGGCCACGTCCAGCGGGCGCCCGGTGGCCATCATCGGACCCTGGTCAAAAACATCGACGACCGAGGCGTCGACCACGAAAGCACGCGTCGGCGCCCCTTCACCCTGTACCGGCACGGCCCTGAACTTGTGTTCCATGGCACGGTAACCAGTCGTCGAGGCATTGGCCAGATTCTGCGCCACACCCGCCTGCTGCAGGAAGGCGTGCTTGGCTCCGCTCATTGCCGTGTAGATCAGGCGATCCATGTGGCGCTATCCCCTTCCCGTATCAGTTCGATCAGCGCAGATTGACCAGCGTCTGCAGGATCTGATCCTGCGTCTTGATCGATTGTGCGTTGGCCTGGTAGTTGCGCTGTTGGGTAATCATATTGACGAGTTCGGCAGTCAAATCGGTATTCGACTCCTCAATTGCGGCCGATTGCAAAACGCCCAGGCTCGCACTTCCCGGCGCACCCACCAGAGCAGCGCCGGAAGCTGCCGTCTCTGACCATTGGTTGCCACCCAGTGAAACCAAGCCGTTGGGGTTAGTAAACCCGGCCAAAACCACCTGCCCCAGATCTCGCGCCTGTCCGTTACTGTAGTTGCCACGAATCGTGCCATCCCCGGCAACACTGACCCCCGTCAAACGCCCGGAGGTGTAACCATCCTGCTCAAGACGGTTGGCACCGAAGGGGCTGCCGTATTGCGAACTACCCGCGAAATCGAGGTTGAAGGCCAATGGAGAACCCGCAGAATTGACGCCGCCCAAATCAGCCATCACGTCGGCAAGATTGATTGAGACTCCGACTACTCCAGTACCCACCAGCGTCCCCGAGGTATTAAAAGTCAGCGTCGAGGTAGTCAAGGTAACATTCAGATCGCTCGTGCCATCGACATTGGCATGAATCTGCCACTCCGCTCCACCGCCAGCAGGTACAACCGCCGTTTTCACGGCATAAAGGGATAGGGTATGTGCATTCCCCAAGCTGTCATACACAGACAAGGCCGTGGACCAGTTGTAATCCGACGGGTCGGGCGACCATACCGTGGCAGCACCGGGAGCCGCCGTCCAGGTCGTTACGGTGGCTCGCGAATCCAGATTGACGTTAGCTTTGACGCCCTGAAATGTTCCAACCCCGGCACCAGTTGCTACGGGCGGCTGGTCACCGGAATCCAGTTGCAAATCCACCGGCGAAGACTGAACAATAGTACCCGTCGCATCGGCCGGATAACCTGTCAGCACACGCGCACGGTCATCGACAATATAGCCATTCTTGTCCAGGTGAAACTGACCACTACGACTGTAGGTGACCGTGCCGTTGGTGCTCATACGATAAAACCCGCCGCCGTTAATCGAAATATCAAGGGGATTGTTGGTGGTGGTTATATTGCCTTGCGTAAAGCTCTGCTGGACGGCTGATGTCGTGGTACCAATACCCACCTGCGAAGCGCCCGAACCGGCGAGCGAGTTGGCATACACATCAGCAAAGTGTGTTACTGACGACTTGAAACCCACCGTATTGGCGTTGGCAATGTTGTTACCCGTGACATCCAAACCTTTAGCCGCCGCGTTGAGTCCGCTCAAACCTTGCTGAAATGACATTTTTTTCTCCTGCCTCTAGATAATCTGTTGCACGTTCTTGAAATCAACCGTTCCGAGCGACCCGAGGTCGAGCAGGAATCCGCTCGGTGACCGGACTAAAGCAGAAACCGTGCCAATCTGCAGAGGATCAGCTGCTACCGCCTTGTCTCCTTGTACGGCCTCGACCGTAAACTTGTAGATGCCATCCGCCGCCGTGGTTTCCGCGTCAGTCATACCATCCCACGCAATGTTGAAAACCCCGGCTTCGCGCGCGCCCAGTTTCTGGGTCTGAATGACCTTGCCCGTACTGTCAACAATAGTCAGGGTGACCTGATCCGCTGCCCCGGAGAGATTGATACCGCCGTAAGCAAAACCGTTGCTCAAAGAAAGCTGCGAGCCCGGAACCAGCACGCTCTTGCCGATCATTGCCGCCGCTTGCATGGACTGGCTGTTGCCGACACTATCGACCAGCGAATTGAGTGTCGTATTGAGTTTTTCGATCCCCGAAACCGTGCTCATCTGCGCCAGTTGGCTGGTCATCTGAGCGTTATCCATAGGGTTCAGAGGATCCTGATTCTTGAGCTGCGTGACCAACAGGGTCAGAAACCGGTTCTGCGCTTCTTCGGCCGTCGAGGTCGAAGCCGTTGCAGTGCTCTTGCCCGTCGCGTTGATCGCCGCGAAAATATCGCCTGAAGATGCTGTCGCTTGCACGCTTGCCATAGTTTTCTCCTTGGAATCGCAGTATTACTGACCAAGCGTCAATGTCTTGAGCAGCAGTTGCTTGGCGGTATTCATGACTTCGGCATTGGTCTGATACGAACGCGAGGCCGAAATCATGTTGACCATTTCGTCAACCACGCTCACGTTCGGCAGCATCACGTAGCCTTTCTCGTCGGCCGCCGGATTGCGCGGGTCATAGACCATGCGTCCCGGACTGGCGTCCTCAACCACCTGTTTGACACGCACCCCTTGCGCCGCCTGACCATTGATCGGTGTCGCTTCGAAAACAACCTGCTTGGCGCGGTAGGGTTTGCCGTCCGGGCCGGCGATGCTGTCCGCGTTGGCCAGGTTGCTGGCGACCGCGTTGAGACGCATGGACTGCGCCGTCAGGGCACTGCCGGCGATATGGAAAACATTGAATACGCTCATGGTAATTAGCCTTGCGTCGCGGCCATCTGCATCTTGATCTGATGCGTGATGAAGGTCAGACCCGCCTCATACTGAATCGCGTTCTCGGAAAACTGGGCGCGCTCAACATCCATATCGACGGTGTTGCCATCAACACTGGCTTGAGATGGAGTGCGGTACATGAGTCGCACCGGAGCTGACGCTGTGCCGGCTGACAGGTGTCGCGACGCTGTTGTGGCCAGCGCAAGGCTTCCGCCAGTGCGACCGGCTACGGCTTCCTTGAGTGCGCTCGAGAAATTGAAGTCGCGTGCCTTGTAATGTGGCGTGTCGGCATTGGCTATGTTTGCTGCCAGGATTTCCTGCCGGTGGGCGCGCAAACCAAGAGCCTGCTGCTGGAAGGAAAGCGCATTATCGATTTTGCTGAGCACGAGGACTCCAGACTGAATAGTTACACAGCCAGACTCAAAGCAATTCCTGTACCATGAAAAACAATGCCCTTAAAACGACAGTCACCGGCCAACATCGCCACCATCTTCCTGTCTATCGGCAAATATTGCCGGACTGATTGGCACTACGTTGCGCAACAGTCCGCAACGGATTGTTTCGTTATCGTCCCGTGATCAGGCAGAATAGAGCCATGATCTCTACGTACCTGCCCCGACACCACCGAAAATTTTGCGGCGTCTTTTGGCTGCTGCTGCTGAGCCCCCTGCTTTCGTTTGCGCAGAATGCGCTATACAGCACGCTGGATGATTACCTGCGTGCGCAAACGCAGGGCCTGCCCGGCAAAGTCAGTTACAGCATCGGTCAGCTCGATGCACGTACCCAGTTGTCTCCCTGCAGTGCCTTCGAACCTTTTCTCCCTGCCGGGGGCAAGCTCTGGGGCAAGGCCACTGTCGGTGTTCGCTGCCTTGGACCGTCGACCTGGACGATCTATGTTCCGGTGCAGGTAACGGTTTCAAGCAACTACCTCATCGCTGCACGGTCGCTGCCGGCCGGATACGTCCTTGGCATTGCCGATGTCGTTGTCCGAAGTGGCGATTTGAGCACCCTGCCCGCTACTGTTCTGACCGAACAGACGCAAGTTATCGGAAAAACAGTCAGGAACGGAGTTTCTGCCGGTCAGCCGTTGCGTAGCGACCTGCTGAACACCCCTTGGGCTGTGCAGCAGGGACAAAGTGTAAAAACGGTATCCAATGGTCCCGGATTCAGCGTCAGCAGCGAGGGCAAAGCGCTCAACAACGCCATCGCCGGTCAGCTTGTCCAGGTCAAAACGAATTCCGGTCAGACCGTCAGCGGCATTGCGCAGCCTGGCGGCATTGTGGAAGTCTCGCATTGATTTGATTCGCAACAGGCGGGTATAACGAGGAAAATAGTGCTAAAGTTCCGTTGCTTGAAGCCGATAGCACGTGTAAGCAGAAAACTAATTGAGGCGTTACCATGAAGATCGAAAGTTCGACCAAACCCTCAGGCACGCCCCTGGTCAAAGAGACGCGTGAGCATGCCGCCGGCAGAACATCGTCGACGACCATCAACGATGTCCAGTTGAGCAGTCTTTCGGCCCAGTTACTGGCCTCGGATGACGAGCAGACCTTCGATGTCGCTCGTGTTTCGGAAATCAAGCAGGCCATCTCGGAGGGACGTTTTACGATCAACGCCGGCGCCATTGCCGACCGTCTGATTTCTTCGGCCAAGGAACTTGTTGATTCCCAGAGACAGGCCTGACATTGACTTCTGAAACAGCCGCCTTGGTGCAAACCATAACGGCCGAAGCCGAGGCTGTTCAGCAGTTTGTTGCCCTGCTCGAAGTCGAGCAGAAAGCTTTGAGCATTGGCGATATCGATCATCTGCCGCTGTTTGCCGAACAAAAAAGCAGACTCGCGATCCATCTGAAAAACCTCGCGACACAACGAAACACGTCACTTGCAGTGCAAGGCTTTGGCGCTGACCGTACTGGCGTTGAGTCCTGGTGTGCAAAATATCCCGATGAAAAAACCGCCAGCATGGCCTGGACGAAGATCCTTTCTCTGGCCAGCGAGGCACGCGAGTTGAATCGACTCAACGGCGAACTGATCCAGATGCGCATGCACCACAACGCCAAGGCTCTGGAAGCCCTGCAGGGCGGAAGGAATTCGCTTGACCTCTATGGCCCTGATGGGCAATCGACGACTGCAGGCAACCGGCTTATCAACGACGCCGTATAGCCCGAACTACTGCAGCAAAGCCGGCTGAGTCTCGAGACCAAGTTCTTTCCCTTTTTCCGGAACAGCCGAGTCGATCATGATCGTTACCCGGCGATTACGCGCCCGCCCGTCGGCCAGCAGGTTCGGCTCAACCGGACGCGTATCGGCATAGCCGATCGCCGTCAAGCGCTCAGCGGCCACCCCCGAATCGGCGAACAGGCGCAGAACCGTCGTCGCACGAACGGCCGACAGTTCCCAATTGGAAGGGAACTGAGGAGTCTTGATCGGCACGTTATCGGTGTGCCCTTCGATGGTAATCGGAAACTCCGTTGGCACCAGCACATCGGCAATCGCACGCATGGCCTTGATCAGAGGCGGCTGCAGAAGTGCCTGGCCGGGCGAAAACAGGATGCTGTCGTTGATTTCAATGGTTACTCCACGGCTTGTTTCTATCACTCTGACCTTTCCTTGCTCGATCAGAGGCGCCATGACTTCCAGAATATCCTTGGCGACATTGCGCATCTTGTCGCGCTGCTTCTGTTTCACCACTTCCTGCGCCTTGATTGCCGTATTGGGTTTCTGAATCATCGAAATCGGTGGCGGCATGACTACCGGCAACTGCGCAGCGGTATTGATTTGGACATTGCGAAAAGCACTGACCATCGAATCGCTGAGTATTCGATACTTTCCCTCGTTGACCGTCGACAGGGCATACATCACCACGAAGAAGGCAAACAGCAAGGTAATGAAGTCCGCATACGAAACCAGCCAGCGTTCGTGGTTATCGTGTTCGTCTTCGCGTTTTCTGCGCGCCATACGCTAAAAAATGTAGCCCTGAAGTCGGCTTTCGATGATGCGCGGGTTATCGCCGTTGGCAATGCCCACCAGCCCATCGACAATCATTTCCCGCTGCACGATCAGGCGATTGATATGTGCCTTGAGCTTGTTGGCCATCGGCAGAAAAACCAGATTGGCCAGGCCAACGCCATAAATCGTGGCCACAAAGGCCACAGCGATGCCGGCACCCAGTTTGGAGGGATCGGTGAGGTTCTCCATGACGTGGATCAGGCCCAGCACCGCGCCGAGAATGCCGATGGTTGGAGAATATCCACCAGCGGCTTCCCAGATCCTGGCCGACAGCTTCAGTTCATCCTCATAGGTATTGATTTCCACTTCCAGTACTTCACGCAGTCTTTCCGGCTCGGCGCCATCGACCAGTAGCTGCAAGCCCTTGCGGATAAAATCATCACTCAGCTGATTGATCACATTTTCCAGGGCCAGCAATCCCTCACGCCGGGAAACGTGACTCCAGCTCGATATCTGGTTGATCAACTGTAGATAATCCAGCACAGGCGGAAACCAGATCCAGCGTGCCATCCGGATACCGCGCATGAAGGTCGCATCATGACCGCACCCAAGGTGCCGCCAAGCACGATCAACAATGCCGTTGGCTGAGTTAGCGAAGAGACATGGCCACCTTCAAGCACCTGGCCGCCAATAATCGCCACCATGCCGAGCAACAGACCGAGAACGCTGATTTTATCCATTACGCTTGGCTTTCTTTTTCTTGAGCCCGGCTTCACCGAAAATTCGCACGCGCAATCTGGCAACGGCCTGGCTGTGCAACTGGCAGACACGGGATTCTGTCACACCCATGACGTCTCCGATCTCGCGCAAATTGAGATCCTGCTCATAATAGAGCGCCATCATCATTTTCTCGCGCTCGGGCAAAGCCTCGATCCCCTGCACCAGCAATCGACGCAGGCTCTCATCTTCAAGAATCTTCGACGGCTCGCTTGAATCATCCGTCAAATGACGTTCGAGGAAATCCTCATCCCCGTTTTCAACCAGATCCTCGTAAGAAATGAGTTGATGCCCACGTGCATCCTGTAGCATCTTTTGATATTCGGCAAGCGTCATGCTCAGCGCACCGGCCAGTTCGTTCTCGCTTGGCGTACGACCGTATTCCTGTTCAAGCTGGGAAACGGCGACCTCAATGCGACGGAAATCACGGCGCAGGCTGCGTGGCAACCAGTCGTTCTCACGCAGCCCATCAAGCATCGCACCACGTACACGCTGAGCGGCATAGGTTTCAAATTGTGCGCCCATCCCTGCCTCAAAACGGTTTATGGCATCGAGCAGACCCATCATGCCGTTCTGCACCAGATCGTCGACCTGGACACTGGAAGGCAATCGAGCCATCAGATGATAGGCGATACGCTTTACGAGCGGAGCGAAGCGCTGTACCAGCTGATCCTTATTGATCTGACCAGCAGCGTTATACATAGTTTGGAACTGTCAGGCGTAAATGGCTATCGGATCGATATGCTGGCTCAAGTGTAGCAGTTGTTGCACGAATTGTTCGAGTCCGCCAGCCTCATCGTCGGGCAAAGTCCAGTTGAGCAGATCACTGGCTATCGTTCGATACGCTTTTACAGAAGGGGCATCGGGGAATAATCCCGCAACGGGCTGACAGAGACGTGAAGCCTGACGCAGGTGTTCGTCGAGCGGCACGAAACCGGCGTATTCGAGGCGAGCCAGACCTCTGCTGTGGGTTACCCTGGCAATATTGCCGTGAATTGCTTCAGCCTCATCCTGATCACGTACCTTGTTCACCAGTATGCGGAAGTTTTTGCGCGCATAACCGAGACTGACCTTCTTGATCAGGGCATAAGCCTCGGTAATTGAAGCCCCCGTCGCCGTGATGACGATCACGGTGTCGTGCGCGGCCAGGCCAAGCGGCGAAAAGCCCAGGGGATGATCCAGGGACGCATCGACGAGGATCACATCAGCCGGCCTATCCATGCCAGAGATGCATTCCAGCAAGCTCGCCTGCTGCTCAATGCTCAACGTGCCGAGCGTCTTCACCGCCCGCGCGGCGGGTAGAATACGAACGCCCGGAGCCACGCTCAGAAGCACTTCAGAAAGTGCCTTCTCGCGATGGATGACATGATGCAGGTCGTAACGAACCCCGGCCCCGAAACAGGATGCCACATTTTTCCTGGTGTTCTCGTCCAGAACCAGAACTTCCTTGCCCTGACGGGCCAGAGAAGCCGCCAGGTTAGCCACCAGAATACTCTTGCCGACACCGACACTGCCTGCAGCAAAAGTGACGATTCGCGACTGCCCGCGACCCAGCAGGCGGCGTAATCCGGCCGCCTGATCAGCGTGCTGCTCAGCCACGACGCCCTCCGGCGGCAACCATGCCGGATCCGGCGCTGGCCATCATCAGCCCCGGTTCAAGACCGTCAAGACGATGTGGCGAAGCTTCAGGAATATCCTTGAACGCACGGTGCAGCAGATAGGCCCGATTGGGCAAGTGCAAATCTTCCGGCACACGCTGCCCGTTCGAAACGTAGTGCAAACGCAAACCATGGCGAATTATGACGTCAAGCGCTGATGCCAGGCTCGCAGCCTCATCAATCTTGCTCAAGATGCAGCCGGCGAGATCGGGGCCGTTATAGGCACGCACGACATCGTCAAGCGTATCGCCACGTCCCGTGGCTGAAAGCAGCAACAGGCGCCGGACATTGCTGTTGCCGAAAATCGCCACCTGCTCTTCGACCATTCGGTCGCGCTGACTCATCCCCATCGTATCGATCAGCACCATGTGCTTGTGCTGCAAGTCAAACAGCGTCTGTTTCAGCTCTTCGGCATCCTTCACCAGATGCACCGATACACCAAGAATCCGGCCATAGATCCGCAGTTGCTCGTAGGCGCCGATGCGATAGCCGTCCATGGTTACCAGTGCCACCTTGCTGGCGCCATGACGCAGCACACATCGCGCAGCAAGTTTGGCCGTGGTAGTCGTTTTGCCGACACCCGTCGGGCCAACCAGCGCGTAGATCCCCCCGCGATCAACGATGTCATCCTCGGCATTGAGGGTCAGCAGGGAGCGATCAGCAACTCCCTTTACCCAGGCCAGCGCCTGTGTTGCATTGAGCGCCCTCGGCAATTCGGCAAGCTGTTCGCGGGCAAAGCGCGGAGAGAAGCCGGCGTCTAGCATCTGGCGCAGGATTTCTGTTTTAACCGGTTCCGAACGTACGCTTTCGCCCCAGGCCGCTCCGGCCAGATGCTGCTCGACGATTTTGCGCAGCGAACGGATTTCGTCGAGCACTTCTGCCGGTACGATTTCCGCCTGCATCGATGCCCTTGGCCGATCAACCTGGGGTACCGGGCGTGGGGTCAATGGCGGCAACGGTGCTGCCGGCGTTATTCCAGGTCTGGTTTGCGTACTCTTTGCCGGAGAGGAAAGGCGAACGCTATAGTCATCATTAACGCCGTGTGCCTCCCTGACCGGAGGGTGAACGATCATCTCCATGTCGCCGGCGGCAACCGCCATGATTTCCACACCGCCGGGAATGGCCCGGTTGGACAGGATAATCGCATCGGGACCCAGGAGTTCCTTGACCTTGTGCAATGCGTCGCGCGCCGTGGCGGCGATGAATTTCCTGACGTTCATACCCTACCTCCAATGATCGAGGTGACCTTGATGATTTTGCTTTCGGGCACTTCGCCGTGGGCAAGCACCTTCAGTTGAGAAACGCCGCGCCGCAGGAAGCGCGAGAGCAGCGTGCGCAGGTTGCCGGGAACCAGCAGAACGGCCGGTAATCCCAGATCTTCCTGACGTTGGGCCGCGGCGGCCGTTTCACGTATCAACGTATCGGCAAGACTCGGCTCGATGCTGGCATTGTCGCCACCGCCGGCAATCGCCTGCAACAACACTCTTTCGAGCTGCGGATCGAGTGACATGACCTGCATTTCGCTGCCACTCGGATAGAGTTGCTGAATGATCGAACGACCGAGGGCAATACGCACCTGCCCGGTCAGCACTTCGGCATCCTGCGAACGCGGCGCAATCTCTGCAAGCGTCTCGATTATGGTCCGCATGTCGCGGATATGGATGTCTTCCTCGAGCAGGTTCTGCAGGACGCGTTGCAGAACTCCAAGCGGCAGAACCTTGGGCACCAGATCTTCGACAAGTTTGGGAATTTCCTTGGCCAGATGATCGAGCAGGGCCTGGGTTTCCTGGCGTCCCAGCAGTTCGGCGGCATGCGTCAGGATCAGGTGGTTGAGATGAGTCGCGGCAACGGTACTGGCATCAACCACGGTGTAGCCGTAGGCCTGTGCCTGCTCACGCAAGGCCGTTTCGATCCAGACAGCCGGCAAGCCAAAGGCCGGATCCTTGGTCACAGTGCCTGGCAACTGGCCGGCAACACGCCCCGGATTGATCGCCAGCAGATTGCCCGGGAATGCTTCGCCCTGACCAATCTCGACCCCCTTGAGCAGAATCCGGTAGGCATTAGGCTTCAACTCCAGGTTGTCGCGAATGTGCACCGGAGAAACGAGGAAGCCCACTTCCTGCGCAAACTTCTTCCGGATCCCGCGAATGCACCGCAACAACTCGCCATCCTGCGCCTTGTCGACCAGCGGGATCAGCCGATAGCCAACCTCCAGGCCAAGCACATCAAGCGCTGCCACATCAGCCCAACTGGCTTCCTGTGATTCAGCCGCCAGTGTCGGCGCAACCGTCACCGGAAGCGGTTTGGCGGCACGCAAGCGCCGGTCCATGTCCCAGGCCAAAGAACCCAGACCGGTCGCCAGGAGCAGGAAGACGAAATTGGGCATGCCGGGAATGAGTCCGAGCAGACCGATGATCGCTGCGGTCAGTCCGATCACCTTGGGATTGTTGAACAGTTGGCCGATAAACTGCTGCGAGAGATCCTGACTGTCGCCAACCCGCGTCACGACCATGCCTGCGGCAATCGAAATGATCAGCGCAGGGATCTGTGCCACCAAGCCGTCACCAATGGTCAGCAGGGTATAGGTCTTGGCCGCGGTTCCGATGTCAAGATTATGTTGCAGCACGCCGACGAACAGGCCGCCGACGATGTTGATGAACATGATCAGGATGCCGGCAACGGCATCGCCACGAACGAACTTCGATGCACCATCCATCGAGCCGAAAAAATCGGCCTCCTCGGCGATTGTGGCACGCCGCCGGCGGGCTTCATCCTCGCCGATCAAACCGGCGTTGAGGTCGGCATCAATCGCCATCTGCTTGCCCGGCATCGCGTCCAGGGTAAAGCGTGCAGCCACTTCGGCAACCCGGCCGGCGCCCTTGGTAATCACCACGAAGTTGATAATCACCAGGATCGAAAACACGACGATACCAACAGCATAATTGCCGCCAACCAGGAAATGTCCAAACGCTTCGATGACCTGACCGGCAGCACCCGGACCGGTATGGCCTTCGAGCAGGACGACGCGTGTCGAGGCGACATTGAGTGACAGGCGCAGCAAGGTGGTGATCAGCAGCACGGTCGGAAAGACCGAGAAATCGAGCGGCTTCAACACGTTGATGGCCACCAGCATGACAATGACTGAAATCGCGATGTTGAAGGTAAAAAACAGATCCAGCATGAACGGCGGCAGTGGCAGCACCATCATCGACAGGATCAGCAGAATGAGGATCGGGCCAGCCAGTTGCTTGAGACCGGATCGCCCGAAAACACTCTGCAGTGACATGGCCGCATTAGCCATTCACGACCTCCGGCACCAGTTCGGCAGGAACGACGATTTCATGGGGCGGCATCGGATAATTGCCACCGACCTGACGCCAGTTGGCCAATTGATAGACATAGGCCAGGACTTCGGCCACTGCGGCATAAAGTCCCGACGGGATTTCCTGGTCGAGATCAGCGTGGCGATAGAGCGCTCGGGCCAAAGGCGGTGCTTCCAGCATGGGCACACCGTTCTCGGCACCAATTTCGCGAATTTTCATGGCAATCTCGCCCATGCCCTTGGCCAGTACCTTGGGTGCGCCCATACCGCTCTTGTAGGCCAGAGCCACGGCAAAATGGGTCGGGTTGGTGACGATCACGTCGGCCGTCGGCACCGCGCCCATCATGCGCTTGCGTGCCGCCTCGCGCTGCAGTTGGCGGATGCGTCCCTTGACCTCCGGGTTGCCTTCCATCTCCTTGCCTTCCTGCTTGACCTCCTGCTTGCTCATCTTCAGTTTGTCGTGGTACTGCCAGAGTTGGAAAGGAACATCAATCGCGACGATCAACAGCATCGCCATGACAATCATCAGAAAACTGTAGTTGACCAGATAACCCGCGCTGGAGAGCCCGACCTCGATTGACTGCCCGAAGAGCGCGAAGATATCGTTGCGTTCGCTCCACAATACCCATGTCGCGACCCCACCGACCAGTAAAGCCTTGGCCACTGCCTTGACAAGTTCAAGCAGTCCGCTCCAGGAGATCAATCGTGACAAGCCCTTGATCGGATCGAGGCGACCAAGGTCCGGACTCAGCACCTTCAGCGAAAAATTCCAGCTACCCAGCAGAAAAGGCGAGATCAGTGCTGCAACGACAAGCACCAGCAGCAGCGGTGCGAAGGAAACCAGCGCATCAAGGGAGAGGTCTGCGAAGCGCAGCAGCATGGTCTGCGGGTCGCGCAGCAGGTGCTCATCCAGCGTCAGGCCACGCCGGACAATGGCCGTCGTACGCTGCATCATCCATGGACCGACAAACCAGAAGGCACTCGCCGAAACAAGCAGAATCAAAAAAGCACCGATCTCCCGTGAGCGGGGAACCTGTCCCTCCTCGCGCGCCTGTTCAAGGCGTCTGCCTGACGCAGGTTCTGTTTTCTCGAGATCGCTTTCTTCGGCCATTAGCGGCTTCCGGTTAGTTACTCCGTATTATATAAAAAAACTTTATAAAATAAAGGGGTATGAGAGTTTATTTATATGAATTCTCGAATAGTAGCGTAGGTACAACACACAGAATTGGCGCAAAAAAAAGATAGGGAGCCGAAGCTCCCTATCTAATCAACTGTTTTTAAAACGATTTACATTGAAAGCTCAAGTGCTTTGGCATGTCTGGAGCCTAAAGCTTTGTCAATGTGTGTATTAAGGTCAGCCAACAATTCTTTCATATCCAGAATCAGAACGATCTGACCATTCGATAGCGTCGTTACCCCGGCTACGCCACGCGGACGGAAATCATCAAGCGACTTGATCACGGCATCGTCGCGTCCGGCAAAACTATCGACAGAAAGAATGAAACTGCGCTCCGACGTCTGCATCAAGACACCGTATTCCGGTGTTTGCAGTTCCGGCCAGCCCAGCAAGCGGGAAAGCGCTACGACCGGCAAAACCTCGCCGCGCACGACCAGCGTCTCCTTGCCACCGACCTCCTGCATCTTGTTCTTTTCAATGGGCAGTATTTCACGAACCATTGACAGCGGCAGGGCAAAGGGCTGATCGCCCAGCAGGACAAGAAGAACCGGCAGAATGGCCAGTGTCAGCGGCAGCGAAATGATGAAAACCGATCCTTTGCCTGGTTCAGAACGGATTTCAACCGAACCGTTGAGTTTCTGGATATTGGTTTTAACCACATCCATGCCCACACCGCGACCCGAGACGGCTGATGCCTGCGCCATGGTCGAGAAACCGGGCAGGAAGATCAGGTTCAGACTTTGCCGGTCATCCAGTGTATTGGCTTCTTCCTCTCTGATAATGCCCTTTTCAATCGCCTTCGAACGAATGCGCTCGGGACTCATCCCGCGACCGTCATCGGCAATGATCAGAACGATGTGATCACCCTCCTGGCGTGCCTCAAGCCGGACAATGCTCTTGGCCGGCTTGCCAGCGGCCAGACGCTCCTCCGGCGACTCGACCCCATGGTCAACCGCATTGCGAACGAGGTGCACCAGGGGATCCGCGAGATCCTCGATCATCGTCTTATCGACCTCGGTTTCCTCTCCGATCAATGCCAGTTCGACATCCTTGCCTAACTGCCTGGCAAGATCACGGGCAATTCGCGGATACTTCTGGAACAAACGGCCGATCGGTTGCATCCGTGTTTTCATCACCGAGTTCTGCAGATCGGAAACCAGCAGATCAAGCTGGCTTACGGCCTGATCAAGCGCATGCAGGGTATCCGAATCATTCCGCCCGGAAAGAATGTCGGCACGCAGACTGGTCAGACGATTCTTGGTCAGTCCGATCTCGCCAGAGAGGTTAAGCACCTGATCGAGACGCGCGGTATCCACACGAATCGTCGATTCACGCGCTACGGCTTTTTCTTCAACGCGCCGACCCGATGATGCACCCGAGACGACTGCGGACGGCTTGTCGGTCGCACGCCGCCCTTCCGGGGGGAACTGGGGGGTCATTTGAGCCGCAGCGGCAACCGCTTTACCCGCCTCATTTTGCCTGGCAACGGCAGACACCGTGGCCTGTACGGGTGCCGATTGACCGGTTAGCGCACCGTGCAGGACTTGCCAGTCGGGCTCATCCACGTTAGCGGCAACGGGCGCTGGCACCACTTGCGGCGCTTCAGGTGAAGGAGTAAGCACGGAGGCCTTCGCGTCCCGAGGTGCAGTTGCAGATACCGGTTCAGGATTGATTTCTTCAACGAGCACCAGCGCTGCGCGCAAGGCCGCGATCACTTCCGGCTGTGCTGCACGCGGCTGCGAAGCCTGCGATAGCTCGCCGAACATGCTACGCACACCCTGGGTTGCCGCCATGATGGTATCCATCAACTCCGGCGTCAGCGACATCTCGGCATTTCTCAGCTTGTCAAAAAGGTTCTCGGTCAAATGACAAAGAGTGACCAGCTCCGTGGCATTCAGGAAACCCGCCCCACCCTTGATGGTGTGAAATCCGCGAAAGATGTCGTTCAACAAACGACGATCATCCGGAGTCCTCTCCAGATCGACCAGTTTGTTGTCAACATCGGACAGAAGATCACTGGCTTCCTGCAAGAAATCCTGCAGCAGGTCTTCCATTCCAGAAAAATCACTCATGTTGAACCTCCTAGAACCCCAGGCTGTCGAGCAGATCATCGACCTGCTGCTGACTTCCGACAACATCAGTACGCCCTGCGGCATTAATCACCGGGCCGTTCAGCAACGATTCGACCGACTCGGTACGTTTTTTTCCAGGCATCGTTTCAATGAGCACTTCCATCAGTTGCACCTCCATGTCCTGCGCAACCGCAACCACTTTCTTGATGACCTGCCCGGTCAGATCCTGAAAGTCCTGGGCCATCATGATTTCGAGCAATTGCTCTTTGGTTGCCTTGGTTCTCTGCGGTACGGCATTCTTGAGGAAAGCACGCGTTTCCGCGGCCAGAAGCTTGAAATCCTCGACGCCCATCCTGTTGGCGAAGAGTGCGTCCCATTTCGCGCCAAGCAAAGCGGCTCCGGCTTCCAGTTCGTCCTGCAGGGGATTGGCGATATCGGTCGCATTCAACACCTTGCACGCCGCCTGTTCGGTAAGATTGGCAATATAAGCCAGCCTATCCTTGGCATCCGGAAGCGCAGAGACCGTTTTTTCAATCAGCTTCTCGTATCCCAGACTGCCAAGTGTGTCATGCAACTGCCTGGCCATCAGACCGACCTGCTGGAACACCTTGTCCTGTACCGGCCACTCGCCCTGTACTTCATCTGCAACCGAGCTGACGCCGTCGCCACTCGCTTCACCTGCAGATTTCTTCTCGGCAATCGAATCGAACAAAGCCTGCAGGCCATCGGAATCATCTGTCGAACCCTCGCCTTCACGCGCCTGCTGCATAAGCGAAGGCTTTGCCACCGCAACGGCTACCGGTTCTGGAACGGGACGCGGTGCAGTTTGTACGACACCCCCGGCAATGCTGTCAAACAGCGCCTCAAGATCGCTTGAATCGCCAGACGTATTAGCATCGCTCATCTCAAGCCCCCATCTTGTCAAAGATTTTCTGCAACTTTTCGGCAAGCGTCGCCGCAGTAAAGGGCTTTACGATGTAGCCACTGGCTCCAGCCTGAGCCGCCGCAATGATATTTTCCTTTTTGGCTTCAGCGGTAATCATCATTACCGGAAGATGGGACAAGGCCGGTGTTGATCGAATGGCCTGCAGCAATTGCAAACCATCCATGTTCGGCATATTCCAGTCGGTTACGACAAACTCAAAACCACCCGCCTGCAACTTCTGAAGAGCAATCGCACCATCTTCAGCTTCATCTACATTCGTAAAACCCAGTTCCTTGAGCAGGTTTCTTACAATGCGGCGCATCGTCGAAAAATCATCGACCACCAGAATCCTCAACTTTGGATCAACCATTCTTTACTCCCGAATTCCTTCTTATCGCTCAAGCATTGGTCGCAAGGTGTCAGCCAGAATCTCAGCATCGAACTTTGCCACGTAAGCATCAACTCCAACCGCCTGACCCATAGCCCGGTTGGCTTCGGACGACAGGGATGAGTGCATGACCACCGGAATGCCCTCGAATCGCGAATCGCCTTTTATATACTTGGTGAGCACGTAACCATCCATCTCGGGCATTTCAGCATCAACGAGAATGAGGCGAATATCATTACGCAGCGTTGACTCCATTTGCTGCGCGTGTGCCGCCAGCCCCTGCAAACGACTCCAGGCTTCAACGCCATTGGTGGCGTGCTTGTGCTTGACACCCAGTTTATCGAACACCTCTGCGATCTTGCGCCGTGCGACGACCGAATCATCGACAAAGAACACGCCTGTATCTTCCGGCACCTGTGCCGCAGGAATATCGACAATGATGGCCTCACCAAAGGCGTTGGCAAGAATCTGCTCGACGTCAAGAAGCGACACCAGGGTCCCATTCTCAAGTTCGGTAATGGCCGTAATGAGCCCCTGATTCGACGACAACACGCTTTCCGGAGCACGAACCTTTTCCCAGTCCACACGAATGATGCGATCAACCTCGTGCACCAGAAAACCCAGGGTGCGCTTGGAGTATTCGGCAACCATCATGGTCTTGCCACGCTCGATCGGTTCGTCCTTATGTTCCAGGAAGCTGACCAGAGACAACACGGGAATCACGTTGCCGCGCAGGGAAACAAGCCCTTCAACGCCGCGCGGCATATTCGGGGTACGGGTGATATGCGGCGTACGCCCCACTTCGCGCACTTTGAACACATTGATCCCGAATGTTTCTCTCGTTCCCAGGGAGAACAACAGAATCTCCATCTTGTTGGAGCCAGCCAACCGGGTTCTCGCATCGACACTGTCGAGCAGGTTCTTACTATCCGCCACGTCCATCGTCATACTCCAACGAAATCACTGCTTCAGGTATTCGGCTGTACCACGGGAACCGTTCCCATCAAACGCCGCGAAAGTGTTTCCGAGAGTTTCTGGGCTTCAAACTTGGGCACATATTCATCGACACCCACTGACTTGCCGAGTTGCTGGTTGGACATGCCTGACAGCGACGAATGCATGATCACCGGCACGCCAGCAAAACGCGGATCAGACTTTATTTTCTTGGTCAGGATATACCCGTCCATTTCCGGCATCTCGACATCGGTCAGAACCAGACTGACCAGATCGGTTATCTTCTGGCCGGAACTCTGCGCAAAGGCAGAAATTTTCTCCAGTTCATTCCATGCGTCAAGCCCATTGATCGCACCGACATATTTGACTTTCATCGCATCAAGGGTACGCGTGATCTGCTTGCGCGCCACAACGGAATCGTCGGCAAAGAAAACTGTCAGTGTCGGGTCGCTGAGCGGCTTGATGTTGCGGTAAACGGCTTCCTCGTCATAATTCGTCGTCTCCGAGAGCACCTTCTCAACGTCCATCATCATGACCAGGCGACCATCGGGCAACTCGGTGACTGCCGTAACAAGCCCACCCATCTCGGCTGTCAGCATCTCCGGCGGAACCTTCATCTGGCTCCAATCGAGACGGAGGATGGTATCGACACCCTCAACCAGAAAACCCTGAGTATGACCCGCGTACTCCGTCACGATCATGATCGAGCGCTGCGTCACGGTGTCCACCCTGGCATATTTGGCCAGATCGACGACCGGTACCAGAACTCCGCGCAAACTGACCATCCCCTCAACCGACGCAGGCATCTCGGGGGCTGCAGTTATCGGTGGTGTGCGCATGACTTCGCGCACCTTGAAAACGTTGATGCCAAACGTCTCTCTTCGTCCCGTAAGCGAATTCGTACCGAGCGAAAAAAGCAGGATTTCCAGCTTGTTGGTGCCGGCGAGTTTGGTACGGGCATCAATATTTTTCAGCAGTTCTGACATGCCTAAACTCCCTTTGGGGAAAAACCCTACTACCTTGTTACACTCATCTTAATCGAACAAGCTCCATTTCACCATAACCATCTGCAGAAAGACAACGGGCTCAATACCGCATCAGCCTTGAGACTCATTGAAACTCGCAACCTGTTTCAGTAGCGTTTCCGTGCACGAAACACGCCTCGGGTCAGCGCAAAGTTTCATCCCCGAAGTATCCACAAGCTACAGAGCGACAGCAACGATTTCTGTAGTCTATTATGCATTACCCCGGAAGAGAAAGCCCACCGACAACCCAGGCCTGGCGACGCGGCAGGCGATGGCCTACGACTGGTTGACAACATAATCAGTCTCGTCTTTAGCCGGCACACCCAGCTTTGTAGGACGGGCTCCTGTCAATTAGCCTTATGGACCTGTCCTGCCTGACATTGACAGTGCGCGCCGGGAAAGTTCCGCAAGACCTGCAACTTCCTCAATAGCGCCAATCAATGCGGCTTCACGCGGCATTCCGTAGACCACACAGCTTGCTTCGTCCTGTCCCAGAGTACGAGCTCCTGCCTTGCGCATGCGCAGCAGGCCACACGCACCGTCTTTACCCATCCCGGTGAGAATGACGCCAATCGCATAGCGGCCGACAACTTCAGCCGCCGAATCGAACAGCACATCGACCGAAGGACGATGGCGATTGACGGGCGGCGTCCGCAACAACTCGGTGGCATAACCTGAGGCACTGCGCTTGATTTTAAGATGCGAATGGCCGGGCGCGATGTATACCGTGCCCGATTCAAGCAACTCACCCCCTTGCGACTCAATGACGCGGGGCTGGCAAAGGCTGTTTAACCGGGCGGCAAACGAGGCGGTAAACGATTCCGGCATATGCTGCACAATCAGGATTGGCGGGCAATCAGGAGGAATACCCAGAAGAAAGCTTTTAACGGCTTCCGTCCCACCCGTTGAAGCCCCGACAAAAATGATCTTGCTGCCGCTGGATACCGGACGTGGCATTGCTGCGCCCGGAGATACAGACGACCTGTCCTTGCTAGCGTGGGCTGGAGGCAAGCTCATAAACCGTTTTTCCCTGCGAGCGGAACAAATCCGCCGCGTGCAGAAAACTCTCGGAATGGCCAGCGAAAAGAAGCCCGTTGTCACTCATCAGCGGAGTAAAACGCGCCAGAATCTTGTACTGTGTCGGCTTGTCGAAATAAATCATGACATTTCGACAGAAAAGAGCATCGAGCGGACCACGAACAGACCAGTTCGGCTCCAGCAGATTGAGGCGCTGAAACGTGATCAGGCGACGCAACTCGGGTTTCACGACAAACTCCCCCTCCTGAACACCCGTTCCCTTGATGAAGAAACGGCTCAATCGCTCAAGCGAGATCTTGTCGACGCGATCCCGCGGATACATCCCCTTTGCCGCCGTAGCCAGGACATTGGTATCAAGGTCGGAGGCGACAATGGACACCGGCGGATTGAAACTGTTGAAGGCTTCAACCACGGTCATCGCGATACTGTAGGGCTCTTCTCCGGTCGACGCGGCAGAACACCAGATCTTGATCGGCGAACGCCCCTGCAATTTTTTGAGATGCTCGGCGAGAATGGGAAAGTGGTGAGGCTCACGGAAAAAAGACGTGAGATTGGTGGTCAACGAATTGACAAATTTTTCCCACTCGTTTTTGTCACCGCGCTCGAGAAGCACCAGATAATCGGCGAAAGATTTCTGGCGCGTCTCACGCAGACGCCGTGCAAGACGGCTATAGACCATATCCTGTTTTGTCGCCGAGAGCGAAATCCCCGCATGCGCGTAGATGAGTTTGCGCACGTGCTCGAAATCCGCTGCGGTAAAAGCGAATTCACGCCCCCCGCTATCGGGTCGCACGGTCGTCGGGTTCCATGTCGGCTTTGGCTCAAGCACTGATCAACCCTCCAATTCTTCTCGGCAAACCAGGTTGCTGCTGCCTATTCCTGCCTCAAAGCAGCAACGCCTCAACAACTCAATTTCTGCCTTCGGATTTGACCGATGCGGCAGTCGTTTCGGCATCTGCATCGACATCCACTGTAGCATTTCCATCTTCCTGCAGCATGGCTTCCTCGGTTCGCTTGTTCAATACCACAATATTGATGCGCCGGTTGGCCGAACTTAATGGATCATTCTTGTCGAACAATACGGTAGAGGACAGCCCGACCACGCGCAAGACCTTGTTCTCATCCATGCCACCGGCAATCATTTCGCGCCGTGACGCATTTGCCCGATTCGCCGAAAGCTCCCAGTTGGAAAATCCCTTCTCGCCGCCGCCGAACTGGGCGGCATCGGTGTGCCCGGAAAAACTGACCTTGTTAGGCACGGCATTCAGCGCCTTGCCGATCTCGCGCAGAATGACTTTCGAATAGGGCTTGAGTTCGGCACTGCTGGTATCGAACATCGGGCGGTTTTTCTCGTCGATGATCTGGATACGCAGGCCTTCCGGAGTGACATCGATCAGCAACTGGTTCTTGAACTGGCGGAGCATCGAGTTGCCATCAATGAGTTTCTCGATGTTTCTTTTCAGGTCGCTAAGCGTCGCTTTTTCGCGTTGCTCAAACTCCTTGCGCAACTGTTCTGCCTGGGCTTCCTTGAGGTTGGGCGCCTTTTTCTTTGCTTCCGTCTCGCCTTTCTTTACCTGGCCGGAGGTGCTGGTCAGATCCTTGCCGCCGCCCTTCAGAATGCTGGTCGCATCTCCTGCCCCTGTTCCGCCCGACATGCCGACCTTGAGCGGATTAAGGAAATAATCGGCGATGCCCTTGAGATCGCCACTGGCCGTTGAGCCGAGCAACCACATGAGCAGAAAGAAGGCCATCATTGCCGTCACGAAGTCGGCGTAGGCAATCTTCCACGCGCCACCGTGGTGACCACCAGCCACCTTCTTGATGCGTTTGATAACGATTGGGCGTACGTCTTCGCTCATTCAGCGTCCCTGGAGGCAGCAGATTTGATTTACTTCCCCTTGCGCGCCTTGAGTTCTTCTTCGAGTTCCAGGAAGGTTGGCCGGTCACCTGAGAACAATACCTTACGCCCGAATTCAACGGCCACCTGCGGCGCATAGCCGGACATCGAGGCCAGCAGAACCACCTTGATCACCTGATAGATCTTCGATCCTTCGTGCGCCTTTTGCTCAAGCAGAGTAGCAATCGGCGACACAAAACCATAGGAGATCAGAATACCGAGAAAGGTACCAACCAGTGCGCCGCCAATCATCTTACCAAGTACCGCAGGAGGTTCACCGACCGAGCCCATGACGTTAACCACCCCCATCACCGCCACGACGATACCGAAGGCCGGCGTGGCATCGGCAACCTTGGCCATGATGTGCCCTGGCACTTCTACCTCGTGATGGTGCGTCTCGATTTCGACATCCATCAGATTCTCGATTTCGAGCGCATTGAGATTGCCGCCAACCATCATGCGAAGGTAATCGGTGATGAACTCCATCACATGGTGGTCATGCGACAGAACCGGATACTTGCCGAAGATCGGACTCTCATGCGGGTTCTCGACGTCGTTCTCGATCGACATCAAGCCTTCCTTGCGTACCTTGGCCAGCACTTCGAAGAGCATGGCCAGCAGGTCGACGTAAAGCGTCTTGTTGTATTTCGACCCTTTGAAAATACTCGGCAGCGCCCCAATCGTCGACTTGATGACCTTGATATCGTTACCGGCGACAAACCCGCCAAGCGTCAGGCCAACGATGGCGATGTATTCAAGCGGCACCCAGAGCGCGGCCAGACTGCCGTGAACCGAATAGGTTCCGAGCGCCGAGACCAGAATGATGACGTAGCCGACGATTAGAAACATTCAACCTCCCTGTCATGCCGCGTAACAGATACGCTTGCCCCTGAATACCGATTATCGGACATATTGTAACGGGATGATGTGCTACGGGAAACAAAAACAGCCGCAACACGGTTTCCCGGAGAAAATTCCTTACTCCAGCGCCAATTCCGCCATTCATATAAAATCTTCAAAATGTACAATAGCTCCCCAGCATGAACTACTGCACCCATTGCGCAGCAGCGGTTGAATTCAAGGTTCCGCCTGGCGACTCTCTGCCGCGCCATGTCTGTCCACGCTGCGGGACGATTCATTACCAGAATCCGAAGCTCGTTACGGGCTGCATCGTGGAATGGCAAGGCGACATCCTGCTTTGCCGCCGCGCCATCGAGCCGGGTCACGGCCTGTGGACGCTGCCTGCCGGTTTCATGGAAAATGGTGAATCGACAATGCAGGCGGCCGTGCGTGAAACCCTTGAGGAGGCCTGTGCACGAGTTGAAATCGTCGCGCTTTTCTCGCTGATCAATGTACCGCACATCAACCAGGTCAACCTGTTCTACCGCGCACGGCTGCTCGATACCGATTTTTCCGCCGGCACCGAGAGCCTCGAAACGACACTCTTTGCCGAAACCGATATCCCGTGGGACAAACTCGCCTTCCGCACCGTCACGCTATGCCTGAAAACCTACTTTAGCGATCGCCGCGCCGGCCGTTTCAGCTTCCACGAAGACACTCTCACGCCCCCACCTGGCTACTGATCGCCCTCCAGGCTGAATTTCACCGGCAACAGAATGCGGAAATCCTGCCCCTTCAGGCCTTCTGGCAGGCTCGTTATCCTTGCCGCTTGGGCAATCATTTCCAGCGCCTGCGCATCGAGAAGATTACGCCCGCTCGAACGCACAAGCACGGCTTCTGGTACCGGTAACAGCGTGCTGACGTCAAGCGCAATTTCTGCCGTTCCCTCCCACCCACGTTCCCTGGCCAGAGCCGGATAGCGCTTGAAGTGCCGGGCCGCGCTCGCCAGCGACAGGCGGTATTGACGCATGTCATCGGCGCTGACGCCCTCGCGCAACGCGACGGATGGTGACGATCCGCCGCCCCCGACGACAGGATTCGACGAGGGCTGCATCGCCGTACCGACGCCACGTGCCGGCGGATGAACGGCAGACTCGGAAAGCGTTGACGGAACATTCCCGGAAACAGGGACCTGTTGTACAGAAACACTCCGCATGACCTGCGCGGGCTGCCTGGCGGGTTTCGCCGGGGGTGCTGCGGCGGGCTCGGCCACCGATTTTGCTGATTCACCCCGGCTTGCGCGGTTCATGACCACGCTTATCGTCGTCGTCGGCACATCCAGTTGCACCGGCAATAGGCGAAACACACTCACCAGGAGTACGGCGTGGATGAGCAGGGAAACGATCAGGGCCTGCACCAGGGTGCGGCGTGTAGCGAAAGGCATCGATAGCAAAGACAATTGATGAATGATTCAAGTCATGAACCTTATCAGGAGCTTCCTGACGAGGTTTTGAACGATCGGGTTTTGGTGTTAAATTGAATCTGATCCGTGCTGGTCAAGTTTAGCACCTTGCCACATACTTCGGCAGTTCAGCACATTGCGCAGAAAACCGCCCTGCCCGTATCGCCAATCTTTTCCGACAGGCCCTTGATAAAGGATCGTTCAATTGCAGCTCCCCGAACTTGATGATAATTCCCACGACGCGGAAACCTGCGTTGCCCAGCGTGCTACTGCAGCGTCGAGGAGTACCTGGATCAGTGTCGCCGTCAATCTTGTGCTGACCACTGCCCAGATTTCGGCCGGCATTTTCTCAAAATCCCAGGGCCTGATTGCCGACGGCATTCATTCCTTGTCGGATCTGGTCGCTGATTTTGTCGTTCTGCTGGCCAACCACCATAGCCAGAAAGAAGCCGACAAAGACCACCCCTACGGCCACCATCGTTTTGAAACGGCGGCGTCGCTTGTACTCGGAGTGCTGTTGCTGGCCGTCGGCGCCGGCATGCTGTGGGCAGCGTTCAAGAAACTGGAATCGCCAGACAGTGTACAAACCGTGCATATCCTGGCCCTGTGGGTCGCTGCCGGCGCGCTGCTGGTCAAGGAACTGCTGTTCCGTTACATGCTGGCCGTAGCCAAACGGGTCAAGTCCAGCATGCTGGTAGCCAATGCCTGGCATGCCCGCTCGGATGCCGCATCCTCACTGGTGGTCGGACTCGGCATCATCGGCAACCTGGCCGGCTACCCCATCCTTGACCCGATTGCCGCGCTGGTCGTCGGCCTGATGGTGAGCAAGATGGGCCTGGAGTTCGGCTGGGATGCCCTGCACGACCTCATGGATCGCTCCGCCGATGACCAGGAAGTCCAGGCCATTCGCAACACGGTCATCGAAACCCCTGGCGTACTCGGGGTGCACGACCTGCGCACACGCAAGATGGGCGACATGATTGTCGTCGATGCGCATATCGAAGTGACTTCCACACAGACCGTCGAGGCCGGTCACGACATTGCCGTCGAGGTCAGGCAACGGGTCATGCAGCGGCACCGCGTTCTCAACCTGATGGTGCACGTCGACCCGGCTCAGCGCCCGGATCGGGACCATCTCCCGGTACACTAAACTGAAGTAGCGAGACACCCGTCGCAGGCATGCGACGTACATCACCCAGACAGGTCGTTCGAAAGAAGCACTCAGGTCAATCCATGGCAAAGTCAGGCACATCCACTCAACGAGTGACGGCGATTCCGTTGCGCGGTCCGCTCCTGCGGGGCAGCAGGCGACCGCGTGTAGCGCTTATCGGCCGTTATGGCGCGGGCAAGAGTACCATTTTCGAGGCCGCTTCCAGCCCGGTGGCACGTCACGAACGTCTGGCCGGCGTTGGCGGCGCCTATCAGGAATGCGTGGTCGATGTCGGACTCGACCAGATCACCTTGGTCGATCTACCGTCGATTGACTCGCTGCATCATCTGAGCACACACGATCAGATTGTTCTCATGTATCTGCTGTGGGGCGACCAATGGCCGCTCGTGACAAAGCATGAAGGGTGCAACGAGGCTTCCGATTTCCCGGCACCCGATGTTCTGGTCCAGGTTGTCGATGCGACAGCACTCGAAAAAGATCTTGAACTGAGCCTTGAACTGAGCCTTTTCGGGCGTCCTCTGGTGATCGCCCTGAACCGGGTCGACGAAGCGCGCAAGAAAGGACTGTTCATCAACGTACAAGCCCTCAGCGAACGGCTCGGCGTACCCGTCATCCCGACCGTTGCGCACATGGGCAAGGGCATCTCGGCGATCTTCGAGGCGGTTCTGGACGTCACGCGGAAGAAAACCTGTCCCCTGCCGCAGCCGCCCACCCGGCACATCGCCGAAAGCCTGCAGGCGCTCAAGGCGGTCATCGCCCGCCCTGTAATCGAAGAGGTCTTTCAGGTCCCGCGCGCGCTCCTGCTCTCGCAACTGGCCGAAAACGACGACTATTTCCTGGACGCACTGAGCACTCACTTCCCGGCCCTGTTGCCGGAAATAGCACTGGCCAGAGCACAGGCCGAGCATACCCTGCCGCGCCCGCTCTCCGAAGAAGTGCACGCCGACCGCCACCACCGCGCGGCGCTGCTTTTCGAAGCGGTCAGCAGCCCGCGCGGCAGTGACTCCGATGAAGGCTGGCGGCGCTGGCTCGACGAATTATTCCTGCATCCGCGCTGGGGCTTGCTCGGCAGCCTGCTGGTTTTTTCCCTCGTGCTGCTGATCGTCTTCGAAATGAGCGCCTTTCTCGACTCATGGACCTCGGCCCGGCTGGCGGACTGGGTACAACAATGGCAACCCGAATCGACCGCAGGAGTCGTCGGTCGTGCCGTTGCCGACGGACTCGTTGGCCTGGTCGGCATCGTCGCCCCCTACATGCTGCCGCTCGTGCTGTTGCTGGTCGCCCTCGAAGAATCGGGAGTCATGCATCGCGTCGCTTTTGTCGTCGACCGCGGTTTCCACCACATCGGCTTGCACGGCGGCGTGGCGGTTCCCTTCCTGATCGGACTGGGCTGCAATGTGCCGGCGATTTCTGCCGCCACCACGACGGGAACGCGGCGTGAGCGCGTGGTCTCGGCCATCCTGATCACCTTTGTTCCCTGTTCGGCGCGTTCGGCCATCATTCTGGCCATCGGCGGCAAGTATCTCGGCGGTCTTGGCGTGTTTGCGATTTTCATGCTGACGCTGATCGTCATCGCCCTGCTCGGCAAGCTGCTGGTGCGCCGCTACTCCGAAAGCACGCCGGGTCTGGTTCAGATCATCCCGCCCTACACACTGCCGGTCTGGGACAAGCTCTGGCGCAAGACCTGGGAACGCACCGAAGATATCGTCACCATTGTCACGCCGTTGCTGGTCGTCGGCAGCGTCGTTCTGGCCCTGTTAAGCCACTTCGGCGCCGATGCGCTGATCAACACGGCGCTGACTCCGATCACAGTCTGGTGGCTCGGCCTGCCGGTCGTCCTCGGCGTGCCCATCCTGTTCGGCGTGCTGCGCAAGGAGTTATCGCTGCTGATGATCTATCAGGCGCTCGGCACGCTGGAAATCATGCCGCTGCTCGATCATGTTCAGATCTTCACCTTTCTGGTTTTCCTGACCTTCTACGTCCCGTGCCTGTCGACCTTTGCCGTGATGCTCAAAACGCTGGGGCGAAAGGAAGCCTGGTTTTCCGTACTGATATCTCTTGTCAGCGCACTGCTCATGGCCGGAGCAGTACGCCTGATTCTGGAACTGGCGCGACTGATCGCTTAGTCCTTGGATAAAGCCCGCTGAAGGGTGAGAATAGGGCAGATACGAATCCTGAACAACATGATGGATCACCTGATCAAAGACAGCGCGACACTTGAGCTTTACGCTTGGCTGGATCCGGATGCCGAATTGCCGGGCTGGGATGTCCTCACTGGCAATCCTTTCGGCACCTCATTGCCTGAAGATCAATTCACCACCGTCCAGAATTATTTTGCCGAGTACCACCTCGAATACTACCGGCAGCGCCTCTACAACAACTTCCCCAGTCGTCTGCATGCCCTTCTTCTCTTTGCCACCCGTGTCGATGCGGAAAACTTCCGCGTCAAGCATCCCGGCCGCGTCTTCGGCAAATACCTGGTTTGCGCGCGCAGCAAGGGCCCCTATGTCGTCTCGTTTCACGACTCCAGTTGGCTGGATTATCTACGCCTGCCGCACAGCCTGAATCTGTCGACGCTCGACGAAGTGTCCAACCACTACTGGAAAGGTACGCTGGTCGAGGAAATCGGCCTGCGTTTCATGGACGAACGCTGGTGGGAACCGCCGGTCATCGAAGCGCTTTTTCAGGGAACGCTGGAACCCATTCACCGGCAGCAACAGACGCTCTTGCTGCCCGGATTTTCCTGATCCGGCGCCCCCGTTTACTTATCCGCCTTGCCTATTGAAGCGCCGACGGCCGGATCATGTTCATGCTTCGGCCTGGGTTGTGGCGCTTTCGGCATGACAAGCGGTAGCGGCAGATGGCGATTCGGGTTATTCAAAATCGTCACATAGCGCGGGTAAAAGCGAACCGGCGCGGCTTGTTTCAGCACCTGCCCGCTGCCGTCCACGATACTTGCGTCCAGTTGCATGCTCTGGCTGCCCTGCGCCAGGACATCGCCCCAGAATTCCGGCGGGATCGTGAACTCGGTGGCCGTAAAGCGCTGATTGACCGACCGGCCGTTGATACTGACGGTGAAAGCGTGCCGTTCGCCCAGTTGCAGTGCAGGATCAACCGCCACACGAACCTCGAAGAAGGCCGTGTTGGCGACAACACTCCCGTCATTTTCCGGAGAAACGACAGCAAAACTGCGGTACGCCGCAGTGGCTGTTTCAGGCTTTGGGCTGTTGCCGATCGCCGCTGAAGGTGTCGCGCTGGCAGTACTGGCGGATTCCTTTGGCGGAGCCACCACCGTGAGCGGTTGCAAGGTCACTTCCCTGGCGCCGGGCGCCGGCTTGTCGGAAAAAACCGGGCCTTTTTCCCCGCGCGTCATATACACGCCCTGTGCCAGCGATGTCACGCTCTGCAGCAGGAGAAAACAAAACAGAAAAACCGTCGTCACAAATGGCTTCATGAGCACCTCCGAAACCAGCCCATAGATTCCGCCCACCTTGGGCGGACACCTCGGAGGCTATTCTAGCGCTGAATGCGTTACGCCATGGAAGCTCGTGTCATACCTACAGCCGTGGGTCGGGTTTGCTGCTGTCGATGCCGAGCCGGGCCAGGGCCTGCACCACGGTTTCACGATCGATTTCACCTTCGTCGGCCAGGCTCTTGAGCGCCGCCAGCGTGATGTAGCGGGCGTCGATCTCGAAGAAATCGCGCAGAGCCACGCGGGTATCCGATCGACCGAACCCGTCGGTACCGAGCACTGTGAAGCGTTCTGGAACCCAGTTGCGGATGAGATCCGGATAGGCGCGGATAAAATCGCTGGCGGCGACCACCGGACCGCGGTGGCCCACCAGTTGTTCGGTCACGTAGGGCACGCGGGGCATCTCGGCCGGATGCAGCAAGTTCCAGCGGTCGCAAGCAATGCCATCCTTGCGTAACTCGCCGAAGCTGGTCGCGCTCCAAACATCGGCGGCGACCCCGAAATCGGCTTCCAGGACCGCAGCCGCTGACAGGACTTCGCGCAGTATGCTGCCGCTGCCGATCAGTTGCACGCGCGGCCGGTCATCGTCCAGAGCGGAACGCCGGAACGGGTAGATGCCGCGGCGGATCCCTTCTTCCACACCCGCCGGCAGGGCGGGATGCGGGTAATTCTCGCTGTACAGGGTGATGTAGTAGAAGCCGTTCTCGCCCTCGCTCATCATGCGCCGCACGCCGTCCTCGACGATCACCGCCACTTCGTAGCCGAAAGCCGGATCGTAAGCGCGACAGTTGGGAACAGTGGCAGCGTAGATATGGCTCTGGCCGTCTTCGTGCTGCAAGCCCTCGCCCGAAAGCGTAGTGCGTCCGGCCGTGGCACCGAGCAGGAATCCGCGCGCCTGGCAGTCCGCTCCGTTCCAGATGAGGTCAGCCACGCGCTGGAATCCGAACATCGAATAAAAAATGAAGCAGGGCAGCATCGGCTGCCTGCTGTGCGACCACGACGTACCGGCAGCGATCCACGAGCCCATGGCGCCGGCCTCGGTAATCCCCTCCTCGAGGATCTGGCCTTTCACATCTTCGCGGTAGAAGGCCAGCTGTTCGGAATCCTCGGGCGTATAGCGCTGACCCCAGGGCGAGTAAATGCCGAACTGGCGGAACATGTCCTGCATGCCGAAGGTACGCGCCTCGTCGGTCACGATCGGCACCACCCGCGGTCCGAGTTCATCGTCGCGCATCAAGCGGGAGAGCAGGCGCACGAAACTCATGGTGGTCGAAATGCTGCGCTCGCCCGAATCGGCATGGAAGGGCGCATACAGATCCGGCGTCGACACTCGCACCGGGGTAATTGCTTCATGCCGCTGCGGCAGGTAGCCGCCCAGCGCTGCGCGCCGTGCCTTGAGATAACGGACTTCCGCACTGCCCTCGTCAGGAGGGTAGAAACGTCCCTCATCCAGATCCTGATCGCTGAGCGGAAGAGCGAAACGCTCGCGGAAACGTTCCATGTCGGCACGCGCCAGTTTCTTCGTCTGGTGCGAGGTGTTGGCGCCCTGCCCCGACGCACCCATGCCGTAGCCCTTGGTCGTCTGCGCCAGAATGACCGTCGGCTGGCCGCGATGCGCCACGGCGGCGGCGTAGGCCGCATGAATCTTGACCGGGTCATGGCCGCCACGCATCAGGGCATCGATCTCGCGGTCGGACATATTGGCCACCAGCGCCGCCAGTTCGGGATAGCGCGAAAAGAAGTGCTCGCGGTTGTAATGGCCATCGGTGGCAGAAAGTTTCTGGAACTCGCCATCGACCGCCTCGGCCATGCGCTTGAGAATCCAGCCCTCCCGGTCGCGGGCGAAGAGCAGGTCCCAGTTGCTGCCCCACAGGCACTTGATGACGTTCCAGCCGGCTCCGGCAAAAAGTGTTTCCAGTTCCTGCACGATGTTTCCGTTGCCGCGCACCGGTCCGTCCAGCCGTTGCAGATTGCAGTTGACCACCAGGATCAGGTTGTCCAGTTGTTCGCGCGCAGCGATGGAAATCCCGGCCATCGATTCAGGCTCGTCCATCTCGCCGTCCCCCACGTAGGCCCAGACCCTGCGGTCGCTTGCCGGAACCAGTTCGCGGTGCTGCAGATAACGCTGAAAACGCGCCTGATAAATGGCGGTGAGCAGCCCCAGCCCCATTGAGCCGGTGGGAAACTGCCAGAATCCCGGCATCAGTGTCGGATGAGGGTAAGATGACAGCCCCTTGCCGATGCCCCCCGACACCTCGCGGCGGAAGTACTCGAGATTTTCCTCGTTCAACCGGCCTTCGAGAAAGGCGCGGGCATAGACTCCGGGTGCAGCGTGCGGCTGGAAATAGACCAGATCGCCCGGGTGCGTGGCAGTAGGCGCGTGAAAAAAGTGGTTGAACCCGACCTCGAACAGATCGGCAATCGACGCATAGGTGGCGATGTGCCCCCCGAGTTCGGGATACGCCTGATTGGCGCGCATCACCATGACCAGCGCGTTCCAGCGATGAATCGCCGTAATCCGGGCTTCCATGTCCAGATCGCCCGGATAGGGAAACTGCGCCTCGACCGGGATCGTGTTCCGGTAAGGCGTCGTATGGCGGGTGTGGAATCGGCCACCGGCCACACGACCCGACTCGATCAGCCGATCGACCAGAAACTCGGCACGACTCAAGCCCTCGCGCTCGATGACTTCGCCCAGACTGGCGAGCCAGTCCTGTGTTTCCTCCCGGTCTTCATCCGGAGTTTCATGCGTCAGGCCGGATGCCGTGATGCTCTGATTCATGCGCTGCCTCCTGTGATCGGCAATCCGATTATACGGTCTCGCCATAAAGGGATTTTAGAATCAAGCCAGCTTCGAATTATTGCTAATTGAACAGAAAATGCGGCATGATCCGCAATCAATTCAATTTTTTCAAGATCTATGAGCAATAAACGAGACCCGTTCAAACTCGACCCGGTCGACCTCCGCCTGCTCGGTCAATTGCAGGGCGACGCGCGCATCACCAACGTGGCCCTGGCCGAAAGTGCGAATCTGTCACCGGCACCCTGTCTGCGCCGGGTACGCGACCTCGAAAGCGCCGGCGTGATCCGGGGATACGTGACCTTGCTCGATCCCGAGGCGGTCGGACTGAATGTCTCGGTCTTCATCCAGGTCAGCCTGGAGAAGCAGGTCGGCAGCGCCTTGCGCACCTTCGAGGAAACCATCGGCGGTTACCCCGAAGTCATGGAGTGCTATCTGATGACTGGCGATTCGGATTACCTGCTGCGGGTCGTTGCCTCCGACCTCAAAGCCCTGCAGAGCTTCATCGTGGATCGACTGGCGTGCATTCCGAACGTGGCCAACATCCGTTCCAGCATGGCGCTCAAGGAAGTCAAGTACAAGACGGCACTACCCATCGGGCTGGCCTGACACCGATATGTCCGGCAAATAGGTGACTGAGATTTTCGAACTGGCGCTATCGACCCCAAGCGGAAGTAGCCGAACTGCGAAAGCGGTCACTGCATTCTGCAATTGGTATTGATAGGATCGAAAGGCGGCCAAAAACGTTGCGCATCAATTCGAGCAATCTCGAATTCAACGTGCCGCGTCTCGATGCCGTTGCGAAGCCAAGTCACCCATCCATTTCAGGGTCGATCTCAGCACGGAGTTCCCAGACAGTTGCAGGCGGAATGTTCGCCCATACCCGGCCCAGACGCCGCCAATGCAGACTCGATTGTCGCGGAACAAAGGGAGGGCGGTCGAAATAGGTGTATTGGATCAGGCAGCGGTTCGGCGACGCCGCCAATATATGGCAGATGGCCTCCACAGTCTTGAAGCGTAAGATTTTGGACAAGGACACGAATGGCACAGACGACACGATAACCAAGGCATCTGGTATTTCATCCAGGCCGACAACCGTGTCGTGAAAAAGCCCTTCGACCACCCGAATTTGCCCAATCCGACGACGCAAGGACTCAACAAAGAAGTGGTCCTGCTCGAATACGACGAGTGGTCCCGACAGTGCCGATTTAAGTATTTGGCGAGTTATTGCTCCGGTTCCAGCCCCGATCTCGAAGACTGCTACGCCCTTGCCGATCTGCTGTGCCATCGCCTTGGCGAGTGCCGGCGACGAAGGTGCGATGGCGCCGATCATTCCGGGGTTGTCGAGAAAGCGTCGCAAGATCCCTGTCATCGCTTGAACTCTGTAATTCACCCAGTAGGTTCACAGAAAGACCCTTAGAGGCAGCTTTCAAGAACCGTCAATAAGTGCTGCCGACCCTAAGGCGACCTTCGCCAGTTTGCGAAGCGGACATTCGGGACGGCTGGAGGTAAGGCGCTTGCAGGGCGTCCCAGCAACCAGAGGCGGCGCCTTTACCGGATTGTTATCTGACGATTTAATCACCTTGCTGGTACCAGCGATATTGAGTTCCTGCCCAATAGACCAAGGCGCTGGCGGATTCTGTTTTGATGACCATGATGGCATCGCCAGTAAGTATTGGTGGTGCAGCCTCTTCGGTGCCTTGACCAACCTTCCCTTTGGCATAGGAATACCAAGCATCGAGCCAGTAGAAATTATCCCCGCCGTTGCCAAAATTACGGCCGGCGCCAAAAACCCGAACAGTGGTTGAGCCTCCGTGAACTATGGCGAAGCCGGACTTTCCGGCCGCTTTGTTCTTGATAAGGATTGCGGTATCGAGTTATCCGTCGCCGTTAAAGTCGCCTTGCACATAGAACGGATTGATATGGGCTGAAAAAGCGTATTGACCTGACGAAGGGAATTTGGCGAATGCCGCCATTACGTGTGGTGGAATGCTTGAAGCAGTGGCAAACCCAATATCCTCTTCTCCGGCTCCGAACACGGTGCTGGAGGTAAGAATCAATAAACCAAATAAAATCGCTCGGAGTTTCATGGCAGCTAACGAAACCGTAGAAAAAGTATTGTCATGTGAACGGCTGCAAATCGGTTAGCTGTGTAAACGACCGCACCTTGTTGCATTGCCGCCGCACGATCGTCGCTAGTCACGAATCGGTGAGCATGTCCTCTTTCTGCCAATAAAAGACGATTATCGACGGGATAATCCTGGAATACCCCCATTGGAGGTTGTCGACACTTGAGGTTGGTCTGCAGAGAAAACCCATTCAGAGTATTTTTTAGCCCCTTCGAAGCGCGCAAAATTATCGTTGAAGCCAGAGATCCGAATTGGTATTTCATCTGATCGACTATAGACCCCAAAGATGCCGCCCCCAGGTGCATCGACAATTCCCCAATCCGCAATGCCTGTTAAGGGGTCGGCGTATATTTTTCTGAGATGCCGTCGAATTACTGGGAAGCGCTGGTCTCGTAGCAGATCACTTAACTGCGCGGGGTAAGGACGGGCACCAATGGGCGTGCTGTCGTAGAAGGACTTAAAAGCCGATTGGAACTGTTCCCCGATGAACAACAGCTCTTCTTCGGCTGCTCTGCGCTGCATCATCGATCCTGCTGAAAGCACCGCTGCACTCATGGCGCCGAAAATCATGATCATGATCAGCAAGCCAATATAAGAAAACCCGCCTTGCCGCGAAGAAGCGCATCGTTGAAACATTTAAAGATCCTTGAATGACCTGCCGTCTCGCGTCAAACCATCCGCACCGCTTTTTACGTCGAAAACTTTTCCCTTGGAACTGTTTTTAGGCGGAACAAGAATCCACGTTGAAACACTTTCCGTCATCGGGTCGAAGGGCAAACTGCGTAAATAGAGTCGATCGACCAGTTCTTCGACACTTTCAGGGTAACGTCCGTTGTCGCCATAGAATTTGTCGATGGTTTCACGCACGATGCGCAAATTTTCGATTAGTACGATCTCCTTCGATGTATCGATGCTTTGAAAATAACGTGGCACGGCGAGTGTCAGCAACAAGGACACGATTGCCAGGACAACGAGCAGTTCGATGAGCGTGAAACCGCGAGTGCTTCGGCTGTGACTGCTTTCGTTCATGTGCGAAACGCTCACCATTTTCGATAGGGAACACTATTCAGGCCAATCTGGTCCGAAAGCGAGAAAACGTCGTAGAGATCGTCACCTTCGCGCGGCGCATCCGCCTCGCTCGTATAGGAGCGTTTTCCCCAAGTATCCGCCGGAGACGCTGTGAAGTCAGGATACATCGGGTCGCGAGGAACTTGCCTCAGGAAATAGATCTTCCGCCCCAGCGGGTCACGGGCATCCTGAACCCCTTTAACCAGGGCCTCCAAATTCTTCGGATAACCCGCAGACATCATTGATCGCAGAATTCGTCCTTCGTCCCCTGCTTTTTTGTAGGCATCAATGGCCAAGCGAATCTCTCGTAGAGCAAGACGAAGTTCCTGTTCCTTCTGCCGTTGTACGGAAATTTCAGCCAAGGGCAGAACAATACTGGCCAACAGCGCCAGAATGGCAAGCGTCATCATCAGTTCGATCAGGGTAAAACCGGCGCCGCTGCGCTTCATGGCGTCACTGTAACGACCAGTGGTGATGGTGGTGCCGCGTTGACGCTGCGGCCTTCAATACCAATAGGGGAGACTGCCGTGATCTGGATGGATGAATTCTTCGCTGGCGACAGTGCCTTAAATCCGATCACGACGATATTCCCCTGTCGCGAAGCGCCATCCTGCCCTGATCGGGTCACAGTCGCAAAAACCTGACCCCCATTACGGTCCACGCGGTTGGAGAAATTCGTCGTTCCTTTTGCCTGCTTAAGGAAATCGCCTTCCACAACGCCGGTAACCTCGAATACCTTGGGATCAAAGGTTAGCGCCAACGGAATACTGCTCACGGGTTCGCCAGGTTTGATGGCCAACTGGACGGAAAAATCAGTCCCGATTTTGACTTGGCTAGGCCCCTGGAGAAGCAGATCAGTTTGCCCTGACTGAGCTTCCTTGGCGCCGTTTCCGATGGGGAGGGGTTCCGTTGGATGGAGTGATGGGGTGAACTGAGCAGACGGATTGGAGGGCGCAGAGGTTGATGTTGCAGCAGCTTGTCCGCTCACCGGGACAGCGCCACTCCAATCGCTTCGGATTCGCAACATCGATTCCGAGCCGGAATCAAATTCAGTATTGCCGAAATCAGGGCGACGGGCATCGCGAATCAGATGGGGTGTGATCGAAAGAATGATTTCCGTTTTGGTGTTCTGGTCGTTCTTGCTGCCGAACAGGCGGCCGAGCAGCGGGATGTCTCCCAGTCCGGGTACCTTGTTTCCGGTAGAGGATTCATCGTCGCGAATCAGGCCGGCCAGCACCTGGTTTTCTCCGTCCTTCAGTCGTAGGACCGTACTCGCGTTACGCGTGCCGATCTGGTACGCCAGCGCCCCTGATTTTGTCTGCGTGGTATTGGCTATGCTGCTGACCTCCAGAGAGATCTTGATCGCCACTTCGTTATCGGCATAGACCGTCGGTTGAACCTCCAGCTTCAAACCGACATCGATATACTGGATGTTCTCTGAAACGAAGCCTGTCGCGGTCGATGTCGTCGTGATGTTCGGGATTCGATCGCCGATCATGATCTTCGCTGTTTCCTTATTGCGCGCGCGAATTCTCGGATTGGCCAGGATGTTGGTATCGCCGTCCGTCTTTTTAGCGTTAATGGTAAACGGTGTGATCGTCGCCCCGATGGTGCTTGATCCGAGATTTCTGAGATCCGATAGTGTTACGTTGCCGCCAGCACCGGCCAGGGGTGCCAGGCTTAACTGATCAGGCCACTGGATGCCTAGATTGAGCAGACGCGAGCGGCTGACTTCAAGTACAGTGACTTCCAGCATGACTTCAGGTTCGGGAAGATCGTGGAGGGCCAGCAGCTTCTCGGCCATGCGTACGGCGTCGGGAGTGTCGCGTATCGTGATCAGGTTTTGTTTCTCATCGACGACAATGTCTTTGGTCCTGACAATCGTTTTCAGGGTTGCAGCAGCGGTCTTGGCGTCAACGTTCGACAGGAAAAAGGTTTTCACCGTGAGCGCCTGATAGTCTTTCAGCTTGGCGGCCGTGTTCGGATAAATCAGGATGGAATTGGCGTCGAGTACGCGATGCTCCAATTGGTTGGTCAGCAGCAAGAGATTCAGTGCGTCGTTAATCGACGTGTTGCGCAAAAAGATTGTGGCGCGTTGATCGCCGCGCACGTCTTTGTCGAAAACAAAATTGAGTCCGGAGGTTCTCGACATGACCTCGAAGATCTGGCGTAGCGGAGCGTCCTTGAACTCGATGGTGAGAGGCTTCCTGAGTGCGTCGGAGAGTCGCGGCTGGGAAACGTTCGGAGTGCTTTTATCCGTGATCTGGCGCTTCAGTTCAAGTGCCCGCGCCTGTTCGGGATTTTCTCCCAGAATCATTCGTACGCGCGCTATCGCCAAATCATAGTCGAGTCGCTTCATGGCCGCCTCGGCTTCGGCGAGGAGTGTCCGATGGCGGATGCCACGAAGGATGTCGGACAGACCGTTACGGGCACGTGTATTGGTTGGATCCTCATCCAGAATCCGTCGGAAAAGTTTCTCAGCGTCGTCATCCTTTCCCGCACGCTGTGCGGTCAGGCCCTGATCCAGCCAGCGGCTGAGCAAACGTTCGCGCAGGCGGACGTAGGCGGCGCGATACATTCCATTCCCGGGATTTTCGGTCGTCGCTGTCTGGAACTTTTCCAGTGCGCGTTCGTCTTGACCATCGGCCGCAAGATCACGTCCTTCCTGGTAGGCAGGATTGCCCATGCATCCACCTAGAAGAATAGCGATCAGTGCGATGGTCAGGAATCTGAATAGACGAGGATTCATTCTGAGGGACCTATGGCAAGAGTCTGCTGCTGCTGGAGAGGTAGATAGATCAAAGTCAGGGTTGGCGGCGCAATTTTCTCGACCCGGTAAGTCGATTCGATGAGCATAGCGGTCTTGATCGCGTACGTGCGGTCCTGATTAGCCAGAAAAACGATCCATTCACCCGCCTCAATTTGCTTGCCGATAAACGTAAAAGGGAGCGGTGGCGCCTGTGGTGGTAGAGGCGGTGCCGGTGGCGGCAGGGGTGGGGGTGGGGGAGTCCAGTCGTGCGTCACAAAGGCTGCTGCTGTAGGCGTCTCTTTTGCGTTCCTGTCCCGCAGAGCCAGCAGGGTCGTTGAAGCCGCAGCCTCGTGGCGGTCTTGGATAACAATGGATGAACCGGATCCTTCTGATACCCGTTTCGCTGTGTTGGCTTCAACAATACGCGCGGACGACGATACGCCGGGTGCGGGGCTGAAAATAACCAGTCCGGCTACCAACGCCAGAATCACCAGCAGAACAAGGAGTCGGCGTGACGGAGGCATAGACTAACGGGTGTTCTTCAGGTAAAGGGTCAGTCGGAGTCGCGCTTCAACGGTCGGGCTCTTGATGGTGTCGCGCCTGAAGCTGATTTCATCCATGGCGAGCGGTGGTAATTTCTCAAGCAGGGCCTTGGCGAACGAGCGAATCTGTTTGTATGTTCCCTTGACCGGCAGAATGATCTGGAACTTGTCATAGCCGCCCTCGATCTCGGCAACGAGACTGTAGTCGCCCTGAGTCAGCGGGATTCCTGCGGCAGTCGCTTCCGAAAAAACAATCTTCAGCAACTCACCACGATCGGCGCTGTCAGCAAGACGATCCTGGAACGTGCGATAACGTTCCGTGTTCAGAAAGTCGCCATCGAGATGGCTGTCGCCTGATGGGTTATCGACGAGCAACTTCGCTACCGCGCGAGTCCGTTGCTCGATCTGCGGCAGGGCCAGCCATTGCAGGCTCGCACCCACAAGGCAAACAATCACGGCGACCAGCGGAATCCACTCAACACGCCGTGCCACCAGTTGCAACAGGAGCCATGGCGGAACCTTCACTCGGGTCGCCATAGCGCCTCCGCAATAAACCGGATCGGCTTGTTGCGATCACTGTCAACGATTTCATGGCGAACCAGAGTGGCGCCTTGAAAGAATTGCTGATCATCCAGTGCGCCAATGAAGTTCAGCATGTCCTCCGGAGACTTGGCTTCGCCCTGAATGCGCAGTAGGCGGGTTGAGGCGTCCGGTTCGAGCGAGAGCAGCGAAATACGCTCGGTCAGACGGGCCTCGATTTCGGTAAAAAGGCTGCCCCACGGAAGATTAAGCTGGCGTATCGCCCGGTTGATGGCTTCGGTTCTGGCTGGAGCGAGGTCGATCCTCTCCTGTAAACTCTTCAAACGCGCGGCTTTTATCCGATTAGTGGCGGTGTGTGTGGCCTCGAACTCAGCGAGGCAACCCCACGCCGCACTGACAAGCGCGATGACAGCCCCGGCGAGCAGCAGAAGCGACCGTACCGAAGCGCGGGACCGGAACGGCGAGAAATCGATGTTCAGACGCATGCAGGCCACTCCGGTGACAAAGCGAGGCGGTACGAGGCGTTCCATTCCTCCGATTCGCCGGACCAACCCGACGCACCGAGGAGCAAGGCTGGACTGGAGGCCAGCTTTTGCCGTGTAGCCGAGTTACCGAGAAGTCCGGAAAGCCATATCATGGGTGACGTCGTGGATGACGACGATGTGGCGCGAAGGCATTCCTGAGCCATGAGCCGGGAAAAATCCCCGGCAACATCCTCCGTCACGGTGTATTGATGAGCACTCAGCCAATCACTCCCCTTCTTCTGACCAATCCACAAACTGTGCCTTCCGAACACAGAAAACCAGCCGCTTTTGTCGCCGATCACCGAATGTGCACGATTGAATTCCGAAATGGCAAACGGCGTTATGGAAACGGCCGGTGATTTCGCATGGGAGCACGCCGCTACCAAGTCAGCAACAAAGGTTTTCCTGAGCGCGCATCCGAGTTGATGCGTTGCGAAAGGGGGCATATCGAGCTGGATTGTCCACTCACTGGCGGGAACACCAAAAACATCTTCGAAACGCAGACCGGCCGCGAGCTGAACTTCCTCGACGTTTCGGGCGCCCGGCGGGCGTTCGGCCACGAAATAGCGGACCAGACGGTCGGAGAGCACGAAATGACTCTCAGCTCCCTGCCATTGAGGTGCGCGAAGCTCTTGTCTGAGCGCTTCGACGCGGGTCGAGTCCGGTGCACTTTCCTCAAAAGAGATGATCGTGCTGAACATAACGCGTGGCAAGGAAAAACCAGACCATGCGCCCGACAAACGCACCAGGGTCAGCCGGTCCGGCTCCAGACCGAGATACAGACGATCACGCCGAAAGCGTAACACGACCAATTTCCTCCAGTGTGGTTTCACCCTGGGCAACCAGGTCCAGTGCCGATTCGCGCAAATACCGGGTACCGTTTTTACGGGCTTCCTCTTTGATCACGGTCACCGACTGGCGTGTGGCGACCAGTTCGCGCAGACGGTCGTTCAGGGACAGAATCTCGGCAATGGCTTTTCGTCCGCGGTAACCGCTGCCACGGCATTCGCTACAGCCAATGCCTAGCCTGAAGCGATAGCCGGAGGTATCGGCAGCGGTCAGCTTGTGGATGGAGAGTTCCTTTGTCGTTGGCTGATGATCTCTGGCACAGTGCGGGCAGATCAGGCGGATCAGGCGTTGTGCCCAGATCCCGTTGAGTGCTGCGGTCAGCGCATAGGGATCGATTCCCAAGTGAGTGAAGCGGCTGAAGACATCAAACACATTGTTGGCATGCACGGTGGTCAGCACCAGATGCCCGGTCAAGGCGGATTGCACGGCGATCTCGGCTGTCTCGCGATCGCGAATCTCGCCTACCATGATCTTGTCCGGGTCGTGTCGGAGTATCGAGCGTAATCCGCGGGCGAAAGTCAGTCCCTTCTTTTCGTTTACCGGGATCTGGAGGACTCCGGGTAATTCATATTCCACCGGGTCTTCGATGGTGATGATTTTGTCGTGCCCATGATTGATTTCAGAGATGGCAGCGTACAGCGTGGTCGTCTTTCCGCTCCCCGTCGGACCGGTCACCAGCAACATGCCGTAGGGCTCGTGCGCCAGACTGCGGATGGTGACCAGCGAATCGGTGTCGAATCCAAGCATGTCGAGCCGCAGGGTGTTGTCGTCTTTCAGGAAGGTTCGCTTGTCGAGAATCCGCAACACAGCATCTTCGCCGTGCACGCTGGGCATGATCGAAACACGGATATCGACATCCCGATGGCCGATACTGACGCGGAAACGGCCATCCTGTGGAATCCGCCGCTCCGCGATATCAAGTTCGGCCATGACCTTGATGCGCGAAATGACCTGTTCGGTCATATCGATTCCGTCAACCGACGTGACGATATCCAGTACGCCGTCAATACGATAGCGAACAGTCATTCCTATCGGAGAGCATTCCAGATGGATGTCACTCGCACCGGCCTTGAGGGCATCGTAAAGCGTCGAATTAACCAGTCGAACTACAGGACTGGTGCCCTCGCTGATCAATTGCAGCGACAGGCGTTCGACATCCGGTCGCGCCGACTCCTCGTGCAACAAGCGGGGCGTCGCAGTTGTCTCGATGGCGCGGGTGCGCCCTTCCGCATGACTGAAGTAGGCCTGGATGTCGCCAGGTGTTGTCAATTTGAAAGTGACCGACGTGGATGAGAGGGAGGCGAGCCATTGCTGCGCGTCCGTGTCGAACGGGTCGGCGATGACGCCAATCAATCTAGATGCGTCGCGAAAGAGTAGACAGCCCCGTCGCATGGCTTGCCCCAACGGTAGCAGATCGCTGGCCACGGTCCAGCATTGCATGACGGCCATCTCGGTCGTATCCATCTGGAATGTGCAGGCAAGTGCCGCAAGGGTATCGCGAACCGTTGATTGAGTGGCCTCAGCCAATTCCTCGATCAACGAGCGGCCGGACAGTCCTGCCCTGATTTTTGCATCATGCAGCACCTCGGCCGGGAGCGTGTGCGTGTGCGGATCGACATGTAACGGATTCACCGCAAACTCCCGGCCAGATCGAAGATCGGCATGTAGAGCAACACCACAATGGTTCCGACCACGAGGCCAATGGCGATCATCAGCACCGGTTCGGCGGCGCGCGAGAAGCGCTCCATCCAGCGGGCTGTTTCGTCATCGTGAAAACGGGCGGCACGGGCCATCATTTCTCCGAGTCGGCCGGATTCCTCGCCAATTCGCATCATTCTGAGACCGACGGGCGTCGTCAGGTCAGTCTGCTCGAACACCATCGACAATCGCTCGCCCTGTCGAATGAGACCGCCAGCCTCGTGCATCGCCTGGCGCTGGTGTACCGGCAGGGACTCTTCGGCCAGACTGAGCGCTTGCATGATCGGCAGGCCGCTGTCGAGCAGCATGCCGAGCGTCAGATAGAGCCGGGACAATTCATAGGTCCGTAATCGGTCGGCAATAACCGGGATTTTACGCAGCAGGTGCATGATGCCGCCGTTATTGGATGTCGCGCGCACTACCGCGGCCAGTACCAGCACGATCAGCACTGAACCGGTGATCAGCCAGGCCAGATGCGTGTTGGCAAAACTTCCCCAGTTCATCAGTAACTGTGATGCCCAGGGCAAGGGGCGTCCGGTGCCGTGGTATACCGCGGCAAAGCGCGGGACGACGTAACCTCCGAGGAACAAGGTCACGGCAATGCCCACCATCAGCAATAGGGTGGGATAAATCGCCGCGCTGATCACCTTGCCGCGCAATGCATCCAGACGGGTTCGGTAGCCGATGTAACGTCCGAGCGCTTCCTGAAGATCACCGGTGCGTTCGGATGAACGGACAATGCCGACAAACAGCCCAGGAAACACTTCAGGAACGGTCTCAAGTGCGCCAGAAAGGCTTCTGCCTTCGCGCAGGCGTGCCGCCAGTTGCTCAAGAACGCTTTTCGTCTCGCCTGAGCGTTCGCGCTCGGCCAGTGTGTCAAGTGCTCCGATGATAGCCAAACCGGCCTCAAGCAAGGCCAGCAGTTCCTGACTGAACAGCAATAAGTCAAATCGACCCGACGTACGTTTCAGCCAACGCCCGGCTGAATTGCCGATGGCGTGAATGCCAAGAGGGCGCAGGGCGCGCGAAGTTGCCTGTCTTAAGGCATCAGCCGGGCTAACCGCATCAATAATGACGCTAGTAATACAGCCGTCTTGATAGGCTCTGACCTCAAACTGCATGGCTCCTCATTTCGTTATGTCAGCCGCGTCGCCCGTGCCGCCAGGCAATCCATCGTTTCCGTAGGAAAGGATTTCGTACTCGCCCTTGGGACCCGGATTACGATAACGGTAGGGGTTACTCCAGGGGTCGGGAGGAATGTCATTGCTCAAGTAAGGACCGTTCCATTTCTTCTCGTTTTCCGGTTTTATGACCAGAACCGACAAACCTTGCTCGGTGGTCGGATAGTGCCCGGTATCCAGACGGTATTGATCCAGAGCCTTGCCAAAGGCGGCGATCTGGGCTTTAGCCACCGTTGTTTCCGATTTGCCCAGTTGTGAGAAGTAACGCGGTCCGACGTAGGCGGCGAGGAGCCCGATAATCGCCACGACCACCAATAATTCCAGAAGGGTAAAGCCACCCAGGCGCACCCGGCCTGATGTGAGGTTACGCTGAAGGAATAATGAACTGCGGCGTGTGATCATTGGAGTCCAATCGCACTGTTGCGCTGATAGTCCGCCATCTTGGCCAGCACCCGGGGAACATAAAGCATGGTTTCGTCAAAGGGAGGAATGCGCTGGTTATGCCGGGCGACATTGGTTTTCCCGGCATTATAGGCGGCCAGGGTGAGCGGAATATTTCCGTTGTGTGCGGCCAGCAGATCCTTCAGGTAACGCGTTCCGCCATCCAGGTTCTGCAGCATATCGTAGGGATTGATAACACCGTAATCTTCAGCGGTCTTCGGGATGAGCTGCATGGTGCCGATGGCCCCTTTCGGCGAAATGGCGTTGGCGTTGAAACCGGACTCTACCTCGGCAACCGCCGATAACAAGGCAGGATCCATTCCGTACTGTTTCGCGACTTGAAGGATAAGTGGCGCCATAGCAGCACGCCGTTTGGCCATCGACGAAGGTGTAGTCTTAATTTTGAGACGTGGCGGCTCAATGAGGCTGCGCAGGTAAAGCGAATAGCTGCCATCATAAGGCTGAGTCGAGAAGCGGGGTACAGCGTCGCTATCGTAGGCCACATAGATATCGTCACCGGCAATCGCGAGGTTGCCAATGATGAGACCGAACCAAAGGGCGGCTTCAACGACGCGTCGTTTCAAGACGTTCTTTCAAGGCGTGTGGCGGTAAGATCCGGTGTTTCAGGAGAATGCAGAAGCGAGATTGCGCGTTCCGTTCACTTTTTTGTCAATGATTGTCCATCGGATCAGGAGAATCTGCAAGCCAGAATAATATGATGTTTTCTAATGCTGAGATATGAATGTACAAGACTAAAGTCATATTGCATTTTCATGCAGTTACCTCTATTCTTTTCCTTGAAGTTCGAAGATTGGCCACGCGATCAATAATAAAAAGTGTTCTTGGCTGAGTTTTCCTGCGCTGTAAATAGTGACACACGTTGATCCATTCTGGGAGAAGCAAAGATGGAGTTCAGCAACTGGGTTGCGAAAGTCTTGCGCTGGCAAATTGATCCATCAGCCATGTCCTCGACGGATGTC
>JFJP01012115.1_pt1 | contig 51827 bp, 50 predicted proteins | sample 431651 | NCBI WGS metagenome assembly JFJP01 (sample SAMN02602958, study PRJNA72255) | Microbial mat metagenome, whole genome shotgun sequencing project. | biome: fresh water; feature: sink hole; material: water; isolation source: purple microbial (photo- and chemosynthetic) mats found in... | reverse complement strand
GTGAACGTCTCGATCGCATCAAATTTTTCGCGGCGCAATAACTTCCACAGCCGCCATAAGCCCCTGATGATGGATACGCTATTTCGAAGGATCCCCTTTGTTTTATGAAACGAACTCAGGTTGACCACCGGGAACGGTGAAGCATCCCGCCATTTCTTAAACAAGCCATCCCTGTCGTAAAAAAACGCAGCAGTCACTTTGTATCCGCGCGCGTGAAACCAGTGAGCCTGGTCGAGCAGGACTTTTTGCGCGCCGCCGGTGGCGATCTGCGTGCCGAGCAGGAGAATGGAAGTGGGTGTTTGACCGTTTGTGCGGAGGGGGGTGTTCATGGGTATCCCCATTGTAATCAACTTTTGCCGCAAGATTTACTTCCGGGTTGTAATAGACCATCAAATCATCGGGATCGAAACCATCTCGATCTTGATGCTGGGGGGGAAGGGGGTACTGTTCAAGGTTTCCATCATGTTCAAAGTTTGTCCTGGTTGTTAAATAAAAAGCGTTGGTGCAGAAATGTAGACAATCCCATCCCTTTTGTCCACTCTTTCCCGCACCAACGCCAGGAAGAACCCGGGGCAATTATACGGTTAAGGCTTTAACCTGTTCTGCCGCTTCGAAACCGGCTTGAAGCGCCTTGCGATTCATTTCCTCGGTGCCTTTTGGTGCGCGGGCAGTGACGGCCTTTTCGATGGCATCACGCGAGACTACGCCTGTCAGACCAACCAGCAGACCCAGTGCCACGGTGTTGGCAGTGATGGCTTTGCCGGTTGTCTCCTGGGCAATGCGGGCAACGGGGACTTTGACGCCCGCAAAATCGGCAGGAACTTCCACGCGGTCAGCGTCTATGATCAGCAGGCCGCCGGCGTGGATGGTTTTGGCAAATTTTTTATAAGCCTCCTGGCTGAGCGCCAGAACCACATCCGCAGAAAGCACTTCAGGGTGATCAATTTCATCATCCGAGATGACCACTTCCGCGCGGCTGGCTCCGCCGCGGGCTTCGGGTCCGTAACTTTGGGTCTGGGTGGCTTGCTTGCCATCGTAGATCGCCGCGGCTTCAGCGAGGATGATGCCAGCCAGGATCATGCCCTGACCACCTTCACCCGCCAAACGGATTTCGGTTCGCTTGTTCATTAGTGACCTCCGTAGTTGCGCGGCTTGATGGCTTCTTCATGCACCCTGTCCACCAGTGTGCCATAGACTTTTGTGTATTCCGGGCGCTTCTTGGTGTGCAGGACTCCGCGCACGGTCTTTGTGTTGAACTCGCGTTCTTCGTCACTGAGTTTGTCGTAGGCTGATTTGGAAATGCTGTTCTCTTTGAGGACGCGCATCATATCTGCTGCTGAACCCAGTTTATTGATCCGCCCGTAGGTGGTGTGGCAATAACTTACGGCTTCCACCAGGCTGAACCCGTCGTTGGAGATGGCTTGTGCCAGGTACTTGTCCAGTTCCAGCGGATGATAGACCGTGCTGCGGGCGACGTAGGTCGCTCCCGCTGCCGAGGCCAGGTCACAGATCGGGAAGGGTGGTTCGATATTGCCATACGGCGCGGTTGTGGCACGCATGTCCAACGGGGTGGTGGGGCTTTGCTGACCGCCGGTCATGCCATAGATCGAGTTGTTCACCACCAGCGCAGTGATGCCGATGTTGCGGCGCGCAGCGTGGATGAAGTGGTTGCCGCCAATTGCCATGGCATCGCCATCACCCATGATGGCAATGATCTTCATGTCCGGGCGGGCGATCTTCAAGCCAGTGGCAAACGCCAGGGCGCGTCCATGGGTGGTATGCAGGGTGTTGTAATCCATGTAGACTGGCATACGCGCGGTACAGCCGATGCCTGCCACCAGCGCCACGTTGTTGTTTTCAAGTCCCAGGCTTTCGATGGCGCGGATCAGCGACCCCATCACCACGCCAATGCCGCAGCCCGAGCACCAGATGGTCGGGAAGCGTTTGTTCTTTCGCAGGTGTTGCAGGGTGTCGCTCGATTCGAACCAGTCCTCGCGTGGAATCTGTCCTTCGTTCACGTCCAGGTCATGTACTGAAAGAATATGTTCTGACATTGTTTAGTTCTCCGCCGCTTCCAGGATCATATCGGGCGTGACCATCTCGCCGTTGGCGCGATTGACGCGCACAACCTTTTTGCGTCCAGCCATCCGTTCCACTTCCAGCGCCAGCTGTCCCATGTTCATTTCAGGGACAATGATGCGCTCGACTGAATCAGCCAGCTCTTCGACAGCTTTTTCAGGGAAGGGCCAAAGCGTCTGTGCGGTGAACAGGCTGACCTTCTGACCTTTGGCGCGCAACTGTTTCATGGCGTGGCGGGCGGTGCGTGCCGTGGCGCCATAGCTCAAAATGGCAGTGCGCGCGCCAGGTTGGTAGTCTTTTTGATAAAGAAGGATGTCGTCGGTGTTGTTCTCGATTTTCCGGTTAACACGTTCCAGCCAGGGGTCAATTTCGTCCAACCGTTGGGTGGGGAAGCCGACCTCGTCGTGGAACAAGCCGGTGATGTGATAACGGTATCCCAATCCAAAACTTGCCATGGGAGGCACATCGCCGGGTTCGTTGCGGAAGGCTTTGTAATCGGCGGGGGAATCGGTCACGACCCGCTCGACCTTTTCCACTGTGTCGAAGTCGGGAAGTTCGATCGGTTCACGCATGTGCCCGATGATCTCATCGGTCAGCAAAATGACCGGGGTGCGGTATTTTTCTGAAAAGTTGAATGCCTTGACCGCCAGTTCAAAAGATTGTGCGACCGAGATGGGGCTGAGCACGATGATCTGATGGTCGCCGTGTGTGCCCCAGCGCGCCTGCATCACATCGCCTTGCGAAGCGGCTGTTGGCTGCCCGGTGGAGGGTCCCAGTCGTTGAACGTTGACCACCACGCAGGGGATCTCGGCCATTGCCGCATAGCCTATGTTTTCCTGCATGAGAGAGAAGCCTGGTCCGCTGGTGGCGGTCATGGATTTAAGTCCGCCCACAGACCCGCCGATAATGGCGGCCATGCTGGCGATCTCATCTTCCATTTGAATGAATTTGCCGCCAACCCTGGGAAGTTCGCGGGACATGATCTCTGCCACCTCGGTGGAGGGTGTGATGGGATAGCCCGCATAAAAGCGGCAACCCGCGGCAAGTGAGCCCATTGCAATCGCTTCATTGCCTTGCATGAGTTTGATCGTCAAAATATCCTCCTTGAAGATTATTCGATCTTCCTGACCACGATCGCCAGGTCGGGGCAGTGGGTGTCACAAAAGTGACAGGCGGTGCATTTTTCCTGGTCAACCACGATCGGGTGGTTGCCGTTTGGGTGCATCGCCAGCACATGTGTCGGACAGAATTCAACGCAAATTGTGCAACCCTTGCACCAGGTTGCAAAAATCTTCACCTCGCCGCGTGGTCCCTTTTTAGCGGGCTTTGCCGGGGCTTGGTTTACAGCAGAGACAAGTTCGGTCATAACAATCCTTTCTGCTTGGTTTGGGCAATCATCTGATAAATCATATTAATATGATTATAGCCGGATTTTTCTCAAATACAATTGATGAAAGTCCTGATTACAACGTTACGAAACACGGGAAAATGGGGTGTTTTTGTATGGGAAGGGGATATAACTTCCTTATGGGAACTTCATCCAGCGGAGTATCTAATATTTCCATGTTCCGCGCCTCCTATCCGCAGTATATAAAGAGAAAATTATATTTGAAACTCAAGTGATAATTCACCTTTTATGGAACGTCCTGAAAGTTAATTCGTGCAACTTAATGGTTGGGTGTTGACCTTCGAGATGTTTGGATATCGAATGGAATTAATCACAGGCGGTGAAAGTCATGGTATAAAAATTTCTGGGAAATTCATCACTGGAGTAAAAATATGACAAACACCATTCTCTTATTCATTGCCGGACTTGTTGTTTTGATCGTGGGCGCAGAACTTTTAGTGCGAGGCGCTTCCCGTCTTGCGGCGGCATTTGGTGTTTCTCCGCTGGTCATCGGCTTGACCATCGTTGCGATCGGCACCGCCTCCCCCGAAGTTGCCGTATCACTTAAAGCCGCCGCCGCCGGACAGGCTGATCTGACCCTTGGCAATGTGCTTGGGTCCAATATTTTTAACATCCTGTTCATTTTGGGAGTCACATCCATTGTCGCGCCCATCGTCATTGCCGAACAACTCATTCGCAAGGATGTGCCGATCATGCTGGGGGTATCCCTGCTGACGTTTGCACTGGCATGGGATGGAAAACTTGGCTGGCTGGACGGTATTTTCCTCTTTCTTGGATTAATCGCCTACATGGTCTTTGCCCTGCGTCAAAGCCGGGCAGAAAGCAGGGAGGTACAGGAGGAATATGCAGAGGAATTTGCAGAGAAGGAACCACACACGGCAAAGACAACGGTCCTAAATGGAGTTTTCATTCTAATTGGGCTGGGCCTGCTGGTGCTTGGTTCGAACTGGCTGGTGGATTCTGCCGTGCAGATCGCCCAGGCGATCGGTGTGAGTGAACTGGTCATCGGTTTGACCATTGTGGCGGTGGGAACATCCCTGCCGGAAATTGCCACATCTGTGATCGCCGCGCTCAAGGGAGAAAGTGATATTGCGGTGGGCAATGCGGTGGGCAGCAATATCTTCAACCTGTTGGGTGTGTTGGGAATTGGCGCACTTGTCGCCCCGGACGGTATTTCGGTGGCGGCGGGTGTTATGCAATTTGACCTGCCTGTGATGGCTTTTGTGGCGTTGGTTACCCTGCCCATCTTCTATATTGACAACCGTGTCTCGCGTGTCGAGGGCGGCTTGCTGATAACGTATTATGTTATTTATATCTCGTACGTCGTTTTACGTGCTGCAGAAAACTCGTCACTGTCCACGATTACGCTGTTTATCGCGTTTTTTATCCCAATCACATTTATCGCATTGATCGCGATCGCAGTCAGGTCGTTTCGTGCCAGGAATAAAATTACTTTGCAGTCGTGAAAATAATTGTGGTATAAAAAATCTGTAATCGAACCGAATCTCGCCCGCCATTATTTGGAGATCGCCATGACCGTATCAGTCTGCATGAAACGTGATGTTGTTTCCGTTCACGAGAACACCACCATTCGTGAAACGATGAATATCTTTGTCACAAAACATATAGGATCGCTGCCCGTCATCGATGATGATAACAAGCCCGTTGGCGTGATCGGGCTGAGCGATCTGCTTAAACTTGAAATGCCCGCGTTCGTTAATTTTGTGGCAGATGTGGACTTTGTGCATGATTTCGGGGCGGTGGAAGACATGCGCCCTTCTGCTGCGATATTAAAAAAGAGTGTTAAATCCATCATGCGCCCGGTCTATACAGTTAACGAAGATTGTGGTCTCCTGCGTGCATACTCCCTGATGCTTCAGCAGAATTTGCACGATATGCCTGTCGTTTCCAGGGAAGGGAGGATGGCGGGCATTGCCTCGCGGGTGGACGTTGGAGTCGCCATCCTGAAAACATGGTTCAGGGCGGAATCATGACGATATTCCCTGTTGTTCTTTCAACTGTTATTTTTTTTGGAAGCCTGATCCTGATCTTTTGGGAAAAGATCAACCGTTCGATCGTTGCAATTGTCGGTGCGATGCTGATGATCGGGGCGGGGAAGGCGTTCGGTTTCTATTCTGAGTCAGCCGCCATTGAAGCCATAGACTTTAACACGCTTGGACTTTTGATGGGCATGATGATCCTGGTTGCCATGCTGGAGCCGACAGGTTTTTTTCAATATATTGCTGTGCTCGCCGCGCGCGCGTCGAAGGGTGAACCATTTCGTTTGTTTGTTCTGCTTGGCATTATTACCACCATTCTTTCCATGCTGCTGGACAATGTGACCACACTGGTCTTGATCGCACCTGTGACCATTCTTATCAGCGAAATTCTTGGTGTGAGCGCCTTGCCGTATCTTGTCACAGAGGCGCTGCTCTCGAATGTAGGCGGCGTTGCCACCCTGGTGGGTGATCCCCCCAACGTGTTGATCGGCTCTGCGGCGGGGTTATCGTTCAATGACTTTCTTATATACTCCATGCCGATCGTGCTGGTCTCGTGGGCGGGTGCGCTTTTTCTGCTGCATTACCTTTTCAGGAAGGACCTGGCAAAACGTCCACGCAGAAGCAAGGCTGTGATGGAGTTGAACCCGGCTGAAACACTCAATCAGCCTGATACGGCGCGCCGAATTTTGATCGTACTGGGTGGCGCGATCCTGTTTTTCTTCGTGCATCATTTACTGCACGTCGAACCTTCTTTTGTGGCATTGAGCGCTGCGGCGATCGCCCTGATCTGGGTGCAGCCTGATGTCAATGAAGTGTTGAAGAAATTGGAATGGAGCGTGCTGTTTTTCTTCGGTTCGCTGTTTGTGATGGTGGGTGGATTGGAGCATTCAGGGGCGCTTGAGATGGTGGTTGCCCTGTTTGAGAACGCTTCGGATGTTTCTCCCGTCCTGTTCGGTGTGCTTGTAATTTGGATTGTCGCTGTGCTCTCCGCTGTTGTGGATAATGTCCCAATCACCATTGCGTTGATCCCGGTCATCAAAGGCCTGGGCGAGACTGGTATGGATATTGGTCCGCTATGGTGGGCGTTGGCGTTCGGCGCGGGCTTTGGCGGCAGCGGCACGATCATCGGCTCGAGCGCAAACATCATTGTTGCCACCCTTTCAGAGAAAACGCGCAATCCCATCACCGCTGCTCTTTGGTTAAAACGCGGCCTGCCGGTTATGCTGCTCACGTGTGCCATTGCCAGTATTTTATATGCGCTTGTTTACCGCTGGTTGTAGGTTGAATCATCCACCGACATCTGATAATATCAAAGTAAGGGAGCGCTTATTCAGGCAGCGACCTGTTCAAGGCGCACCGCAGAGCGTTTCAACCCAAGGAGAATGAGTATGGAAAACCCAGTCCATTTATTATTGATGGCAGTCATTCAAGATCAAGACCTTGAGACGGCAACCAAAGCCTTGCAGGGAGTTGGCGCTTCACTGACATATCTTTCAAGCGCGGGTGGATTTTTGGGACGCCGCAACGCCACGCTGCTGATCGGTTTGCCTGTTGAAAAAGAGCAGGAGGCGCTGAAAGCGCTGCAAACCTCCTGCCGTCAACGCATCGAATACATGACTCTGCCGCTTGAAGGGTCGCCCATGCCAATGCCCGCACCCGTGCCTGTCACAGTGGGCGGGGCGACGGTTTTTGCCCTGCCTGTGGAAAGATTTGAACAAATCTAATTTCGGAGAAACCACCATGAAAATGATCATCATCATTGTGCAGGACAACGACGCAGATACCTTGACGCGGGCTTTTACTGCGGGTAATTTTCGCGTGACGCGGGTGGCATCCACAGGCGGATTTTTACGCAGCGGGGTCGTGACCATGCTGTTGGGCGTGGAAGATGTGCAGGTGGACACTGCGATAAAAGTTGTGCGAGATGCCCTGCCTTCCGTGCAGGATAAGAAGCGCGCCACCTTGTTCGTGGTGCCTGTCCAACACTTCGAACAAGTATAAATATTTTGCTGTTCAACAAAGACGTTAAGCATGGAACTTTATATAATGTTTAACGTCTTTGTTTTGTTTAATACCTCATGAGGTAAACATGCTGAAAAAATTCCATCCACTTTTTACGATCCCTGCCTTGTTGATTGCTGCCCTTGCGTGTGCCAACCCGCTGCCTGTTGTACCCGCCCAGCCCAATGTGGAAACCGTGGTTGCGGCCACCTTCCAGGCGCTGACTGCCGCTGCTCCTGCGCTGGCGACCGCCACTCTTGCGCCGGAACCCGCAAGCCTGCTGCCGCATTCGCTGTATTTTCTCAATAACGACAATGCTGGACTTGTGCAAATTTATCGCCTTGACAGGGAGGGCGAAGCCGTTTCCCAGGTCACTTTTGAACCCGCCAGGGTGGATGATTATGATGTCTCCCTGGTTGATGGAAGCGTGGTCTATGTTTCCAATAATCAAATGTTCATGGTGGATGCCAGTGGAGCCAATCGCCGCAAGCTGCTGGAGGGGGGCACGATCGATGAAAATAATCCCTTCCTTACCAGACTCTCCAATCCCGTTCTGTCACCTGACGGCCAGACGATTGCATACGGGTATAAAGGGTTGAACTTTTATTCGACCGCCACAGGACAATCGAACCGTGTGCTTGAAGACCAGATCAATGTTTCGGAAGGCTATTCTTTTCCGGGTGAATTATATTGGCCCGAAAAATATACCGCTGATGGAAGCAAACTTATCATCACACTTGGTTATATGGAAGGGGCATCGGCTGCGATCTATTACCCCAACGGCAACGCACTTGTGCGCTTGAAAGGCGGTGAAGGCGCGATGATCTGTTGCGGCAATACTGAATTGGCCGCCGACGGCTCTGCTTTTTATTCAGCCAGCGCATCGATCGGCATGTTCAACTCGGGCTTGTGGCGCGTTGACTCCTCCACGGGCGCGGTGACCACCATTATCAATGGGGATGCAGGGAATGGCACTTTCAACTTCGCCAGTGCGCCTCATCCTGCGCCTGATGGGCAGTTGTATTACTTTTATGCCAACCAACTGGGCCTGGATGAATTTGGCAGCAGTCCGCCGCTGCAACTTGTCCGGTCTGCGTTGGATGGCGTGACAGGTCGAACCGTTCTGCGCCCCGAAACCTACGCCAATATCAACGAAGCGCTCTGGGCGCCTGATGCAAGTTTTGTCATCATTGCAGAACCCCCGATCCAGGATGTTTATTATGGTGGTATCCCTGTGCTGGTCTATACTGATGCCCAAAAAGGCACAATTCCGCTTGCTGAATTTGCGATGGATATGAAGTGGGGTCCATAATTTGAAAAAGTCGGCAATCCCCCAGGACAATATCTGGATAAAATAGACCTTATGGCATCACTTGCGGATAAATTAAAATCACTCGGTGTGAGAATGGGGAATACGATCCCAACTCCACCCAGGACCGCCAGCTACACAATTGACTCTGTTGTGGCTGGCAGTTTTCGTTCCACGCTGCGCGGTGAAGCCTTTGTCGCGGAGAAAATTTTCGCCGAAGACTACCTGCATGGGAGTGTATCCCATCTTGTGAAATCCCCGCTTTCCCTGATCTCGGAATGGGCGAATGATGTCCGTATTGCGGAATTACCTCTTTCCTCTTTCGCCTTTCTGGATACTGAAACATCCGGCATGGCTGGCGGTACAGGAACGTATGCATTCCTTGTCGGCGCGGCGCGTTTTGTAGATGGTAAATTCAACCTGCAGCAATTCTTTTTACGCGACCCTGCCGAAGAACCCGCCATGCTTGAAGCGCTGATCCATTTTCTCGCGCCGTGTGAAGGGCTGGTCACTTTCAATGGCAAGTCTTTTGATGCGCCCCTGCTGACAACCCGTTACAAACTGCATCGTATCCCCGTGCCGTTCAAAAATTATGCGCACCTTGACCTTCTGCCCCTTGCGCGGCGTTTATGGCGTGACAGGCTGCCATCACGCGCGTTGAAATATTTGGAAGAGCATGTACTTGGCTTCACCCGCGCCTCGGAGGAGGTGCCGGGTTATGAGATCCCCTGGTTGTATTTTGATTACCTCCGCACGCAGGATGCGCGCCCGCTGGGCGGCGTGTTTTATCACAACGCGATGGATGTGGTGGCGATGGCAGCTTTGCTTGCTCATATCAGCGAGATGTTGGCTGACCCGTATGGGGGGCGTGTGGAACATGGACTGGATTTCGTCGCGCTTGGCAAATTGTACGAAGACCTCAACCACTGGGACGAAGCGGCCCGCCTCTTCGAACGTGGGTTGGAATCCGTCTCTGCGAAAAGTCCGGGACTGGATTTGACAGAATCAGATTTCGGGGTGGCGGTGAAGCGGTTGGCGATCCTGCAGAAAAAGCGCGGTGATATCGAGCAGGCTGTTCGTCTTTGGGAAAAGGCGGCAGGACAGGGTCACATCTATGCCCACATCGAACTGGCAAAATATTATGAGCATAAAAAGCGGGATGCCAGGACAGCGATCGAATGGGCACGGTCAGCCCGCAAGGAAGTTGAAGGCACCGACCTGCCCGCCTACATCCGCAGGCACTGGCTGGAGGAGATCGATCACAGGCTGGCGAGGCTGGAACGTAAAGCGGGTTTATAATCTGGCATCAGTTTATCAATAGGAGAACTTAATGGAAATTACAACTAACCTAGAACAAGGACGTGTACCTGTTTCCGTGATCTGTATCTCGGGTCATTTGGATGGTCAGACATACCAGGATCTGATCTCAAAAGCAAACGAGATCGTAGGAACTGGTGTAAAGAACATATTATTGGACCTCGGTGACCTGACTTATATTTCCAGCGCAGGATTGGTTTCTTTGCATACCATTTCCCTGTTGACCCGGGGTGAAGCCCCGCCCAATCTTGAACAGGGATGGTCAACGCTTAAATCAATGGACCAAACGCGTGACGGCGGTTTGCAAAAGAATTTCAAATTGCTCAACCCGCGTCCCGAGGTCACAAATGTCCTGGAAATGGTGGGCTTCTCTGAATTCTTTGAAGTATTCACCGACAAGAAAAAAGCCGTTGACTCTTTTTAGTGCGGGTTGAAATACAGCGATGCAGTTCACTGCATCGCTGTTGATTCTTACTGGTTCATGTTACGCGATAAGAAGGATTTCACCGCAGGGGGGGCGTAAATGCCCTTCCTTGATCCCCGCGGGATCCGGCGTAAGGTGATTTATTTATGAGGTTCCTTATAAAATGAAACACAGATCGGGCAACTTTACTGTTATTGCACTTGTCATTCTGACCGTCATCGTCTGGCTGGTTTTTCCACCCATCAACCATGGAACTGAAAATTTCGCGCGCGCCTACGCGGGAGAAGTGCTCGGTTCGATCATCATTGTTCTGATGTCCTGTTCATTATTCCTTTCCACGCGACCCAGGTGGGCGGAACCATTCTTTGGCGGATTGGATAAAATGTATCTCACCCATCGGCGGACGTCCACCGGCGCGTTCCTGTTGATGTTCGTACATTTACTCACGGTACCGATCACCACTGTGGGGCTGCGCCTGGGGAATTATCTGGCGATGATCTCGTTTTTGGGGATCGTGGCGATCGTCCTGCCCACGCTTGCGCCGCATATTCCATTTTTAAACAGACTGACTCAAAGCACATACGAAGGCTGGAAAAAACTGCATCGATTTATTGGCATTTTTTTCATCACCGGCTTCATCCACTCTTTGACCATAAAAGGGCTTGACGCATTCATTGCCATCAATTGGGTGCAGTTTTTTTTCATCATCGGCACGGCATCCTATCTTTATACCGAGGTTTTTGGAAAGTTCTTCAGAAAATATGTGCCCTACACGGTCGAAGCCGTGAACCATCCCAATGGATCCACAACCGAGGTGGTTTTGCGGGCCAAGAAAGACCCGATCCAAAAACACCGTGCGGGACAATTTTTGTTTGTGCGTTTTCCAAAGGAAAAATTGCTGGATGAATCACATCCTTTCACCATCTCCAGTGCGTCGCATGAAGATGTGTTACGTCTCACGATCAAAGCCGGCGGCGATTTTACACGTCATCTGTTCAGCAGTCTGCAGGCAGGTATGGATGCGGTCATCGAGGGGGCGTACGGTATGTTCGATCATAAAACTGGCGGACAAAAACAGATCTGGGTTGCAGGCGGGATCGGTGTGACGCCTTTCCTTTCCTTCATCCGCAGCCTGGACGGAAATCTGGCGCAGGATGTGGATTTCTACTACACGGTTCGCCATCGCGAAGAAGCTGTTTTTGTGGAGGAGATCGAATCTGCCGCGAAACAAAATCCACGCTTGAAGGTATACATCCGTTTTTCATCCGCAGAAGGTTCATTGACTGCGGAGGAGATCATAAAAAACGCGGGTGGAAACATTAATGGGCATCATATTTACATGTGTGGACCGCTGCCCATGGTGCAAGCCTTCGAAAAGAAATTCCTTGAAGCGAACGTTCCTGCGGCCAACATCCACTATGAGGAGTTCAATTTCAGGTAAAATATTTTCAGCTCTTCAGCGGGTTCGCAATTTCCCAAGGCTTTTTCTGCAAATTGCAATAAATATGTTGAGAGTTGGCTTGATATGAATATTTATTTGCCAAGGAAACCTTTGGGGTTTCTGCCCTGAGTATGCAGCACCAAAGGATCTTTTTAGCCAGGAGAATCCCATGCAGATCACTTTTTCCAGTCAAGAGGGGCGCGTGCCTGTGACAACCATGAAGTTGGCGGGGAATTTGGATGCGTCGAATTATGCTGAAGTCATCGCCAGGGCACAGGATACCTACGACGAAGGCGCGCGTTATCTGCTGGTCGACTTGAGTGGAGTCCCTTACGTGAGCAGCGCGGGGCTGATGTCCCTGCATTCGGTGGCGTTGATCTTTGCGGGTTTTTCCATGAATTCGAAAGGGTCAGGGCGCCCGGTTTTTCGCTCGATCAATTCGCAAAATGCAAAAACTGTCCGGGAACATATAAAATTGTTCGCTCCGCCACCTGCCGTTGAACAGGTGCTGGATGTTGTAGGGCTTAAAGAATTTTTGGATATCCACCTTGATCTTGAAACCGCAGTACAGGCGTTTTAATACGTAACATTGCGGGGCGGTCTGCATCTAAACTGGTGCAGAAAAAAAAACAAATTTGTGAGGACACATGCCTAAAAAGAAAACGAAAAGGGTCAATACCAACAGTGGGGTTTCCGCTTATTTACGCAAGCCCGTGGTGCAGCTGGGACTGGTCGCATTGGTGGTTCTGGTCGTCTATCTGATCGCGTCGGCGACAGGCGGGGCTGCCACTGGAGTGGCACGCGAGATCAACGTGGACGAAGCCTATCAGGAATATCAAAACGGCACCTTTGTTGTGGATGTCCGCACCCAGGAGGAATGGGACGAGTATCATGTACCCAATGTGCCGCTCATTCCATTGGATCAACTGCCCGATCGCCTGAATGAAATTCCAAAAGACAAGGAAATTTTGGTCATCTGCCGCTCTGGAAACCGCAGTCAGGAAGGACGTGATATTCTTCTCTCGGCAGGCTATCAGGCGACCAGTGTGACGGGCGGCATAAAGGAATGGTACGCCAAAGGCTATCCCATTGAAGGCGCTCCCGCGCAATAGCGTGTGCATAGTTCAAAAACTCCATTTCTGAAATGCAGGAAGACCCTAATGCGAAAACATTAGGGTCTTTTTATTAGATCACCGCGGCCTTTTACTGGTTATAATCTCCGGCGTGCAAAAGACAATATCCTCCCGTCCTCTGTCCCGAAAAATGATTTTCGCCATTATCAGCGGTGTTTTGCTGATCGTTCTGGTCAGCATGGTTCCGCCCGGATTTTTCACCTGGCTTTGGGACAGGCTGAATGTTTTTGCGACGGTCTTCCTTGGCATTTTTATCGAAGCCGTTCCCTATTTGCTGCTAGGCACACTGGCCTCGGGGCTGGTGGAAGTCTTTCTTGACCGTGACCAGATGAGCAGGTGGATCTCACATCGACCTGTTGCGGCGGCAGTTGGCGGCGCTTTCATGGGCATGGTCTTCCCGGTTTGTGAGTGCGGCGTTGTACCATTAACACGGCGGCTCTTTAGCAAGGGATTGCCGCTCCCGGCGGGTATTTCATTCCTGCTGGCAGCGCCTGTCTTGAATCCCATTGTGGTATTCAGTACCGCTGCTGCATTTGGCTGGGGGAATATGCTTTTCTGGCGCATGGGGATCAGCCTGGTGATCGCCATTGTCGTGGGGCTTGTCTTCTCGGTTGAACGGGATCCGGCGCAAATTTTGCGTCCTGTGCTGACTCTGTCACACGATCACGACCACTCTCCGGCTGCGCATTCATCCATCGTTGAGAAATTTCGCCAGGCATTCCTGGTGACAGCCGATGAATTCTTTGAGATGGGACGCTATCTCATTCTCGGTTCGATGCTTGCGGCAGGACTGCAAACATTCATTCCCCAATCAGCCCTGCTTGCCATTGGCAGCGGGCCTGTGCTGTCCATCCTCGTTATGCTGGCCCTGGCAATCGTGCTTTCCATTTGCTCCACCGTGGATGCCTTCGTTGCGCTCGGTTTTATGGGGACATTCAGCTTTGGTTCCGTACTTTCCTTTTTGGTCTTCGGCCCGATGGTGGATATCAAAAGTGTCATCATGTATTTGCAGGTCTTCCGCCGCCGCCCTGTGACATATCTCGTTGCCATTCCGTTCATGATGAGCCTGCTGGCGGGAGTCATCTTCAATACCTTTCAACCTTAGAAACCGGAATTGTGACGAAAATTTGAAACAAAAAGATCCCGAAGCCAAATGCCTCGGGATCTTTATAAACTCTGGTGCCTGGTTACGAACTAAATTCCACCCTGTTCTTCCTTCTTCGCTTCCATTTCCTTCCTGTGGGCTTCGATGATCGGTCCTGTGATGTGAGACGGGACCGTATCGTAATGATCGAATTCCATTGTGAAGTATCCGCGCCCACCGGTGATGGAGCGCAGTTGGGTTGTATAGCGTAAGACCTCAGCCAGGGGCACATTTGCCACAACGACCGTGTTGCCGTGTTCTGAATCTGTCCCCTGGACACGACCGCGGCGGGTATTGAGGTCGCTCATGACATCGCCCATGTTTGCATCGGGGACTGTAACGCGAATGGTCATGATCGGCTCGAAAAGAACGGGGCCCGCATCATGTACCGCGAGTTTAAAGGCTTCACGTCCCGCGATCTCGAACGCAAGCGGCTTGGAATCGACTTCATGTTCCTTGCCGTCGTAGACGATGACTTTGACGTTGCTCATGGGGTAACCTGCGAACGCGCCGCGTTCCATCGTCGCCTTGATGCCTTTTTCGATCGGAGGCAGGTAGGATTTCGACAGGTTCATGCCGACCAGTTCATCGGTGAATTCAAAGTCAGCTGTGGGCAAAGGCTCAATGCGAAGGTGCACTTCGCCAAATTGTCCCGAACCGCCGCTTTGTTTCTTGTGACGATATTGGGCGCTGGCTTTGCGTGTAATTCCCTCGCGATAAGGAACACGCGGTTCATGCGTATTGAGTCCCACCTGGAACTTGGTTTGGGCGCGGTGAAGAGCCACGTCAATATGCTGGTCGCCCATGCCCTGTAAAACCGTTTCGTGCGTGATGGGGTCGTTCTGCCAGAGGAGGGTCATATCTTCTTCGCACAGCTTCGCGAGGGTTGGTGAGATCTTGGCCGCGTCTGCCTGGCTCTTGGGGGTAATCGCCACACGATATAGCGCGGCGGGGAATTTTGGTTTTTCAATTGTGAGTGGATGTCCCTTGTCACAGAAGGTGTCGCCGGTTGTGGTGGCAGCTAATTTTGAAACAGAGGCAATATCGCCGGCGTGGATCAGTTTTGCCGCGATCGCTTCCTTACCACGCTGGAAGTGCAAGCCGGAAACACGTTCATCCACACCCTTGCTTTGATTCCACATGTGACCATCCGCCTGGATGGTGCCGGAGTACACGCGGAAGTACGTCATTCGGCCTACGAACGGGTCGGCTGTGGTCTTCCAGACATAGGCAGCCAGGGGTGCGGTATCTGACGGCTTTAAGACCTCTTCGCCGCTCTTGCCTTGTGCCACGCGTTGGATGGCGTTCAATGGTGAAGGCATCAGGTCAATGATATCGTTGAGCAAGGCGAGCGTGCCGATTTCATGCCCGCCTGCCGCACAGAACACGGGGATAAACGCCCCGGCATAGACCACATCTTTCAGTCCGCGTACCATCTCTTCGTCGGTGAGGGAGCCGTTTTCGAGGTACTTCTCCATCAACTCATCTTCGCCTTCGGCTGCGGCTTCCACCAGGGCAAAGTGCGCCTCTTCCGCAGCATCTTTTAATTCTGCGGGGATCTCGGCGATGGTACTGCCATCCCCCATGTAGGCTTTCATGCCGATGATATCCACCAAGCCTTTGAAGCCCGATTTTTCACCAATCGGCAGATGGACCTTGATGGCACGCTTGCCATATGATTTTATATAGGCTTCAATGGCTTCATATGTTTCTTCAAAGTTCGCGTTATCGCGATCCATTTTATTTATAACAAAAAAGCGCGGCAGCTTGAATTCATCTGCATAGCGCCAGGCGATCTCAGTGCCGACCTCGATCCCTGAAACGGCATCCACTAAAATAATTGCACCATCAGCGACACTCAGGGCGGAGACGATCTCCCCCACAAAATCAGTGTAGCCGGGTGCATCTAAAATATTGATCTTATGATCGCGATGTTCAACGGGGATCAAGCTCGTATAAATGGAAATTTTGCGGCGGTGTTCCTCATCATCGTAATCTGAGACCGTCGTCCCGTCATCAATTTTGCCCAGGCGGGTGGTAGCCTTGGTAGCACGCAAAAATGATTCAGCCAGCATCGTCTTGCCTGCGCCTCCATGTGAAACCAGCGCAATGTTACGAAGAAACTCGGTGGTATACTCTTTCATGGAAATAGCCTTCCTATACGTAGGATATAAAACAATGATTTGTCCTGACCCACTGGCCAAGCCGGGGGGCGAGTTGCACGATTGTAAAAGAACTCAATTGAATTGTCAAAGTGTTTGCGTCACAGACGGAATATGACATTTGCCGTAAGAGGTTTTGTGATCCTGTTTATCCGTGAATATTCCTTCCTTTTTGCCGGAATTGGACTGGCAGTTGCCGCCGGCTTTATGCTGCTCACCAACAAGCCAAAATGGAACGATTTCCTTGCCTTTGGGGTCATTGTTGCCGCGCTGATCACTTCGTGGTTCATTCTGCACCCGGTTCAAACACCCCTGATGGACGATGCCAAAAAAGTGCAATCCATGATTGGTGCAGGCACACCTGTTTTACTTGAGTTCCAATCCCCTTACTGAATTGCATGCACCCAAATTAAGCCCGCCGTTGACGGGCTCGAACAGGAACTTAATAGCCGGGTAAGTATTGGCAAACAACTTAACATCATTCGCTTGAATATTCAGGAACCAGTCGGCAGGGAACTTGCTCCTGTATACGGTTTTGAATTTACACCCACTTTTATTTTTTTCGATGCTCAGGGCAATGAACTCTGGCGTACCATTGGCACATTTGACCCGCAACAAGTACGCGACTCGCTGCAATGAATCTTCTCCGTCGTTTCCAATTCAACCTGCGCTATTTCGGCTCCCCGCCCTGGGACAGCGGTATTACCCCGCCTGAACTATTTGAATTTATCCGATCCCATCCCGCGGGCCGCGCTCTCGACATCGGTTGCGGCACAGGCACAAACGTCATCACCCTGGCAAAAACAGGCTGGCAGGTGACAGGCTTCGACTTTGCTCCGCGCGCCATCCGGATCGCTCAACGAAAAATAAAAAAAGCAGGTGCTCAAGCAGCCCTTTTTACCGATGATGCAACCCGCATGAAAAAGATCACAGGTAAATTTGACCTGGCTCTTGACATGGGTTGCTTTCATAATTTGGAAAATAAGGTTGATTATCTGAATCAACTGGATAGGGTCCTGGCTCCGCACGGCTTCTGGTTGATGTATGGCTTTCTCAACCAGACAGAAGACCCCGCCGCGCCCGGAATGGCAGACTCTGACCTGGGGTTAATCTCAGCCCGGGCTTTTACCCTCCTCTCCCGGCAAAATGGCTTCGATCAGGGCAGTCGTCCTTCTGCATGGTTCCTGTATCAAAAAGATGGACAGGCAAACAGGTAGAATCCGAAACCACGTTATCCTTCCCTCATCCTTGAAAATTCTTTTCCTCTTTCTCGACGGCATTGGATTGGGCGAAAGCAACCCCGAAATAAATCCTTTTACGCGCGCCAACATGCCAACCCTGCAATTCCTGCTTGGCGGGCAGGCTCTTGTCCGGGATACCGCGCCTTTTGAAGGTGACCATGCCACACTGCTTGCCATAGACCCCAACCTCGGTGTGGAAGGCTTGCCGCAATCTGCAACTGGACAGGGCGTTCTGCTGACGGGCATCAATATCCCCGCCATGCTGGGTTATCACTACGGACCCAAGCCGAATCCTGACGTGGCAAAATACCTCAATGGAAAAACAATTTTCTCGAAGACTGTCAATGCGGACAAAAAAACCGCATTGCTTAGTGCCTATCCACCGCGCTATTTTGAGGGGATCAACTCAGGCAAACACCTGTACTCTGCCATTCCACTCGCACTGACCAACGCAGGCGTTCCCCTCTTTACCAGGGATGACTATTATGAAGGCCGGGCTCTTTCCGCCGATTTCACGGGGATGGGTTGGCGTAAATTCCTTCATTTGCCCGACGCGCCGATCTATGGGCCGGAAGAAGCAGGAAAAAAACTGGCAGAACTTGCCAGTCAATACGATCTCTCATTCTTCGAATATTGGGCAAGTGACTACGCAGGTCACAAACAGGATATGCACTCCGCTGTACATCAATTGGAGACTTTTGACGCAGTGCTGAAAGGTCTGCTGGAAAACGGGCAGGATGAGGAGCGTCTAATTCTGCTGACTTCCGATCACGGCAACATGGAAGACCTCTCCACCCGCCGGCATACCGCTGCCAATGTGCCGCTGTTATTATTGGGCGATAATATCCACCGCCGCGAATTCCAAAAAGGTGTTCATGACCTGACAGGAATTGCACCAGCCATTTCAAAATTTTTGCAGATCAACTAAATTTACGGTTTTTGATCTGCCAACATTTTCAACCCTCATCTTTATTCCCCATGATCTCTTCCTCCGATCTCCTGCGTCTGCCCTATACACCCGACCTGACCGAAGGCGGAATTGCGTATGCGCTGCTCTTGCTGTCCCATAAAAATTTGCCCTATGACCAACTGCGATGGATAGTGGCAGGGACGATCATTGAACTGGCGTTTCGCCGTTATCTTTCACAGCAGGGCATCCCGTTTGATGTCTCTGCCGTCACGCGGTTTTCCGACCCTGCCAGGCACGACGTTTTGCTCGGCGGTCATCGTTGTGATGTGAAGTCCCAATTGATCTCGACGCACAGGAAGATCTCTGAACTCAGGCGCGACCCCGATTCGCTGTTGAAAGCCTCTGTGCTGATCCCCATTGAACCAGCCATTGGTGACGGGTTTTCAGACCACGACCTGTTTGTCTTTGCCTTTCTTTTGGGTCTGACCGCCACTTCGTTGGGCGAGCTCAAAAAAGCAGTGGGAGCCAGCCAACCGAGCCATCTGATCCACATCATGCCGCCAACCTGGCGCCATCCGCTGCCCTGGAACCCGCTGGGGGTGTTGACTTTGAAATCGGAGTCAACTTCAGATACTTTGATCGAGATCAGCGGTCAGGATCAGGGCCGTGGAAATATAACCCGGCAGGTGAATCTTCCTGCGCAGACTCGAGTGGAACTGAATGAGCCTTTTTATTCAATTACCTCCCTGCATGTCAAAAATATTCCCATGGCGCGAGTGGGTATTCACAGCCGCATTGACAGGGAAGCTCATCTCATTCAACCGCTGGACTGGAAAAATATTTGGGTATACGGTATGGACATCATCCTGGCAGGTTACCTGACGCGCGGAGAATTTCGCCAGCGGGTCAAAACCGCCCAAAGCCTGTCCCTGCCCGTTGCGGAGTTACATCCACTGCCCGATCTATTTAACCGCGTGAGGGAATGGGGTCGGCGCGAATGAGAAATCCAAAACAAGTATACTTGTGGAACACTTTATCCGTATTGAGGTAATTTCCGATGATCAATACCCCTTCCCCCACCTTCCATGTCCGCGATATACCCATTTATGGCGATGCAATTCTTGCACCGATGGATGGTTATTCCGACTGGCCCTTCCGTTCGCTGTGCCGCGAGTTCGGTTCTGCCATGAGTTACACCGAATTCGTCCAGGTGGAAAAGATACTCAGCAAGTCAAAACAGCCCGCAAAGAAATTTTATTTTGAAGCTCCCGAGCGTCCCGTCGTTTTTCAATTATATGGCGATGACCCCGATAAAATTTTGGAAGCAGCCCTGCGTGTACAGGATTGGGGTCCAGATATCATTGACGTGAACATGGGCTGTCCCGCCAAAGCCATCTCACATCGCGGCGCCGGCGTGGGTATGATGAAATCACCGTTGAAAATTGCGCGCACCTTCAAAAAACTGAGCGCCAAACTCAAGGTCCCCGTCACGGGCAAGATCCGCCTTGGTTGGGAGAGAAACAAAAACTATAAACTTATCGCGCGCATTGTCGAGGAATGCGGCGGGTCGCTGATCGCCATCCACGGGCGGACAAAGGAACAAAGTTACAGCGGCAACGCGGACTGGGATGCCATCGCCGAGGTCAAAGCCGCGGTCAAGATCCCCGTCATCGGCAACGGCGACGTAAAACTGGTGGAAGACATCGAAAAGCTTAAACGTCACACAGGCTGTGAAGCAGTCATGATCGGACGCGGTGCGCTCGCCAATCCCTGGATATTCTCAAAACTGGACCGCGGGCAGGTCACATCCGAACAGGTGCGCGGAACCGTCCGCAGCCACCTGGCAAAAAGTATCGAGTTTTATGGCGAGGAAGACGGGCAAAGACTGTTCCGCAAGTATGCGGTTCAATACCTGCTGATGAAAACCCTGACGCGCGAAACCCGCAAGCAGATCCTTAAGCCCATGCCCTCCGCTGAATTTCTCGAAATGCTTAATCAAGTCTATGCCATCACGGCATGACGTATAATTAACCCATGATCCTCGACCTCTCCTTCATTCTTGAAACAAGACGAAATCACGCACTCGAACATGCCACTTTGCACATGCTGGCGCGCTCGCATAATGGCCGTATGGCAGGACATTCCAACCCGACTGGTTTTTTTCTGTTTGGAGACTTTTCCACACCGGATATTTGGGCTGCTGTCACCGAGGCATTGGAACGATTGCGCGGCGGCGAAAGCGGTCTGGCGATCCATGCCGGCTGTGGCACCAATATGGCAACCACCCTCCTGCTTTCTGCGACCCTGGCCTGGTCTGTGCTGCGAGGAGCAAGATCCACGTTGACAAAGATCCTGCTTGTACCGGTCGCCGTGGTATTGGCGGTTGTCGGTGTGATAATCTCCCGCCCATTGGGAACACTTCTCCAGCAGCGGGTTACCACAAACGCCCAGATGGGTCAGATGCAGATCATTGATGTCATCCCTGTCCGCAAGGGCGTGCACCGGGTGATCACAAAATAAATTCATGCCGCTGCGAAGGGATCGTTTTGTGCCCCGCAATGACCTGTTAATTTCCTCCTTCATCCATTTCTTATGAATATTTTCATTCTCCATGGGAACGACGAATTTGCCATCACCCGCAAGCTCAAGGATTTTGAGTCCGGGTTCAGCGACCCAACCACGGCGGGGATGAATACGGCGCATTTTGAAGCGCGCAGTATGACCGATGAAGAATTCAATAACGCGCTGAACGCGATGCCTTTTCTGGCCCCGAAGCGCCTGGTCATTCTCTCCAACCCATCGTCCAAATATAACAATCCTGCCTCGCGTAAAAAATTCGAAGAGTACATCAGCAAAGCGCCTGACTCGGTCAAACTGGTGATCTGTGAATCGATCGAGGCGAAGGAAGCGCTAAAGCATTGGTTGTTGAAATGGGCGGAAAAAAATCCGACGCTGGTGAAGACCCAGGCATTCATGCTTCCCAAACTTCGGGATATGCCGGGCTGGATCATTAATGAGGCGAAGAATCAAAACGGGAAGATCGATCCCGCCGCTGCTGCCAAACTGGCAGAGATGGCAGGCGTGGACACGCGTCAGGCGGGAATGGAAATTTCCAAACTGCTGGCGTATGTCAACTGGGCGAGACCGGTACAGGTCCCGGATGTCGAAGCTGTCTGCATCGTTACATCCCAGCAAAGTGTGTTCGATTTCGTTGATGCGCTGTCTCAGGGCAACGGCAAAACAGCTCAAAAACTTTTGCATCGCCTGCTTGAAAATGAAGACTCATTTTCATTGTGGGGGATGGTCGTGCGGCAGTTCCGTCTGCTGATCCAGGCGCGTGAAATTTTGGACGGGCGCGGCAACAAGGATGACGTGGCGCGGGCGCTGGGTGTGCATCCCTTCGTGGCGGAGAAAACCACAGGGCAGGCGAGCCGTTTCACACTGGAAGCACTGGAAAGCATTTACCGTCACCTGCTGGTGATCGATGAGAAAGTCAAAACAGGCCAAACCACTTTGGATCTGGCTCTGGATGTGCTGGTGGTGGAACTGGCAAAATAAACGCCTAATAAAAACTTGTGCGCAGGACAGGTTGGAACAGTTCCTTGCGATGGGCACAAACTGAATCGATCTGGCACAGGGGACATTCGGGTTCGGTCATTTCGGGGCAGCGTTTGCGGGCGCCGAAGAAGAACCAGTCCACAGCGCCCATGCTTTTACCTGAGAGGGCAACCACTTGCTCAACCGCGCGATAGGCGGCATGGCGTACAGCCCATTCCTCAGCGGGGGAAATGACCTGACGATCGACCAGTTTTTGCTCCAGATCTTCATCAAGAATATCGATCAAGCCGACGCGCAGGTTGGAGCGCATCAGGTGATAATCGATCACGGGCTCAACTTGTTCATCTTTTCCGAAGGGCAGGAATGCTTCAGGGCGTTGATTCAAGATCAATGCGAGCAGGTCGGTCTTTTTGCGGAGCGGGTCTTCCTTGTAGCCGCCAATTGTGTCCAGCAGATGGATGAACGTCTGCAGTGGATGGGAGGATGCCCGGGATCGCTGCAAAATGATCGTGGGTGTCAGGTGAAGCGCAAGCATATCGCGTCCGTATGCCTGTGCCATTTCCAGATGCAGGTCCAGCGCGGGCATTGGGTCAAGTCCATCATCAGAGCGGAGAATGTCCAATAGTTCGGCGCGGGTCATGTTTGCCTGACGTGCAGGGGTGCAAAAGTCAGGGTCAATTTCAAGACGGCGCCTGTATGCGTCAAACAAATAGAAGGCACCCTTCTGCTGAACCCCGCCGATCTGCGCGATAAGCGGCTGGTGATAGAAGCCATTTTTCTCAGTCCAAAAACTGAATTGCTGAAGTGTGACCGAGAAAAAATAATCCAATGTCTTGGGGTGATCCACGGGCGGCAGTTCAGCACTGATAAAGTTAAAAGGCGAGGCTTCGTCGAGTGTTGAGATCATCTGCGAGATCTTTTGCACCTGCAATTCGTTGACCTGCACACGCGGGTCGGCTGGGATTTGCGGCGCGGGGTCATTGAACAACAGCGCGGCAGGTCCCACGTGCTGGATCATCTGTGAGGCAAGCGGAACTGCATGCTGCGCCGCCATGATCGGATGCGCACCCTGGGTGAGATGGGCAAGAGTTGAACCGCAGAAAGTATCACCTGCGCCTGTGGCGTCAAGTTCAGTGGCGGGAACAGCAGGAACGAAAGTGGCGTGACTGCCTTGTACGACGCAGGCGCCATTGGATCCAAGAGTGATGTATAAAATTTTGCCTGCTTCTGATCGGGCAGATTCAAGCGAGCCAAAGAGACCAACCGCTTCGCTTTGGTTCATGAAGAAGAGATCGGTCTGCTGCATGATCGCGCGGACAAGATGTGGAACCTCGCGGACGCTGGTGAGGTATGTCCCGGCAGATATGCGCTTCGCACCACGCTCACGGCAGGCTTGAATGAACGTCAGTTGTTTTTGGGCGCTGCCCAGGGGGATGACATGCACGCAGTCGTACATTGACAGGTTAGCGGGGAGCATGTCGGGCGTGAGAATGGATTCCGCGCCAAAGAGGGCTTTGATGTATTCGGTTTTGCCTTCACGATAGGAGATCTCAAAATGCGGTAATTGATCCTGTGGGACGATGGGCCCCAGCCAATTGTGCAGGCGTTCGGCGATGGGCTGGAGAATTTCAGGGATTGGATCCGGGCGCGGGGAAAAAAGGGAGACCTGTGCACCGCAGCGATTCGCCGCCATTGCTGTGTACATCCCTGCGCCGCCCGCGGAGGGAACGGTCTTTGATCGGAGATGCAAAATATCGGAGGAGGCTCCGCCAATGATGAGGAGGTGAGGCATGAAGGTCAATGTCCCTGGGAAGTTGAATTTTGGAGTACGGACAAAAAACGATGGAACCTTGACCCTGGGCTGCGGTCAACCATCCACCGTTATGGGATGATCAAAACATGGATGGCTGCTGCGGTTCTTCTTCGCTTTTACCGTTCCAGCCATATTGCTTCAAGTAAATTCGGCCGCGATCGCTGAAAAAAACATCCTCTTCTTCAAGCAGCAGACGCTGACGACGCGCGCCTGCCCCATCCCGCTGGCTGATCTCTCCTTTTGAGTTGATCACCCGATGCCAGGGGATATCATCGGGGCAGCTCGCCATTGCGCCGCCCACCCACAATGCGCCAAAAGCAACATAGGTTTCAATTTCCACGCCGGCAGGCGGCGGGATCATTTTTGCGATCTGACCATACGTGGCAACTTTTCCACGTGGAATGCGGCGGGCAATATCCCATACTTGGGCGTTAAAGACTTGCGGGTTGGGAGGGGATGTAAATTGTGGCATGGTAATTTTCCTTGCAGACCTTAAAGGTCCTGCTTATCAAATGATCCTGCATGGGTACGATAAGACCTTTTTGAGCTTAACGGGAGGATATATAACGATAATACAACGATTGCCGCACGTTGGCAATGAAGTTTCTTGAGAGTTTGTCGTCCATAAATTTCAGGGTTTGGATTTCATCCGCGACCAGCATATTGGGATGTTCGGTTTCCGGTGCGCCGGGTTGCGCGAGATGTGTGATGCCCCCGGCGGCAGGCTGTGCGCGCTGGCTGTCATCAAGAGAATAATACTCATAGGTGCGCTGGATGGAGCGGTTGATCTCGTAGAGCGGGGTGAGTGAGCCGATGAAAAGTAAGAGGTAAATGGGATAAAGCAAACTGCGAGGGACTGCCTTATGAAAAATGGATTCGCCTGTCATTATCATTAGGTGGAATAGTGGGGCGATGGAGGCGCGCATAACGAAATCGCGTCCGCTGCCAATTTGGATGAAAGGCATGACTGCGAGCAGCAAGCCTGTGAGCGCCCAACGCGGGTCATGCCATTTGAAGGGTGCCAGTAACAGCCAGAGAATGCCGCCTTCAAGCAGGAAGAAGATAAGAAAATTCTGCAGCGCTGGGGCACGAACTCCAACCTCCCGGGCTGCAGTGTTGGATGAGAAATAAAGAAACGAAATGAGGACAACGATTCCGCTGGCGAGGAGCAGGCCGGGGTGGAGATGTTTGAACGGCGATTTGAAGTCGGTCTGTTTGAGCCAATCCATGAGGAGGTAAGGGATAAGTCCCAATGCAGCCAGGGGGGCAAAGAAGAAGCAGAGTGACCAGATGAAAACCTTTGGGTTCAGGGAACGAGTGCCGGGCTGCGAGTTTTCTGAACCCAGAACGAGGACAATGCATAACCACGCAGGGACGGCCTGGTTGAAGACCCAGAATAATTGGGTGGTGAAGGATGAGTATTGTAGATCTCCGCTCCAGATCTCCAGGTGTTGGATGGCAGGTAAAAGGGTCGGGTATTCACCGGGTATGAGAAGCGTGCCAAGGGCATCCAACCCGCTAAAGAGGATGAGCAGCAGCGCGGCTTTGACAGCCGAGGTTTTTAATCCCAGGTTGAGATGGACTACAACGAGGAAAACGCCAAGCCATGTCCATAGGAAGAGAACAAAATTGGCAACCTGCCAACCAAAGAGTTTCCCCATCCCTGCGGCGGGGAGCCAATAGCCTACATAATAGACCAGCATTTGGATGGCTCCCTTTGCGGGGGATGAATAAATGACACTCCAGTCGTACGAGATGAGGTCACGCAGAACGGCATTGCGCCAGTGATGATCCCAGTTCTGAAAGGCGTATCCGCCAACGCCTGAGAGGAAGACCCAAATGCCCGTGATCAGGTACAAGGAATAGGGAAACCGCGAATCCGGTTTTTGAAATTGGGTATCAGGGTTATGTTTGACCAGCTGCCAGACAGCCCAAAGGCTGATCGCGATGACGGGTATGGCAATTGACAGCCGCAGCCAGCCCAGGCAGAAGAGAATGAATGGGAGTGTGAGGTAGAACAGTGTTATGCGGGTTGCGTTTTTCATCGGGCGGGTTGGCGATGCTCCATTAATTATTCGCGTTCATAGATCACATAATCGTCTTTTTGAATTGCGATGGAATAATTTTTCTCGAGGAATGCGCGGAGTGCGGGAAATTCATGGGAGGTGTCTTCCCCGGAGACCCAGGGTTTGTCTGCGGCGGTGACTTCAATGATAAAGCGCGGGGCGGCGGTTTGCAGCTCATTCATAAAATCGGCACGCAGGGATCGAATATAGGGATTCGAAACGTGGTGATAAAAATAAAAATCGAAGATGTAGGGCGTGGCGGTGCGGGCGCGGTTTTCAAGCATGGCAAGCAGAGTGCCGCCTGTCCAATCCAAAGGTTGGACGGTCTCACCCTGTGAAGTATCCAGGTTTTTTTTGAGAAAGCGGGAAATTTCCACAGCGCGGTCGGTGGAGGTTGAGACTGGTTTATTTTTGAGCTGGCGCAGCAGGGTTTGGGAAGGGAGGAGCAGGGAAAGGATGATGATGAAGGATGAGAGCGCAAGTATCCATGAAAAAGAAGTCAAAGATCGAGGACGTTGTCCTGAAGCGGAGATTTCCAGAGGGTCGAAGTTCGGGATGGATAAGGATGCCAGGAGGATGATGAAGTAAACGAAAGGGATGTAGTGGTAGGGGAAGAATTGTCCTGAAAAGGCCGGGTAGAGCGCATAGCAGAAGGCGAGGGCGGCAAGCAGGCCGGTTTTTTTATTTTTGTTGAGTGATAGACCGATCGCGGCTGGAATGAGCCAAAGTCCATGACCGCCGAGGCGAAGGGACTCGTTCAGTAAAAGGGATATTCTCTCAGGTCCGGTGGTGACCACCATTTGCCCGTTGATCTGAGAATAAAGAGGCCAGTAGTTAATGGCGATGGTGAGGAATGGGGTCAATGCGCCTGTCAAGCCAAGCCATGCAATGATGGCAGCTACCGGAATTAGGAATCCTGCCGCAGCGGGGAGAATGCTTGTTGTGGCGGCTTTGGGCAGGGATAGTTTGAGGTGCCTGACCAGGCGTTTGATGTCAAAAAGCAGGATGGGGATGAGTCCGATCGCGGCATGAGGTTTGATCAAAGCCGATAGACCGAAGAGAATTCCCAGTGTTACCCGGTGCCTGAGAGTCAACTCATCCCGCATTGAAACCCAGACTGCAAGCGCAACGAAGATCAGCAGGAGATATTCGCGTTGAAGTGACATGGATGGTCCGCCCTGCAGGTACTTCAACCCGAAGAATATTGCAGCGGCGAGTGCGGGCGTTTTACCAAAGCAGCGTGCCGCAAAAAATGTGATGATAAGCAGGACGGCGAGAATAATGAGGTCGAGAAGGCGAAGGCGGAAACTATCGAATCCGCTCAAAGAGCCGATGATGAAGTAGGCGATGAAACTGCCTGGCATCTGAAAGTCGAAGAGATCGCGGTAGGGGACAAGACTGTCCGTACGCATGAGGAAGGCTTCGTACAAAAGCGGTGCTTCGTCATGCGCGATCTGCCATTGCGTGGAATAGCCCGCCTGAACCACAAGAAATGCTGCGAGCAGGACGAGCAGAATGTTTGAGATGCGGCGCATCATGGATAAATGAGTTTAAATCGTTCGCAAACCAGCGGCATGTCTTCGCTGAATTCCCTGCCGACCTTTGGAAGCGTGCGCGAGAAGAAATTTTTATGGGCGTTGCGCCAGTAATCGAGGGATAGATCTCCTTCGCCTTCGGCGCGTGCAAAGTCTGCATCGACTGTGTTGAAGCGGCGAAGTGTGACCTCTGTGGTTTCGATAATGCAGATGGGTTTTCCTGCCCCGTCCAATACGATGGATATCAAACCGGCTTTGGGTATCGGGCTGCCTTCCGCCTGCCACTCCCAAAGCGCAGAGCAGGTGCCTGTCTTTGTTCCACTTGCCACAAGCTGACCGAGTTCCCCGGCAAGCGCAGCCCCATCGCCAAATGCTTCAGCAACGTGGTCTTTTTCCGTGTATGGTGAGTTGGCTGGCTGGCTGGCAAGAAAGGCAGACCAGTATTCTTCGATTTGATCCATTTAGATGAATTCCCCGCCGGTGACCTGCCGCTCGATCAGTTCACGGGCAGGGGTGAATTTCAACTCCACTTCCATGCGCTGAAAACAGCGGTTTTCTCCGATCAGGATCTTTCGAGTGTGGAATATTTCGTCGTCCTCGCTCAGGTCGTTGTTCAAGTCCACGCGCCCTTGAATGACTTCTCCGCAGCGCTTGCATTTGACTGAGAAGGTGTAAACCCGCTGCTCCGACCTGACGGAGGAACTGCCGAAAAGTTTTTGGAGGAGGTTCATGGTTATCCTTTTGATAATGGACGATCGCCCATTATCCGTCGCTTAAAACTTCCACTTCTTCAACACATCCATTGCCTTGTGATGGGTCAGGTCCAATAACAGGGGGGTGATCGAGACATGACCCGCGCGCAAAGCGCCGAAGTCTGTGCCGGGTTCGTCCACGCCGGTGGGCGCCTCGCCGCCGATCCAGTAATAGGGTTTGCCGCGCGGATCAACACGTTCATCCAGAGCATCCCGATAGACGCGCAATCCCTGGCGGGTGATCATGTAGCCTTTAAGCTCACTTTCCTTGAGATAAGGCACGTTGAGGTTAATGACCACACCTTCGGGTAAACCATCGGAGATGATCTTTTTTGCGACACGACGCGCCACAATTGCAGCGGTGGAATAATCCAACACGCCTTTGTGACCTTCGGGTGAATCAAGGGAAACGGCGATGCCCTTCACGCCCGCGATCACGGCTTCCATCGCGGCCGTGACAGTGCCTGAATAGGTGACGTCATGCCCGACATTGGCGTTGGGGTTAATGCCCGAAACGACCAGGTCAATTTGCTCTTCGATCAAGCCAAGTAATGGCAGGGCAACGCAATCGGAAGGCGCGCCGTCAGAAGCAAAGGCGCTGGTTCCATCTGCAAGAAAAACCTCTTTAACGCGTAATGGACGTTCCATTGTTTTCACGTGCCCCGAGGCTGACCAGTTTTTGTCCGGTGCAAAGACAGTCACTTTCCCGAGTTTACGCATTTCCTGGGCAAGAGCTAATAGTCCTGGCGCTTGAACGCCGTCATCATTGGTTACTAATATGTGCATGGGATTGATTTCCGATTCTTTTATTTTGGATACGCTGACAGGTTGACCGTAAATTCGAACCTGCATTAAGAGTTTACTATTGGAATTATAACGCGATATATCCCCCCGCCATCCAGACCCCAAAATCACCGGACGGACATTTGCGCAAAATAAAACGGCGCCGCCCGGCAGGATCTACAGATCCATTATTGTAAATTGTGAAGCGGGAGGATGCTCTATCTCATCCCTGAGACGGTAACCAACCCATTACTCAGGTTGATGTTCATAACCTGCAAGCCAGGTATCTGTGTGTTGATCTCTTCGACCAGCATTTGATTTAGCCAGGTCTCCAGCTGCGAGGACAGGGCTTCCGGAATTGTTCGTGTTCCGATCTGTACTGACTCGATCCCAATGCTTGGATACTTGTTTGGATCAATACCAAGACTCCCCACGATCAACGCGGAAGTGGAGTCGTTACTGCCTGTCACCATGCCCCAGATTTGGATCTTGTTATCCCGCAAATAAACCTGTACGTCGCTCAACGGCAAGTCGGGGTTGTTTTTCATTTCCATGACCAGCCAGGATGTGAGTTGTCTTTCAGTCAGTGTGGCTGAGGATAATGAGCCAGGCTGTGGAAGCGCATTTTCGAGGGCGGTTTTGGCTTCAACCCCGGCGGCATCAGAGGGCAGGATTGGCGCGCCGGGACGCTCGGGTGCGCCGTCCAATCCGCTGTCGGCGCTGTTAACTGCAAAACCGATCAAGGCATCCACCAGCGGGGCGTATTGTGGATAGTTCTCACTCATCCTGGCACGCGTTTGTGAAGCGATATCCCCTGAGATCGGAATTTGTGGGTACAGGGTCGGGGTGGTGATGACCAGCAGTTTTGCAACCGCCGATCCTGGGTTGATCCAAATAAAAGCATACGAAACCCCGCCAAAAAGGATCGCCATCAATATCAAAACGCCCACCCAGCGCAGTGGATTTTTGGACGGGCGCGAGGCCTGAAAGTGATTAACTGAATTTTGTCTGGGCCGGGTCTTGTCGGGGGATTTAATTCGCGCCACCCAGATCTTTGCCTCATCGTTGCCGGGGTTGATCTTGAGCACGCGTTCGTAGCATTCGATTTTTAGTTCAGTTTTCTCCACAATGCGCGCCATTAACATCCAGGCAGATTCTTCATTGGGATATTGATCGAGAAAATCCGTCAGATATTTTTTGGCAAGTTCACGGTTGCCGCGCTGGAAGGTGTAATCGGCTTGCTTGAGAAGTTCTTGTTTATTCATTAATATTATGTTGGGACACGGCAACGCCGTGTCCCAACGATATTTCTACACACTTGGCTCGGGAAGTTTTTCCTCAAATTTAATGAGGACCAGCTCACCGTCTTCGTTGATATCCACCTTGATCGCGTCGCCATTTACAAATTCCCCGGCAAGAACACGGTCGGATAACGGGTCTTCCACTTTTTGCTGGATGACACGGCGCAGCGGACGCGCACCGAACTCTGTGTCATAGCCCTGGGTGGCAAGCAATGACAGGGCTTCTTCAGAGGCCGTGAGAACAAGGTCGTGGTCCTTCAGACGTTCAGAGACCTTGTTCAGTTCGAGCGAGACGATCTGCTGAATATCTTCCTTATTAAGGGCGCGGAAGATGACGACTGAATCCATGCGGTTGATGAACTCGGGCCGGAAGGCGCGTTTGAGCGATTCGTTCAAATTCTTGCGCATGTCGTCGTAGGAAATGCGTTCTTCGGTGGCTTCATCACGTTTCAGCGAAAAACCGAACGAAGTCTGGTTCTTGATCATGTCCGCACCGATGTTGGAGGTCATGACGATGATCGCATTGCGGAAATCCACCTTGCGGCCTTTCGCGTCACTGAGATGACCTTCCTCCATGATCTGTAAAAGCATGTTGTGGACTTCGGGATGTGCCTTTTCGATCTCGTCGAAGACGATGATCGAATAAGGGCGGCGGCGCAGGGCTTCAGTGAGTTGACCCGCATCTTCATAGCCAACATATCCGGGAGGCGCCCCCACCAAACGGGCGGCGGTGTGGCGCTCCATGAACTCGGACATGTCCAGCTGGATGGCGGCTTCTTCACTGCCAAACATGAACTTGGCGAGGGTCTTGGTTAATTGGGTCTTGCCAACGCCGGTGGGTCCGAGGAACATGAATGAACCGATCGGGCGTTTGGGGTCTTTCAAACCGGCGCGTGCGCGGCGCACTGCGCGTGAGATGGCAACAATGGCATCTTCCTGTCCGATGATGTCTTTGCGTAATTCATCTTCCATTTTTAGCAGACGTTGCGATTCCGCTTCTGCGAGCTGCATGAGCGGGACACCGGTCCACATGGAAACAACTTCGGCGATATCTTCGGCGGTAACGACGGGACTGTTGGCACGATCCCAACCGGTGCGCAAGCGTTCGATCTGCAGACCGAGGTCTGACTCGCGCTCCTCCCATTCCTTAATGTCTTCCGAGTTGCCTTCCTCCTGGGCGAGGGTGCGGTTTTGACGTGCCTGTCTCAACTGACCAAACAAATCCTTGGCGTGTTTTGCGGCGGGGCTTTTGTACATGCGGACCCGTGAGGATGACTCGTCGATCAGATCGATGGCTTTGTCGGGCAGGAATCTTTCGGTGACATAGCGTGAAGATAAATGGGTTGCGGCTTCCAACGCTTCATCGGAGATCACCAAATGGTGATGCTCTTCGTATGCACCGCGAATGCCTCTGAGGATCTGAATGGTCTCTTCTTCAGAGGGTTCGTCCACTTGAACGGGTTGGAAGCGGCGTTCGAGCGCGGCATCAGATTCAATGTGCTTGCGATATTCATCCAGCGTGGTTGCGCCGATGACTTGTAATTCGCCGCGTGATAATGCGGGTTTGAGGATGTTTGCTGCGTCGACGGACGAGCCTGCCGCGCCTGCCCCGACCAGCATGTGGACTTCATCAATGAACAGGATCGAACCCGATTGCTTTAACTCATCAATGATGCGCTTGAGTCTTTCCTCGAATTGACCACGGTACATGGTGCCGGCAACAAGTGATCCCACATCGAGTTGCAGCACACGCTTGTTCATCAATGGCGCGGGGACATCACCGTCAATGATGCGTTGGGCGAGCCCTTCGACGATGGCGGTCTTGCCGACACCGGGTTCACCGATAAGCGCGGGGTTGTTTTTGGTGCGGCGTGCGAGAATTTGAATGACCCGCTCAATTTCCTTTTGACGTCCGATGACGGGGTCAAGTTTTTTCTCTTCCGCCTTTGAGGTTAGGTCGGAGGCGAGTTGGTCAATGAGCGGGGTCTTGGGGTTGGCGGCCGCGGACCCGCCTTTGCCCGGTTGGGGACCACCAGCGGGTGCGGGCGAGGAGGAGGATGCTGATTCATTCAGCACGCGCCGCGTCTGCCTGCGGATTTGATCTGCAGTAATGCCAAGTCTGCGCAACACTTCCATTCCGGTGGCTTCGATACGAATAAGTCCAAGCAAAATATGCTCGGTGCCGATGTAGTGATGCCCAAGACGGCGGGCTTCTTCAATGGCGTATTCCAGGACTTGTTGGGTCTCTGGTGCCAGTTCAATATGATTGGGGTCAAAATTTGTCGAGGCGCTTGATACACGTTGAACCATCTCGCGCACTCTTTCAGGGGTCATGCCAAGGTCACGCAGTACACGCCCTGCCACTCCGCCTTCTTCGTCCATTAATCCTAAAATAAGATGCTCGGTGCCAATGCTGTTCTGACGAGAGCGCTCTGCCTCCTGGTGTGCAAGGCTGAGTACACGCCTTGCTCTTTGGGTAAATCTTTCCATGCCAGCCATAATATTATCTCCTATAATCTTTAGGCATTGTACCAAAAAGGCGGTCAACTCCGTGTTTGAAAAAGGTTAGAGTTTCCAGACATTGAAGGTTGTTTTTTTGGTATTTCGCGAAAAGCCCATGGCTCATCACAAAAAGCCAGTACTCTACCTGTTGTCTCCATCCCCTTGAATCTTACCGCGCGCCTGCCTGTCCAAAAGTTTGGTTAAGTTGGATTCGGCTACTTCGTCGAGGGAAATATCCAGTTCGGTGCAGGTTTGGGCAAGGTACCAAAGCACATCACCCAGTTCGGCCTTGAGGGCTTCACGGGTTTCGGGGCTGATCTCGCCGTTTTTGTCGCGGAAGACTTTCTTGATCTTGCCCGCCACTTCGCCTGCCTCGTTGACGAGTCCCAGGGTGGGGTAGATGACGGCGTGCCCGATGGCAGGGTATTTTGCGGTGACTCGAGACCTGGTCTGGTATTCGTTGAAGTTCATGAATGATTCCTTTGAAATTGGATATTTTCAGGTGGGTTTCCTGTAAATTGGATTGTACATTAGTTTGGGGTGGACTCTTAACCAAAAACAAGGAGACAGTCTCCTTGTTTTGACTGGGGCTCAAGGAGTGTCACATTCCCGGGTTCTTTATATCTTTTTCGAACCAGAATATTTTGTGTTCCAAACAAAAGCCTGCCGACTCGCCTGATTTTTGCATGGCAACATTGTCCCCGCTGGTGGTGAATTGGGCGGTCTTCATACCGCGTTCTTTGAGAAGTTGCATCCCTTTGAGCAGTAATGCCCTGGCGAGTCCCTTGCGCTGATGGTTGGGATGCACGCCGACAGGGTCTGTGGTACCCAATCCGCTGGGATCCGTTGAGCAGGTGCAATAGGCGGCAATTGCACCGTCAGGTGCGACAACGACCAGGTCAAGCGCTGGGTCGTATTCGCTGGAATTCATGATGATCAGGCGGTTTTCGGTGGTCATGTAATCTGTCCCAAATGCCGCGCGGTGCGTGCTGGCAATTGCCTTTGCTTCCTCAACCCCTTTCACCGGACGGATTTGAAATCCCTGCGGCAGCGCAGGGTTGGGGATGGGCTTGGAGAGAATGCGTTTCATGGAAATTGACACAAGATCGGTTTGATGAAAACCATGCCGGCTTAGAAAATCCAGCCGCTCTTTGTAGTCCGCCCTGCAGCTTGCATCCAGTGTGGAGGTTTCCCCCGCTGCGAGCGTCTTGCGGGTACATTCCGCGCCCCATTCAACCATCTCTGCGCCGACTGTGTCACTGAAGGACTTGTCCAACTCCCAACGCAGGTTGTGAAAATCATCCACGTACACCCAGCCGATGAGCTGACTGCCATTGAACCATAATTTCGTGTTGGCGCGGATCTTTTCGACTTCCAGGTTTTCTTCAATATCCACTTTTACTGGATAATCATTGGCATGTTTGGCGGGACGAACCTTATTCATCAAGTCGAGCATTATTTGAAAATCTTTTTTGCCTTCGTAGAGGCGGCTGGATATCGTCGTCATGTTTTGGCCTTTCTAAAATGGCGCTGGTGAAAAATTAAAGGTCAATCGGAATGGTAATGACTATGCTTGTGCTTTACAGGTGAAAAGCAACTGGCTGGGACGACGCGCCACAGGATCGGTGTATTTAATGGAATGTCCCTGCCAACTCTCTCCACCAATCATCCTTCTCGTTCGGAACAAAGGGCGTATACAGCGTCAGCCTGTCTGCAATACCGTTATAGCGTTTTTTTAGATCGTCTGCCAGGTTTTCCTGCGTAGTGATGAGGCAGAATTCGTTCAGCATTTCATCGGTAATGAGCATGGGCATTTCAGCCCACTCACCCTTGGCGGCGTAGCCCGATAATTTTTGTGCAGTTTCAGTCCAGTCGTACATATCCATTACGGATTGATAGGATGGCGTGGAAGCGTAGAACGCGATCTGCATTCGTGCGAAGGATTCTTCTTCGGGGGAGGTCGCCACAAAGGGAGTCATCGAAACTGTAATGTCCTTTCGGTTTCGCCCGTTCTTTTGCAGACCTTCCTCCATGGCAGGCAGGATCACTTCATTCATGTAGCGCGGACTGTTGAACGGGTGCGCGTGGAATCCCTCGCATAATTCGCCAGCCAGTTTTGCCAACCCCGTGTTGACGCCAGCAATATAGATTGGGATGTTCGGGTGTTCAATGGCGCCAGGATTAAAGAAGGGTGACATCAACGTGGCTTTGTAATATTCGCCGCGAAAATTTAACTTTGTGCCATTCTGCCAGGTATCCCAAAATGTGCGGATCACCTGGATCTGCTCGCGCAATTGCCCCGTGACTGACTCCGGCCAGGTCATGCCGAATCTCCGCTCAATGTGCGCCTTGACCTGGGTGCCCAAGCCCAGAATGAATCTCCCGCCCGACTGCGCGGACAGGTCCCAGGCGGTATGGGCAAGGGTCGCAGGCGAGCGCGCAAACGAGACCGCGATGGCAGTCCCAAAGTGGAGGGTCTTTGAATGTTCAGCGATCAGCGCACAGGGCAGGAAGGGATCGTGTTGGGTTTCCTGAGTCCAAAGCGCGTCGAATCCAATTTCCTGCGCAGCTTGTGCAATGGCAGGGACATCCTTCAATTGAACTGTGGGAAGTGCGGCATCAAGTTTCATAATTGACCTTGGAAGATGGGGGGGGTGGAAAATAGTGAATGGGGACAAAGAGACTTCTCTCGACTCCCTGATAGTCTATTCACTTAACAGATACGCCATAACCCAATTAGTTGTCGCGTTCAAACCGTCCATGTGGGCACGCTCATAATTGTGGGAAGCGTCAATGCCGGGTCCAATGAGCGAAAGCGCCACATCGCCGCCCGCCCGCCAGAAGGATTCACCATCCGAGCCGTAGAAGGGATAGACATCTGTTTTGTAGGGAATATTGTGCTGCTCTGCGATCGCGCGCATTTTTTTATTCAACCCTTCATGATATGGACCGCCGCTGTCTTTGGTGCACAGGGTCGCATGGAATTCATCAGACTCCTGTCCGTTGCCGACCACAGCCATATCCACGGTGATCAACTCCGCGACCTCAGTGGGGATGCCTGCCGCCGCACCATGTCCAACCTCTTCATAATTGGATATATGGAAGTAAATGGTTCTGGTCGGACTTTGACCCGCATCTGTCAGGGACTTGATCGCTGCAACCAGGTTTGCCACGCAAGCCTTGTCGTCCAGGAAGCGCGAGCGGATGAAGCCCTGGGTCACCTCCACACGCGGATCGAATGCCACGCAATCGCCGATGTTGATCCCGAGTGCCCGGGTTTCCTTCTCAGAGGTCGTGCGCGCATCAAGACGAACTTCCATGTGTTCGTCGTTTCGCGGAGTTTCGCCTCCGGCTGCGCTATAAATGTGACCGGATGCCGTATCGATCAGAACCGAGCCGCGGATCTTTTCGCCTTTTGAGGGGAATATCCATACGCCCTCGGTTTCAACGGTGTTCCATTGGATCCCACCGATGCGGCTCAACTTCAAACGCCCGTTGGGCTTGATCTCCTTCACCACCGCGCCGAGCGTGTCTGCATGGGCGGTCAAAGCGGCAGGCGGCTGGCTGCTTTTAACTTCCCACCGGGCAACCAGTGCGCCTTTGCGCGTACGCGAAAGCTGCAGTTGTTTATATTTGGATAATTCCTTTTCCACAAATTCAATTGCCGGTTCTGCAAAGCCGGTGGGCGAGGGGGTGTTGAGCAGGTCAACGAGGAAGGTCGTGAAATACTTTTCGTCAATATTTGGCAGGGGCATGTTTTTCTCCAGAAAAGGTTATCGTTCAAATTCACTAATTTTTTTCTTCCACTCATCAGGTACCGGGATGGACTTAATGTCTTTGTAATCGAACGTGACCATTACCACGGTTCCAGATGCCATGACCGTTCCCGTCCCGGTATTCATCACGCACTGTTCCACCGTTACCGACTTGGTGCCGAGCTTGATGGTTTTTACCCCGACCTTGATGTTATCTTCATAATGGATGGCTGCATGGTAGGCAATGTGAATATCAGCGATGACCACGCCGACCTCCATGAAGGATTGATCCCTGCTGAATAGCCCAAGTTCGATCAAATAATGGACGCGCGCCTGCTCAAAATAAGTCAGATGTTTTGCGTTGTTGACATGTCCCTGCGGGTCCAGATCTCCGTAGCGGACTTCGATCGGGTGGAAGAATTTATAATCTGTCATGGCGGGATTATACAATCATTGTTCACCTTGCGAGGTTTGTTTTGGTAAAGTAAGAGGCGAAGTAGGTCATGTTTGCAGCATGACTTGTGACTTATTTTTATATTCTGATTTGTGCTAAACTTAACAAAGTTAATTCCACACTAAGGGAGATGCCATGCTCACTCTTGTTGAACAAATTTTGTTTGTCCTTGCAACGCTTGCATCGTTATACTTCACTTACCGCGGTTTTGCCCGCATCATGGGACAGATCAACAGCGGACAGGGGAAGATCGACTGGTCACTGGCTTATAAACGGGTCTGGGAACTCATCCTCAAAGTGGGATTGTTCCAGCCCGTTTTTCGTTTCCGTCTGTGGACGAGTATTTTGCATGGGCTTGTCGGCTGGGGTTTCCTTTCCTTTCTGCTGATCAACCTTGGGGATTTGATCTACGCCTTCACAAATTTCAAGCTTCTGGATAACACGGGCTTGTTTGGGGAACTGTACAGGCTGCTTGCAGACATCGTCAATGTATTGATCATCATTGGCATTGTTGCGCTGGCGATCCGCCGCTTTATCATGCGGCCTGCGGCCCTGTCCACGCGGGATACGACCCTGCTCCATGCGAAGGCAAGGTTTGGCATTATGCGCGATTCTGCGATCGTTGCCACCTTTATTTTCATTCACAACCTGATGCGTTTCCTGGGCGAGTCTTTCTCGCTGGCGCTGGCAGGACACACTGACCCCTGGCAGCCCAGCATTTCGGCGATATCCACCCTTTGGGCTGGTGCGGACCCGAATGCCTTGATCGCGGGGGAACACATCGCATTCTGGCTTTCCATCGGTGCGGTGGTGGCATTCCTGCCCTACTTCCCATATTCGAAACACATTCACGTCTTCTTTGCCCCGATCAATTTTGCGGTAAAGCCTGAGCGAAAATCAATTGGGCAATTGAGCTACATCAACCTCGAAGACCAAACCATCGAACAATTCGGGGCGGCAAAAATGAAAGACCTCGGCTGGGAGCAGATCATGGACAGCTACGCCTGCATCATGTGCTTCCGCTGTCAGGAGGTTTGCCCCGAATACAATACGGGCAAATTGCTTTCCCCGGCTGCGTTGGAGATCAACAAACGCTATCACTTCAATAATGGTGGTACCACTGATGTTCCCATGGTTGAGTTGATCAGCGAGGAAGCGGTTTGGGCTTGCACCTCTTGTGGCGCATGTGTGGATATTTGCCCCGTCGGGAATGAACCGATGCGCGATATTTTGGACATCCGTAGAAATCTTGCGATGATGGAAAGTTCCTTCCCCAAGCAATTGGAGACTGCCTTCAAGGGCATGGAACGCAACCTGAATCCCTGGAATGTTTCCCAGGCTGACCGTATGAAGTGGGCGGCTGGATTAAACGTCCCGACCATTGAGCAAAACCCCGAGCCTGATATTTTATGGTGGGTCGGGTGTGCCCCTGCCACCGATGCACGCGCGCAAAAGACCGCGCAAGCCTTTACCAGGATCTTGAACGCGGCGGGAGTCAATTTTGCGGTGCTTGGCAGGAGTGAAGCATGCACAGGCGACTCTGCAAGACGCGCAGGACGCGAGGATATTTTCTTCGGTCTGGCGACGCAAAATGTTGAGGTCTTGAACGAGGTCGCCCCGAAGAGAATTGTCACGACGTGTCCGCATTGTCTGCACACGCTTAAGAATGAATACCCGGCCTTTGGCGGAAACTATGAAGTGATCCACCATACGCAGTTTATCAATGAGCTGGTAGGTGCGGGGAAGATCAGTCTGGATGTAAGCGGCGAACAATTATCCGTGACATTCCATGACCCCTGTTATCTAAGCAGGCATAACAAGGAAGTTGATGCTCCGCGCACCGCGCTTAAATCGACTGGCGTATTGACGATCGAAATGCCGCGTAACGAAGACAAGTCCTTCTGTTGCGGCGCAGGCGGCGCGCAAATGTGGAAGGAAGAGGAACCAGGTTCGGCGCGTGTCAACGAGGCGCGTTTTGCTGAAGCCAAATCCACAGGCGCCAATACGGTTGCGGTGGGATGCCCCTTCTGCCTGACGATGATGAATGACGCGTCCAAGGCAGATGGCGGAAATATTCAAGTACTGGATGTCGCGGAGATCGTGGCAGAGAGAATGAAGTAGTTTAGAGAAACCATATGGCAAAAACACACACCCGTTATGTCTGCCAACAATGTGGACGTGTCGCCGCTTCTTACATGGGCAAATGCCCGCAGTGTTCCTCGTTTAATAGCATGGTCGAGGAAGTCATCCATGAAGAGCCGGTCAACAAAGGCCCGTCAAATGTCCGCGGGTTGAGTGGACGTTCGATCCCGCGGCCGATCGATGAAGTCGGGGGAGATGCAGAAGACCGCATCCACCTGCCGATCGGCGAATTTGCGCGGGTTCTTGGCGGCGGGATCGTGCCTGGCTCCATCGTGCTGATCGGCGGTGACCCTGGTATCGGCAAATCCACGCTGCTGCTGCAAATGGCAATGGAAATGGCAAACACGCAGCGGGTGTTGTATGTTTCAGGGGAAGAGTCTGAACGGCAGATCAAAATGCGTGCGGTGCGCTTGTTAAGTGATAAAAAGGAGTTACCGAAGAATCTTTTATTGGTGACGGAAACGAACCTCGAAGTGATTCTGAACCACGTCAACGAATTAAAACCCGACCTGCTGATCGTTGATTCCATCCAGACGGTTTATCTGTCCGAGTTGGATTCATCGGCAGGCTCGGTTTCTCAGGTGCGTGAGTGCGCGTCTCATTTGCGTGAACTTGCGAAGTCCACAGCCGTATCTGTATTCATGATCGGTCATGTGACAAAAGAAGGCGCCATTGCGGGTCCACGGGTGCTGGAACATATTGTGGATACGGTTTTATATCTCGAAGGGGACAGGTTCCAGGCGTATCGTTTGCTGCGTTCGGTAAAAAATCGCTTTGGCGCCACCGCCGAAGTGGGTGTGTTCGAGATGCGTGAGGGGGGGCTTGTCGAAGTGACCAATCCCTCAGAGGCGTTTCTCGCCGAGCGGCTGGTCAATGCGGCGGGTTCGACCATTGCCGTGACCATGGAGGGCACGCGCCCGATCCTTGTAGAAATTCAGGGATTAACTTCTCCCACCCAGTTCGGGAATGCGCGCCGCACACCCAATGGAATTGACTTCAATCGTTTGCTGTTGATCGCTGCTGTGCTGACCCGGCGTGTGGGATTGAAACTTTCCGAACAGGATGTCTTTGTAAATGTGGTGGGCGGCATCCAAATTGACGAACCTGCTGCCGACCTTGCGATCGCTGCGGCGATCACATCTTCATGGAAGGATATTCCTGTGCGGGCCGAAGCCGTCTTGATCGGCGAGATCGGTCTGGCGGGCGAACTGCGGATGCCCGGTCAAATGGTGGCGCGTTTGCGGGAAGCACAAAAACTGGGCTTCAAGACCGCGATCGTGCCAAAGGCCATCCGTCAGGGTGAACCATATCCTAAAGGTATCGAGATCATTGAGGTCAGGTCATTGGACCAGGCGCTGCATGTCGCCTTGAAACTGCCTGAGCCGGCGCGGGTAAAAAAATAGGCAGTGTCATCATCATATCCAAAATAAAGATCCTCTTTCGTTCACTCGAAGGGGGATCTTCTTTTGCAACCATTCCAGTGTTCGTGACGTATACTTCCCAGAAGGAGAACTTAATATGAATATAAAGATTATTTCAGCATTTCTCATGCTTGCCTTAGCCAGCCTGGCCTGTGGATTTAATATTGACCTGCCCAAAGCCCCCACACCCGGGCCTGAGGTTACGGACGAGATCAGCGTGCAGGTTCCAGATGTTGATGATGTAAGCTTGCGTCTTTCATTTGGCGCTGGCGATATGACCCTGTCACCTGGTGCGAAAAACCTGGTTGAAGGCACTGCCACCTATAATTATTCTGAATTCGAACCTGTAGTAAAAGTCGATGAAGGCGACGTCCGGGTTCAAGTAGGTGATAATGAGTTCAAAGGGCTTCCCGCATTCAAAGACCTGAAAAACGAATGGGATCTCAAACTTGGCAATACTCCCATGGACTTGACCATTGAATCGGGTGCATACGATGGGAACTTTGAGCTTGGCGGTCTTTCGCTCAAGAACCTGACCTTAAAGGATGGCGCGGCAAATGTTGAACTGGCATTCTCTGAACCCAACCAGGTTGAGATGTCCACCTTCCGTTATGAAACGGGCGCTTCTGACGTAACGTTGAGCGGGCTTGCCAACGCCAATTTCAGCATCTTTGATTTCTCATCCGGCGCGGGTGATTACACACTTGATTTCTCAGGTGAATTGCAGCGTGATGCCTCGATTAAGATTTCAAGCGGATTTAGCAATATTATTATCAGTGTTCCAGAGGATGTGGCAGCAGTGGCCACGATCGACAGCGGTGCATCAAATATCAGTGTCGGCTCCACCTGGGGAAAGAACGGCAATGTGTACACACAAAAAGGCGAAGGTCCAACGCTTACCTTTGTGATCGAAATCGGCGCAGGAAATGTAACACTGACAAAATAGAATTTCCAAACATAAAAGATCCCACGTCAACCTGCTGGCGTGGGATCTTTTATGTTTTGGACTGGGCAAGTTTCAGTCTGTTTGAGGGGGAGTGTCGTAATGGGTGAGGTACACCCGGGAACAATTCGGAGCAAAAGGTCATAATTTATCCATGACCTCCATCACTTGTCTGGGAGCCCTTTCCACAATAAAATCGTGTTTGTCGGTAGAAATTACCTGTTTTCATATCCTTAAAGAGGTCAGCATGCAAATCACACGTCAAGCAGATTACGCCGTCCGGGCAGTCCTTCACCTTGCCCGCAATGGTGAACAGCGCGTTGCCACAAATATAATTGCAGAAGAGCAACACATTCCCCCCTCCTTTCTTGCCAAGATCGTCTCTCAATTATCGATCGCCGGGCTGCTGCATACTTCGCGCGGCGCGCGCGGTGGTGTAACGCTGGCGCGTGACCCGAAAGAGATCAACCTGCTGGAAGTCATCGAAGCAATTGACGGCCCCATCCAGCTCAATGAATGTGTCGGTGAGAACAGCACCTGCTCATTTGATGATAATTGTCCCCTGCGCCCGGTTTGGACCGAGGCTCACCTGCAATTGGTGAGCAGGTTGAAGAACACAAACTTTGCAGAAATGATGAAAAAAGATACTTTTTCAATGTAACTGTTGTTAATTCCATAAAGCCTCTCGGCTATAATAGCCGGGAGGCTTTTTTATTTCATCCATCGAGGAAGAAGAACATGAACAATAGACGAACAATTTTGATCGCTCTGACATTTTTAGGGGCGATAACAGCCTGTGTCGTGCCGGGGCTCCCAACCTCTTCGACTTCACTTCCCACCCCAACGGTGGATACTGGACGAATTGAAACGATGGTGGCTGGGACTGTTTCCGCCGCCATCGTGCAGACCGAGCAATTTGCGCCAGTCCCTGCATCGACCACGGTGTTCACTGCCGCGCCCATAGCCGCCATTACCTCCACGCCGGCACCGACAGAGACTCCCACTGCCGAGCCAGATCCAACGCTTAGCCAGTTGATCGAACAGGAAGACGGTTCACTGCTTTTTGTAGATGAACGCGCCGGCTATCAGATCGAATTGCCCGCAGGCTGGCTGGTTATGAGGATCAATGAGAAGGAATACCTGGATGCCTTTTCACTGGAGGAAGCTGCCAACCCGCATGTTCAACAATCCCTGCTCAGTGTTCAAAATGAAAACCCGGATGTGCTCCGTCTCTTTGCGGTTGATGCCAACCCGGACCATATAAAAAATGAATTTGTCACCGAAATGCGCCTGGGTCTGAATGAAGAGCTGGATATGTCCCTGAACTCAGATGAAGAATTGCAAGCCATCGCCAGTGAAATACCCGCCACTGCCGATATTTTCAGGTTTGAAGTGACTTCAATAAACATTGTCACCTCGGCCAGCGGAATGGATATCGGCGTGATCGAAGCCAGGTCATCATTTATGAGCCCAACCGGCTCGGATGTGACCATCTATCAAAAACAGGTATTCTTCAATGTGCCGGCTGGTACGCAATCCATCACCCTTACAATGGTCGCTGAATTAAAAGATACGTTTCTGCCTGTCCTGGATGAGATGCTTGAAACGGTCAATATTGTTGTTGACGAGTAGGTCAATTTTTTTTTTTGCGGAATGATCTGAAAGGAAAACCTGGCGAGCCGGCAATCAAGATCAGAGGCGGGGAACAAGCCGTAAAGCAATAGAAAGCTCCCTTAAAGAAATCGAGGTCCCAGGTGGAAAAAACCTGGGACCTCGAAAGGTCCATTTTGTCCCTGGGGAGATGCCCCCCGTGTGAATGGTTCTGCACCCGTTGAAAAAGCCGGGCTCACCCAAGAGCCAATGCCCAACGGCATTGGTATGTTATTTCATTTTTTCTCGGAAGTCGTAAATGCCATCAGCCACTGCCCAGCGTGCATGACAGTTTGGGCAGAGCAGATGTTCATTCTTCTCCTCCAAATTCCCACATCCGCAGTCGGGACATTTGAACAGGTCAATTACGCTCACCGGGGTGCGATCTGCACTTGTTCCATTCCTGCGCGCTTTCATAAATACGCTGGGGGTGAACTGCCAGAGCGCCCCTGTCGGCTGGAACAAACCATCCAACGCCGCCAGCAGGCTGGCAGGGATCAGGCGTTTCAAAACTCCAAGACGGAAGTGGGAGACGGTGAGGGTTCTTTCGATCGAGAAGTCCAACTCCCCCAACCAGTTGCGAATTGATCGCGGGTGAAAGTCGAAGTTCAATTTGACAAATTCCACAGGTTCCAGACTGAACGGATTCCAATCCTGCCTGCCGAACCAGTAACGCAAAATGGATTTGAAATTAAGTTTGTTGGCAAACTCAAGGATGAAGATCGCGCCCGGTTGTAAAACGTTTTGGATCTGGCTTAATGCCCTGGGTGCATCTGACATGTGATGCAGGGCACGGATCATTGTGGCGGCGTCGAATTGACGGTCACGGAAGGGGAGGCGGTAAATATCAGCCGCCACATAAATAAATTTTTCAGTGCGTCCCAATTTTTGCTGCGCTTGCGCCAACTGGGTGGCGGAATAATCCAACACGACAATTTTTTCAAACCCTACATAACGCGGCGTGTTTCGTCCCGCTCCTGCGCCAAGTTCAAGCATTAGTTTTCCACTTTTTGGGAGCATTCTTCGCAGGGCAATTGCTTCGGCGCGGTCTTCATATTCGCGCCCACCCTGCTCCCAAAAGGAGGTCTGGTAATCGGAGCCTTCGTAATTACAAACGGGGGGAGTGGTCATTTGTTGAATGGTCTTTCCTTAGGGTTCATTTTATCGCCAGTCGCAGGCCGGCTGTTTGACTGGCGATAAAATCGATTGTCTGTTTACCTTCCCACCGCACGATAAGTGAAGCCCATTTCCTTCATCACCTTTGGATCATAAATGTTGCGCCCGTCATAGATGATGGGTGACTTGAGCAGGCTTTTTACTTTCTCAAGGTCAAGCTGCTTGAACTCGTTCCATTCCGTAATGACCATCAAGGCATCGCAGTCTGCCGCCAGTTCGTATGCGTCATGGAACATCTTTACGTTGGCGGGCAAAAGCGGCCGGGCAACTTCCATGGCAACCGGATCATAGACACGCACGTTCACACCCGCTTGCACCAGCGCCTCGGTAATATCAATGGACGGCGCATAGCGCATATCATCAGTGTTTGGCTTGAAGGCCAGTCCAAGCAGCCCGACGGTTTTACCTTTTAAGTTGCCGCCCAGCATTTTTTTCACATGGGTTACTGCGGTTATGCGGCGCTCATTGTTTACTTCCATCACATCGTTTAATATGCGTGGATTAAGCCCTTTTTCCTTTGCCATAAAAGCCAGCGCTTCCACATCCTTTGGAAAGCAGGAGCCGCCCCAGCCAAGCCCTGCATCCAAAAAGTGACGCCCAATACGAGCATCGTAGCCCATGCCTGCCGCAACTTCCTTCACATCCGCGCCCACCAGTTCACACAGGTCGGCCAGTTCGTTCATGAATGAGATCTTTGTGGCGAGGAAGGCATTGCTGGCATACTTGATCATTTCCGCAGTACGTAGATCAGTGATCACGATCGGCGCGCGCAGGGGCAGGTGCAGGTGTGCCACCTTGTTTGCGGCATCCTTGTCCAGTGAGCCGATCACCGTGCGGTGCGGATTCATGAAGTCGGCGATGGCTGAACCTTCCCGCAAAAATTCAGGGCAGGATACAACTGAAAAATCCACTTGTTTGGGCTGGGCACCCTTCACAATGTCTGCCACCCAGTCCCCGGTCCCGATCGGCACGGTGGATTTATTGATGATAATGAGCGCGCCGTTCATATTCTTTGCTATGGATTTTGCGGCGGCTTCCACGTATTGCAGGTCGGCTTCACCGCTTTCGCCCGAGGGGGTTCCAACGGCGATGAAGGCATATTCGGCATCCTCCAATGCTTCCTTATAGGATGTTGTGAACTTGATGCGTCCGCTGTTGACGTTGCGTTTTACCAGTTCGTCAAGCCCGGGTTCGTAAATGGGCATGATGCCCTTTTTGAGATTTTCCACCCGCTGTTCACTTACATCCAGTGCAGATACGCGATTGCCGAGATCGGCAAAACACGCAGCAGTAACCAGTCCGACGTATCCCACACCGACCACACAAATTCGTTTCATATTTATTCCTCTTTAAACAAGTTATTTTTGGGATTCATTCTATTTGGTAACATTCCGCAGACTGCGAGCGTGGTTCAAACCTGGCGTAACCCGGCCAGCAGAATGATCCATCCTCTTGTCAAACACAGTGAATTAATGCCTGTTTACCCAGTATTGCACAGCTTCTACAACATCGCCCAGGTCCATGGGCTTGATGATATATTCATTGCAGCCAGCATCCATGGCGCGTTGGCGGTCGCTGGGCAGGGCGTGCGCTGTCAGGGCGATCAGCGGTGTGACGCCAACCTGCTCATCTTTTCTGATCAGGGAGGTTGCCGTCCACCCATCCATGACGGGCATGGACATATCCATGATGATCAGGTCTGGCTTTTGTTTTTTTGCAGCTGTGACACCATCACGTCCATTCATCGCCAGAAAAGTCTCGAACCCGTTTTTCTCCAGGATGAAATGCAAAAGTTTGTACGTGTCGATATTGTCTTCGACAACGAGTATGCGTCCTTTGCTCATGCCGCTAATATACTACGTCTCACGTTTACAGGCAATGAGTATAATTGAAAAAACTTATGAAAATTCTCTTTGTCGCTGATGGTCGTTCCCCCATTTCAAAAAATTGGTTTCGTTACTTCGCAGAGCGAGGTGATGAGGTGTATCTGGCATCCACCTTTGCATGTGAGGTGGATTTTCCCCTTAAACGGCTTGAATTTACGCCTGTGGCTTTTAGTGCGGTTAAGAGGCAGGATTCGCGCCCCGGCAAAGGTTCCTCCCGGGTCACGGGGCGGATACTGACACTTATCAGGCAGTGGATCGGCCCCCTCACCATCCCTGGCTCGGCACGGAAGTTGCGCAAGTTCATTCAGGAAGTCCAGCCCGATATTGTTCACGCCATGCGGATTCCGTATGAAGGCATGTTGACCACATCCGCACTGAATGGGATGACGCGCAAGGCCAGGAATGAAGTCAAGGCTCGATTTCTTGTTTCAATTTGGGGTAATGACCTTACCCTGTACGCGCCATCCACCCCGCTGATGAGCCATTACACGCGCAAGACCATGGAAGCTGTTCATGCCCTGCATGCTGATTGCGAGCGTGATATTCGCCTTGCACAGACCTGGGGGCTGGGCAAAGAGCAGTCTACTTTGGTCACCCCGGGCAACGGCGGTATCCGCAGTGATATTTTTTATCCCCCTGCCGAGCCTGTGACATACCCTGTTGTGATAAATCCACGTGGCTTCCGGACTTATGTAAAAAATGAAGCTTTCTTTAAGTCCATTCCACTGGTGTTGGAAAAACGGAGTGATGCGCGTTTTGTCTGCTCCTCGATGCAGGGTGAGGCAAGGGCGCTGCAATGGATAAAAGAACTGCAGATCGAACATGCCGTTCAATTAAATCCCCCGCTTTCGCACGCTGAAATGGGGGAGGTATTTCGTGCAGCGCAGGTTGTGGTTTCACCAAGCATTCATGACGGCACGCCGAATTCCCTGCTCGAAGGCATGGCATGCGGTTGTTTCCCCGTGGCAGGCGATCTCGAGTCTATCCGTGAATGGATCACGCACGCCCAAAATGGCCTGCTGGTCGATCCAGGCAATCCTCAAGCCATTGCCGATGCAATTTTGATCGCGCTGGAAAGAGAAGACCTGCGGCGCGAGGCAGCAGGTCTCAATTCGAAAATTATTTCTGCGAGGGCAGAGTATCAACACAATATGGAATTAGTAGGGGAGTTTTACAGATCCCTGTCTCCAAATTCCTGATTATTTATTAACCCGCCTTTGGCGCGCGCAAAGTTTCCAGCCGTCCGCGTAATTCGATGCGGCGTGTATCAGCTGCGTGGCTGATCTCTTTTATGAAGCCCTGTCCGCGCTCACGCAATTCTCCGCGCAACTGGGTGCCTGATTCGGGTGCCAGAAGCAGTGCCACGGTGGAACCAACCAGCGCGCCGACCAAAATGCCAATTAGAAAACCGAACATTTTTCGCATGTGAACCTCTCCTTTACTGTATTGTTTTATATCCAAAAATATTATACTGCTGATTGATAAAAAGGCCTTCGTTTTATCAACCCGCAGGCCTGAGATTTACAACTTCTCCAGCGTGCTGACCAACTTCTCCAGCACATCGAATCCGCCCTGCCAGAACTTTGCCGAGCGGATATTCACGCCCGCTTCGGCCAGTACTTTTTCGGGCGCTTCAGAGCCGCCTGCCGAAAGGATTTTCAGGTATTTCGGTTTGAAGGACTCTCCCTCCGCCTTGAATTGTTGGTAAAGCGAAAGCACAAGCAGTTGACCAAAGGCGTACGCGTATACATAGAAAGGGGTGTGATAAATATGCGGAATGCCAACCCATTCCCATTTGAAATCATCGCTCAGGTCGATCGAATCACCGAACTGTTCCTTCAGGTTTTCCATATATGCGGCGCACAGTTCATCGACCGAGGCGTTCTTCTGGACCATGTCGTGTGCCTGCTTCTCAAACAATGCAAAATACGATTGACGCATGATGGTGGCGTAGGCGTCGTCCATTTGTTTGAAGAGGATGTCACGCCGCACGGATTCGTCCTGCTCTTCGGTCAGCATTTTGTCAATTAACATCATCTCGGCAAAGGTGGAGGCAGTCTCTGCCAGTGGAAGCGACGCCTGGAACGTGAAAGTGTTGTGATGCGCCGCCAGCATCGAATGGATGGCGTGGCCCAGCTCGTGCGCCAGTGTTGCCACTTCGCGCGCCGTGCCCTGGTAGTTGATCAACACCCAGGGAGTCATCTCAGGCAGGACAGACCAGCAAAACGCGCCGCCACGCTTGCCTTTGCGGACTTCGCTGTCGAGCCGGTCCTCATCGAAGACGCGTTTTGCGAGGGCCGCTACTTTGGGGTCGAACGCAGCAAAGGAATCCAGCACCATGTTGGCGGCAGTATCGAATTCATAGGTTTTCTTTGAACGAGCCACGGGGGCATAAATATCATAGCGCCGTAACTTTTTCATGCCGACATGTTTGGCTTTGAGTTTGAAATAACGCTGGAAGATGGATGTGTTTTTGCGCGCTGTGCTCAACAACGCATCCACGGCTTCGTCGGGGATGTCATTTGTCAAATTCCGCGCTGCAATCGGACTGCTGAATTTCCGCAGGTCAATGTTCTCATTTTGCCAGTCGCGCACACGGGTCTGGTACATTTGCCCAAGGATCACGCCGTCGCTGCCATACACGCGGAACTGTTCCTGGTAACTCTTTGCGCGCATTTTGGGGTCTGTGCTGTAACGGAAGGATTGCAATTCACCGGCTGTCATTTCCTGCGTCTTTCCATCCACACGCATCTTGAAGGAGTAGCGGTTGGTGATGGCATCAAACAGGTTGACCAACGCCGTCGAGCCGGTTACATTTTTAATGTTGACGATCTTTTCCTCTGCTTCGGTCAAGGTATGCGGCTTGAACAACCGCAACGTTTCGAGGTAGTAGCGATAATCACCCGCGGCGTCCATCAGCCGTTTGGCGTTGACTTCGTCCAGTTCCTTCCACCACAGGCTGAAGAACAGTGTGCGGTTTTCGATCCCTGCCAAAAATTGCTGGGCACGGGTTTGCAGGGTCTGCGCAATTTGATCCTGTGTGTCTGCTGTGAAAGACAAGCCCGCAAAGGAATATAACTTGTTTGCCACGCGCATGGTCTCTTCACTGGCGCAGACAATTTGTAAAAATTGTTCACTTGAAATATCGGGATTTAACTTATTGCGCACGCCTTCGAATGACGTAACTTGCTCTTCGATCATGTCGAATGCGTTTTGCAGTTCGGCGCTTTCGTATCCGGGGTAAAGCGCAGCCAGGCTCCATTTGGTTTGGGTAAAGGGCATTGTTTTCTCCAAAATAATTCATGAGGATGCAGTCTGCATCCTCATGAATTATACGTCATGCCTGTTTACTTTTGAACTTCTTTTGCAGTACTTTGAGCCCTTTGCATTGCAGGGCGGGCTACTGCTGCAAAGCCAGAAAGTGATTTTTCAACGTGTAATGGATATAGTTTTCCCACAGCGGGAGAATATCCGACTGATTGTAATCATGGTCGGAAAAGGTCTGGATGATCACCCGTCCATCGTAACAGGTGGCAAGTACACCCTCCTCGCCGCGCTTTGCCGTAAGCCCAGCCAGCATGGTCGCATCACCCGAACCGCCAAGCCGGATCTGGTCGCCAGTCTGGTTCGCCCAATAGCGGTTATAGTGCAGGAGCGGAAGCACTGTATTGGGTTCATTGAAAACGGGGTGTGTGGGGTCCCACCAGTAGATCGAATCAGCCAGGTTGTAATCCTTGCGATACCGAATACCGCACCCGCCCAATATCTTGCTGATCGGTCCGTTTGCTTCAGTGTCCAGATACCAAATTTCGGCGATCAGGGCGGCTTTGTCGCGCGACAGGCGGGTATTGATCACATCCCAAAACTCGCCTGAAATTCTATCCTTCGCCTCTGCCCCGACAATGATCAGGTCATATTTTGTGCCCGAGTTCAGATACTCCATGAAATGTCCGCTGTACGAACCAGTCTGGGTATACTTGATTCCCATCATGTCAAGCGTATCCTGGATCCACATGCCGATGCCGTATTCGTCCGTATTTTCGTAGACCAGCACCCTGGCAGAGCGAATAAGCGCTTCGATGTCTGCTGTGGGGGTCGGCTGAATTTGAGGTGGGGCCTCTGTTGGCACCTCTACTGTGGGTTGGGGAGGCGGGGATGTCGGCTGGGCTGCCGGTTGTTGTGCGTTCATGGCAGCCTGTGTCAATTGCAAAACCATGTTGGTCGCCTGAATTTCGAGCGCTACTTTTGTCGCATCTACAACGGGGGGATTGTTTGGGGTGGATGTTGCCGGCAGGGTACATGCCAGGGCAAATAGGACAACGAACAATAAAAACAGCACAGTCCCCCGCTTGCCGGGTCTCATCAACATGGTGTCCTCCTAACAAAATATGGTTGCGGGATCAGGGATGACCCGCAACCATATTATATGGAAATTGGAGGAGTAAGGCAACTTTTTACAGGCTGGAACGGATATGGACGATGTCGCCGTCCTTGACAAGATACTCCTTGCCTTCGAGCCTGAGTTTGCCTTTTGCCTTTGCCTCGTTCATCGAGCCGAGTGTGGTCAGGTCGTCGTAGGATACAACTTCCGCGCGGACGAATCCACGTGACAGGTCGGTGTGGATCTCTCCAGCAGATTCCTGGGCTGTTGCCCCGCGCCGGGTTGTCCATGCGCGTACTTCATCTTCACCGACAGTGAAGAAGGTTTGCACCTGGAGCAGGTCGTAAGAGAGGTTGATCATGCGGTTTAAGCTCAGTTCCTTAATGCCGTATTCCTCCATGAAAACAGCGGCATCCTCGGGACTGAGTTGGGCAATTTCCATTTCGAGTTTTCCCATCAGCGCCACACTGGGGTGGTCAAGGCTGGCTTCGGGTGCGGACTGTCCCTCGCCCATGTTGAATACAGTCAGGATGGGTTTGCGGGTCAGCAAACCAAAACTGGATAATTCCTTTTGTTCCTCGCTTGTGAATTCCATGGCACGCAGGGGTATGTTGTCCGAAAGGGTCTTGTTCATTTTTTCGAACAACTCAGTCTGGCGCGCGTTGATCGTTTTATCGGTACCGCCTTTTTTGCGCTCCTCGATCAACTTCTCCAGTTTTCTTTCGACAGCGATCAGGTCATTCAACAGCAATTCAGTTAACATGCTGTTCACGTCCCGCAGGGGATCAACACTTCCACTGGGGTGCATGACATTTTCATCTGCAAAACCGCGCACGACCAGGATCAATCCCTCCATTTGATTAAGTTGGTTCAGCAGTTGACCGGAAATGCCGCTCTTTGCAGAACCAGATTCCAGCCCCGCAATATCCGCGTAGGTGACTTTGGTATAGATCGTCTTCTTCGGCTTGAACATGCCCGAAAGTTTTGTGACCCGCGGGTCTGGTACGTCTACAACGGCGGTGTGAACCTCGATGCGTCCTGCGCTGGCTGTGGTGGGCGTGTTGCCGCGTGTCAGCGCGTTATAAATGGTGGTTTTTCCTGACTGGGGTAATCCTATAATTCCTAATTTCATCTTGACCT
>JFJP01037369.1_pt1 | contig 51835 bp, 46 predicted proteins | sample 431651 | NCBI WGS metagenome assembly JFJP01 (sample SAMN02602958, study PRJNA72255) | Microbial mat metagenome, whole genome shotgun sequencing project. | biome: fresh water; feature: sink hole; material: water; isolation source: purple microbial (photo- and chemosynthetic) mats found in... | reverse complement strand
CAGGACGGACACATATAATGTTTAGTGAAGGAGGATATCTGTATATCTATCTGATATATGGTATGTACTGGATGCTGAATATTGTAACCGGAGAAGAAGAAAACCCTCAGGCAATACTTATAAGAGGTGTGGAAACCCTTTCGGGTCCGGGCAAACTGACAAAAGCCCTTGGAATCGATAAATCATTTTATGGTGAAGACCTTACTGTTTCAGAAAGAATCTGGTTTGAAGAAACCGGAGAAACTCCACTGATTAAAACAAGTCCGAGAATCGGGATAGACTATGCCGGGGAATACTGGGCAGCAAAACCGTGGAGATACTTTATATAATTATTTGAAAGATTTCCTTAGCGTACCTTTGTGTTTCCTGAGTGTTCCTTTGTGGTAAAAGAAATAAACATCCGATAGCGCGAATTTGCAATTCGTGCTAGGACTATTTGGCACGGATTGCAAATCCGCGCCAGCGTGTTTTACATTAATCAGATTAATCTTTGAGGTTCTCTACAATTTTCTCTGCGGCCCTTTGCGGTTAAGAAGGTAAAATCCGATCTAAAATCTTAATTCCTGATTTCAGTCAGTTTAAACAACTTATCGAAATTCAGGTGGAGAGTATAAGCATAGTCCATCTTCTTAATGCAGGCATTATAATAGGTTTCAAGTCCTATCCGCAATTCAAGATTGCTTTGCGGTAACAGATTAATGCAGATTGAGTTCGTAAAAACTTTTCTGTCGGGTATCACATAATCAGAAGCGAAATCAATTATGCTGGCATAAATCGGATTTCCGTTTGGAGCATAGAAATTTGTAGCATTCCACATTGCAGCTCCAAAATAAAGTGCCTTATATGTATAATGAAACCTGAACCATGAACCTTTTCCGTTAGTTATTGTATACAGATCTCGTTGCGGAAGAACAGAATTAATAAAGTAGAGGTATTCGACACCTGCAACACCATATTTCTTACCTGCAATGTCGAAATTCAATCTCATTCCGGCAGCACCGTTAAAAAATGTCTCAACATGCTCAGGAAAATCTGTTATCTGTCCTCCAAAATGTTTGAACTCAATCTGTACAGGAATCTCAATATGTATAAAATCTGCTATTAAGGGTGAAGTATATAAGAACGATTCACCAAAAGTGAAGGACTCCCTGTTGCCATCATCTTTTATTATATAATTCTCCCAGCTTAACCATGTGTCAGTAAAAAATTGATCATTCTTGTGAGTAAACTGAAATCCGTTTTCAAGATAATTGGTATACAATCTTTCAGAGTAAAAATGCGGATCGAACATTTTATGGGTATCACTTCCTGATAAAGCACCAAGTGTAAAGACCGTATTTTCAGAAATATTAAGTGATGTAGATATTACCGGCCTTATCTGTGTAAAATTATCTGATCCGTAATACCAGAGAAGATGTATTCCTCCGCGCATAGTCAATTTAGCCGAAGGCTTGTAAATAATTTCCGGCTGCAAAAAGAAACCGGGAAGGGTGTACCCTTCAATCCACTGGGATTTATCAACATAGCCCGGGATGCTTGAACTAAGCTCGAATACAGATGCCGAAATGGGATTAAAATATTCGTTGTTTTTAAAAAAGTTAATGTTTTTAATCCTCAGATATAATTCACCTTTACTTGTATCAACCTGTTCATTCGTCTGACCGGATAGAAATAATTCTCCGAATAAAAGAATAAAAAAGATCATCAAAAATCTCATTATGAAGCAGGTTTTGGGCAAAAGTAGCTTTTTTCTTTCAAGTTAAAATGATGTTAAATAGAATAGTATATGAATGCAGGTAATATTTTTTTGCGTTCTTTGTTACAGAATTAAACAAAAATTAAAAGTTTATGAATTCAAATTGGGGCAATTACCGCCGCTGGAATAACATTACCGGTTGGCTTCTCTTTGTCTTTTCATCAGTTGTTTACATGCTGACACTTGAGCCTACGGTTAGTTTCTGGGATTGCGGAGAGTTTATTCTTTCTGCCTTTAAACTTCAGGTAGGACATCCTCCGGGAGCCCCGCTCTTCCTTATGATGGGGAGAGTTGCCACCCTTTTTGCCGGTGGCGACACATCCAAAGTAGCTTTTACGATCAATGCCCTTTCGGCATTATGCAGCGGATTTGCAATAATGTTCCTTTTCTGGACTATAACCCATATGGTAAGAAAAGTATTTGAAAACGGTAATGAACCCGAATCAAAAAGTATTCCGGCAATTATTGCAAGCGGAATACTTGGTGCACTGGCATATACTTTTTCTGATACATTCTGGTTTTCTGCTGTTGAAGGTGAGCTGTACTCTCTCTCTTCACTCGTTATTGCCCTGGTTTTCTGGGCTATGCTCAAGTGGGAGGAGGAGGCAGATGAATCCTATTCTGGACGTTGGATAATCCTCATGGCTTACATTATGGGTCTCGGACTTGGAATACATCGTCTTAACCTGTTGATTATACCTGTCTTCGTTTTAGTATATTATTTTAAAAAATATGAGATCACTACAGCAGGTGTTATAAAGGCTCTTCTGTTTGCAGTTGTTCTCCTGTTTCTGATGGTATTTGTTCTTATCCCCGGAGTACCGGAAGTAGCAGGATGGTTTGAACTGCTTTTTGTTAATGTTTTCGGTTTGCCATATAACAGCGGACTTCTTATTTATGTTCTTCTTGTTGGAGCAGGATTGGTTTTCGGTATCAGGTACTCGCTTAAGAACAATAAGGTTATCCTGAATTATGCTCTTACAATTTTTACAGTTATAATGATTGGCTATTCATCTTATGCCATGATAATGATAAGGTCATCGGCACGGCCGCCTATGAACCAGAACAATCCTTCAGATGTATTCTCGCTGTCATATTATATAAATATGAAGCAGTATGGAAGTTCTCCGAAAATTTATGGGAACTACTACAGCGCTCCCTATACAAATGTTAAAGACGTTATTGCCGGATATAACAAGGTTAAAGGGAAATACGAACCTTACTACCGTCCTGAATATACATACAGTAAGCAGTTTGAAACAATTTTTCCACGTATGTATAGTAAGGATCCAGATCACGAGAGTGCTTATAAATACTGGGGTAATGTAGTCGGACGTAAATACAGTGTCGGAGATGGAAATGAGACAATTGTATGTCCCACTTTCGGCGAAAACCTTCGCTATTTTTTCCGTTATCAGGTGGGCTTTATGTACCTCAGATATTTTATGTGGAATTTTGCAGGGCGACAGAATGATATTCAGGGAAACGGAAACTCAATAAACGGGAACTGGATAAGCGGAATACAATTTATTGATGAGGCAAGGCTTGGAAACCTGCAAAAGCTTCCCGATGATCTTAAAACAAATCCGGGCAATAATAAATACTATTTTCTGCCTCTGCTTATTGGACTTGCCGGAATGTACTGGCAATACAGGAAAGACAAAAATGGTTTCTGGCTTGTTATGGCATTCTTTATAATGACAGGTCTGGCCATTATCTTTTACCTTAATCAGTATCCGAATCAGCCGAGAGAAAGGGATTATGCCTACGTAGGTTCATTCTATGCTTTTGCTATCTGGATCGGAATTGGATTCATGTTTTTCCAGGAACTTCTTCAGAAAATCCTGGGGAACAAACTCTCACTGGCTGTTACATTTGTAACCCTTATTGCTGCGGCACCATTGTTAATGGCTGTCCAGAACTGGGACGACCATAACAGATCAGATCGTTATACAGCGAGGGATATTGGTGCTAATTATCTGAAATCCACAGCTCCAAACAGCATTCTTTTTACTTACGGTGACAATGATTCCTTCCCGGTATGGTATGTTCAGGATGTTGAACAGGTAAGACCTGATGTAAGAGTTGCAAACCTTAGTTATATTCAGGCAGGCTGGTATATTGAGATGATGAGGCAGAAAGCATTTGAGTCGGATCCGATGCCTCTCACACTAAAACCCGAACAGTATATTGAAGGAAAAAGAGAGCAGCTGCCGGTAAACAGCAGAGTCGATAAGCCTGTTAACCTTAAAGAAATTGTTCAGTTCGCAGGAATGGATGACAGGAAATACATGATAGACCTTACTGGCAGAGGCGATTTTATGAATTACCTGCCGGCGAGCAAATTTATTATTGACGTAGACAGTGCTAAGGTTATTGCCAACGGTACTGTAAAGGATTACTATAAGAACAGAATTGTTTCACCTCTCATATGGGAATACTCTGAGTCTGATGCCTTAAAGGGCGACCTGGCAATTATGGACCTGTTATCGACAAACAACTGGGAACGACCCGTTTATTTTTCAACAACGGTACCTTCAACACAGTATAAAGGACTAGAGAAATTCTTCATTCAGGAAGGTCTTGCTTACAGGGTAGTTCCGGTTAAAACAGACAAGCCTGAGCAGGGCGAATTCGGAATGATCGATTCAAATGAGATGTACGAGAACATGATGAATAAGTTCCAATGGGGCAATGCGGAAAAGCCAGGAGTTTATCTTGATGAAAACAACCGCAGAATGTTCAGTAATTTCAGAAGGATCTTTGGTACCCTCAGCAAGGATCTCCTGGCAAAGGGTGATACCACAAGAGCAATTGCAGCTGCACACAGGGGGCTTGAACTTGTGCCAGCCTCTAAAATGCCAAACGACTTTTTCTCACTCGGACTTGCCGAGGCGCTTATAATGTCAGGCAACAAGGAGGAAGGTGAAAAGATTCTTAATGAGATAATTAAGTATTCAAAGAGTTATCTAGAATATGCTATAAGCATAACACCAGAAGAGCGTTACGGGCTTGAATATCCGATGGGAATTAATATGCAGGGATTGCTTGATATTTATAATATGTCAATGAAGCTAAAACTCGACTCACTTACAGCCGTTATTGAACCTGAAATTAACAATTATTACGGGATACTTTATTCGACACAATAAATGTCTATGAAGCTTTTCAGGCTTCCATATGTTGCAGGGTTTCTTTATCCGGAAGCCATATTCCGGATAAAGACAACTGAAAATATCTTGTATCTTACTTTTGATGACGGACCATGTCCGGAATCAACACCCATACTACTTGAGTTACTTCGTAAGCATGGTATTAAATCCACTTTTTTCTGTAATGGAAGCCATGCAGAAAAACTTCCTTTTCTTATTGAGAAGATAAAATCTGATGGCCATCTGATCGGAAATCATGGTTACAGTCACCTGAATGGTTGGGACTCTGCTGTTGCTGAATATGTTTCAGATGTGGAGTCTGCAGCCAGATTCACATCCGACAGGTTATTCAGGCCTCCTTTTGGAAGGATAAAGATAAGCCAGTATAAACAATTAAAGAAAAGGTACAGAATCTATTTCTGGGACCTTATGCCATGCGATTTTGACTCTTCTTTCGGACCGGAGAATTCTTTAAGGATATTAAAAAAGAAAATCCGTCCGGGTTCGGTGATTGTCCTTCACGATACAAATACATCGTGTGCAAACACAATACTTGAAGAGTTTATCCTTTTTGCAAAAGGTGAAGGCTATAGATTTGAATTGCCATATATTCCATAGGACAGCCTGTTTTCAGATATGATCTTAACGCAGAGTTATGCAAAGAAGGCGCAAAGTGCCGCAGAGTAAGAATACTAATAATTTAAACTCTGCGGTTCTCAAAGATTTTCTCCGCGGTTCTCTGCGGTTAAAAGAACTAACTATTAAGGAATATTTTCACAAATTTTATTCCCAAATTTTATCTTAGAAATTCTCTGGCTGTAGAAAAAACTTTCTCAAAACACCGGTCGACATCTTCACTTAATGGAGAAGCGAAAACAGGGAAAGGATTCTCGTGACAGTAAGAATACGGAAAATCCCATACCTCGGCTACGGAACTGTTACTTGCAGAGTTAAGTGTTGCAATAACACCCCTGCAAGGGATAACTGAATCTTTTGCAAGTGTTACAGAATGGATCTGATTACGAAGTTTTGTCAGCAGACTCTCCCTGAAATTCTTAAACCTGCCCAAATCTATCATCGATCTGAACGCCATCCCGATCTGATTTGAGCCCAGAAATTCTGCCAGCGGATTTTTCTCTTTTATACTCTTTTCAAATTCAAAGAGATAATATTTGTAAACCCGGTCAAATGCCCGGCTGTCCATAATAAGTTTTGAAGAGCCCTGCATATTGCTGAATACCGATCCCCCGCAAAAGATAAAAAGTTTAGATCCGGAGAAAACATTCTCAGGGTTCCCCATAAACATTATTTCTGCCAGGAAAGCTCCAATTGAATAAGCAAATACGTTTATATAACTGCTCCTGGGAATTATCGGATGGGATCCATTACGTACAGTCTGGATAAGTTTAATTAAATCCGTTGCAGTCTGATATCCTGAGTTAAAGAAGCGCAAAGGGTTTTCAGTGAGCCTGCTGCTAAGTGCAGTGTTGGCAAAGCTTGCCATGCATATTTCTGAATGTCCCTCAGTTTTCTCTTTCATAAGGGGAATCATTGCCCTCGGATCTCTCCATGCAGCTGGTGACCTGTTAATATGAAAAGAAATCGGAAAAAGAATTACATAGCTGCCTGTGTATTCTGCAAGCCATAGTGCCCATACAAGATATTTTACCCAGCTTCTCTCATTAAGGCCGTGGAGCAGAAGGATTACTTTATCACTGTTGATGTCGGGCGGAGTGAATACCGGATATGTGAATGAATAATTTTCAGTAATGAGTTTGTCTTTTTCATTTAAAAAACCTTCAGGCAGGAAATCAGATGTGAATGGGATATTGTTAATTTTTACAGCTGAACCGGGAATAATTATCTTCTCAGTTTCAGGTGTAAATAGTGTTTTTAGTACATTATATGTTTTTGTATATTCCATTATTGTTTCAAAACTGTTGTCAGAAGGCAAAGAAATATCTGCAATAGTGAGAAAGCAAATTTATGTGTCAGATGCAAGCCTGAAGGGATATAGTAAGCGATTATGGGATATAATTTACCCATTTGGGACAGAATAATACTCCTGTATTTATCTGTTGTCAATTTTACAGCGACTAAAACAGAATTTGGTTAATTTTGTAAAAAGCAAAAAGATTACAAAGGTGGATCTTCAGAAACCAATACCTCAGTACCTGTTTGAAAAAAGGAATATTGTCCGCCTTATTCTCTTTACTTCACTCTTTGCCCTTATTTTTATTAATATCTACTCTCCATTTGGAGCCGACAGGTGGTTTAATCTTACTCAATTTCAGTTTTTTACCTTCTCCAGCCTGACTATTCTGGCAGGAGTACTGGTTGTAGTTTTGAGCAGAATAATTATGTACAAGGTATGCAGGAGAATATCCATTAATATCTGGCAGTATCTGTTATGGATAGCTGCAGAGGTTCTCTGTATGGCATTGTTCTATGCATTATTTGAAAAACTGGTTCTCAAAGACATCAGAGAATTTACCGATCTTGTAAGAATATCCTCGCGCCATACCGCACTTGTTCTGCTGCTGCCATATTCTGTTTTATGGCTCTATTTTTCTTGGAAGGATAAACAGGAACAAATCGAGAATCTTGGAGGCATACAATCATTTTCATCAAACAGCAGGGATATGATACCCTTTTACGATGATAAAGGTGTACTTAAATTTTCTATTAAAAAGGAAAACCTTCTTTACCTTGAAGCCGCCGAAAACTATATAAATATCTGTTATCTCAATAAAGGTAAAGTATCTAAGTATATGCTTAGGGAAACACTTAAAAAGGCAGAAGAAAGCTTTGCGGGAACAGAGATAATAAGATGTCACAGATCGTACATTGTAAATTTCGGGAAGGTAAAGGTAATAAGGAGGGACAAGGATGGACTTACGCTTGAACTCGATAATCCTTCAGTAATTGATATCCCGGTATCGAAGACTTATGTTAACTCAGTGATGCTGACTTTTTCGAAATTCTGCCAGACTCAGGATCCCGTTTAACTGACCCCGTCTTTCAGTTTTATTTATCGGAATGAAATGTTACTTTTGAAATGGTAAAATATTTCACTGAAAATGAATATACTCATTCTTGGATCAGGCGGGAGGGAACACGCCCTCACATGGAAACTAGCCCAAAGTAAAAAAATCGACAAAATATATATTGGTCCCGGAAATGCAGGAACCTCTGTTTTGGGAGTAAACCTGAATATTGATCCGCTTAAGTTTCAGGATGTAAAAACTGCTGTAACCGAGAATAAAATAGATATGGTTATTGTTGGCCCAGAAGCCCCGCTTGTAGAAGGTATACACGATTTTTTTCTGTCAGACCCCATCCTGAGGAAGATTCCGGTTATCGGACCTGATAAATCTGCTGCACGTCTTGAGGGAAGTAAGGATTTCGCCAAGGCATTTCTTATAAGGCACAATATCCCTACCGCTGCTTATAGAAGTTTTGATAAGAAAACTGTAAAAGAAGTACCAGGGTTTTTGAAAACGCTTAAGTCTCCATATGTTATAAAAGCCGATGGTCTGGCCGCAGGAAAAGGGGTACTGATTATTGATGATATTAATGAAGCCGGGGCAGAAGTTGAAGCTATTCTGGGCGGTAAGTTCGGAGCTGCCGGGCAAAAAGTTGTTATCGAGCAGTTTCTTAAAGGGATAGAGCTTTCAGTATTTATTATTACGGATGGTATTTCTTACAAGTTACTGCCTGAGGCAAAAGATTATAAACGTATTGGAGAAGGAGATACAGGACTCAATACAGGAGGTATGGGAGCAGTTTCTCCTGTGCCGTTTGCCAACCCGGACTTCATGAGAAAGGTTGAACAGCGCATAATTATTCCAACAGTAAACGGACTTAAAAAGGAGGGCATTAGCTACAAGGGTTTTATCTTCTTCGGGCTGATAAATGTAGGTGGAGATCCTTTTGTTATTGAATATAATGCAAGGCTTGGCGATCCGGAATCGGAGGTTATAATACCGAGAATAAAGTCAGATCTGTTCGAGCTTATTGAAGGAGTTGCAAAAGGTGATCTGGCTTCAAGAAATATTGAGTTTGATGAAAGGTTTGTAACAACCGTTATGCTGGTCTCAGGAGGGTATCCCGGTGATTACGAAAAGGGAAAATCAGTTCGTGGTTTGGATAAGACATCAAACTGCGTTGTATTTCATGCAGGAACAAAGAACTCAGTAGGAGGAGTAGTTACTGCAGGAGGCAGAGTACTTGCAGTCAGTTCGTGGGGTAAAACAATGAAAGAGGCCCTTGGTGTTTCATACAGTAACGCTGCCCTTCTGGAATTTGAGGGGCATTACTACAGGAAAGATATTGGTTTTGACTTATAGTTTTAGATGCTGTTACGATTATTTAAAGGAACCGGACTTGGTATAATCTTAATGATTATTGCAACTCTCTTGATGGTATGGGCCAGTGCCTTTATTAAGCTTAACAATCATTTTTCATTATACTTCGATCTTGAGCCAATGCCGCTTTACGGTGTTATTTCAGATATTATAGGTACCAATGCTCTCCCCGGAACGATACTATCAGTATTATTAATATCGTTTATGGCTTTCCTGCTTGTAAACCTTAATACATCTCTGTTTTTTATTAATGAAAGAACCTTTCTTCCTGCTGTTTTATATATACTCCTTAGCGGACTTTTTCCTCAGTATCAATTGCTTAATCCTGCATTTATTGCCGCGGTATTTTTGATGCTGGCAATAAGAAGGATTATGGATTCATACAGAATCCAGGGGACTGCTTACAACTTTTTCGATGCAGCTGTTCTCATTAGTATAGGAAGCCTGTTTTATGCCAATCTGTTATGGTTCGGATTGCTGGTTATTATCGGAATTATAATTTTACGAACGGGTAATATTAAAGAGATTGCATTATCATTTGTCGGACTGGCTACTCCGTATATTATTACTTTTGGTGTCTATTACGTTATTGGGAAGGATTTAAAATACCTGGTTTCGCTGATTGAATACAACTTTTTCGGGAGGTCTGATTATTATGTATTTTCCAGGCTGACGATAGTTACACTTATCTTCCTTGCTCTGAGTATAATTACCGGAATAGGTTACCTCTTCACTGTAATCAATAACAAGAAGATAAAATCGAGGAAAACATTTTCTATTCTCCTCTGGTTATTAGTAATCTCTCTGGTGGTTTACTTAGCGGTGCCTTCTGTTTCAGTTGATATAATGCCATTAGTAGCTATTCCGATTTGTTACATAATGTCGCACTACTTTATTTTTATCAGAAAGAAGCTGGTTCCTGAAATAATATTTTCTCTTTATTTCGTGTTTATTATTCTGATCCAGATCTGGTCGATGATATGAAAATTTATTTTACCATTGAAACTACACCAACGCCAGAACCGGGCTGACCACCGGTAAAATCATAGTTAAGCTGGTACAATCCACCTTTATTACAGGTAAAATCTACATATGGATAAACCTTTCCGGTTTTCTTATCGAAGGTAGATAGAACTTCTTTATTACTTTCATCTTTAATTGTGAGAATAAGCTGGCCTTTGGAGTCCTCTGCATTACACATCGAGAATCTGTATTTGGTATTCTTCCAAAGCGCTATATTGGCTTTGTATCTCAATTCTGTCTGATTGGCTGATTTACCAAGCTGAACCCTGAAATCCTTGAGATACTTGGCATTTGCTCCGGCGTTGGTTGCACAGTTGCTTACCAGTGGATCAGAAGATTGTCCGTATGACAGAAGTCCGGTGGTAAGCAGAAATGCAAGAATTATAAGATACTTTTTCATGCTAATTATTTAAAATAAGCCTGTTCCTGATATTCTTTATAATCTCAATTATCCCGTCAAGTTGTTCCTGAGACATTTCAATAACACTTGTTTCGGTTTGTTCAACAACGAGGGCTCCGTCTTTTTCAATACTTACCGGATCTCCCTGAGTATAGGTTATTCTTACATCACGGTACTTATCTTTAATATCCCGTAGATCTTTGCAGAGGTTTTCGAATTCTTTATCACGATTGCAATATGGGGAGATAAGCATAATCAGATCGCCAAGGATTATTTTCTGTTCTCCGATTCTGTCTTTCAGCATCGGGTCGGGGTGAAGATTTACAACCTGGGTGGCAAGATACTGCCCTTCAATCCATACTCCGATTATCATAAGGGCAGAGAGTTGTCCGCGGTCGTTTTCTCTGAGATAGGTATCAATCTGAGTATAGGAATCTATAGAAATAAAAAGAAGAGAATCGAGATTTGATTTATTCTGTGATAGTTTCTTTATAGCTTCAAAATTAAAGAATTGTCCAACTTTAATATCCTCTGCAAGCTTTCTTATTGATGAAAGCAGATCGAGTGATGAGCTTGTTTTCTCATACATATTCAGGTAGCCAAGGTCGGCACCCAGAATACCAAGCTTAAGGGCTTTGTCAAAACCGGTACTTTGTTTCTTCGCGTCAATGGATGAGGCAAGATAGTTAGGCGAAAAGGGTACTTCCAGAAGCTGAAGCAGATTGGCAATTTCAACCGGGGAAGCTATATTCTTTGAAATATCTTGAATAGCCTCCGGACTCAGTTTCTCAGCTTCTGACACAGGAACAGAATCAGCTTCAGGGAATACAAATTCACTTGCTTTATTTGATGTATTTCTACATGAAAAACACAATACAATAAGGGCTAATAAAAATACTCTTCCTTTCATTCAGGATGATGTATGGGTTAATACAAAAATACAAAAAAACAGATTAACAACACATTAAATATTTATTTCCGTAATTTAAATTCTTCCAGGAAGCGTACAGCTTTATTTAAAATTTCAAAATGAAGCAAAAAATAAAGCAGTATTGTACTTAACAGGACAAATGAAATATTGAACATGAACGTATCTGTTTTTATTCCGAAAATATATTTTGACGGGGCAAAAAAATGAGTTCTGAAGCGCAGAAATCCTCTGTTGTATGAATCTAAATAAATCGGATCATAATTCTGAACGATTGAGCTTTTATAAATCAAAAACTTATTCCTTTCGAAAGGCTTTTTTACTATCTCTTCAAGCTTTTTATTATAATAGTTATTTTCATATTTTTTTAGAAGCAAGTCATTCTTATTAAGGAATCTGTCGATTTTGTCCATTGCTGAATTAGACATCTTTGTGAATACTCTATCCATTCTGTCGAGATAGGCAGAAAGTGAATCAGCAATCGTCGGATTGAATTCATATGGGGTAAGATCTGAAATATAGGCAAATTCAGGTAGTTTGTTAACTGCCGCCATCTCGTTTAGTTCATTCTTTAAAAGATCAAGTTTGCTGAATTGCCGGACAGGTTTCTTGCGAAGGATTGTCTCATTGCTGCCAATGACCTTAGGATTACTTCTGTACTCGAAAAGTGTCGTTTTAATTGCTTCACGCAATACCTCCTCAATCCTCTGTGTCTTATTGAATTCAGCTTCACTAATCTTTTTCTGAAGCATATAAAAAGTTTCACCTTCTTCGGTAAAATAAGTTTCAAAGTACTTATTATCCTTAAACTGCGATACGATTAACGCTTCGTATGTCCATCTGGTCGGCATAATTTCAGCTATCAGAGGGACTTTTTCAACGCTGCCTATTTTACGGTTTAGTTTATCAAACGGGAACATTGCCCCGCTCAGAACCATCATTGGTATTATAAGTAGCGGGATAACTATATAAATTGTTATGGCCGAGTTAAAGGAAGCAGAAATGTTAAGCCCCAGCATATTGGCACAGAAAGAAGTTGTGAAGAGTGCCAGCCAGTATTGGAAGTACATACCTTTGATTCCCAGAATGGGATTAGCTATCACAACGAAAAGAAAAGTCTGAATGGCGGAAATCAGTATCAAAATTCCAACCTTTGAAAGGAGGTAGCTCGAACGGCTCAGATTCAAAAACCGCTCCCTCTTGAGTATCTTCCTGTCCCTGAAAATCTCTTCTGCGCTTATTGTGAGACCCAGAAAGAGGGAGACAATCAGACTCATAAAGATATAAATCGGAATGTTTTCATTATCAGCAAAAATGTATACATCCGAGTCAGGGTCAGGTATATATCTGATTATAAATGATAACACAAAAGCAAGGATTGGAGCTTCCAGTAGAGTCAGCAAAACGTATTGTCTGTTGGCAATCTTACTCTTAATATCCCTGGTTAAATATATTTTCAACTGTCCGAATATTCCCGGCCTGTCAAGATTTTTATGAGGGGGCTCTTTGATCTCAGGGATACTTCCAAACGGATGCCTGGATGTATAAATGGCAGCCCATTCTTTAGGTTTAATTTTTCGCTTCTCAGTATATTTCCCGAATTCATCAACAACCTGGGTTTCGATTATATTGAAAATTGTTTCAGGATTTACATTACCGCACGAAGGACATTCACCCTGGTTTGAGTTAATCTGTGCATCCAGAGTTTTGAAATAGACAACTGAATCGACCGGGTTGCCGAAGTACGCCATGCAACCATCCTGATCCAGTATTATTACTTTGTCAAACATCTTGAAAATCTCAGATGAGGGCTGGTGGATAACCGTGAAAATCAGTTTCCCTTTCAGAGTAAGATCCCTCAAAAGATCCATGAGGTTTTCAGAATCTCTTGATGATAACCCGGATGTAGGTTCATCCAGAAACAGTACCGAAGGTTCCCTTATTAATTCAAGTGCTATATTTAGCCTTTTTCTTTGTCCTCCACTGATTACCTTGTTGAATGGTGAGCCAACCTTAAGCCCTTTCTTTTCAAATAATCCAAGATTAGCGAGCGTCTGATCGACAAGTAAGGTTATTTCTTCTTTAGACTTCTTCTTAAAGCATTGTAATGCTGCAAAATACAGATTTTCGAATACTGTCAGATCTTCAATAAGAAGGTCATCCTGCGGTACATATCCGAATACTCCTTCAAGATCTCCATTTGCACTGTTAACCTCAATCCCGTTGATCTTAATTGTACCGGATGAGGGTTTCTGAATTCCGCTCATAAGGTTTAGCAAAGTGGTTTTTCCTGAACCACTGGCTCCCATAATACCAACAAGTTTTCCCTCTTCGAGTGAAAAACTTACATTGTCGACTGCGGCATGTCCTTCATGGAAATTATAAGTGAGATTCTCTACCGCAAATGAAATCTTATGAATTATAATATCAGAAAGAAAAGTCGAGCTTATGTCGCTGTAATAAATTGCATGACCCTGCTGCGATTTAACTGACCCACCTTTGGCAAATGAATAGACAATACCGGATCGAATTGGAAGTCCGTTCAGATATAACTGATCGCTGGAAATATATTTAATAAAATAGAGATCAACGCTGGCTACCCTTAGAATAAATATTGTTGTATCCTGGTAGCCGGTATGCATCTTTTTGCATAGACCGCACTCTTCATCACCAGGACGTAAAACAAGAATTGCAGGATTACTCAGTTTTGCAGGATCATTATTCTTTACAAATTGTTCTGTTGCGGCAAACTCTTCGGATGAAATTTTAAACACTTCAGCTACAGTGTTTATAATATTCATTCTCTGAAGCGTAAATTGCTGATCGGAATTTACAAGTTCATATAACCGCATGAGAACTACAACCTTTTGTTCCTGGTTCAGCGTGCGGTTGATCTTTTTACAAATGCCGAGAATTTTAACTGAATCTTTAACTGAAGGAGCTAAAGATTCTTTTACTGAGCCCTGTTTGATAATAGGACCGGCATGCTGGTCAAAAAAGGAGAGATACTCCTCAACTGCCTCTTTTGTAAGCTGTTTATTGAGGAAGACAGAAACATAATCGCGCTCACTGATAAGAATCCCCCCATCCTGCTTTACAATCAGGGCGAACAGTTCCATAAGCGCCTTTAGGATTTCTTCACTCATAAAATGAACGTGATTTTATTCACAGCTAAAAACCGAAGTTAATCAAAATCAATTGTTTTTCTGTTAGCGTTTTCACAATTTTTTGTTTTTTAAAATGCGGAACAAACAGACCATCAGTCTCCGGGGCCCATCAAATACCGTGTTTGACTCATTATTATTGATTAACACCTGTAAGAGCCTTAATCATATTAACCTCTTCCTGTTTATAAGGAGTGCCATCTTTTCTGAAGATATCATGAAACCATAATGCAGGTTCTGACCCATCTGCAATTGGCGTGTCCCAGGCATATATCGTATTTGTTTTGCCTGAAACCAGGCCCCAGTTTATTGCACCGATATTCTGTGCTTTAAGAATTGGCATAATATTCCCAAATGTACTGTTATTCCTTCTTGCCATATATTCGGTGCATATCATAGGTCGGTTATAGATTTTAAGTGAGTCGATCATTTTCTGATGATTGATTTCATCTGAATAGTTATGATATGTGATTACATCCGAATTTTTAAGCTGAAATGCATTTAGTTCTTTAAGATTATCACTCCATACCCCGCATGACAGAGGTTGCGAGGGATTGACTTTCCTTCCCCATTCAAACGCTTTCACAAGCAGAGCCATTGACCGGTTTCCGTAACCTGAATTGCCTGGTTCATTGTACATATCCCACAATACTATTCGCTTATCCATGCTGAAAGTGGTAAGAATATCAGTGACATATGCTTCAAGTAAGGCTATGATTTCAGGGTTGGTGAAGAGAAGCTCTCCCGGGTCTCTTATCCATCCTGAATTGTGTACTCCGGGTTTCGGATCGGGCTGTTTACCTGCGCTGTAAACAGGGTTCCAGCAATCGTCAAATATTACAAAAACTGTTTTTATACCATGGTTGTCTGCAATTGTAAGATAATCGTTCATCCTCTTTTTAAACCCTTCCTTATCAGTTTCCCAGGCCACATGATGCAGGTAAACTCTCATGCAGTTCATTCCGATTGACTGAGCCCAGCCAAGCTCCCGCTCTATTGTTGCAGGATCGAAGGTCTCTGCCTGCCACATTTCAAGCTGGTTAATTGCGCTGCTTGGAGAAAAATTAGATCCGCGAAGCCAGGGCATGTTTTTACCCCATTCTGCTGCCTTTTCAATGCTCCAGACTTCTACTGTCTGCCCGGTTTCAGAGGCAGTGGGATTCTTTTTAGTATTGCACGATACCATCAGCATTATGATAATAACAGAGCAGAAGGCCTGGCATGATTTTCTGAAGGTCATAAAATTTAGTTTTAATTGTTAGCTTAGAATATTCAAAGGTAACGATTTATGAGGTTAAAGATGGGGAAAAACATTTCAAATACAATGAAGCTTACGGTTGGAACACATTTTATTACGATTCAGCACAATGATTCCACGGTTCAGCATTATTATTTTTTTTCAGGCCTGGATATGGTTTTACTTTGACCTTGAATTATTGTTTAACCTTCAAAAAAAAGCAAATGAAAACAAAAACAAATTCAATACTTGCAGGGTTGATTCTATCACTGCTTGTTATCCCTTCAGTTGTTGAAGGGCAGAGTGAAAAGGCTTTTGTAAATAAGTATCTGACTGAATTGCCAAAAGTAAAATTAAGCAATAAGCCTGTAAAGTACAGGATGACAGGAGTCTATATTAACAGAGATCTCTATGGTAAATTTACCGGAAAAACAAAGGTAACAGGTGATTACACGCGCGGACTTCCTGGTGACAGTGTTATCTGGAATAATGTGTTTATTTCAACTGCACAGAAATTTGAGGAGCCGTTTCCTTTGGGTTCAAAGAAGGAGTATATGGAAAATTTTAAATATATTCCCTCAGACAAGATGATTAATGAAGAAGCATTTAAAAGCTTCCCTTCAAATCCGGAGAATGTATTTGCTAGGAACCTGGTATGGGATATGTATTCATTTGAACTTTTTGCATGGAAGGATTATGATTCCCTGAAACTTAATGTACCATATGACATGTCGAAGATGAGTTTTAAGTTTGATATGGCGGAAATCGGAAACTATCAGCACAACGGTATTATTCTCTGCTGGAAGGGTATTTCGGTTGTTAATGGGGAATTGTGCGCTGTTATCGATTTCAGCGCGATAGATAATCTGATTGAACTTACCATGGCTATGGTAAAGGCAAAGGGGACTGAACAGTACTGGGGGACTATTTTCGTTTCGCTTAAAACAAAGGTGATAGAAAGGGCAACTATGGGCAGCGGAACAATGCTCGAGATTGAAGTGCCGGGTATGAAGGATAAAATACTTACCAAGACTATCCGGGAACTTGAAGTTGAAAAAATTCAATAAATAGTTAAATTTGTTGTTATGAGAAAAAGGAGTCTCTTCGATTTTATGGACCAGCGAAAAGCTGCATCGCATGTTGCCTTCCTCGTATTTTCCATGCTTGCAACAATTATTGTTTCATTGACAGGAACATTTAAAGGCTCATTTGTTGATGCAATGGGCACTTTTGTACTTATTTTCTGGCAGTTGGAGGTGTTTATTTTATTTGGCAATATTTTATTCGCAAAATTGAATTTTGACAGAAGCCCCGGTGAAATAACACGTATTGTATTTTTCAGATTCTCAGTATTTGTAGCAATCTGTCTGCTGTCAGCTCTGGTTTTGTTTCTTCTTCTTCAATATTGCTTATTCTTACTCGAAGGAGATGACCTGTCCCTTGTAATGACGAATTTCATAAATATGGGATTTAGTGAATGGTTCAAATCGACAATTACAGGGCTATCGGGAGGAGCAATTATTTTCATAGTACTGCTATGGCAGGATTCACTGAAAAGGGAGCAGAAACTTCGGGAGGAGAACCTGATTTTTCAAAATGAAACTCTTAAAAACCAGATTAATCCTCATTTTCTTTTCAATAGTCTGAATACACTTTCATCATTGATATCTGCACGACCAGAAGATGCTGAAAAATTTATAAATAAACTCTCAACAATATATCGATATATCCTTGAAAATTGCAGAAAAGACAGGGTGTCACTTCTTACTGAATTGGAGTTTATTTCCGATTATTTTGAATTGCACAGAGTTAGGGATCAGGAGAAAATAGCACTTAAAATTGATTCCCCAAGTGCCTCTGAATTTGAAATTATACCGGTTTCACTTCAGATCCTGATTGAGAATGCGATTAAACATAACATGGCAACTAAAGAAAATCCATTGGAGATTTCAATAACTATCGAGGATGAGTATGTCGTTGTAAAAAACAACCTTCAGAAAATGGGTATGCAGATTAAATCAACAAAAATTGGTCTTAAGAATCTTGGCGAACGTGTTCGACTGGTTACAAAAAAAGATCTCATTGTTGAGGAGAAAAATGATTTTTTTATTGTTAAAGTGCCTTTACTGAAATGAAAATACTTATTGTTGAGAATGAGCTGCCTGCCTCCGAAAAATTGGTCAGGTTATTAAGGAAAATAGATAAATCGATATCTGTAATCGGAGTTGCGGAATCAGTTGAAGAGGCGGTGAACAGATTGCAGGCGAAACCTGAGCCTGATCTGATTCTGATGGATATTCAGCTCGACGACGGCCTTAGTTTTGAGATCTTCGAAATAATGACTGTTGATACTCCTGTAATATTTACAACTGCTTATGATGAGTTTACCCTAAAGGCCTTCAAAGTGAACAGTATAGATTATCTCCTGAAGCCTATAGAAGAAGAGTCTCTAAAGTCAGCATTGGATAAGTATAAGAAGTTGTACGCCGATAAAGATCCTTTTAAAAGAGACTTCAAACTATTGATAAATGAGTTCAGAAACCAGTATAAATCAAGGTTTCTTATTAAAATCGGGGATAAATTCAGGTCAGTCCCAACGGGTGAGATAAGCCATTTTTATATTAATGAGCGCAGTGTGTTCCTGAGCGATATTCAGGGAAAAGATTACGGTATTGATTATTCTCTCGATCAGCTTCAGGGGATGATGGATCCCCGAAAATTCTTCAGGATTAACCGTGAATGTATTGTAGCTATCGATGCAATAGCCACAATGTACAGTTACTCCTCAAGCAGACTGCAGCTGACAATTAAAGGAAAGGAGAAAAGCGACCTTTTCATCCTGAGCCGCGACAGGGTTGCTGAATTCAAAAAGTGGATCGACAGATGATTCTCTTTGAAAAAACTTTCACCACGGAGGTATACTGGGTTTCACTGAGTTAGACACGGAGTTTGCTTCTTAATTGAAAATGTTTACTGGAAAGCTATAAAATCACACGTTTTATACCATCTTTTAATGATGGCACATTAAAATTTATCAGAAACCCAATTCTGCACTGTGACAGTTTAAGATATGTCATTAACTGTGCAAGATGGACTGGAATTATTGTTTCAACCGATTTAACTTCTATTATGACTTTGTTATCAATAAGTAAGTCAATTCTGTAGCCTAAATCTAGTTTCTTGTCTTCATAAATTTGTGGCATTGGTTTCTGTTTAATCACGTCTATTCCGGCATTTGCCAGTTCATAGTACAGACACTCTTCATAAGCTGATTCCAATAATCCAGGTCCTAAAGCACTATGCACTTTAAAAGCACATTTTAGAACCTTACCTGTAAGTTCTTCATGTAACAATTTCATTTTTATTTATTCTTTAGCGAGACTCTATAAAGATAATAAATATCAACGAAATATTAAATAGCAGGAAAATGAAAACAGTGTTCCTCCGTGTTAACACAGTATAACTCCGTGGTAAAAAAAATCTACTTTGAGATTGCAACTCCGACAAACGAATCGGCAGTTCCGTAATAGAGAAACCACTTATTCTGGAAAAAGACCATCCCTTCAGCGAAGGTAGTTCCGGCTGCATACTGGCCGGTTATTTCATGAGGCAGAGTAGGTCTCATAAAATTAGTGTCAGAGCGTGATAGTACCTTTTCCGGATCGTTTTTATCAAATATTATTTTACCAACCGAATACATCCCTTTTGGGAGTGAAGGATCAGCATCATCATTTACGGCATTCTTCCCGTTATAGATCAGCATAATTCCTTCGTCGGTAATTAATGCCGGAGGACCGCTTTCAGCCAACTCGCTGTCGAATTTTTGCTTACGCGGACCTGCAACAAATTTTAATTCACCCTTCTCATCCACAAGAGGATTCCAGTCACTAAGATTATCTGACCAGGCAAGATTGATATACAGATCACCCCAGTACATCCAGTATTTCCCGTTTATTTTTACTGCAATCTGTTTTCCTTTAACAATTTGTGTTACAATAGCTCCCGATTTTGACCATTGATTCTGGAACTTTCCATTATACGCTTTATAGAAAGCAGGACCTTTCTTTTCCCATTTAATAAGATCCTTTGAAAATGCGATCGATAAACGACATGTGTCGCGGTTCCATGCTGAATAGCTCAAAACATACGTGCCATCTTCTGTCTCAACAATTCGGGGGTCTTCGCAACCACCAGGATATTCATATTTTAAATACCTGTCCGAATCGGGATATAACACAGGTTCTTTGAATTTCTCGAAATTTAATCCATCGGTACTTACAGCCAGCCCAATCCTTGAAGTTCTTTGTGAGTATTTAGCCGCAGGATTATCTTCGCAGCGGTAAAGCAGATAGACCTTATTATCTCTTATAACTGCAGCAGGATTGAATACATCTGCTTTTTGCCATTGCACAGTTTCTTTTTGTACCGGACATGTAAAGATGAAAGCTGAATCGGCTTTCATAATCGGATTCTGTTCCGGTTTGATGAAAACGTCAAAATCAGAAACTCGAGGGTCAGTGGAACTTGTACAGGCTGACATCATAACGATAATTAAGAAATAGAGAAGCCTTTTCATTGCAGATATTTATTTATTTGTTAAAGAATATTCAAGAGGAAGCTCGTCAGCTATCCGGTGTCTGGCCATTTCGCCCTCCCAGCTTATACCTGCCGGATCGTAATATCCGTTCTTATCAAAATTAACTGAGTTCTTGAAAAAGATTGCCTTACTTGTGTAAAGCATATTATAGCAAATTACTAGTTCTCCGGGGTATTTCAGAGCCATAGTATTATTGCCTGTGTTAATTACAATATCCTTTATTTTCAGGTATTCCTGGTCTTTATTTTCTACAGTGAATCCTGCGGACTTAAAATCCCCGCTCCAGAGAGCTCTGAAAAAGTGCATCCTTGATCCACGGTATGCTGCCTGCCTGTTAAGGAGCTGCCTATTCTGATCTTCAGCTGTTAAGCTGTCTTTAAAAATAATATTCCCTTTGAAAAGAAAGGTTTCCTTAATTTTGTTGTATTCAAACTTGTCGAGGTAATAAGTAATAACATAACCCAAAGCATTATTCTCAATTATTATGGGCTTAGAGGCAAATCCGGTAAGGATATTTCCCTCTGTGTCATAAAGAAACCTGATATCCTCGTCGTTCCTTATTTCACATTCCGATGCATTGGCCGTGGTCCCGAGGAATTCATTTCTGAAAAGCTTCATATTGTATTTTCTTTCCCTCTCATTGGCTTTGGAGCTGATAATAACTTCACTTAGTTCAAAAACTTTTGGTGACAAAAAAATTGTATACGGTTTTGATGATGAGAAATCTGTAATTGTTTCGGAATAGTAACCGATGGCACTGATTGTCAGAGGCATTTTGCTGTATTTTGAGATATCAAGTTCAAAATTGCCTTTGCTGTCGGTGGAAGTTCCGGTAACTGTACCGTTGAAATAGATTGAAGCAAAGTTTATTATGGTTTTTGTATCCTTATCGTATACAGTTCCTTTAATAACCTGGTTAAATGCCGTAGTGCTTAGTCCTGAAAGGAGTAATATTAATATAATTCTTTTCATTGTATGGTAATAGCAAAGATCATCAATATTTTACTATCTCTGCCTTTAATTTATTTCATCAGATTGTTTTAGTGTAAGCCTCAGCCATAATAGTCCGGCTAAACCAGCTGTCAGTGAGGCAATAAGAATTGCAATTTTTGAATTGTTTACATGGTCATTATTGTCAAAAGCCAGCAGAGTGATGAAGATTGACATTGTGAACCCGATACCTCCAAGCATTCCTGCGCCAATAATGTTTTTCCATTTTATGTCAGAAGGCAAGACGCATAATCCCATGAGTACAGCTAAGTAAGAAAACAACCAGATTCCAAGAGGTTTCCCTATTACAAGTCCGGCTATAATACCTAAACTCAAAGGCTGACTCAGTCCGGCTGTCAGATTTCCTCCAAGTACAATTGCTGTATTTGCAAGTGCAAAAAGAGGCAGTATTAAGAAAGAAACCGGCTTATGAAGAAAATGCTGAAGAATATATGATGCAGTTTTTTCACTTCCATCACCAAAGGGAACTGCAAAAGCAAGTAAAACTCCTGTAATTGTTGCATGTACACCTGATTGAAGCATAAAGTACCACATTACAACACCTCCTATAATATAAGGGATTAGGTTATGTACTTTGAGCCGGTTGAGGAACAGGAGGAAAGCAAAGATTAATAGAGCCACGAGTAAACTCGAGAACATTATTGATGAAGTATAAAAGACTGCAATTACTATAATTGCTCCCAGATCATCTATTACAGCCAGTGCCGTCAGGAAAACCTTAAGCGAAGCTGGAACCCGGCTTCCAAGCAGAGATATGATTCCGATAGCAAAGGCAATGTCTGTGGCCATTGGTATCCCCGCTCCAGCCTGTGTTGTACTGCCATAATTGATAAAAAGAAAAAGCGCAGCCGGAACCAGTATGCCTCCAAGTGCCCCAAAAATTGGAAGGAGCGCATTTTTAAAATCTGATAGTTCTCCCGCATAAATCTCCCTCTCGAGCTCCAGTCCTATAAGAAGGAAGAAAATTGTCATAAGGCCATCGTTAATCCAATGTACAAGACTATGACCTCCGATATCATATTGCCACAGATTATTATATGATTCTCCCCATGACGAGTTCGCAATTATAAGCGAAACAGCAGTTACAAAAACCAGAATCACACCTCCGGCTTTTTTACTTTCAAAGAATTCGTTAAACAGCTTAGTTAATTTCACACCAGTTTGCTTTTTAATGATAATCTTCTTAGTGGTTTGTTGACTTTGATTGTTGTGAATACAACCACAAGTGTCATGCAACCCCCAAAAATAACTGAAGGAATGAGTCCCATTATTTTAGCCGCGACTCCTGATTCGAACGCACCTAATTCGTTTGAAGAACCTATAAAAATACTATTGACAGATGCAACACGTCCGCGCATATTATCAGGAGTAAATAACTGAAGAATAGTACCCCTGATAACAACACTGACATTGTCGAAAGCACCGCTGAGAATTAATATGAAACATGACAATATGAAATTTCTGGAAAGGGCAAAGGAGATCATGCAGAGACCAAACCCGACAACTGCCCCAAACAATACTTTCCCTGTTTGATTAACCGGAGGACGAAACACAAGAACAAATGCCATAAGTGTTGCACCAATTGCCGGACAGGCTCTGAGAAGTCCCAGACCCTGAGGACCGACTAACAAAATATCTGATGCAAACACAGGGAGCATTGCCACAGCACCTCCGAAAAGAACGGCAAACATGTCAAGTGTAAATGCCCCGAGCAATTCAGGAGTCTTAAAAACAAAGTCAATCCCGCTGCGGATCCTTGTAAATACACCTTCTGACGTGGGAATAACTTCATGTTTCCCGGCTTTGATAAAGGTTATCATGAAGAATGACAGAATACTCAAACCAAGTACCACCGAATAGGCGGTAATAATTCCCCAAAAGCCGTATATAAGTCCTCCGATTGCAGGCCCAAGTACGGCAGCAACCTGCCAGTTGGCACTGTTCCATGTAGATGCGTTTGCATATAAATTCCTTGGTACAAGTTGTCCGAGCAGAGCCACCTGTGCGGGACTTATTATTCCGCGGGCCAGGCCTGTTAAAAATATTGTGATGAATACAGGGAATATGCCGAATTTCTCAGAAAAATATTCCGCATTGCTGCTGTAGATAAGTAGGATCAATGATCCAAGAATTAGAAGCAGTGTAGTGTAATTAATTATCTTTCGCCTGTTATGAAGATCAATGTAATGTCCGGCGAAGAGAGAAATGCTTATCTGAGGGATCACTTCAACAAGTCCGATAAGTCCGAGCCACAGAACATTGTGGGTTAAATCATAGATCTGCCAGCCTACAATTACCGATTGCATAAGGGTGGCCATTGTCATGAAGTTCCGGTAAAGAAGATAGTACCTGAAATTCTTTATATGAACAACTGCGAAAGCTTCGCCCTGAAATAACTGTTTCATGATATTTTAATCTCAGGCAAAAGTAATTAATTGAGGCAGAATTGGATTTAAGAAACAGGCTATTTAATATATTTTATTCCCTTTCTCACTTTCACTTATAGTTTTCCTGAGACGCCTGACTCTGGTCTCTTCCTGTTTAGCTGACATTATCCAGTGGATGATTGTTCTTTTATATGATGGAGCTTGTCTTGAAAAAAACTCCCAGGCCTCACTATTCGCTTTGAATTCAATTTCATAGTCTTTTAGAAGTGTTTTAATTTCATTTTCGAAGCTGTAAAGATTAGTCTCTGAGACTTTGCGCTTTGCAAATAAGGCCGTTCCGGTAGGGTGCATCAGCCCTTTTTTAGTCAGCTCCTCAATTTTCTTAATATTTACGGCGCTCCAAATGCTTCCTGGTCTGCGGGGTGTAAATCGTATGCAGTAGCTTTCTTTGTCTATCGATCGTCTGATTCCGTCTATCCAGCCAAAACAGAGTGCCTGATCGACTGACTGCGACCATGACATATTGTGTTTTCCACTGTCAACTTTATAAAACCCGACAATCAGTTCAGTTTCTTTATTGTGGTTTTTCTCAAGCCACTTCCTGAATTCATGCTGGTTTTTGAAAAATGCAGGAGTTATATTAAGTTCATTCATATCCTGATTCTTACTTTGTGTTCCTTAGTGTTTTCCTTAGTGATCCTTTGTGGTTAATTTATTTATTCTTTACCACAAAGGTACACAAAGTGCACACGAAGGGGCACAAAGGAACATAAGCCCAAAAGTATATTATTGAATTATTAAGCTCTTTTTTAAGGAAACATCACCAAGCCAGATTCGGTCGGTTCCCTGATAAAGCTCCTCAAGGGAAACCTGGTTTGATAGTCCGGGGAATTCAAAAGTAGCAACATATTCCCCGGCAGGAATTGCTTCGGTTATTGTATAATTTATTGTAAACTCTCTTGATTCGCCCGATTTAATCTGCGACAGCCAGTCGATACTCCAACTGTTCCAGGGATCGGGTTGCTGATGCTGAATATTACTATAAAATACCTCATTATAATCCAGATCTTTTATATAAAGCCCGTTGGAAAAGTAATGAAAAAGTTCCGGGCCTGTTTTATTAATATCAATTATCATAAGATCCGATTCGTCCTTGTTTGTTATTGTGAAACTGAACTTTAATTGAGTACCCGCAAATTCAATTGAACTTTCCGAAATTGCAAGTCCTGAATGGAACAGTCCATGTTTTTTCAGAACTGAAATCATTTCAGGGTCTTTCCGCACATCAATACTGTCATTATACCAGTTGCAAATCTGTAATGCAAAATTACTCATCATCGACGGTGCCCAGATAAAAGGGCCTGTTGGAGTTGAACTTGAATAACCCGGCCAGAAACTTCCTGTATATATTTCATCTCCCCTGTCCAGAAAAGTAAAAGTATCATAGTCAAATTTTCTGAACTCATCATGACCTTCTTTGAAATACATTACATTGGCTGATGTGTCATAAAGTTCAATATCGCTGAATTTGAATTCCTTTCCGCTTCCCAATTTGAAGAATACTTCATTATCGGTATTTTCGCACGAAAGAAGTATTGACAAAATTGCAATAACAACAGGCAGGTACTTTTTCATTTTCAGAGGTTTGGGTTATGTTGAAATTTGCATCAACTTTTATGCCACAAGAGACACTATTTAATAAATAATTATTTTCATTTTTATTTTAATTCAGGCGCATATCCCCATTCAATAAGATCCTGTTTTGAATTAATTTTTCTGAGTCCGCCATCGAACAAAAGATAATTTTTATTTGCAACATCGAGAACATTTCTGTAATCGTGATCTGTGAGAATTATCCCCTTTTTCGATGACTTGTCTTTGATCATCTGTTTGATCAGGTCTACATGTAAAGGAGATATTCCGTTGAACGGCTCATCTAACAATACAAATTTTGTATCGAGGTTCAGTAGAAGCTTCACCTCCAGATATCGTGATTCTCCCCCTGACAGATTTCTGATTTTGGTTTCTTTCACTTTTGAAAGAACGTCATCATCAAGAATTCCCCCATTATGAATAAAACCTCCATATACATCAACTACTTGTTTTACAGTTAACTCAGCAGGCAGGAAATTGTCCTGGCTCAGATATGAAATTGTATTCTTTGATTTGAAAGGCTGATCAATAACTGAATCATTGATCCTGATAAATTTGTAATCGGTATGAAGTGTTCCGAATAAGATTTTCAGCAATGTAGATTTTCCCGATCCGTTTCTTCCCAGCAGGCCAATAATATCCCCTGGCTGACATTTTATTGCAATGTCTGTCAGCACTTGTTTGTTGCCAAATTCTTTTCGTATGCTATCGGCCTCAAGTTGGTCAGACATATTTCATTATACTTAGGATAGGCACGATGAATATCAGATGAAGGGCGTATGTATAATAAAGCAACTTCATTTTTCCCAGACCAATATTATAATAGAAATAGTATTCATTTTTTCTGGTTACTTCAAAGTAGAATGCTGAAAGAAGAAACCCTCCTGTCAGAATCCATACTACATAATGACCTGTAAATTGATGTAGTATAGACTGTAACTGTTTTTCAGGAGCAGAAAGCAACTTTGAATATATTCCGGATATCAAAGTAGAAATAAATGCCAGAATAAGTGAAAAAACAATATTTGTCTTCAGAATGGACTTGTTGTAGGGTAGAAGAAGTTTTGTCATTAAGTTAAATATGCTATTCAGACGAATTCGGAATTGTCTGTTAATTAATTAACAGAACTTTTGACTTTTTATTGTCTAGTCTTTAACACATCTCACTGAAAAACCATTTGTAGAATCGTGGTAATTCCTGTCAACAATACTGTTAGAGTAGTACATACTCCGGTACCAGCCATTGAGATCATCCGATACGGTATATGTCCACCAGTAACCAATTTCTTTGTGGGTAAAATATATTCCGTTTACATAACGTGTGCCGCCGGGGATTGCTGAAAATCCGCTTTCGTTTGTTGCTCCGGAATCAGGACCTGACCAGTGTGTTATTCCAGATTCTTTTAATTTTGCAGCTGCAACCTCTTTCCCTCCAAGGAAGTCAACCATTTCTGTCCATTCGGCGTCTGTTGAGACATGCCATCCTGTCGGGCATAATTTATTTGAGTTAACTGCATACCGATTGTATAACGCTCCATAAATATTCTTGTATGTAGTATCGTTGTTGTACCAGCAATAGGCAGGAGTAGATAACACAATCCACTTACTCTTTTCAGTAACCAGGGGAATTGATGTACCATCATTGTATTTTGTGGTTTTCAGGTTTTCGGCCATCCATTTCTGGTTTCCGATTTTTACAGTTTTGTAAAGGTTTCCTGCCAGATCTCTGATAGTCATATCGTCCTGAGCATCTGTAGTTTGAACAACAGCTACATTGATAATAAAATATAAACAAAAAAAAGTGAGGAATTTTTCCGGATTTTTCAATCTGATCTTTTTATTATATTTCCTGATGCCAGTTAAGGTAATAACGTATATAAATACACATTAGTTTTTAGTATAGCTCAATAATCTCTGATGCAGCGAACAGAATAACCAAGGTTCTGATTTCCGGTTGTTCTTTCTATATAACCATAGTACGAATAAATTGTACGTATCATTATGTTATAGCCCGGGTCATATAATCCAGTGGTGCTCCACCAGCTCCCGGCTAGTCCCATAAAACTGAATCCCTGGTTGAAGTTCGTAGTACCTCCAGGCAATGCTCTGAAACCGCTTTCATTTGTCGCTTCGTTATTCGGACCTAACCAATGTTCTATACCTGTTTCTTTCATTTTGCCACCAGCAACACTTTCACCGCCCAGATATGTTGTCAGAGTTGTCCATTCCTGATCGGTAGGAATATGCCATCCTGCAGGGCATATGTTTTTACCTGAGCTAAATACTGCAACATAGTTGTATAAGGCTCCATAATCCTGTTTATATTTTGCTTCATCGTTATTATACCAGCTGTAACTGGAATGCCAGTACCCATCTGCTGCATGATTTATGTATGAATTGTCATTAAACCTGGTCGTTTTAAGATTTTCAACCATCCATACCTGGGTACCAATAGTCACTGTATTGTAAACATTATCATCGACGTCAGTGATTGTTGTCCCGGCAATATGTATTGTAAATGTTAACTCATTGCCATAACCGGTGCCGGCTTCATTTGTTGCATAAGCACGTAAATAATAAGTTGTGCCCGGTATCAAATCTGAAATCTTGCTGTAGAAATTTCCGTCAAGAGTTCCGTCTGAGGTTTTTGTAATTAAATCCACTGTCGGATCATGTGTTGTGCTCCAGCAAACACCTCTCACTGTCGGGCGTGAGCCATTTTCGACTTTAACCTGCCCCCCGGTTTCTATGCTTGTTTGCGAAGTAAATTTTATTTGATATGTGATCAATTCCGGAACCAGTACTGGGTCAGTATTAAAAGTAACCTCGTTTCCATATCCTGTCCCGCCACTGTTCGTTGCATAGGCTCTCAAATAATATAAAGTGCCCGGAGCAAGTGTTGTTATACTTTTACGAAAAGGGCCCGTACCCATGCCCCCTTTTGTATAGTCATCCTTAATTGTCGGGCTGCCGGTTGTATTCCAGCAGAGACCCCGCTCAACTATTGGGGCACCTCCGTCCTCTGTTACATTTCCTCCCGAAGTGGCAGTTCTGTAGGTTATATCAAACACATCCTGTGTTGATACAACCGGCAACGATGCTTCTTTTTTACAGGATTGCGACAAAAGTAAAGACAGAATTACAACAGATGTATTTAAAAAGCTCTTCATCGGGGTAGTATTTCGGAATCTCAACTGCGAATTGGTTCCTTACCAAAGGTATTAATAATTTCAGATTATTTATTAATAAGAGTTATCCTGTTTAGCAGAAAATCTGTCTTTTGAGGGGTTGTTCTGAAACGAATTGTAAGAGAATTTACAGACCCAGTTAATTCTAGGTCGCACATGTATAAACTTTTCTCCCTTTCCTCTGCTGCTGAATAAGATGACCTCCACTCTGAAATCTGTGTCTGCCGCTGCCATAAAGAAAACTCGCATCCGTTTGGTTCCTTCATAAAATCAAAGAGGACCTTATATTTCCCTTTTGGCATATCTGCCAGTGAGATCCTCAACCACGAATCGCTGCCAGGTGTAAACAGGTAGCTTTCTCCCCCGGTACCATATTTCCAGGTTGTCCTGATATCCATTTTACCATAAAGATTATAATCCATCAGCTGAGGATAGATAACAAGTGTGTCGGGGATGTAAACTTTAGACAGCAAATTATCCGGTGGTATTGAAGCAGTTGAAGGAGTATCTGAATAGTACAGCAGTACCGAAGTATAATCAACCGGAAATTCATTTCCCACAGGGCCATGTTCAATACTCTGAAAAATGCTCTTTTCGAAGGTGAGCTTGTCTGATAAATATAGCCTGTATCCGCCTGTCCGGTTGAACGGCAGGGAATAGTCAAGAGCACCATGCAAAGGAAGGCTCATAGCTGCGTCCCACCTGTCCATCATTGCATACCACCCGCCATTAAAAAAATCTTCGGAGCCGGTTCCATGCATCCTGAACTCACCATCGATGGCCGTGGAATCATCTCCCTCAAAAAAATAGGTCATTCCGGGCCTTTTACCCTGAGCCTGAAGAATTACTCCGGTAATATGTCCCTTCCCTTTCAGGTCGGCAAAGACATGAGGATACCCTGATTGTGATTTTATATTCTTATTCCAGTGTGCATAAAACTTACCCTCCTTCTCTGCGACCCTTTTATCCAGTGAATATGCAATTTTAAAAGAAAGCTGAACCTTCTCCTTTTTAATGGATTCTGTTTGCCTGTTTATAATTTCAATTTTTGCATTCTTATCAAAAGGCATTGGAAAATAACAATAATTTTGGTCTCCGGTACTTCCGAGCAGCAGACTTTGCATTGAAGATTTTCCGAAAGCATACCCGAAGAAATCTGCTACCGGACAGTATATTGCCGGATTCTTCTCGCCATCCCAGGTGATTCGTATATCAATATTCTTTTCAAGTCCTTCAAATGCAGTCACAGGACCAAGTTCAATGCCAAGAATACGCCCTCCCTTGTTAAGTTCAAATACAGTTTTTGTTTCACCACCTGAGATACTGAATTGCCCCATTGATTCAAAGACCTTACCGGGATAGAAATCCTGTACTCTCTTTTCCTTTTTATTCCATAGATCTGCAATCTTTTCAAGGGTCTCTTTTTCTTTGTCAGACAGAGCAGGATTGAAGCTTCTGACTTTGGATCCGGGTTCAAAGATCCTGTATTGGATCTGATGAAACTGAATTATTTTTCCTCTTGAAACAATTTTGCAGCTTTTTTCAAACAGAATTGGCATATAGCAAAAAAATCCGCCGAGCTGATTACCGCATAATGGCCCTATAAATGGATACTGCTTCCCGGAGAAAAGATCGGAAAAGCTTACCGAGAAAGACGCGGGTCCATGCTGATCAAATATAACAAGGCTGCCGTCGGCATTTCTTCTCAGAAAAGAGTATTTTCCGCTAAAACCGTCATCATTATTTCCTGTTGTATCCCAGGATGAGACTTGTGCAACTTTCGTATTATCAATGTAGTATGGGAGAGAGGAGATGTCGAGGAAGTGTGTTAGTTCAGTTATAAGAGAGTGTTCCACGGGAAGGCTGACACTTTTCCCTGAGGTCTGAGCAATGCTGTTTGCACTAAATAGATGACAGATGAAAAAAAGAGTAAGAAGCTTTGCACCATAATTCATAACACCTGGGGCGATAAGGGATTTTTCAAAAGATACAAGTGCTTTCATGCGACTTAACGTTTTTTGTTAATTATATCCTTCTTATAATTCTTCATTAATTTTCCGAATACCTTATCTTTCTTTCGTCTTTCTGCAACTGTTGATTCAAAATGAGCTTTTTCCCGTTCCATTTTCAGATAGTTTTCGTACGAAGCTTTGTCTATTTCACCTTTTTCAACTGCTTCTCGAACAGAACATCCGGTCTCACTTGTGTGTGTACAATCTTTAAATTTGCAATTTTGCGAATAGTTAATGATTTTGTCAAATGTAATTTCCAGCCCGCCTGTAGAATCTGCAATACCAACCTCTCTCATCCCCGGATTATCGATCAGAATTCCGCCATTTTCAAGTACGGTTAATTCCCTGTGACTTGTAATATGTCTGCCTCTGTTTGTGCTCAGGCTTATAGTATCGGTTTGCATTATTGCTTTACCCGAAAGGTTATTTAAAAGTGTAGATTTTCCAACGCCGGACGATCCCAGCATACAATAGGTCTTCCCTTTTTTAATGACTGATTTTATGCTGTCATATCCTTCCTGTGATTCATTGCTGATTGCAATAACCGGGACATTTTTTATACGGTCTTTAACGTTAGTAAGAATCTCAGAAATATCATTCTCCTTAATTAAATCGATTTTGCTGAGTACTATTATTGGATTTACCTTTGAAGAATTACAGATTGTCAGATATCTTTCGAGCCTGTTGATACTGAAATCCCTGTCAATTGCCTGAATTATCAGAGCATAATCAATGTTCGCGGCAATTACCTGGATCTCTCCAAACTGACCAACTGCCTGTCTTTTGATAATGGATAATCTTGGCAGTATTTTATGAATTACTGCAAAATCAGAATCGTATGTTGTGAGAAAAACCCAATCACCCACAGCCGGAAAATCTTCACGGGTTATGGCTGTAAAACGCATATTTCCGGTGATCTCGGCATCATATTCACCTTTTTTAGTAATTACTGTATACCTTTCTTTATGCTCGGCAATTACTCTGCCTGTCTCAAAGTTATTGAGGTTGTAATCTTTAGCAAATTTCTCAAGACTTTCAGTAAATCCAAAATCTTCCAAATTCATTATATAATCTGTTAAGCACGATTTCTATGAGTTTGTAAAGGTCACATTTATGAAACGTTGGGGATTGCGGGCTTCTTCTCTATCTGCCGTTGCAAATGCTGATGCGGGACCTAACACTTGAAATAACCACTTAAACCCCAATGTTTTAAACATGATGTTGGCACCAGTTATTTTATCTTCATAGAGTTCATGATTTCTTTTGCGATTGGTGTCCATTCATCAATGCTTTCTTTTGTGCAATTAAATGTGCAAAGAAGCAGTTTTCCGTCTAGGTCAGTGAAAAACATTAAGTTATAAATTTCAGTATCCATCGCTGGGGTCACTAATTCAATAAAACCAACTTTTTTTCCATTAATCATCTTAACTCCGCTATCTTTCCATTCAGCAGATGGGTAAAGGTTCTTAAAAGTTTGAACGAAATTATCTTGATAAGCAGGAATTAATTGTTGGCTAGCCTGATTTTGGGTCAAGTTTAAAGCTACATTAATTCCACCCGATTCGTTAGAATACACTAAAGTTGGTCTTCTCTCTGAGGGATACTTTAATTTCATTAATTCTTCAGACATTATGTCGAAATCCTTTGGTATTTTGAGTTCCACTTTGTCATTGAGTAGCGACTTCGTTTCTAAGTCATTAGTTACAATAAATGCAGTCGTTATTACGATTGTTAAGATTGACAAAACGATTGCTTTGATTCTATTCATAGTTTTTGTTTTTTTAATTGGGGCCAACTTATTTTAGCTTGAACTTATAAGTCAGCTGTCCTGTTTCAACAGTGTCTTTGTCTATTTTATTATACTTTGCGTAATATGCTGCTTTCAAAGCCTCGTTGTATAACATTTTGTTTTGCGTGGTAGATTTTACTTTATCAACCTGAGCTTTGGTAACCCGGCCATTCTTGCTGATACGGACAATTACAACCACTACTCCTGAATCGGAATAAATATACTCCGGCATCGGGAATTTAATCAAAAACCTCGAATTGGAAGTATTTGCAGATGAACTCTTTTGTGTGCCGCTTCCGGCATTTTTAGATAGCGGATTCTCCGACTGGCAGAATACTTTATTGTTGTTATTTGCTGCAAAAAGGACAAAAACCGTTAAATATATTATTCTGAATCCTGATCTCATTTTCCTGATTCTTCCTGCACCTGTCCTGTATGTTTATGAGGGGGTGCATTGTTGTTTTTTGATAATATCAATCACAAAAATATCATTCTTTTTATTCTTCCCGAAATATTTGTGGTTTCAATTATTTGTTCCTGCGGTTATTGTTTAAGGGAACCAAACAGATCATGCGGCATTATGCTGAAAAAATCATTGAACAGAAATCCGATAAGAATCATCAATCCTGCCAGAGCCAGCACAACGAGTAACTGAATCAAAGAAATCTTTTGAATTTTATGTTTATCTTTTATTTCACAGATTTCACCAGGGCAATGCTGGGCTTTTTCTTTGTAAACCAGATTGTAAAAAAGACAGCCAAGGCAGATCCCGAAAACCGATTCAAAAAACAGGAAGATAAGGCAAAGCAGGCAAATAAGTCCGGTAATTACACTATATGAGTTAATTATTACCATAAGCACAAACATGGCAACCGAGAGACCAACGCCGATAATCCAGGCAAATTTCTTCTGGGCAGCGCCAACATATTCAGGAGTCTGCCGGCTAACTATCAATCTGCCAATAATAAGAGTTGGTGAATACTTGGGTGAGACAAACACCCTGATTATAAAATCTGTCATGAAAACAGTTATCACATATTTGATCATCAAAAAGCTACCTTTAAATAAAATAAACATTAATGAAAGGAATGTGAAAAAATATAGTATTCCGGCGGCGGCCCTGATTTCACGTTCATTAAGTACCGGAATATTATACCCCTCAACTGTTTCACCAAACTGTTTTGCTTTTTTCATCTTATTAGTTTATATGTATTGTTTACTGTACTCGTCTATTTTAAATTGCCAAGTCAAAGTTTCTATGTTCATATTAGCCTGACAGTTTAATAATCAAACCCTTAGTGAGCCCCGGAATCCTCTGGCAGCATAGTAAGATTCTGCTCCGTTGTGATATATGAAAACATGGTCGTAGCGGCGATCGCAAAATACAGCTCCGCCTAATTTTCTGATTTCAGATGGAGTTTTTACCCAGCTCGACGTTTTTAAGTCAAAATCTCCAAGGTGCTGTAACTCCCTGTATTGCTCCTCGGTTAAAAGCTCAATGCCTATTTCAGCTGCCATTTCAACAGCATTGGATTTTGGTTTAAACTCTTTTCTCGATTCCATCGCTTCACGGTCGTAACAAAGACTCCTTCTTCCTTTTGGACTTTCTGCTGAGCAATCATAAAAAATGTACTCGCCGGTTTTTTTATCAAATCCAACAATATCAGGTTCGCCTCCGGTCTCTTCCATTTCAAATAACGACCGGATTTTCTCAGAATCAGAATTAAGCTTTTGCCTTATTTTATCCCAATCAAGGCTATTATGACGGTTCATGTTTTTCTCAAAGCGAGCTTTTAAAGTTTTTATCAGATCTTCACGTTTTTCTGGTGATAAATCTTTCTTTGATACAACTTTTAACATAGGTTTTACTTTTGGAAACAAGCAATTTATCGTATTTAACAAAAAAACTGTCTATAAGTTCAACCTTTTAAACCTATTGAACTGTTAAATAGATACTGGGGCTGCTCTTTTCAAGGATAGACCATTTAGCTTCGGTCCCCCATTTATATAAAGTGATTCCTTCTTCCCGTTTTATATTAAACGTAACAGCATAGAAACTTTGTTCAACGCCATCAGATTTAACGAGCCTGTTATCATCCAAACCAAATACCTTGATCCATTCCAGAGATAGTGCGATTTCACCATCAAAAACCAGATTATATTTATCCAGATCAAAAGTGATCCAGCCTGATTCCCTGGTAATTGTGAGGAGGATATTGGTTTTAAGCAATTCATTTTCCGGAAGGCTGTCAGTTATACTTCTGATATGGAGACGGAATAAACTACTATCAAAAGATTGTTTGTAAACACGGATGTGCAGACTTTTTAGACATTTTGGATAATCTCCCAAATCAATTTTTGTACCAATCTCCCAACCCTTGCCAAATTCATTTCCGGCCCATCCGCAAAATCCCCTTTTATATGAAAACCTGGTTGTTCCAACCTTTGATAACTTACCACCAGGCTTAATAACAACATCAGGCAAATTGTAAACTTCCCCTTCCAGAAAGATAGTATTCTCCTCGCCTGAAAGCTCCTCAATGGTGTAAGTTTTGGATTTATAACCTATCATGGAAAACTTTATAGTTTTATCCATTGGTAATCCTTTAACATCTACTCTGAATTTGCCTTCTTCGTTTGTAATAGTCCCATAAGAGGACTCAATCACACCAACCCCGGCGTATATTAAAGGTTCATTTTTTGAGGCACTTACAACTTTTCCGGAGATTATTTGCCCGAAGAAATGAAGGTTAAGAAGAAGAAATAATCCGGCAAGAGAAAGTTTTTTTATTTTGTTTGACATAGAATGAAAGAATAATGAATAAAGTAGCAAAATCTTTTGTGCCAACTCAGGGTTATCAAAACAGAATGATTCAAAAAATCAATGACAACTAAGAACAAAGGAATTGTAAGTTCAGGATTTATTTTTCAATTCATATTTAGCTAATAGAGTGTTATTTTGATAGATAGTAATGTTTTTTTCAGTATATTTTATTTTTACTCCGGAATACTTTTTAGTATAGATGAAAATTTCATCCTTACTCTTCTCAATAGTGTATACTACTCTGTCGTCCCCTTTTCTTTGTTCTTTTATTTCGATTGTCTTGTTATTATTTGTCAGACTAATCACATATGTGTTTTTTAAGAGTACATTATTGGCTTCCAATTGATATTTATTATTCTTTCTTTTTAAATCTTCATAGAAATTATTCTCATCCATTTTCCTTATTGTATTCCATTTTCTGTTTTTACCCCGATATACAATTGATGAGTCATTTTGAATTATTGAATATCTGAGACGGTTTTTGTATAAATATGAGACACTGTCTTTATCTTCAGTCTTGTGATAATAATATTTGGTTTTATTTCCTGGAGGATAAACATGTGTTAACGAATCATTGTAAAACTTATAATTGATGATTCCTTTATTCTTTTCAGGCTTGTTTATCTTATATACCTCGAAATTGTGGTCAGGCTGGAATCCCAGAATATAATCAACTCTCAGACAGAAATTTTCATTCAAATCGTAGAATAATCCGTTTCCAAGATCAAATCCAAGCGGATGGTAGGGAGTATCCCGGTAAGTGATAGTCGAGTCAACAACTGTAGCAGGGTCCTGATACTTTTGCCTGATTAAGTCAATCCTTAGATTATTTGTTTCACTTCCGGGACTCAGCTTTAATGTGTCAAATTCAATTCTTTCAAGATTTCTAATTTCGCTGATATTGAGTGTAGCACAGGAGCTAATCAGGGAAAAGATAATCAGGAGTATGCAGGTTGAATGTTTCATATACATGAGTTGTATTTATCTTATTTTAAGTAATTCTATGCCTAATGCATACAACAACAATTATATTATTTCAAATTTAGAATTTTTTCATACATTTGCCACTCATTCCGGGGGATTAGCTCAGTTGGCTAGAGCGTTTGACTGGCAGTCAAAAGGTCATCGGTTCGATTCCGATATTCTCCACCCTCACCCTCCGAAGCTATACTGAGCTTGTCGAAGTATAGCTTCGGAGGGTTTTTTATTTGCACTGTTTCGAGAGTTGCAAACCTGAGCTTCCTGTTTTGGTTTTTTTTCATTACTTTTCGTTTTCGGAATGTTGATAATAAAAAAGTCCAAAGTCAATTGATATGAAGCATTTAAAAAGCAAAAGGAAATCATTAATTCTCAATGTGACTATCCTGTTGGTTGCGCTTTCCATTCATCAGGCAAACGCACAGAACAAATTTGCAGTTGGGGAAAAATACCTTCTGCAAAATGGCAAACCCATCTTTATAAATGGTGCAAATTATTCTCCATCAACGGGCTGGTTCCAAATTCTCGATAACTGGAACCCCGGGGCCATTGCAAAGGATATGGATTCGCTGAAAGGTATTGGAGTGAATTTTATCCGATTTATGCCGCTATGGTATTTAACCCAACCCGGGATTGATAAATTTGATCAACAAAAAATTGACCGTCTCAACGAATTAATTACGATTGCCGGTAAAAGGAATATATCTGTTCAGCCTGCATTGATTACGGGCTGGCTCGATGGAGGTATTTTTACCCCATCTTGGGTAAGCAAAGACCTTTTTACCAATCCCGATCAAATTAAAGCTACGGCTAAAATGGTCACCACTATTTCCAAAGCCTTAAGTACCAATCCAAATGTGCACAGTTACGATTTTGGAAACGAAATCAATGCAATGAAGGGAGCCGGTGGTTTTGCCGGCAATCCCGAAGAAATTAAAAGCTGGATGGCAACTATGTACAGTGCCTTTAAGGCAGGCGACTCAAACCGGCTGGTAACTAATGGAATCGGTACAGGCTATGATGACCGTTTCCCCATTGAAAACATTGCTGTAGCAAGTGACTATATGTCAGCCCATTCATACGCTTACTTTCATGGAATCATTTACGATGATCCCTGGTTTGGACTTCGCAGTACATTCAGTCCCAGCCTGATGGTTAACTGGGCAAAAATGGCTGGGAAGCCTGTTTTGATGCAGGAAACCGGTATTTCGGGTGACTGGGTAAGTCAGGAACAACGTGCAAAGTACCTTGAATTAGAATATTTCAGCTGTTGGGCAAATGGAGCTGCCGGTTTTGTTTGGTGGTGCTCACATAATATTGACACCACTTTTCGTGTAAAACCTGCTCCCGATGGAAGGGAATTTGTGAAAGAAGGGAAATTTGATGCCCTTGAATACCAAATGGGACTTTTAGACGTGAGAAATAGCAAATTTCCGGCTGCAGATAAATTCAGGGAATGTATCGAATTCTCAACACAACTGGGACTGGATTGGACCGACCTGTTACCCGTATGCTATATTGTAACTCCTGAGACTATTTCCCTGAATGACTACTTCCGCAAAATCATTAATGCCTATATTCTGGCTAAGCAGAATCATGTGGAGGTTCGTTTTATTAATGAAAATAAAGCAATACCAGATGATGCATCTTTTGTTGTGGTTCCGGGATTCCCTGTAAAAATTGAAAACAGAAAGCACATCAACAGTTATCTTACTGCCGGTGGAACGGTGTACCAATCGTTTTATAACAATTTTGCCCCTACCCTGAATCTGAATCAGGAAATGTCTTACACTCTTGAGTCGCCGTCAGAAATGGTAGTCACAAAACACGTTGGAGAATTAAACCTTTTAGAGAAATTCAATATGGCAGGTCACCTGAAAATGAGCGATGAAGGCTGGTCAAGGAATTACGAATCCATTCTGAAAACCTGCCCCGATTGCAAAAATCACAGCCTGAACCCAAATGGCAAGGAGGTTTTTTATAGAGTTAAGGTAGGAAGTGGAACATTCTATTGCACACGGTTAAATGTAGAGGAAGCACTCTGCGACACCTACAATCCATGGTCAACAGACGAATCGTGGAAAATGTATTCAGTATTAAAAACCGAACAGGATATCGATATTGATTCAAAATTTGTTGAGTTTTTCCATAAAAAGAATGAATTAAAGGAAATAATCGTCCTTATTAATCACTCTAATGATAATCAGGAAACAACAATTAGCTCTAAAACAGTCATACGCCTCACAAATACTAAAACAAGCGAGAAATTGCCAGGTAGCAAAGAATTTACGGTTCGCCTAAAGCCCGCTGAAGCGCTATTTCTAACGATTAGCCGTGTGAACTAAACTAAAGCGGAACTTTCGACCTATCTGCGAACGGTAAAGCCCCCCTGCCAATTTTAAAGAATGATTAACAGTATTAGTTTTGGCAGAGAATTTGTATTTAGTAATTTTGCAGTCATTTTAAACCAATATGTTCGATAACCTCAGAGATATGCTCGACTTTGATGATCTGCTTTTTGAAAAGCGGAACAAAGATTATGGTGCATATCAGCTGCGCAGAAAATACAATGGTGTTATGGTGGCAGGTTTACTGCTTGGTATTTTGCTTGTGGGCAGTGCGGTGATAATCCCTTATGTATTCAGACCAAGTTCAGATCGAATTCTTTCTGGCGGGGGTAGTTATGTGCAGGTGAGTATGGAAAAATTCGAACCTCCGGTTGATCAGATAGTTGTTCCTCCCGCCCCGCGTCCTCCCGAATCAAAAACTACTCAGGAGATCGTTAAATATGTACCGCCGGTCGTAGTTGACAGTGTTCCTCCTTCCGAACTTACGATGCTCACAACCGATCAGGTAAATAATTCAGTATCGGATGATCAGTTACAGGTTACCGGAACAGGCTCTGGTGATGATCTTCAGTTGGGAGAAGGTGGCGGAACAGAAGAAGCGCCGTTTTTTATTGTTGAGGTTATGCCCACTTTTAAAGGTGGCGATCTTAACAAATTCCGCGATTGGATACAGAGAAGAACGAACTACCCGCAGGTTGCTATTGATAATAAGATTCAGGGTAAAGTCTATGTTACATTTGTAATTGAGCCCGATGGGTCTGTATCAAACATAACCATTCTTAAAAGTGTCGACCCCATTATTGATGTTGAGGTAATTAAGGCAATAGAGGCTTCTCCTAAATGGAGTCCGGGCTTGCAGAGAGGATCGCCTGTAAGGGTAAGATATTCTATGCAGCTTAATTTTACCATTTAACCAATTGTAATTCTCTTACTTATAAATATCCTGTTTGATTTTTAGATGTTTTTTCTATCTTTAACAGCCATTAATAGTAATAATATGAAAAGATTTGTTCCATTTATTTTTATTATGATCATGCTTCTCTCCGGATGCGGATCATCAAAGAAGCAACTTGAGAAAGGCAACTACGATGCCGCTATAGACAAGGCAGTCAAACAACTGCGCAAGGATCCAAAAGATGAAAAGCAGATTGCAATCCTTACACAGTCTTATAAAGTTGCAAATGATCAGGATCTTGAGCGGCTGCGTTTTCTTAAAATGGAAAACCGTCCCAACAGCTGGGATGAGATCTATCTCACTTATAATGCTTTAAATAGCAGGCAGTCGCTTGTAAGAACTGTTACTCCATTAATGCCGGCCAGTCAGGCATCAGAATTCCCATATGTCGATTATATGCCTGAAATGGTGAGTGCAAAGCGCAAAGCAGCCGATTTCTATTTTCAGCATGGGAATGAACTTATGAATAGCGGAATAAAGGAATCATATCGCCAGGCTTATGCTGAGTTCAGAAGGGCAAAGGATTACGTAGGTGATTATCCCGGTATTGATAACAAGATGCAGGAAGCTCAGTACCAGGGAATAAGCAGGGTTTTTGTATCAGTGCAGAACAGTTCCATTATCAAATTTCCAAAGGAGTTTGAACAGGACCTTTTAGCTCTCGATCTTCCAAGCCTTAACTCAGAATGGGTTGAATATCATACCGTGAACCTTAACAACAATACCGATTACGACTATTTTGTGAATGTAAATGTGAAGAATATTGCTGTGAGCCCCGATCAGACTGTTCCGAAGGACCAGGTTATCAAAAGAGATGTCGAGGATGGATTCTCTTATGTGCTCGATAAAAAGGGCAATGTGATGAAAGATTCACTTGGCAATGATCTCAAACAGAAGAAATACAAGACACTCCAGTGCGCAATAGTTGAGACGATTCAGACCAAAGCATGCCGTATCGACGGCGATGTGGAGGTTATCCAGATGCAGCCGAATAAGATCCTGAAAAAGGATCCGATAGGAGCAGAGTCGACTTTTGAAAATATATCATCCAGGGCATTGGGCGATATAGGTGCTCTTAATGAGCAACAGCTGGCAAGAACCAAATCAGCTATCGTTCCTTTTCCATCGGATATAGAAATGGTAATGAGGTGTTCGGAATCGCTTAAACAGGCCATAAGGGGAGCTATACAGAATAACCGGAGGTTTATTTACTGATAAGAATTTCGGATTTGGCTTCGCCGAGCTCGCTATGCTCGGTTCGGATTTGAGATTTCGGATTGAAAAAAATAAATGATTGAAACCGGTAAGCCGCTTGAGCGGGCTATTTTAGTTGGAATAATTTATCCTGGGCAGGATGAACGTGAAGTTGATGATTTTCTTAATGAGCTTGCCTTTCTGACAGAGACAGCCGGTGCAGAACCATTGAAGCGATTCAGTCAGAAACTCGATTCCCCGAATCCCCGTACATTTGTAGGTTCAGGAAAAATTGGCGAGATAGCAAATTTTGTTAAGGAGAATAGTGTTGATATTGCAATATTCGACGATGAACTTTCACCAAGCCAGTTGAGGAATATAGAAAAAGAACTTGGCTGCCGCATCCTCGACCGTACAAATCTCATACTCGATATTTTTGCTCACCGTGCCCGCACATCGCATGCCCGTACACAGGTAGAACTTGCCCAATATCAGTATCTTCTGCCTCGTCTGACAGGTATGTGGACCCACCTCGAGCGTCAGAGGGGAGGTATCGGACTGAGAGGTCCGGGTGAAACAGAAATTGAAACCGACCGCCGAATTATCAGGGACAGAATTTCATTTCTCAAGCTCCAGCTTAAAAAGATAGATACCCAGATGTCGACTCAGCGTAAAAGCCGAGGAAAAATGGTTAGGGTGGCTCTGGTTGGCTATACGAATGTTGGAAAATCGACAATCATGAACATGCTCAGCAAATCTGATGTATTTGCTGAAAATAAGCTGTTTGCAACACTCGATACAACTGTACGTAAAGTTGTGATTGGAAATCTGCCATTCCTCCTTTCAGATACTGTGGGCTTCATAAGAAAACTTCCTCACGATCTTGTTGAATCTTTCAAATCAACACTTGATGAGGTAAGGGAATCTGATCTGCTGGTGCACATTGTGGATATCTCCCATCCGGGCTTTGAGGATCAGATACGAGTTGTTGATGAGACCCTTAAGGAACTTGGATCTGCCGAGAAACCGGCAATTATTATTTTCAATAAAATAGATGCTTTTTCTTACGTACCAAAGGACGAGGATGATCTGACACCGGTCCTGAAGGAAAATTATTCACTTGAGGATCTGAAGAAAACCTGGATGGCCACGGACAAAAATCACCGGACAGTTTTCATCTCTGCAAGAACAAAGGAAAATGTTGAGGAGCTTCGCACTATCCTATACGAAGAGGTGAAGAAGATTCATGTTAAAAGATATCCCTACGAATTTTTATTTGAGACCACTTAAATCGTAATATTCAGCTTTTTAATTTAGTAGAGGTAATTCTTTTAATTTCTTGCCCCCTGCTGCTGCGCAGCTGTCCCCCTAAAGGGGGACTAATCCTGAGTTAATGGCTGAATTACAGTTATTTATAGTGGATTAACCCCCCTTTAGGGGGGCAGGGGGGCAAAGAATGAGAATTGGTTCCTAATAAAGTTTCTTCGCCATCATATACTCTGCAATCTGAACTGCATTTGTGGCTGCACCTTTTCTGATGTTATCGGATACAACCCAAAGATTCAGGCACTTTTCCCTTGAGAGATCTCTCCTGATTCTCCCTACAAATACCTCATCGCGGTTATGAGCCATAAGAGGCATAGGGTATTTGTTTTCAGCAGGATTGTCGTAAACGGTAACACCCGGGAAATCGCTTAAAAGCTTTGTAACATCGTTTATGTCGAACTCCTTTTCGAATTCAATATTTACAGCTTCCGAATGTCCTCCCACAACAGGTATTCTTACAACAGTTGCGGTTACCTGAATGGAGTTATCTTCGAGGATCTTACGGGTTTCGTCTATCAGTTTCTGCTCCTCTGTTGTATAACCGTCGGGCTGAAAAGAGCCACCGTGAGGGAAACAGTTTTTATCTATCTGGTGTGCATAAGCCATTTCACCTTTTACACCGTTTCTTTCATTTTCCATCTGGGCAACTGCTTTCACTCCGGTGCCGGTAACCGACTGGTATGTAGATACAACAAGCCTTCTGATCTTATATTTCCTGTGAAGGGGTGCAAGTGCCATTACCATCTGAATTGTTGAACAGTTTGGATTGGCAATTATCCTGTCGCCTTTTTTTATAACATGGCTGTTGATTTCCGGAACAATGAGAGGTACGTTTTTATCCATCCTCCAGTACGAAGAGTTATCAATAACAACAGTACCGTTTTTTGCGAATATCGGAGCCCACTCCCTCGATGTGCCTGCACCTGCCGAAAATATTGCAAATTCAGGTTTTGCATCAACAGCCTCCTTAACACTTACTACCTTAACAGCCTTACCATTAAAGATTATCTCTTTGCCTACCGATTTCTCCGATGCGGCAGGGAGCAATTGTGAAACCGGAAAGTTTCTTTCCTCGAGTACTTTAATCATTGTCTGGCCTACCATTCCGGTGGCTCCCACAACAGCTGTCTTCATAGTTATTTGTTTGGAATTATGAGTGTTATTATTTAAATTTACCTGTACGTTTTAAAACGGTCAAAATTAGCTTTTTTTTCAATTCGTCGCGCTGCATGAAAAAAGTTATTTTAGTGGCCCTTCTGGTGCCTTATATGGCATCGGGGCAGATCGTGGAAAATTTCGAACAGGGAAATTCTGACAAGTGGGTGCAAAGCAATCCCGGCCGGTGGAAGGCTGATGGTTCAGAAGCTCTTTCAGGAAATTTCTCACTTCACCATATTTTTGATAATCCTGAGGCTGGAACCGACAGGATCGGATTGCCTGTAAATAATCTTCACCCAAACGAAGGAACAACCAGATGTTCATTCATTGTCAGGCACGGCTATGACCCTTCATCGTCTAATAACTGGGCTGTTTTCCTTATGTCCGATGCCGGCCCGGAAACGATGTCTCCTGACGGTAATACAAACGGCTATGCAATTGGTGTAAATATAACAGGATCAGACGACACTCTGAGGCTTGTGAAAGTCAAAGGGACCTCTGTTACAACTGTTGTAAACTGCCGTATTAACTGGCAGGTAAATATCGGTATTACGACACCGGTTAAAATTATTGCCGAAAGATCGCCGGAAGGAATCTGGTCAGTTTCAGCCTCTGCATTCAATGGAATAGTCCTCCAAATGTCATCGGGCAATGATAAGGAATTATTTAGCGGAGACTGGTTTGGTGTTTTTTACAGATACTCTTCAACCCGCGACCGTCTTTTGTGGATTGATGATGTGAGTATTGAAGGGACTTTTTATGAAGACAACACTGCTCCATCAGTTGTCTCATGTAAGGAATTGGGTCGTAATTTGCTGGAGTTAATACTGAGTGAGCCATCTGAAAATGGATTAATCCTGCCGGAAGATTTTTCGATTAACACAGATGGCAATAAGGCAGAAAAAATAATTAAGAAATCTGAAACAACATATCTGATAAAGTTCACCGACAGATTTATTAATAAAGCAGAAAACAATCTGCTTATAAGAAGATTGTGCGATAAAAACGGAAACTGTTCTGCAGCCTTAAGGATTCCATTTACTCCTGCCTGGGCTGAGGCAGGAGATGTTGTAATTAGTGAAATAATGGCCGATCCGGTTCCTGAAGTATCGCTTCCTCCGAAGGAATATATTGAAATAATAAACAGATCAGAGTTTCAATACAATCTGAAAGACTGGAGGCTTAATACAGCAGATCAGAGTTTTATTGTTAAGGAAATAACAATAGCTCCGGGAGAAATTTTAATTCTTTGCCAGTCGGACGATACATCAAAGTTTGGCATTTATGGCAGAGTATCAGGACTGGACCGATTCCCCCTCCTTGCCGATGGAGGAAAGCTTATATGTCTGACAGACAGTGCAGGCGAACTAATACACGGTGTTGAGTACTCTTCAGAATGGTTTGATGATGAACTCAAGCGCGAAGGTGGCTGGTCGCTTGAGATGGTCGATACAGATTTTCCGTTTTCGGGTGAAGAGAACTGGAAAAATTCGATATCGCGCAATGGTGGAACCCCGGGGAAGATTAATTCTGTTGCAGACAGGAATCCTGATATTTTATTTAATGGCATTACTAACGTCTTTCCTGAAGACAGTACAGATATACTTATCACATTCTCTGAACCTTTATTGTCTCTTGCCGGGAGTTTAGCAAAAATTAAGATTGAGGGCAGGACAATTACCGGACTTTTTCAGGTTGATCCTCTATTCAGGTTTTTCAAAGTTACAGTTGAAGAACCACTTAAAGCCGGAAATGTGTATCAGATTGAAATTTCAGAGGACATTACTGATTATGCAGGAAACCAGGCTCAAAATATTAGCTTCTCATTTGGATTGACTGAAACAGCTGAGGCCGGAGATATTAAGTTCAATGAGCTTCTTTTCAATCCATATCCCGGCGACCCCGATTATGTTGAGCTCTTTAATACTTCACAGAAGATTATTGATGCCTCACGGCTTAATCTGGTTTCAGTAGGCGAGACCGGAGATCTTTCGCCGGTACACCAGGTTTCAGATGAACACCGGTGTCTGATGCCCGGCTCATATTTTGCCTTCGCTACTGAGCGCGACAGAATTATCGGGAGATATTATTCATCAGATCCGGGGAATGTCTTCAGTTCAGGAAGTCTGCCCTCAATGCCCGATGATAAAGGCCACCTGTTACTCTACAACAGGGAGCTCGACAGGATTGATGAGGTTAAGTACAATGAAGTGATGCATTATTCACTTTTATCTGTATTGGAAGGTGTATCGCTCGAAAAGACTTCTCCTGAGTTAAATTCTATGGGTGAGGAAAACTGGCATTCAGCAACTGAGATTTGCGGATGGGGAACTCCCGGTGCCCCTAATTCAGTATTTTCTGAATTGCAGGTATCAGAAGACATTGTAGAACTTTCTTCAACAAGAATCTCTCCCGACAGCGACGGATATGAGGATAACCTATTGATAAATATGAGTCTGACGGGAGTTTCGAATGTTATCAACGCAACGGTTTTTGATGAGACCGGGCGATATGTCAGAAAGCTTGCAAACAATCTGCTTTCCGGACCGGAGGCCACTCTTCTGTGGGATGGTACTTACGGGGACGGTTCTCCGGTAAACAATGGTTTATACATTATATTAATATCCTTATACGACGATACAGGCAAGACAAAATCCTGGAAGAAAGTTTGTGGTGTAGTAGGGCATTAAGAAAAATGTTTTTACCGCAGAGGTTCGCAGAGAAGGCGCTGAGGAACGCAGAGGCAGATCAGAGAGACGAAATCATTTCAGTCATGATTGTTGACATCCTTGATTCTGTTTTTGCCGCTTCAGCCTGAACCGACTCGTGAGTTGTATATTCAATTTTGCCTTCAATGCCAAGGTCGGTAATAATGCTTACTGCAAAGCATGGGAGATTCATATGGCGTGCAATAATAACCTCCGGAGTGGTTGACATGCCAACCGCGTCGGCACCGATAATCCTGAAATACTTGTATTCTGCAGGAGTTTCAAATGTAGGTCCGCTTGTTGAGAGATAAATCCCTTTATGGATCCTTATTTTATGGTCTTCAGCAATGAGCAGGGCCTTTTTGATAAGGTATTTATCATATGGTTCACCCATATCAGGAAACCTTACCCCTATACGGTCGTCGTTAGGACCTATAAGAGGATTCGGAAGCAGGCTGATGTGATCTGTGATAATCATAATATCGCCGATCTGGAATGCCGGATTAACCCCTCCTGCCGCATTTGAAAGAAACAGACACTTTATGCCGAGATACTTAAGAACCCTTACAGGCAAGGCTACCTGTTCAGCTCCAAAGCCTTCGTAATAATGAAACCTGCCTTTCATGGCGACTATCTTTTTCTTTCCAAAATCGCCGTAAATCAGTTTCCCGTCATGACCTTCAACAGTAGATACAGGAAAGTTTGGAATATCTTTGTAATCAATCTCGATACGATTTTTGATATTTGCAGTCAGCCCTCCAAGGCCAGTGCCCAGAATAATACCAACATCAGGATTATTAATTCCCTTAGATCTCAGAAACTCTGTTGTTTCGTTTATTTTTTCTAACATAGTCAATTATCAGATTATCAAATTCATCCTTGTCTTCATTCAGGAAGTGTATTCCGATTGGTATATAGTAAAACAAGGATTTCAATGGTTCTGCAATATTAGTAAATTCCCTTAATCTGACCGCATCCTTTTCAGTGGTAAAAAGGTATTTAGATTTTGATTTAAGTTCATCAAAAGCATCGGATATCTTTTGAATGTCCTTTTCCTTAAAATTGTAATGGTCGGGGAATGATATATGAATTATTTCCTCATATGATTTTTGAATAAACTCCTTAAGCGGAAGAGGATTGGCAATGCCCGTTATCAATACAATTCCGGTATCTGAAGTATTCGACAAATCCAATTCAGTGTAAGGAATGTTCTTTCCCCCGAAAACCCTTACTGGATTTTTGTAAGCAAATGTTGTAAAATAGAGGTTTTGATAAGGAGATTTATCGACTTCTTTAACAATAATCCTGCGTTGTATGGGAGAGATGTTCTCAGGTGATTTAGTTATAAGAATTATGTCAGCACGCCTCATATTGCCTTTATCCTCCCTGAGGTTACCATATGGCATCATATGGTCATTTATAATAAGACGGTCAAAGTCGGATAGAAGTATTGAGAAGCCGGGAGTTATTCTTCTGTGCTGAAAAGCATCATCAAGAATAATTACTTCAGTTTCAGGACTCTCTTCCAGGATTCTTTGTACTCCATTTACCCTGTTTCTGTCGACAGTAACAAGCACATCAGGAAATTTTCTGCTGATCTGCATCGGTTCATCACCAATTTCACTCACAGTAGATGACGGGGTAGCAATCCTGAAGCCATTAGATTTTCTTTTATATCCCCTGCTAAGAGTGGCAACCTTGAAATTTTCCTTTAACAACCCTGCAATGTATTCGGTGTGAGGCGTTTTTCCTGTACCTCCAACAGTAATATTTCCAACACATATAACAGGCAAATGGAATTCTTTAGTTGGGAGCACCCCGGTATTGTAAAGAAAATTCCGTAACCCGGTTATCATCCCGTAAATCAGAGATAGAGGGTATAGCAGTATATTTCTTTTGTTAATCATAATTATGTTTGGAGTGAGCTAGAGTTTGGAGTGACTATAGTTTATCAAATCTCTAAATATTAAACCCTAACTCTAGTCACTTTAGTCACTTTCTTACCTGATCTCAATGAAATAGGGAAGCCTTGCCTGAATGCCGGAAAGATCCCTGATCTCCTGTATCATATTATAGTATTTGACCGACTCGCCAAGTTCCTTTTTTAAAATACTCATTCGAACCTCACCGCTGAGCTGAGAGATAATTTTCATATAAGGATCCTCAACTGCAGGAAGTTCCCTGATTGAATAGGAATCAAGTCCTGCAAGTTCAGCAGCCCCATTTATTGCATCTTCCAGTCCACCTATTTCATCAACTAGTCCGATCCTCTTTGCACTCTCCCCGCTCCATACTCTTCCTTGTCCAATATTATCGACAGACTGTTCTGTCATCTTTCTTCCTTTTGCCACCTTAAATACAAAATCGCCATAGATCTGTTCGATACTCTGTTGCATCACCTCCTTCTCATAACTGTTCATCGGTCGGTAGATTGAAGGAAATTCTGAATTTTTATTTGTACTTACTATTTCAGTAGTGAGCCCCAGTTTTTGTTCAAGAAGTTTACCTGCATTGGGAAGAAGCCCGAAAACTCCGATTGAGCCAGATATGGTATTCGGACTTGCATAAATTTTTGTTGCAGGGGCTGAGATATAATAGCCACCTGAAGCGGCATAGTTACCCATTGAAATTACAACCGGTTTAACAGTTGCTGCAATTTCAAGCTCGCTCCACATAATATCTGAAGCAATTGCATTTCCTCCCGGGGAGTTAACTCTCAGAACAATAGCTTTTACAGAAGTGTCTTTTCTCTCTCTTCTTATTATGTCGGCATAATTATTTCCACCTATATTGGTTTCGTTTCCTTTGCCCATAACAATTGTTCCCTCGGCATAGATGACAGCTATTTTGCTTTTGCCATATGATGATTTGCCGGCATCAGGTACTTTGCTGTACTTTGTCATCGATATAATATTAAGATCCTTGCTTTTATCTATCCCCGACAACGTTTTAAGATTATTTATAAGTGAATCACGGTATATCAATCCATCAACGAGCTTTGCATTAAATGCACGCTCCGCAATATTCCCAACGATACTGTCGGCCAGCTGATTAAGCCTATCGACCGGAATACCTCTCGATTTTGAAATTGCATCAACAACATTATTCCAGATAGAACCGGCATAGTCTTTTATCTGAGCCTTGTTTTCTTCACTTAATTTATCAAGTAAGAAAGGTTCTACAGCCCCTTTGAATTTTCCGTGACGGGTTACCTGAACTTCAACTCCGATTTTTTCAAGAGCTTTTTTATAAAACATAACCTCACTGCTGAGGCCTTTGAAATCGACCATCGATGAGGGATTTATATAAATCTTATCTGCTGCCGTTGAGAGATAGTAGCACTCCTGCGTGAGTATGTAGTCAGAATATGAAATAACAAATTTACCCGATGCTTTAAATTTGATAAGAGCATTTCGTATTTCCTCGGTCGTTGCCCAGCCTGAAGGCATGAGTCCATTTTCAATCAGAATCCCTTTTATCTTACTGTCTTTTGACGCTTTTTCGATGTTTTGCAGTATTTCATTTAATCCTGAGGATGGGGTAAATGACATATCGAAAGGGTCAAACCCTGCAAATGGATTTTGATTTCCTCTGTCGGGGATTGTTACCCCTGCCTTTAGCACAAGCACTGAATTTTCGCTGACTGCGACAGGTTTGTCGCCTGATGCAACCAGGGCACTAAGGCTTGCAATCATAACAACGAACAAAAGTATAGATGCTAAAATTATACCTGTAATAGTTGCCAGAGTGTACTTCAGAAAATCTTTCATTTTTTAAGTCTTTATAGTAAAATGATTTAAATATATAAAAAACAATAATAATTCGTAAAGGTACGCATCTATTTGATAAATTTGATCTGTGGGAGGACTGACTATGAATAAAGTATTTCTTGGTATCGGTACAAATCTTGGCGACAGGTCAGCCAATCTTCAGGAGGCAATATCGAAGATTAATGAAATCATCGGAAGTGTTTTATCTTCATCTTCGGTTTACGAAACTGAACCATGGGGTTTTCTGGCTGAGGAACAGTTTTATAATATGGTAGCTGAAGTCGAAACGAAATTATCTCCTTCTGGTCTTCTGGGAGCAATTCTGATGATTGAGACGCTACTTGGAAGAGTAAGAACCGGGAAACAATATACTTCAAGAAATATTGATATTGATATTCTGTTTTACAATGATTTGATAATGAATGAAGAAGCACTTAAAATTCCGCATCCCCACCTGCATGAAAGGAAGTTTGTTCTTGTGCCGTTGTGCGAAATAGCTCCCCAATTGGTACATCCGGTTATAAATAAAACTATTGCAGAACTACTCGGATTATGCGATGATAAGTGTAATATAAGAAAGATCTGACCGCAGGACTGCAAGACCGCAAGACCTCAGACTTCTTAAAGCAACCCGTTATCCGCAAAACTATAGTAATCCTTATCTGATACAATCAAATGATCGAGGAGCTGGATATCCATCAGGTTGCCTGCCTCTTTGATTTTAGAAGTAATTTTTGAATCGGATTCACTTGGATTAAGATTTCCTGATGGGTGGTTATGGCAGACAATAATTCCTGAGGCGAGGTATTCAATAGCTTTTTTCATTACCATTCTGACATCGGTAACTGTACCGCTTATTCCGCCCTGACTAAGTTTCATCCTGTTAATCACTTTGTTTGACCTGTTGAGAAAGAGAATCCAGAACTCCTCATGAGCAAGATCGGAGAGGAGGGGCTGAAAGATATCTGCCACATCTTTCGAACATTTTATCTGAATAACATCAGGAACCTCGGCAAGCTTACGCCTTCGGCCAAGCTCAAGTGCGGCCGCAATTGTAACGGCACGGGCATTGCCTATGCCCCGAAGCTTTTTGAGATCGCTTATAGTTAGTTTTCCAAGGCTGTTAAGGTTATTATTTACCATCCCCAACAGCTCGCGGCCAAGATCCACAGCCGATTTGTCTTTTGTGCCTGAGCTGATAAGTATTGCAAGTAATTCTGCATCGCTAAGGCCTGCCGTACCATTAATGATAAGCTTTTCTCTGGGCCTGTCCTCGACAGCCCATTCAGTAATTTTAAGAGACATGAAGCACGAAATTTGAAATGCACATGCAATTTATAAAGAATTGTATTAAACTGCAAAAATGATTTGAAAGGCTCACGACACACGACACACGGCAATCGACACACGACTCACGACTCACGACTCATGACAAAAACTCCCCCTTGCGTCTTGCGTCTTGTGTTGTGCGTCTTTTAAATAAAAAAGGCCGTACCTATAGATACAGCCTCCTGAAATATTATAAAGGATATTATAAGCCGTTTACGTGCTTAACAAGTGATGACTTCAGGTTGGAAGCCTTTTTCTTGTGAATAATATTCTTCTTTGCAAGCTTATCGAGCATAGAGGTTAACTTAGGAAGCAGAACTGAGGCTTCTTCCTTATTGGTTGTACCACGAAGTGTCTTAAGGGCATTACGGGTTGTTTTTGCGTAATACTTATTGCTCTCTTTCTTAACTTCTGTCTGCCTGATCCTTTTTTCTGACGACTTATGATTTGCCATGCTTCTGTATGAATTATCTTCAAAATACTAAAAAAATTGTAGTCCATAGGGGAATCGAACCCCTGTTACCAGGATGAAAACCTGACGTCCTAACCACTAGACGAATGGACCGTGCAAAGAACTTTAA
>JFJP01037062.1_pt1 | contig 51883 bp, 63 predicted proteins | sample 431651 | NCBI WGS metagenome assembly JFJP01 (sample SAMN02602958, study PRJNA72255) | Microbial mat metagenome, whole genome shotgun sequencing project. | biome: fresh water; feature: sink hole; material: water; isolation source: purple microbial (photo- and chemosynthetic) mats found in... | reverse complement strand
CTATGAATTTTGTGGTGTTCAAGATGAGAAACTTACCGTTTCTCATAGGACAAAACAAGTATAGGTTTGTATAACTTAACTTGAACGGTTGGTGTTGGCGTATAGTGTCATCAGCGGGATGGCGCGTGTGCGATATTATTAAACAAAGGAGAATCAGGATGATGACGCTTTTTGTGTGTGCATCTAACAAGTTGCACGAGCATCATGGGGAGACGTATGATGCGGTGGTGGAGGTTTCGTCGGAGCCTACGGTTGAGACAATTGACGTGGATGCCAATCGGATCATGGTTGCAATCATCGGGCTTCACAATGAACAAGCAGGTGCGGCAGACCAGACGGTGAATTGCCTGTTGCATGGCCCAGTTCCGTATGTTGCGATCATCCGAAACCTGCAAATCATAATGAAACAGTCGCATCGGATTGACATTGTCCTGTCGTCGGATAGGCCAATCGAGCCAGAGGTGACGGATCCAGAGACAATCGCTGTCCTGAAAAAGCTGGGTTAATATGAATCCTATGGACGTTCTGAAACTGTCGGACGCTGCCCGCGCAAATCTAGCGTTGGTCAAGAGGCGTAAAAAGTACAAGAAGCATCGTCGTCGGGCAAGGACGAGGGACGAGCTTATCGAGTACTTGCGTAAAAACAACTTCACCAGCAAGTCAATGGTGGAGCGTGGGCGCAAAGTGGGCGATCCTACCTTCTCTGATTACCTCAAGGAGTTCAAGCAGTGGGGGATTGCGAAGGAGGAGGCGTTCGGGCCGTCCAAGCCCCTATGGGAGAGGAGGGCACCCGATGATCCAGCATACATGGTAAAGCTGGTAATCCAATTCGGGCTTTGGACGTTCGCCAAGTATCTTGCGTTCAGGCGTGCTAATCCTGAAATTGCCCCGTCAACACGAATGATTGTCACTCGCTGGGGTAGGTTCTCGGTGCTGAAAGAGACGGCTGCTGCAATGTCGATAGAGGAGTCGATACGCAGGTACATGGTGCTGTGCCAGCGGCTAGGGCGCAAGGTCAGCCAGAAGGAGGCTTTCCTAAACGGGGTGAATCTAACGGGAGAGGTTGAACGCTGTGGTGGTTGGTCATCATTCAAGAAGCTGATCGCAGCACTGGAGGCATTTGATGCGCGGGGAAAGTGAGATCGCAGAGATGTTTGAGAAGCACATGGCAAAGTGCTTGTCAAAGCGGTTCAAGGAGTTCTTGAGCAGGAGTCCAAAAAACTGTACGTACAACCAGAGTATGCGGTTGCGGGAAAAGGGAACCGTGGGGTTCTGCCAATGTGCTGATGTTCTGGAGAAGGCAAGGGGGCAGGTTTTCGTATGCGATACGGATGAAATCGCGGGACGGTGTTCATATTTTAATTGCAAGAACACCCGTGATGGTGTTAAAAAAGAGTTCGAGGAAATCCTAAGATCACCCGAGCGGTGCGGGGAGGAGTATCCTAAGCTGGCTGTCCTTATCTGGGTTCTTATGAAAAACTGCTCTGTTGACCTGTCAATATCCATAAGAAAACACTCCAGCTTGCTGTCCAAGATCAAGGGCCTGTTCAATCGGGGGTGATATGCTTCCAGCGTGGGTCTGTATGTCGGTTCGAGAATCATTCAGGCATGGGGATCGTGGTGCGGTCATGTCTGTCGTCAGCTCCGTTACCAAGGACGTATGGGTTGATCATCGGTTTGTCGGGGATGGGCAACGGGATGGGACGGGGGAGTATTATTTCCTGTTGAAGTGTTCAGGGTGGAATCGTGACATACATTCAAAGATCCTACGGACTGGGGCTGTTGATAGTATCGCATCCGTCGGGGACAAGCCGATGTTCATGGTGGACAAAGAAGTCTCGAACTTTGTGCTGTCCACACTTCCCATTGAGTGCGTGGATATAAACGTCGGGGATGTTGTGGAGAGTACTGAAGGGGCATTCGGCGGGTTGACAGGGGTCGTGACAAAGAAGCGGGAACGGGACTGCGACGTTTTCTTCAGGTTTCATGTCGGGAGTGCAATCGTAAAGGTTGCTTTGTCAAAAGTCATCAGGCAGTATAATGTGTATGAGAAACTAAAGGTCCCTGTGATTGGGTAAGTATGGGCAATGTCGCTGAAAAAATAAGGGTGCGAAAGCATGAGGAGTCGGCAATCCCATACCTTGGCAAAGACGAGATAAGTCTTCTAGGTAATGTTTTCGGGTTTCTGAATAGCAAGGACAAGGACATCCTCTTTCTGATATTTGTTTCAAGGAAGAAGCAGAAGGATGTTCAGACGATTACGGGGCGCAGCCAGCCGTCTTTGTGCTATGACATAAAGAGGATAAGGAAACGGCTGAAGTTCATATTCTATTTACAGCCGATGCTTGATCGGTATGCGGAGTATCTGGCGGGGAGGGAGGCGGGAGATGATCGTTTCACGGAGGACGAGACGGCGGTGATGACGCTGATGCTTTACACCTCCTCCTATACGCTTGCCGCCAAGCTGCTCGGCAAGTCGCAGGTCAACGTCAGGTATGTATTCAGGCGGTGTTTGAAAAAGCTGAAATCACTAAAGATGTGGCCTTTGTACGAACTTTACTCTATAATCTGCGGCAACCTAAACATTGTCCGTCGGGAGTACAAGGGGAACAAGGCGAGGGTGATTGTTAAGAAAACTTGATATTTGCCCGTGTTTGTATGGAGGGTTGTAAAATGAGTGCTGACATATTTGATTCGTTTGACTGGCATAGTTCGATAGGCATTGATCAGGCGTTAAAGGCTCCGAGCAAAGTCGTGAAGATGCCTTGGAACATTCGTGCGTCAACTATGTTCGTGGCAGCGGGTAACGATCTGCTGGTACACAAGACAACCAAGTGCCTGTGGCGGATGTCGCAGGACAAGAAGTCGATTGAGCCTGTGTTTGAAAACGACGTGCTTTCGGCAGAAGATGTCACGGAGGCGATGGAAGGTGGTACGGAATGAATCTTGACTCTGTTCTCGCGGAGCCGCAGCGCGGTATTGTTGATCACGACTGGCTTGTAAAAGGGATTGAGGATGGTGCGGAGGTCGGGTCTAAGAATCCGAACAACATCAAGCCCGAACTGGAGATGGAGTGGGGCGGCGGGTCGGCGGACATCTTTGTGGATGCGCCTGCTGGCGTCGTGAATCGCAACCTTCCCGCAGAGTCGCAGGTGCCCGTAGGGGATCCTATCATCCTGTTTGCGCGGGACTTGATGAATCAGGGACGGACGGCGGCGGAGGTCAAGCGTCGGGTAGCTGTTAAGTATGGCAAGCTGCCTAAGAGCATTCAGGCGTCCGTGGACAAGCAGTTGTCACTAGACGGGCTTGTTGGCCGTGTCGCAGTTGATGCCCGTGGGTACAAGAACTGCAAGGTCGCGATGGCGTCTGCTGCAAAGAGTCCGTATAAACGGTTTGTATCAATGGTCATCGGGTGCCGTTGCGGCGACCCCCTGCATACCCCCACCTCCCGTTTCGCTGCTGTGGAGATTCAGGACGTGGCGTGCGGTATGGATGCTTGCCTTGCAGACGAGTCGTTGTACCAGCAGGGGACGGATTGCCGCTGTCCGAGTACGGCGTTGGAGCTGGTAGGCTCCCGTGGTGACTTGGATGATAAGTGGACAGACGACACCCTGATGAACATGGAGGGGGCGGTCGGGCTTCCAAGCAAGGTGGCGAAAGAGATCAAGAAGGCGAAGTGCAGAAATGCCGCCAAGGTGATGATGGCTTTCCGCTGGCTTGATCGCAAGGCGCAGGTCAAGAAGGCCGTGGATGCGTCCAAGGATGTTGAGCGGATCGCTATCGCCCCGATGAATGTTGAGTTGGAGCAGATGGTTGACAAGTCGCAGGTTCCGATGTCGGTAGGGGTTAGTCGGCCAGACATCACGGTGAATGACCCGAAGGTTGTGCGCAAGACGCTGGACATCCAGACGGTTGAACCTACCCACGTCGCCCCCCTTCCTATCGACGCGGAGGAGGTCGTCCCGAGCCAGATTGATGTCAATCCGTATGGGGAGATGAATGGGGTTGAGTTCGGGACTGCTGATTCCTTTCAGGATATAGACATGACACCCGAGCTTACAGGAGTGTGGAACGGTGTTGACGAGGTTTGCGTGGACGAGGAGGCGGAGCGAGATGGAGAGCTTGATGTTCAACGCGGCGGAGGGATGGAATGGTAACGGATGAGTTTGTCGAGGTTGACAAAGAGGCGTCTGGTTTCTCTGGTTCTATTGCAGTGATTCAGAAGGATACGTCGTTGCCCGTTCCTGTTAGCAGCGTCGTTGAGTTTCGGGAACAGCTTGTAAAGAAATACTACGGGGGTCAGCAGGGGCTTGTATCCGCTTTGCGGAAAGCTGGTGAGACGGGTATCACGGGGCTTCTCACGGGCTTGATTGAGCAGGTCGTCAAGGAAACCGATCACCTGCTGGGGAACGAGCTTGTTGCGACGCACAACGGGGATTTGAGGGATGCGAGTATCATTTCATTCAAGCGGGCGGAGGTTCTGGAAAAGGCGATCAAGGCGGTACAGACAAAGCGGGACATAGAAAAGCAGTCTGGGCTGGACATAGACTCGCCGAACATGGAGATCGTTTTCAGGTATTTCATGGAGAAGGCCAGCGAGTCGCTTATCCTGATGGGGTCTACGGCGGAACAGAAGGACTTGTTCTTCAGGGCCATCGTTGACAAGACTGGGAACTGGAAGAAGGACTTGAAGGAACGGTTGCTGGACGCGGCGAACTCTGTGGGATAATAGGGGCGGTATGGCTGATTCAAACTCGTTGTTTGCTGATATTGCCCGCGACTTCCTGTCAAGCGGGGCGGCAGACGTTGACCCGATAACATTCATCGAGGCTCCGTGGGGGCTACGGGTCAAGCTCAAGCCTGTCCAGAAGTTCTGCGTCAAGTGCGCGTACGGTCTGCCACTTGATCGTGGTTCCAAGACGATCAAGGTTCCAGACGAAACCAATGAGCGGATCTTGTATGAGTTCAACGAGGCGGATTTCCTGAAGTGGTTGTATGCCGAAGGGCGTTGCAACGTGGACGAGACGGATGGCATGCTGTTCCGTGAGTTGGTATGGTCTATCGGTCGTCGGTCGGGCAAGTGCCGGGATAAGGATGATCTGATTGCAACGACGGCTGGGTCGATAACATTCGGTGAGCTTTGTGATCGGTTGGGAAATGGAGAAAAAATAGGAATAGGTACTTACGATCCTGTTACCTTGCGTCGATCTATTTCTGATCAAATAAAAGCGCAGTATAATGGGCGAGTTGAATGTTGTGAGTTGGTAACGAAGCGGGGGATAAGGGAAACCTCATCTTGGAATCATCCTTATCTGGTATGGCGGGATGACATGGATAAGCCTGATTTCGTCGAAATGAAAAACCTGATGGTAGGAGACAAGGTTGCGATTGCGGCTTGTACGGAGTTATTTGGACTGGCTGGAGTCGGAGTGGCAAGAGCGGCGTTGCTGGGACATTTCCAAGGCGATGGAGGGACTACATGTTCTGTTGGATATACTACTGGAAGCGAAGTGATGTTGGGCGATTTGAAGAAACTTATTGCTCTTGAGTTTCCCGGATACGTTGTGAGGAAGAAGGGTCTTAAGTCATTTCGTCTTGGATATGAGGTGCAAAAAGAATCTGGGCGATTCAAACAATATGGGAGCCGGAAAAATGAAGTCAAGGAGTGGCTTCGGAGTGTGGGGTGTTTTGGCAAAAAGGCTGTAATAAAGGAAGTCCCTGATTGTATTTTGAGAGGATCACGGGTCGAGGTTTCTGCTTTTTTGTCTCGTCTTTTTGGATGTGATGGGTGGGCAACCGTGAAAGGGAAAGTTGCGGCGGGACATGGCGGCAGTCCTAGTGCGCATATCGGGTATTGTTCAGCGTCGCGAAAGATGATAGACGGGGTGCGGCATTTGCTTCTTAAGTATGGAATACATTCCATTGTGAATAAAAAGAAAAACACATGTGGGGGTAAGTCATTTGAATCGTGGAGTCTTTGCATTGCACGGGCGGACAGTCTTGAAAAATTTCGGAATGATATTGGTATTCTTTCAAAAGAGAAAGAGGTTGACTTGGTTGTTGAGTCGGCCAGGAGACGGGAGGTGTCTAAAAGTGAATTTGGTTCTGTTCCCAAAGGGATATGGAGATACGTAAAGAAAGTTATGTCGGAAAGAGGATTGTCTGGGGCAGATGTCGTGGGGGAACATGGTGTTGGGGCTAGGGGAAGGTTAAGGTGGAATTATGCTCCAAGCAGGAGAAAGGTACAGTTGTATGGGGAAAAAATATGTGACGATTTCTTGATGAATATGGGAACATCGGATGTTATGTGGGATGAGGTGTCGTCGTTGAATTGCGTGGGAAAGAGACTGACGGTTGACGTGGAGGTTTCGGGCACTCACATTATCGGTGGTGATGTCGTTTCTCACAACTCCACCCTTTCTGCGTGTATGTCGAATTACGAGATGTACAAGCTGATCAAGAAGGGCGACCCGTCTGCTTCTTATGGATTCCCAGCTTTCACCAAGTGCTACATCCTAAACGTCGCCCCAGCGGATGATCAATCAGACACGGTGTTCGGCATGGCAAAGACGCTTGCCATCCAGTGCCCATACCTTCAGGGGCGTGGTGTGCATTCGACGCAAACGTACTTTGACTTCCAGACGGATGCGGATATCGCTCTGGGGCCTAAGGCGATTCCGTCACTGATCATGCTGTCTGGCGGCTGCTCCTCCAACACCCTCCGTGGTAAGAACGCGATTGTCGTAATCATGGACGAGATGGCCTTCTTCATAGACAACACGGGCAGGTTCAGCGGTAAGGAAGTCTATCGTGCGCTAACGCCGTCTGTCGCATCGTTCCAGAATGACGGGAAGGTGATATGCATCTCTTCACCCTATGCAAAGTTCGGGATATTCTACGAGCGGTTCATACAGTCGTTTGACGAAACCGATGTGACCCTCAGCTTCAAGATGTACTCTGCAATGATGAATCCCGATTTGCCGAAGGAGATTCTGGTTGCTGCCAAGCGTCGTGACAGGTCATCTTTCATGTGCGAATACGGGGCGGAGTTCTCCGACTCCGTAAAGGCGTGGGTCGAGGATGAGAACGAGATGAAGAAGTGTATCACCCTACCGTCAGCACCCCGCCGTGGGCAGACTGGCATCGAATACTATGCTGGGATTGACTTGGGTTTCAAGAACGACGGTACAGCCTTGTGTGTTGTCCATAAGGATATGCAAACCAGAAAGGTGTACTTGGACTACTCGAAGGTCTGGTACTCTGGGGCGTCTGATGTCTGGGATTCGGACAGGTCGATCTATGCGGGGTGCGGCAAGTACTCGGACAAGGACTTGTTGTCTATGGCGGATATGATCGGGGAGATCAAGGAAACGCACAAATGGTTCCCGTTCAAGAAGGGGTTGTTTGACCAGCACAACGGGTATGCACTTGCTGAAATGCTTAAAACCTGTGGTCTGGGGATGCTGGAGATGAAGGAGTTCAACGATTTGCTGAACAGTTCCATCTACCAGTTGCTAAAGCGGATGTACGCCGAGGAGCTTCTGGTTCTCTATGATGACCCCGTGCTGATTCCAGAGATATTGTCGCTGGAGGCGGAGATGAAGAACAAGCATCGGGTTCTTGTTCGTGCCCCGCATCGGGCTGGGGCTCACGATGACATAAGCGACGCACTTGCGCGTGCGGTCTGGGCGTGCTATAACGATTCCAAGGATGGTGGGATGAACGTCGTTAGTGGCAGTGCTACGGGCGGGAGGAGCAGCCTTGGGATGCAGACGTCGCTTGGGTTCATGGTGGATAGAATGAAAAGGCATGGGGATCACCCGCGTGGGGCTTACCAGCGTAAGGGCAGCGTGGGTGTTCCTTTAATTAGATTTTGATAAAAGCCTGTATGATATACAGGAGGGATTAAGCGATGGGCGATCAAGTATATCTGATGAAGGGCGGGCTGGTTATTCCCGTGGAGCCAACTGGGGTCGGGTTAGACTCGGGGTGGATGCCGGGGACTTGGGTTAAGTATTCCAATGCCCCGTTGACATTCTCTGGGGCACTTTGCACCGTTGAGGTATCTGATGGCTACGGGCAACTTGCTGGGATGCTGATCAACGGGCCGCAGCACAGTCGTCATGTCGAACGGTTGTCAGACCAGTGGACGACAGACACAAGACAGCGCGATGGCGGGGACAATCGAATGGACATGACGGCGCAGGATTCAACATTGGCATTTGAGTTTGACAGCCTTACCCAGTTGCAGCGGGTCGGTACTCGGGTTGCCTCTATGCTTATTGCTGACGACGTTCTTGCGCGGGTCTATGTTTACGAGGAGGTTGACAGTATCGGAAACCCCCTTGTCTACTCCGCATGCGACTTGCTTTATGTCAGTGACAGGGGGCGGATTACCAAGGAGTTCAAGCCAAACAAGATTCATACAGGGTATGGTGTTATAAGGAATGGTTCGGATGTGGAAGGTAGTTATCTACTGTTCACTTCCGTTAAGGTGTGACATCCTTCCGACGGGAGGGTGATAATATGAAAGGAATAGGGAAACGTGGCAGATAAGAAAGCAACAGCGGGGCTGCTTGAGGGTGTGGCGGCAGCTGAGCGGAAGCTCGCAGATGGCGATAGTGACGGGTTAGAGGACGTGTTCCCAGAGGGGCATCCGCTACGGGTCGAGCTATTAAGGATCAAGGAAGCGATGGGCGGTACGCTGGCCGACCTGCCTGCTGGTCATCCGATTCGGGTTGCCGCAAGGCAGCACGTTGCCTTCAAGAAGGTCAAGGCGGATAAGGAACGTAAGTCCATCAGGAATGAAAGCAGGCAAGCGGAGGATCGGGAGAAAGAGGTCAAGGCGTTCAATGCGTCAGCCTTATCTGTTAATGCTGCTGCTAAAAAGGCAAGTGCTGCCTTGCAGGCGTTGTTCGGGATTCTGCATTCAGGGGAGAAGGACTTGGGTATTTCGCGGGAGGCGACAATGGTTGCTACCCGTTTGTATCGGGGGACTGGTGCGATGATAAAGATGATTGGTGAGTCACGCATCAAGGAGGTTGAATAATGGCTGGGAAAGTTACGGCGGGAATGAAGGTGCCTAAGGTGGCGGTCGGCAAGGCTGATCCGCTGAAGGCTCGTATTGCCAAGAAGGCAGAGGGGGCTGGCGGGTTCGGGTTTGATAGAACCGCAGGTATGCTGCTGGACGATGCGCAGCAGGCCGCCCCATACCAGTCTGGGTACAGGATGGAGGCGTACAGGTCGAGCTACGCCTACGGGCTTGGGGATCGTACGGGGACGTATGACGTTCCGATGTATTTCACAATGATGAACCAGCAGAACGGCGGGCGGTTGTATTGGCCCGTCACGCTGGCAGAGAAATACCAGTGGTACAGATATTTCGCCCGTTGTATCTACCTAAGCGACAACGACCTAGGTCTAGTGACGATGGCTGATGGCACGGTAAAAGACATCCGAGATGTACAGATCGGGGATAGTGTCGTTACGGGACTGGGAACCGTGAGGCTAGTTAAAGATAAGTTTGAGCGTCGATTTGCAGACGACAAGGCTACGACGATCAAAGCGTGGTGCCTACAGAATCATCTTAAAACAACCCACCATCATCCTTACTGGATACTTCGCGGTGAGAAGTTGCGTTATGCGAATGGAGGGCGGTTCAAGAATAACATCCAATTCAATCCTGAATGGGTTCATGCCGAGGATGTCAAGCCGGGGGACTATGTTCTTCTTCCTCCATTGCCGTCGTCTAGGGCGGGGGAGATTACGAACGAACAAGCAAGGGTGATGTGTCGGTATGCGGTGTATGATCGGACTTCGGGGTCTGGATATGACAGTGGCAACAAGCAGATTCATATCTCGATTCCATCGTGGAGTGCGAATGGGCTTGTTTCAGATTCTGTCTTGTGGGATCCAGTTGAAACGAAAGAGTCTGCTCCTGGTGCCTTTTTGATAAATGGCTATGCGGCATTCCAGGTCAAAGAGGTGACGTTCTCGCAAGAAGATGACATCGTTCACAACATAGAGGTTGATGCGGAAGGAGATGAGAAGTCCTATATCTGCAACGGCATGGTGACTCACAACACCGATGCGTATGTCGGTCGCGGGCTTGACTTGCTATCTGACTTGCCGATGTCCAAGTTCACTTTGCACATGCCGAAGATGCAGGACAAGGAGAAGCAGGCGGAGATCAAGGAGTTTTTCGAGAACCAGATGAAGGTGCTTCACATGTTTGACCTTGCCCAGTCTATCCTGATGGAGGCCTCCATGATCGGGAACTGCTTTAAGGGAGACACTCCTATTCTTACTCGTGAAGGTGTTGTTCCTATCAGTGATATAAGAGAAGGAGACATGGTGCTTGACGCTGATGGGAACTTTTCGGAAGTTTCAGGGATTGCACGGCGCAAGGTGTCGGAACGGCTTGTCAGTCTAGGGGTGTCGCGACTTTCTGGTTTGGAGTTCTCGCCAACGAGTGAGCATCCTGTCTTTGTGTTGAGAGACGGTCAAGAGAAGATGGTGAAAGCCGAGGAAGTTCATAGGGGGGACTGGATCGGGATCGGGGGAATAGAAAAGAATGTAGACATAGACAAGATTGATTGGTTTGACGAGGTTCTTCCTTCTTTAAGATCGTTCTATTCGTCTGTTTCGGTTGATGATTCTGGGGTTGTTTGTGAATACGAGACTCCGTCGGGAATAAACGTGTCATCCAAGGAGGTTCGAGAGTCAATTGTTTCGTGGCTTTCGACTCTTAAAGAACCAGTTGTTAAGGAGTGCTCTGAGGTCGCTTTGATGCTCGGGGTCTCAGACGGTGTAAGAGTTAGAAGTGCGGCATATTATCTTAGACAGAAGGGGGTTATAAAAACGGAAAGAACTAGCCTTGGTTATGGCGGTGGAAGTTCTATGCGGTGGTTTCCGACAGACAAAAGAGACGAAGAGTCTGTCGTGGATCGTACCATTCGCATGGAATCGCTTGTTCCGAGGTCTATCCGCATTGATGAAGACTTTTTGTATTATCTTGGGTATTGGCTTGGAGATGGTTGGCTGTGGAAGAATAAGAACAAGTTTTCACGGGAGTTTATCGGGTTGGACATTTGTGTTTCTCCGTTGGTCCCAGAGTTTTTCAACCGAATAAACGACATTGCTGTTTCGTTGTTTGGAGACGAGGCGGTGTCTAGTGAAAAGGTGATTTACGATCACATGGATCATGTCGTTGTTAGAGACCCTGTATTTGCTTCGTGGTGGAATATAAACTTCGGATCCGAGTGTGGTAGTAAGAAAATCCCTGGTTGGGTAATGGAGTTGCCGAAAGAAAAATTAGTGTGGTTGCTTCGTGGGCTTATCGACAGTGACGGATGTGTATCTGAAAAAGAGTCTGGACTAACCGTGGGAATAGCGGGGACGAACAAGGAGCTAATGATTCAACTTTTTCACATTTCAATAAAATGTGGATTCCCAATGACATTCAGTGCAAGTAAGAGGATGGTGGATACATCTATCGGAGACCAACGTGTTGTTGGTAATAAAATATGTTTTAACGTCAATATCGGAACTCGTGGTTTTGTTGAATCGTTGATTCATGGGTGCCTTAAAGAAAAAGAGGCAACGTGGAGCGAAGTCGTAGAAGTTAATCCGACGTTCAAACAGGTTGATGGCAAGTTTTACTATAGGGTTGACGAAGTTGATAGACCTTTTTATTCAGGACATGTGTACAACTTCGAGGTAAAAGGCTCTCACACGTACTGCGCTGCTGGTATCCGTACTCATAATTGCTTCCTGTTCCATGAGTGGGATGAGGAAAAGAAGATGTGGAGTAAGGCTATCATGTTGCCGCCCGAGGAGGTGGGGGTATTCCAATACCCATTCTCCGACAAGAAGCGGGTGGAGTACAGGCCGACGCGGTTGATCCAACTGATCAAACAGCAGGCTGGGGCATCCGATGACACGGGCAGCGAGTTGCCTGACGGGTCTTGCGACAGGTCGGATATGAACTCGGAGATCCTCGACAACATACCGCAAGAGCTTGTGGATATGGTGGTCGAGAATGATTGTATCGTTATGGACAGTGATCCTATGACGGGTTCTTTCGTTCATCATTTCGCGAGGCGTAAGAGCCCGTATCTTGATCTGGGCGCGTCGGTGCTGGAGCGGGTGCTGGTTCCGATGTTGCAGAAGGAGCAGTATCGGTATGCGCAGTTGAGTCTGGCAAGCAGGAACATGACGCCCCGAAACGTGATTTCAGCGCCGGGGCTGATGCCGAGCGAGGTCGATGAGCTTCGCACTCAGATAGATATGTCGATGCTGGATCCAGACTACAGCGTTGTCACGAACTACCAGATCGAATGGAATCAGATCGGGGCGCAGGATCGGTTGTTGGATTTGAGTCAGGAGTACGAGCGGATCGAGAATCAGGTGTTTGCCGCCTTGGGGATAACGCGGGAGCTGATGACGGGTGAGGGGAACTTCACGGGCAACAGGATAACCGTTGAGATTATGAACACCACGTTCGTGTTGACCCGAGAGATGCTTCGGAATTACATAGAGGAACAGCTTTTCATTCCGATCTGCGAGGCGCACAAGTGGTACGAGATGGGGGCTAATGGGATAAAGAAGTACCTGCATCCGACGGTCGGTTTCAATCGCATAACGATCCGAGACAATCAGGAGGTCTTTGAGTCCTTGTTCCAGTTGTATCAGAAGGGAAGTATTCCTGTTGATATAATTTATGAATTATTCAACCTTAATGCAGACGAGATAAGCGAGGGACTGAAGAAGGATATGCTTACCGTAAAGGACGCCAACTTCAACAGGCTGCTTGAGGAAATCAGTAGTGAGGTGGGTCGGAATATCGTTGAGAACTCTGACGTTGTTGAACGCATTGCCAAGTACCTAGGTCTGAAATACGCCAAGCCCGACGAGGGGGATGGAGGAATGGGCGGAGGCGGAGGGGACGAGTCTGGGTATGCAGATGGTGGCTCGGGAGAATACCAAGGTGGCGGGGGTGACTGGGGGCTTTCCGAGGAGGCTGATGGAACGATGTCGGGTGATAGCGGTGGGGATAGTCAGATTGAGTCGGCTGCTGCGGCGGCAATAGAGACGTTGGGGGATAACCCTAGCGATGATGAAATTGATACGGCGGCGGAGGTTGCGGCTGAAGCGGTTGGGAGGTTGAGAAAATGATGACAAGGCGTGCGGCGGTTGACGAAAAGCTGAAAGATGAAATCAAGCAGAAGATGCTTGAGGTGTTGCAGTCGGGCGGGGAGTCCGAGGATACGGCTGATCCAGAGCCTAATTCATCTGAGGGAGAATCGTCTGAAACACCCGCTGCGCCCGAGTCTGACGGGAATGAACAACCAGAGGCTGGGGACGAGGAGGCGAAAGGGGATGCTCCGTCTGGGGATAAAGAGGAGATCGACTGGAAGAAGCTAGATGAGGGGGAGGGCGTTATATCCTTGCTCCCACAGGTGACAACCGCTTCCCGTCGCTTCGCAATCGACTTTGACACGAAGAATCAGATAGACACCTATCTGGAAGCACATCCTGATGCTGATAGATCGTTGCATCACGTCAAGGAACAGGATGAGAAGGCTAAGCAGCAGGACGATCAGAAGGATAAGCAGAAGCCTAAGCAGCAGGAAGATCAGAAGAAAAAGCCGTACAAGATTGACCGAGAGGTATCGGTGACGGATCACCCCGCATTCCCCGCTGGTGAGGGGTGGGAGGCGCACAAGCTGCATCCGACGCAGTTGACAAAGAATGTGGTTGTCAGGTTTCCTGATGGAACGGCTGCAAAGGTCAAGGACTTGACGCCAGAGCAGAAGGCAATGGTTGACAAGGCGATTGAGGCGGGGCGTGCGGCGAGTGCTGGGTTGCCTGATTACAACAAGGCGGATCTTGAGACCTTCACGAAGAACGTGGGCCGTAATCTTTCCCGTTATGATAACCCTCAGATCAAGGAGACGAAGTCGGTCAGCAAGGAGCCTGTCAGCAAGGAAAATGCGAAAGCCTTTGCTGGGGAGTTGAAGAAGAACGCAACCAGCGTGATTGACAAGTTTGCAGCATCATTGTCTGATGACGCCCGTCCGAGGGCTGACAAGTTCGTTGAACATTTTGCAAGCGCGGTAGAGGAGGCGGCAAACGACGGGTCGCTTGGAGATGTTTCACAAGAGGATCTGGACGAGTTCTTGCGGGAGGACGTCAAGCGGATGTTGCATCAGGAGGTGGAGCAGAGGCGGCGTCCGATTGGTGATCACGGGGTAAGGCACGTTGCTGGAAACTGCGAGAGTGCGATGCAGATGATGGGTCAGCTTTCCAAGACTGGTTCGCCGATCAATGGTATAGACAAGGTCATGGTCATGTCGGTAATGGCGAATCACGACATTGGTTATACTATGGGGGCTATCGCCACGGATGCAACAAAGGGTAGCGGTCACAAGGATGCGTCTGTCGTGGCAATCGGGGAGGAGACGGATCGGTACGCAAAGCTGTTCGGAAAGGACGGATTCGAGAAGTACAAGAATCTGGTTACCACGCATGACGCGGCGGAGATGGACTGGGACAAGGAACCAGTGGCATCTGCCGTCCGTCTTGCTGATAACACGGCGTTGTTCGGTACTGACAAGGTTCAGGAACTTTTCATCCGCAAGCCTGAAACGATGGAAACGGTTTGTAAGTTGCGGCTGGCTGCGGAGATGGAGCCGCCGAAGCCGAAGGAGCCAGAGCAGGCAAAGTTCGCGAAGCCCGAGGAGTATGAGGCGGCGGTTGCCAAGTTCAAACAGGACAAGGAAAAGTACGAATCACCAGAGGTTCAGGAAAAGGTAAAGAAGTCGAAGCAGATGCAGGACGCGAACAAGAATGCGTTGCACGAGCATATTGACGGGGACAATGACATTGCCGATGTTGACAAGGATCTGTTGCACCGTCAGGTGTCGGATATGATCGAGGGCAAGTTCTCTGTCAGCGCGGACGTTCTTAGTCGGTACAGCGGGCGGCTGAACAGCTTTGAGTTTGACAAGGCCAACAAGATGATGAATGTCAACATGACCTATTCGCCAGATGGGGAGATTGTTGATTCCCTGTTCGGGGACGAGGTTGCAGAGAGGCAGTTCGACAAGTTCACAAAGGATATGAAGGGTAAGCCAGTCAAGGGAAAGACGGGGTCTACGCAGTTCTCCAACAAGGATGGCAAGGCCGTGACGCAGTTGAACATCGATGGGGTAGACAAGTCCCCTGTTGATTCGGCGGCGACGGAGGTTATGAAGTCGTTCCTGAAGAAGACGGGGCGGCATGACCTTCGGGCGGCGGCAAAGGACATTGAGTTGGGAGCACCGGGGGCCGTCGCCAAGGCTCGCCATAGCCTGTCTAGCGTAAAGGAAAAGATGACGGAGCAGGAGTTCCGCGAGCTTATGGACTCCTTTGATCAGGATGCTGGTAACCCGTCGCAGCTTGCATCAAAGTTGAAACAGTGGCCGTTGTTCCAGAGCGAGATGGAGTACCTAACGGGCAAGGCGGCGTCCATGTCGCGTCGTGGAGCGAGGGGGCTACAGGTCAATAGGAAAGACCGAGATCTGATTTCTGACACGGGTGGTACATCAAAGAAGCACACGCATGATGTCGAGCAGCGATCCCCTCGCGAGGATGTCAAGAAGCCGTGGAGGACTAAGACCAAGACGGATGAGCAACGGGATAAAGATATAGATGGAGATCCTGATATGAAACTTTCAAGTATTGATCGAGACCCGATCATAGCGGCGTTGCGGGAGATGGGGGTTGCTGGGTTATGCAAGGTCGCTGGGCCGCAGGACATTCGCTGGCAAGCCGTTTTATTCATAGGTCCGGCGGGGTCCGGAAAATCGTGGCTGCGGTCGAAACGCTACATGAAGTATCTGAACTCCAAGGTGGTTGATCCCGATGAAATAAAGCAAGCGCACCCCGAGTATGATTCCGAGAACCCTGGCAAGTTGCATGATCTGAGCAAGCAGATTTCAGACGCACAGTACAAGCAGATTGTCACGAGCGGAACGGGTGATCCCGTGATTGTTGACGGTACGGGGCGTGACCCCCGCAGTATCATCAGCAAGGCGCAGGTTGCGCGGGCAGAGGGGTATCGGATATTCCTGATCTATGCTTGGGTGCCCGTGGAGGTCAGCCTGTTCCGCAATCGCAACAGGCCGCGTTTTGTTCCAGAGGACTTGATTCTGGAGCAGTCCAAGTCTATCGTCAAGTCGTTCGGGGTGCTGAAGGGGATTGTGGATAAGTACACGGTCATCCCGAATTATTCCAGCGCGGACTTGAGCGAGGCAAAGGCTGATCTTGAAGTCTATCCAGCCCCGCAGGCCAAGCGTCCCCCGAGACCCAGCGACGCCACCTACGGGCTTGCCCGTGCTGCTGCAATGCCGACAAAGCATCGGATGCCCACTGATCGGAACTTGGGGACACGGGTTCATCGGGATAAGAGCAAGTTCCACAAGACGAAGCGTCAGAAGGACAAGGCTGACTTGCGCATGACCCATGAGGGGCGGGCGTTCGAGGCGGGGATCATGGACGTATTGCAGAAGGCAAAGAATCGGTTCACGCCCGACACGCTTGGAAAGATTCTTGAGAAGCTGCAACGGTTCGTGAAGACCAAGAGCCCAGCGGATGATTTGAGCAATGCGGAGGTCAAGTCTATCTACGGGCCGTATGATTATGGTCAGACGCTGCCGATGTCGAAGAAGCGGGACGTGGAGGTCGACTGGTCGAGCCACGCTGAATACCGTAGTGACCTTCGTGGTCTGAACTCCAAGGCAGTGAATGAGTCGGTTAGGGATTGGCTTTCGGAGCGGTTGAAAACGAAGGGGCCTGATTCAAAGCAGGTTCGCATGGATTTGAACCCAGGGACGGCTGTGGTGGATTACGATTTGCGCCAGAATCCCGCTGCTGCTGATTTGATAACGGTGTGGGCTTCCCGTCGTGGATGATGGTGTGTGACTAAAGGAGATAGAAATGAACAAGATCGCGAGTGAGTTGTTGAGGATTGCAAGGAATATGGAGGCGTCGTCTGCGGAGGCCGAGATAGAGCGTCTGATGAAGGCAATTCTTCCTAGCTCCATTTGGAAGGGTCGCGTGATGGCGGTCGGCGGATATGTACGGGATCAACTACTTGGACTGGATGCGAAAGACCTTGATCTAGTCGTGGAGGGGGAGGGAGGAGCAAAGGAGTTCACGCACTGGATCAAGAACCAGTTCGGTAACGAGGTCTCGACTCCACGGCAGCTTGGGGCGGGGTATCCCATCTGGCAGATCACGTTCAAGGAGGACATAGAGTTCGATGGGGAGGTCTACGAGACAAAGGGCGGGGAGCTTGAGGTTTCGGATTCTCAGAAAGAGTCGTTTCCAGACGAGGATAGCAGACAGCGGGTCACGACTCCCGGAAGCATAGCGGACGATGTGGAGCGTCGAGATTTCACCGTCAATATGCTGATGAAGGACTTGTCCAGCGGGGAGCTTGTCGATCTCACGGGAACCAGTGTCTCGGACATCCAGAACGGGATTCTCAGGGGGCATCCGGGGGTGGACTTCAACAAGATTCTTCGCGACGATCCTCTAAGGATGATGCGTCTTATTCGTTTCCAAGCGAAATACGGGTGGAAGGTTCCGTTGTCGGTCCTGAAGATAGTCAAGGCGAACGCTGGTAGGATCGCCATCGTGTCGGCGGAGCGGGTCAGGGAGGAGCTGGTCAAGGTGATGAAGATCGGGAAGCTGGCGCAGGCCGTGCGGGCTATGAGCGTGGTCGGTCTTCTGAAGCATATTCTCCCAGAGGTTGAAGCTCTCAAGGGTGTCGAGCAGACGAACAAAGGCGGATGGCACCAAGAGGGGGACGTATTCAGACACACCTTGATGGTGCTGAAGGGTGCGAAGCCGGGGGTCGAGTCGCAGATGGCGGCGTTGCTTCACGACATCGGCAAACCTGCAACACAGGAACGGTTCGGGGAGTTCGTCAAGTTCATCGGACACGAGGTTGCGGGCGGGGAGATGGCTGAGGCAATGATGCGACGGATGAAGTTTGATAACGCGGCGGTCAGCAAGGTTCGCAAACTGGTGGAAAACCACATGCGCCCACACAGTCTCGGGCGGATGAACGAAGGGGTGTCGGAAAAATCCATACGTAAGTTTGTTAGGGAGGTGGGAGAGGAACTGGTGGATGCTGTTCTGGATCTGGCCGAGGCGGATTCACTCGGGACAATCCCGTCGCACAACGAGATTCCTGATCTGCGGGAACGGATTGAAGATGCGGTCAAGGACGCGCCAGTCGGGGGGAAACCTATTCTTGACGGGCGTGACGTCATGCGTATTCTCGGGGTCAAACCTGGGAAGGACGTCGGGCGGGCTATGGGGATCGTTCAGGACATCATGGATGATGCTGCGGTCAAACGGATCCCGCTGGACAAGGATCTGGCGGAGAGGGAACTTTTGAAACGATGGGAGGCGTGATTATGAACATTGCTAAGGAATTAGTTAGGATTGCCAAGGTGTTGTCTGCTGGTGTTCGCAAGGTTGACGAGAAGGACAATCTTGAGCGGGAGTTCAAGGAGGCGATCAAGGACGGGGATACTGTCCAGTTCGAGTACACGAAGAAGGATGGATCCAAGAGCAAGCGGGAGCTTGTACCGTTGCAGGTATTCCCGATGAAGGGGGAGATGGCGGTCAAGGGGTACGAGGCAAACGACGCCCGCAAGGTCGAGAAGGTGTTTTACCTGAACATGATCGGGGATGTTAAGAAAGAAGAAACGAAGGAGGAGTTGAATAAAAAGCCGACTTCAGAGATTCAGGATATGTATGAGAAGGGTAAGGTGTGGAAATATGATTCTCACACTCCTGTGAAAGAGGTGTGGACAGATAAAAGCAGTAGTAATGCTGGTGTTACTTTTGAGGACTTAGATGAGATAAGAACCCCGATGGTTACATTTATACATCCTCCCACCGGTTGGGGTATCACCAAAGCATATAGCGACGAGGTGGAGGTTGATGTTGATGCCTTTTACAAGGGTGGGGAGATACGCAGAGAGCGAAAGAAGTTCTGGATTTATCAGGAACATGGGTTTTTGACGTCGGGTGGATTTAAGTTGCGACTCTACAAGGGGCAACTTGTTGGTGCTGGATATCCTTACAAAAGTTTCTATATGCTCAGTGCGGCTCAGACCTCCAAGTTCATCTCGGAAGTTGAGTCTGTTTTTGCGGATGCCATTCGGAAGGCTGAAAATGATCTCAGTGACTTAGTTAAATATCTTAACAATGATGTCGGTGATTATCTGAAGACTTTAGATCCAGACCTATTAAATGCTTGGTTGAAGGAAATAAATGGTGAAATAAACCTCCAGCATCAAACCTTTGATAGACGCACTGCGAAACAGAATATATTGGAAAATAGGGTTCGGTTTCCATTTGAGGGTTTTGTTTTTCATATGGACAGAGCACAAAAACTAATGGCTATTGTTCCTGATAAGCTCAAGAAGATGGCGGATTCAATGAGTGATAGTGGTAAATCCAAGTTCTTGAGTGTTTTAGAGGGCGAATCGCCAAGTGCTTACAGTTTGGGTATTGATGGGAAGACGGTGGGGATTCCCGATGCTGATTCAGTTTCTATCAATGAAAAGCCTGATAGTATTGGAGAGTCTTCAAGGGGGTCTATGAGTATTGACGGGAATACTTATTATTTCGGGAAGTCTAAGGTCGTTCCTGATTGGGTGACGCGGGGAACCTAAAGGTGTTCTGGTTTTGACAAAGTAATAATTGGACTACGCTATATGAACAGGCATTATATAGATCGTACGGCTGGCATTCGTGATGACTTTGATCTAAAGTCGCGGTACAGGTACTGGAATACCCGCTTGTTCGGCGGGGAGCTTACTGATGTGCCGCTGGGGTGGACTAGGTCAAAGACAATTGGCGGTCGGGTCGTTGCTCGGGCACTTATTCTTAACCGTGAATTATACAAGCGTACGGGGCAGGCGGACATAACGGTCAGGAAGCTGGAGCTTTCGGATTTTATGAAGATGGATCAGGACAGGGCTGACGCGATTCTTATACACGAGATGATCCATGTGTGGGTGATGACCAAACTGGGGTTGAATGAGAGGCCAGGAGGGCATGGGGCGAACTTCTACGCCAAGCTGCGGGAGATGAAAAGCAAGTCGGGGCTTGACATACCCGTGATCGAGCAGATTGACGTGCTGGAGGTATCTGATGACGTGGAGGCAAAGACTGTCGGGGTCGTCTTGATTCATCACTTCAACGGGAAGAAGTATTGTCAGGTGATAAACAAGAATCAGTTTATTTTTGAAAGAAATGACATAAAACGGCATTTGGATCGGCGGAACTACCCGTGGGCAGCAATGGTTATCTCTATGGATAAGAATCTTCTCAAATACAAACAGCAGCGCAAGTTTGGCAGCTCGTGGTATGTGATCGAGCAGTCGCTTGTCAACAGCATTATGAACGATGGTGGTATTATTGAGGATCGGCTGGCGGAGCCAGATCGCAAGGTTGCGGGAAGGAAGGGTTAGATCATGGACAACAAAAGGGTGGCAGCTATGGCTGATAATGTTGCGATGGGTGTAATGAGTCGGGTTGGAGCGGAGGAAGGGGTTGACGATGAGCCGATGTCGTTGGTCGATCAGGCGATTGACATGATGATTGCAGCCTCCAAGGTGATAGAGGACAACATTGACAAGATCAAGGCGGATAACGTCCCCCAGCAGGCGGGTCTTGATTCGTTCAGGGATGCTTTTGAGAACGGGGTCATGCCGTATCTGGCTGACATGGTAAAGGCGGTCGGTGTGTTCGGAGGGGAGTAGTAGCGATGGCACTTTCATTTCCATACCCGCAGACGATAAGGCCAGCAAGGCGTGCGGGTCAGGGGTGCCTGTCTTGCGTCCACAAGGCTTATTGTACTGCGCTATACTGGATGCGTCGGGGGCCTGCTGGTGTGGCGTTGCGGGAGGAACCGATAACGGACACAAGGATCGGTACGGCGTGCGGGTCATGGTCTGACAATCCCGCCGCCAAGATCACGGGAACACCGACGGCTGATGATCTTGCGAAGAACGAGGAGATGGAAACTCTGGGGATTGCCTCCGAGGCCAATCGGTGCGGGTTGACGGATGAGGCGACGGGTTCATCGAGGAGACCTTGATATGGCTATTGATTTCGCAGAGTTGGTACAGGGCAAGGTAAGCAGGGATGCGTTCATAAGGGAGCAGGAGGCGAAGGCTCCGAGGCGCAAGCCGAAGCGGATTGGCAAGAAACCGACACGGGGAACGCTATGGGCAATCCGAAACAAGCGGCTTACGATTCGGGAGGCTGCGTTGCGGCGGGCGCAGATGATCATACGGTACAAGAAGATTACCACGGGGGAGTTCAAGACATATGTGGTTGCACCATACGAGTGGAAGTACAGGCGTTTGAAGATCGGGCTTCGCAAGGTGCTTTATGCTTACGATATGGTGGATCGGCATATCAAGTCGTTTGTCCAGTCCAACATTCGCAACGTGACAATCAGTGATCGCAAGTTTGCGCCGAAATGGCCGGTGAAAATAGCATAACTTTTTTTTGATATTTATGGTAAGGGTATGGAGGGTGAAATGAGATCGAGACGTTCAAGTTCATTATGGGGTAGTGGAAACGGGGATATGGTTGCCCAATTCAATGTGGGTGATCTGGTTCGTCCTGTCATTGTAAAGGACTCCGCTTTTCACGGGGTCATTCGAGACGTATGCCCTAAAACGAACAAGCTGATGGTTGCTTGGGGCGGCGGGGATATATCCCAGCATGATCCTGAGGAGGTTCAGCTTGTCCTGAACGCCACCGCCTCATCCCGTCGTACCGCGTCAATGCGGGTTGCGGAAGAAGATGTCTTGCCCGAGGTCGATGTCCAAGATGATGCCAGCGAAGATGCTCGAGAGCCCGGATCGGGAGATGACACCGAACAAGTTGACGAGGAGGACGGAATTGACAGTCCCGAGGAGAGCGAGGAACAGACTGATTTCGTTGCCGATCCGATGGAGGATATGCTTAACCAGCAGGTTGCGTTCGAGTTGTACTCGGCGTACATCTACTGGGCGGCGTCTGCTTGGGTTAGCGCAAAGGGTCTTGATGGGTTTGCTGGATGGCTTAATAGTCAGGGCAATGACGAAGTGTTGCACGCCAAGAAGATCATGGACGTTCTTATGGAGACGGGGTCGCAATCGGCGTTTCCTGAAATCCCAGCCCCGACAACGACATGGGAGAGTATGGCGGAGGTCACGCGGGATGTGCTTGATCACGAGATGCAGGTGACGGCTCGCTGGAAAACGATTGATGCTGAAGCGCAGAAGGGCGAGAATGCGGCTGTCAAGACGCTGTCCGCGTGGTTCCTTGCGGAGCAGGTGGAGGAGGAGTCGGGGGCTGCGTCGTTGCACCAGAAGGTTCTGATGGCTGGGGAGGACGGATCGGGTATCCTTGTCATTGACAATGGGCTTGCCAAGACGGCTTCGCGGAAAGTGGCAGGCCAGCAGAAATCCATTATTGTTGACTGGAATGATTCGGGAAGCATTCGGCGGGCGGAGAAGATGAAGGCTACGCTTGAAAATGCTGGATGGAGTCTGGTTCGGACAAGGGCTGGGCTGACAACGTCCACACTGGTTTATGAGAAGGATAGCAAAACGGCATCTGAGGAACAGGCGATTGGTCAGACGGAGCAGTCGGTCGGGGAACCCGAAGCCCGTGGGGTTGAGCAGCCTATCGGTGGTGGGTTTGATGTTATGCAGCAGCTTGTGCAGACCCAGCGTGACACGTTCAAGCCAGAGATGATTAAGCCGACCGTTGCGTCCCGTCGTGGTCGCAAGGCGATGTACTGGTGCGCTCCCGACAGGACGTACAGGATGACAAAGTGTGAGCAGGAAGGCAGTCCTATACAGTGCCCGCAGTGCAAGGCTGAAATGGCTTTGGAATCATTCACGCGGACAGAAAAGATGTATGTATGCCCCGAGTGCAGGTTCAAGGTTCCGACGAGCAAGGTCGTCAAGCAGAGCATCCAGATTGACGTGGACTCGCAGGGTGACATTTCTATGGAGTTCTCGGGGTCGCGTCGTGCTGCTGTTGACGCTGATCCACAACTTGCCGCTGACCTTAAATTGATGAAGATAAGCGACATCGCGGAATTGATCCAGAAGGATCACAGGGCGAATGGCAAACAGGTTAATTTCGGGGCAAAGCCATATCTTAGTGCCATGTACGGAATGGATCATATTGATGATTCATACGGTATGGATAGCGGCTATTCGATTGTGGCTTACCTGCTGTCAAACCTGTCCTCGTGGAAAGGCCCTGTCGCGGTGGCAGTCAAGAAGGAATTGAAGCGGCGGATGAAATAGTGTTTAAGTGCGGGGTGTTCCCGCGAGTGTGGTGATGGATAGATATAGGAGGTGGTATTATGGCTTGGGCTTCTACAAATGATGATTTTATGACTGGGTTTGACGAGGCGACGGGCACGATCAGTGTTCCGCTTACGAGCTTCCAGCAGTTGACTTCTGCCGAGGCGCAGGGTACGGCGGATGCGCGGCCTTGCATCTTTGCGTTCGTTGATCAGTGGTTCAGCGTGTTCAATGCGTTGGCGGCTGCGGACAAGGCGACCAAGATGACGATCACCAAGGCGCAAGCGATGGCAGCGGATGATACGATCAGTCGGACGTATTCGTTCACGTTCAAGCTGGATCCGACGGGGCTTGAAGTCAAGGCGGAGTAGTCTGCGTTTGACGTTGTCGATGTGTTGGTAGGAAAGTGAGGGTAAGATTATGGCTATGGCGAATGCGTATCAGGAAGTGATAGCGGGGCGGGTTCGGGAGGATGAGCAGATTGCGTTCTTTGGCAAGAACAAGATCGCTACCCCAGCGCGTGTGTCGAACTTTGTCAATCTCGGGGGCAAACCGCAGCCGACGATTGAGAAGGACGTCATGCAGCACGTTGGTGTTGGTAAGGCTGGCACGGTTAGCGATAACCTGTCTGCTTACAACCAGAACGCGAATCAGTCGAGCTAGGTCGTGAATCGAGGCTAAGCATAGGGGTGTGGTAAAACACATTCCCTGCGCTTTGTCTCTCTTTATCGGGGCAATCAAATGAACAAGATTTCAAGAGATCTGATTCAGGTGGCCAAAAGCATTGTCGCTGGCGTCAATTACCTAGGCAAGTTGCAAAAGAAGCCTTTGGGGTATAGCGGGGCGTATCGCTTGGACGGACGGGTTGACGGTATTCCCTTGACGGTAGTATGGAATCCGCCAGACAGGGAGTTGAAGACCTATGGGTTCTGGGATGTGAGTGTCGGGTCGTTAGACCATGAGACATCCACGAGCAGGCAGACGACAGCACGCATGGTCAATGATCTTATTTCAGACATGATGGCGGAGGAGAAGACCCGCAATCAAACGGTGTCTGGTGGGGGATTGCTTCCTCTATCGTTCCTGAAAGATGAACTTGATGCTTACGATCATGGTCTTTCCGATTCGGAGATACAGAAGCTGTCAAAGATCGTTTACGACAAGCTGAGCCAAATGACCCCAGAGAAGCGCGAAACGTACAAGCGCGGGGCGCGTTCCGTGATTCTTGACCTTGCTGATTCGGGGGACGAGAACGGGTGGGAGGTTGCGAGACTTGCCCTGACAATCATCTATGCCAAGTCGTTGAACGGTCAGATGGGTTCCCGTAAGGTTGCTGGTCGGTTCAACAAAGTCAATGGTCTGGTGATCGCAAAGGTGGTGCAGGCCGCTACCGATCATGCTGCCGCTTCGGCTGTAATCAAGACCTTGCTGAAAAAGACATTCCCTAGAACCAAGTTCGAGGTCAGGTCTAGTTCTTATTCTGGCGGCAATTCAGTCAGCATCAGGTGGGCTGATGGCCCGACGTCAGAGGCGGTCAACAAGCTGGTTAGCAAGTACCAGTACGGGAGCTTTGACGGGATGCAGGACTTGTATGAATACACGAATCGGGATAATTCCCTTCCGCAGGTCAAGTTCGTCTTGCCGTCAAGGTCAATGACTGATAAGACGAAGGAGTTAATCACGAAGGAGATTTCTGAAAAGTTCGGAATTGACATGAATGACGAGGATGCGGTGTGGAAGGAGTTTCATGCTTGGCCCGACAGTGTGATCGGTAGGGAGTTTGCAGAACGGTCTTTTTAAGGATGGTGTTATGAACAGGATTGCGAAAGAGTTGAAGATGGTCGCGAGTTCGCTTGTCAAGGCCAAGTCGGTCACGGCGTCGGCTGAAATCGACTTTGCCGAGATTCCAGAGGATCGGGTAAAGATGCTGAGGGCTGTGTTCGGGAACCAGAATCCAGTACGCTGTTTCGAGGGGATGAACGGGTATATCGTGGTGTATTCTGGATCACCTGTGACAAGGCTTACCGCGCCTCGTTTGAAAAAGTTGATAAACAATTCATTCTTCAGGTGGCTGGATGGTGGGGATCAAAACGGGATTACAATCGGTTGTTAAGGAGTTGAGAAGATGGACTTGAAAAAGATAGCTGGCATGGTGTTGCGCAAGGCAATGGTTAATCGGGTTTCGATGGAGTTTGACACGGACGAGCAGAGGAAGAAGTATCTGAATGACCACCCTGCTGCTGATAAGTCAAAGCACACCGTCAAGAAGCAGGAGAAACCCCAGCGGGATATGGCCCAGAATCCTTACAACCAGATGCGTGAGCGGGATAACGCCAAGAAGATGAAAGAGATCGGCGACTTCTACGGCAAGGATCCGAAAGACTTGTCGGTTGACGAGATAACGGATTTCAATCAGGGTAATGCGAAAAAGCCCGCTGGTGATTCCAAGCAGAATACCCAGAAAGCGTTGTCAGATGGTCTGTCGAAGTGGGTGGATGACTACAAGGCTGCCCGTAAGTCGAATCCGAGTCTTGCCAAGAAGATCAAGCAGAACATCGACAAGGTGATCAAGGACAAGGGGCTTGATTCTGATACTGTTTATTCCAGTGGCGTTTCCGACCCGCAGGATCATCCCGCGAACAATCATCCGTCAACGGCTGACGCAAGCGGGTTGAGGGAGATGGGGCAGACTACGGCGGGGTTCGAGAAGGCTTTGAAGACCCATGCTAAATCTGATTCTCCAGAAGCGTTGCAGGCGGCTGCGAAGGAGTTTGAATCAGCATCGCGGGAAAGGATCAAGGGTTTGTCGGCCAAGATAATCAGGTTCCTACAGGGACAGGGGTCGTCAGACATAAGCACGAATGAACTTAACAACATGGCGAAAAGCAGCGAGTTGCCAGAGTCGGTGCGTGCGGCGGCGCAGGATCTGTACGACAGCTATTCCGCGACAGCGAATATATTAAGATATTCGCAAGAGGCGCAGGAGGCCAAGAAGCCAGTCAAGGTCAAGACAAAGGTTTCCCCGAAGGCAAAACCTGTTCTGGAAAAGAATGACCTTTACGAGGACGACACCGAGATTGCCGAGATGGCGGTTTTCAAAAAGACTCTTGGAGAACGTGGCAATGGTCGCAATCCCGCGCAATTGAAAGCCGACTTCATCAAGATGATGAATCCAGCAAGCTACGATAGCCCAGAGGCATTCAAGGCAGCGCAGGAGAGGATCAAGAAGATGAGCCCGCAGGATTTTGACATTGTTCTGTCGGCACTATCGGATGACGAGGACGTTAAGACAAGCAGCAGGAAGATTGCGGGAATGAATGATCGGGTTATGATGCGTCGGGTTGCTAGTGAACTGGTTCGGGTTGCCAAGCTGCTGCAAGCGGCCCCGTGGGACTCGATCATCGAGGGGATCCAAGTTAATCGCCTGAACTCGATTCAGGATTCGCTTACATCGTTTGCCCCACGGTTGAAGGTGATGATGGCGAAGCGTGCGGCGGATGACCTTGGCGTTCAGCCCAACGATCTCAAGCGCGAACACTCCTCCTACTACACCTTCCTTGATCATGGCGGCGAGCGGACTGGGGTCAACTCCAACAAGTACCACTACTACGTGATCTTCAGCCGTACCATTGAGAATGGCGAAACGGTCTATTCTTCGTGGAACTGCTCGGGTAAGATCAACAACATCGAGCGGCACTACAACTTGACCCTGAAGGGATTCAAGGTTCCAGAGGTGACGGAGTGGCCGAAGGCTATCAGGGCGATGGAAGCGCACAAGAGTTTGAAGGTTGGCAAGGGCTACGAAGAAGCCAAGTACATTCGTGGCTAAAGACAGGAATCGCAGTTCGCGTTGCAGCGGAGGGATGGCGCGGGGGTAAAACCCCGCGCAGGTTCCCTAGTAAGGGAGATGTCCATGAGTGATCGTAGGTGTACAACGTCGGGGTGTCAGGCAAAGGCGGGTGCGATGAGCGTCAGCTTTGATCTGCCTTATGCTACTGTGCTTGTAAATCCTAGGGACGAGTGGAAGCGGATTGCGTCGGGTGGTAACAGGGTTCGCGTTGCCCGTCGTATTGATACTGACTGGTCTGCATATACGCCAGAGCGGTTTCTATTCACTCATGTTTCCATTGTCAGCTCCGTCGAGGTTGAACCTGATGGACATACGATCAAGGTTGCCTGCAATGATCTCGTGAACAACAACGGCAATGCTTGGTCTAATGATGTTCTGCTTGCTACGTTCAAGACGTTCATCGGCGGGGATAATTTCCTCGAACATGTTCAGATAGAATCGTTATCCAAGGGTAAGATTTTGGATGCAGTTGCAAGACCTATTGTTTATTCTGATGGCAAGGGAAACAAGGCTAATGTTTTCTATGTGGACCTATTGATTGCGACTGATCGCAAGCATAAAGACCTTGTGGCAGATATTGAGTCTGGGGTGACAAACTGCCTGTCAATGGGTTGCCTCTGCGACTGGGTTCAATGTTCTCGGTGCGGAAAGGTGTTCGGGGATAACGAGGTTAGCTGTGACCACATCCAGAATCAATTGCTGAACAAGTACACTGACAAGCAGGGTCAGATTCGGGTGACGTCGGAATTGTGCGGTCGGATGGTCAAGAAGAACGGGGTTATGGTTGCTGATCCGAAGTCGGTTCAATTCATTGAGGCGAGCTGGGTGGAGCGGCCCGCGTTCGAGGGGGCGCAGATAAATCATTACATCTCCGAGGTTCCCGAGCATATAGCACGTGCCGCTTCGTCTATAACGTCCTTGCATGCGTGTGTTGATGATATATTCAAGTTGCGTGTCGCCGACAAGGCGGGGATGATGGTTCTCAAGGTTGCCCGTCGTCAAATGGCCCGTTTAAGTCGGGAGCATCTAATTGGTCGGGTGGCTGCCCAGCAGATTAGATTTTGATTTAATTCGGGTTTAATAATTTTTTTATATTTTCACATTAGACATAGCTATGGGGTGTGTACCCCGAATGGGTTTGTCAATTGACAGAAGGAGTTAGACATGAGTGTTGGAAACATCGGTCGGTTGTCGCGCCGAGTAGCGATGCTGGAAAGCAAGCTGCGGCGTAAGGCTGCGGATGAGGTTGAAGTGGATGCGGTCAAGGATATGGAAGCCCGCATGGCGGAGCTGGAAGATCTTGATTCCGAGGATGAGTTCGGGATTGACGACGTGGAGCTTGCCGAGGACGAAGTCGAGGGCGAGGAAGACATGTTTGATCTCGAAACGCTTGCCTCTGATGATGACGACGAAGACGACGCAGATGACGCCGAAGAGGACGACACTGATGTAGAAGCTGCTGAGGACATTGATCTGGATGGGTTTGACGATGAAGTCGAAGCCAGCGAAGTCGATCCTGACGGCGTGGAGGAGCAGATCTCGCAGGATTCCCTTAGCGAAGTTCTCGGGGTGACTAAGGGTACGCAGTCCAAGACGCATGACTCGATGCTCAGCGTTGGCAAGAAGGCGTATGTGGCGAAGATGCGTGAAGCCTCCGCTCGCCTTGACCGCGTTGCGAGCTATCTCGAAAAGACGGGGCGCGTCAAGCTGGCGTGTCGTATTGATCGCATCGCTGATGCAGTGGATGCCAAAATCAAGCAGGTTCGGTAATCAGTCGAAACAAGACTGGGAAGTGGGAGTTATAAGATGAGCAATAGAGTTCGACTGACGAAACGGGCGGCGGATATGAGCATTCCTTATCCAGGAAATGTCAATCAGCCTGATCGGGTGGATCCCGACATGGAGCAGTATCACACGTTTGAGCAGCAGGTCAATCACGAGTTGCCTGATCTGCGCACCGATTGGAAAGAGAATCCCCGTGATGAAATCGGTTTCGGCGTGCCTGACGCGTCGGTGTTCCCGTTCGGTGTCCGTGTCGCCAAGGGTCGCCCGACGATGGCCAGCGTTCGCGTAGCTGCATCCAAGGCGGTTCGTCTGGCGGTTCTGTTGCTGGGCGAGAAGGTGGACGAGGAAGTGATTGAGGAGCAGGCCAACGACTTTATGGAGTTGGATCGCGAAGCCCTTGATCGTTCGCTTGACCGCTTTGCCAAGACGCAGAAGCTGTATGCCAGCGAGGACGAAGAGGAAGCTGCGCCTGTGACGGAGGAGAAGGAAGCCGCTGTCAAGAACGCGGAAGACGCTCCCGTAGGCCCGAATGACCAGAATGATCGGGCGATGCAGAACTGGCCCGCCGAGGCGCGTGAAGCGTTTCTGGCGATGCAGAAGCAGATGACCGCAATGGCCGCCAAGGTTGCCTCGCTGGTCGCTGCTGATGGCGAAGATGAAAAGACTGATGATGCGGAGGAAACGACCGAGGCTTGCAAGGCGTCGGAAGATGAGACCGTTGAGACGGAATCGGAAGTGACCGCTGCGGATGACGCAGAGGAAACCGACGAGTCGGTGGAGGAGAAGAGTGCCAGTGATTCCGATATCGAGCTGTCTGGCCCGATTGACGACGAGCTGGAACCCGATGCTATCGCTGACGAACAGCTTGAATCCTTGTTCGACGATGAGTCGATCACGGGTGAGGCCGAACTTGACAAAGCTGTCGAGGCGTCGAGCCGTAAAGCTGGTATTAAGAAACTGGGAGGCCAGCCCAAGGTCGCGTCTCGCGGCGGCAAGGTTGACCTCAGTTCGCTCTGGGAATCGGCCCCTGATGTGAACCATCTGTTCTAACTGTTGCCGAACGTGTGGAAGTAGAGAGAAGGAGAAGAGAAAATGGCAATGACGATTCTGATTCGTGGCCAGCTTAATTCGATTCCTGTTCTTTCCAATGATTGCTTTACCAAAGCAAACTATGGAGTGAACACGAACGATACGCTGAGCGTGAACACCCCGCGTGGTGTTCTTGGTGGTTCCGTGGCGGCGGTTGATCCGACCGAAGGTAGTTATGTGGCTGTGCCGTGTGACGCTTCATTGCGTCCGATTGGTCTGTTTGTGAACGACGCCGCTGGTGCTGCGTTCGAGAACAGCCCCGCAGTTGCATCTGGCAAGATCGCTGTGATGAAGGGTATGGCATCGGTTGAAGTGGACGTGTACGAGACCCGTGACGCCGCTGACAGTGCCGATCTGGTCTGGGCTGTTGGCAATCTCGTCTACAGCTCGGCTCAAGGTCTGTTGACGAACGAAGCGTCTTCCGAGACTGCTCCGAAAACTGTTATTGGTGTTGTCACCAAGGCCCCAACAACCGCATCGCCCACTCTGGGTGTTGATATGCGTCTCTGATAGTAATCGGAAGCGAAGAAGGAGAATAAGAACATGAGCAAGATGACTAATGAGACCCGTCAGCAGATCATTTCCCAGCACATCCGCACCGCCGCAGGGCGTCAGCGTTTGGCTGCAAGCATGATTCAGCCGTTGCGCCGTCGGCGTGACTATTCCAGCGTAGGCCGTAAGGCGTTCTTTGTCGAGGCGTTGCCCGATGGAGCCCTGCCGATCTACGATAAGGACCCGAACATCACGGCGTATGTCGTTGGTGAAGAGGGGGAGAACATCGTCGCGGTTGCCAAGCCGAAACGTGTGCTGTTCCCGCTGTTCGAGATCGCCTCGAACCCCGAGATCCAGCTCACCGAGATCAAGCAGCGTCGGTTCGATCTGATCGAACGTGCTGTGGATCTGGGCAAAGCCGAGATTCAGGCGGAAGAGGATCGCAAGACCTTCGCCGTCATGGACGCTCTGGCCGCTGACCCGACCAACCCGAACCCGGTGATTCCCGTCATGGGCAACCTCACGGCTAACGCTCTGGCAGATGCTTTTGCCAACATCGAGCGTACCGACGTGCGTGTCGCCTCTGTGTTCCTGAATGCCAAGGACTATGCCGACCTGCGCAAGTGGGATCGGGATACCCTCGACATCGAGACCCAGGCAGTGCTGCTGAAGACTGGTCTGATGGCAACCATCTGGGGTGCCAAGCTGATCGTGTCGCGTATCGTGCCCGAAGGCACCGTGTACGTTTGCGGCGAGCCCGAGTTCTTCGGTCGCATTCCTGTGCGTACGGAGCTGACCGTGCTGTCTGCTGATGATCCGAAAAACCGTCTGATCGGTTTCTCGATCTTCGAGCAAATCGGCATCGGCGCTTATAATCCCTTCGCACTTCAAGTAATAGAGATAACGCGTCCGTAAGCGTAAATGCCTGTAATGTAGGCGTTTGAGACCCTTGGGAAATAAACCTCCCAAGGGTTTTTTGTTTTTGTTTGCTTTCTTCAAAAGTCTGAAATACTATTCTTGTGTTCTTTGGTTTAGGTTTACTGCTTGTTTGTTTTTCGGAAACATACAAGTTGACAAGCCGATTGTTTTTCGGTTAAATGCAAGTTATACGTTTAACAAGGAGTATTTTATGAAGAAAACGCATAAAGAGCATGATCTGACAAAGGATGTTATTGAGTCGTTGTATGTTGAACAATTATTGTCTGATCGGGAGATTGGGGACATACACGGAATAAGTGATGTCGCGGTATCGTATTATCGTCGAAAATATGGTATTGGAACCATATCGGCAAGGGATCGGATATCGAGGCGGGCCTGTCGTTCTGGGCTGCGTGACATTCGCAGTCTGACCCGTGGTGAGTTTGAAGAGATGTATTGGCAAACGGGAGAAAGCAAACTGGCTAAGATGTTTGGTTGTAGCAGGATGTTGATCAAGACGATTAGGGGTGAGTTCGGGATTCCTGTGGTTGGCAAGTCGGATCGAAATCAGGCAACATACCCATCGTCATTGACTGAAGAACAGAAGGCCGTTTTGTTTGGGTCATTATTGGGAGATGGACATTTAGCGATAAGCGGCGTGGGTACGTCAAGGTATAAGGAGTCGCACTGTTTAGAGCAGCTAGATTATTTGAAATGGAAGCAGGCGGTGTTTTTCCCGTACTCGGGGCGCATTAGGCGAGAGGACAAGCTGCTGGAGGATGGTCGGATTGCTTATGGGCATGTGTTTCATACTTGTTCTCATGGGGTGTTCCAACCATTCAAGGAGATGTTTTACGGGGACGGCGGGAAGCGGTTGCCAGTGGGTTTTGAGATTATGCTAACTCCTATGGCTCTTGCTGTCTGGTACATGGATGACGGGCATTTGTCTGACAGGTGCAAGGATGGGGTGCCTACGATTTCGTCAGGATTCTGTCGGGAGGATATTGATAGGATCAAGCGGTTTATGGATGGTCGAGGATTAGACGTTAAAGTTGCCGAACGGGACGACATATCTATCATTGTGATTGAAAACAAGGGTCTGTTCTTTGAAATGATAAAACCCCATATGCACCCAAGTATGATGTATAAGGTTTCGCCTAGTCTCGGGGGTACCCCGTGCAATCATCAGCGTGTAATGCTTGATGCGTCTCGGGATGTATTGTCTGTAGATTGCGACGTGGACATGTGGGTCGATACGGTGTTTGCGCACTTGCGTCGTGCTGGGTTTTCATTTCCGTATAGCACGGCGGAAGGGGTGTCAAAGGCGGTGCAGTCTGTTGTTGGTTCTAGGCTTGAGTTTGACACGGACATTCCTGCTGGCAATACGGCGGGGTGTGCAGAGTGTCTTTCGTTTTTCAAAGGGTTCTGGTCGGCGAAACGCAAGGGCAAGTTGAGTCCGATAGCGGTGTTCGATGATGATTCGCTGTTGCGTCATGCGATAACAGACTGCATTAAGCATAGGAAGTCGGTGACGGATTCTGCGGTTCGGGCGGAGCTTGCAACATTTGGTGGAGTTCACAATTTCAGGCCAGTTGTTGCGAAGGCTTTAATTGATCGGTATTGTGTTTCTGGGGGACGCGTTTTAGATCCCTGTGCGGGGTGGGGCGGACGATTGTTTGGGTTTTGTTGCTCTGCGGCAAGTGAGTATGTTGGGGTGGAGGTTGAAAAAGAGACAGTTGCAGGGCTTAACAGGCTTGCGGCAAAGGTTGGGAATGGGAAAGAGGTTAAAATAGTCAACACGGCATTCGAGGACTACGAGGTTGGTGGGCTGTTTGATTTCATATTCACGTCTCCCCCTTATTTCGATGCGGAGTGGTATGGGGGCGATGACAGACAAAGCGCGTTTCGCTATAAGGATTACGGGGCGTGGAAGGAGTTGTTTCTGTTTCCGCTGATAGAGAAGGCGATGCGGCACTTGTCTGTTGGGGGGTGTTTTGCACTTAACATTGCCAACGTGGTAGATCACAATATCGCTGATGACGTTAGGATGTATCTTACGGCGGGGCACGGTATTTACAAGGAGCATCGGCTTGTGGCTAGTTCTTTGTTTGGGAGGGGCGAGAAGTGGGAGCCGATTTTTGTTTGTCGCAAGAGTGCTTGATTTCGGGCGAATGCAGGTTATGGGGGAGTATGAATAATCGTGGGTCTAATTACAGCGGGCTTGAGAAGTGTTTTGATGATATGACGCCAGAGTGGATCGTTCCAGTTGGCAGGGTACTGAGGGAACTTGAGGTGGATGGGAAAGACACGGGAAACCTAAAATGGGGATTCAGGGTCAAGTTCAATGGGCGTGTGGTTCACAAGGCGACTCCCGTGGCGGTGAACGGTGGAAACAATCATTGATGGTGATTGAGATTGCTGGTGTATGTTTTTTGATAATCACGTCATAGGCATAGGAGGGTTTTAGAGATGGATATTGGAAATGTTTATAAGCGTGTGGCGATGGCTGAACGTATTGCGCGGCGGGTTCTTTGCGGCGGGGGGAAGTGGGAGCCGCCGAATGAGAACAGGGATACGTGGCGTCGGGAGGTTTCAAAAGGTGAGTACGAGTACAGTGAGGAGAAGCCGAACGAGGACGTCGGGATGGGTGACGACGGATTAAAGCCGCCATCTGGGCAGGCGACTGGCAAAGCGTCAGGGTACAAGTATCACCGTAAGTTGAAACGCGTTGATCTGGAGAATGTGTTGTCAAAGGGTCATTTCTCCATTCTATCCGCAGGTCGTAATCCTAGGGATCCAAAGGAGAAGCAGATGGAGCCTGATGATCCGTTCTTCCACGAGCGGCATTTGCAGTTGCGCGGGGAGTTGGAGAAGCGCAACATCCCGTACACGGAGACGGTGGGGCATTACGGGGGCAAGGAACCGAGCTTTATGATCCTGCATGATGACACCGACTTGACGGAAAAGACGGAAAAGTCAGTCATGGTTCATCACAAGGATGAGGCGACGATGAAGAGTCTGGAGAGTCACCTGAACGATATTGGCACGATGATGAATCAGGACAGTGTGATTCACGGGGCTGCTGGCAAGAACCGTGTGGTGTTCACGGCTGGGGAGTACAAGGGGCAGGAGTGTGGTGGGGCGGGGTGGCAGGAGACGCCCGACGCGGATGACTACTACACTGATATAGACCTTGTTGACAAGCCGCATACCAAGTTCAACTTGAACATCGGGGGGTGCTTCGAGAAGGGGATGCTGTAGGGGTTGCGAAATAGGTTGATGGTGTTATGAGAACATTTTGTTTGAAATCAACCGTGTTGATTAAGAAGTGTTTTCATAGTCTTTGCAAAAACTTGGATGCTATGAATTTTGTGGTGTTCAAGATGAGAAACTTACCGTTTCTCATAGGACAAAACAAGTATAGGTTTGCATAACTTAACTTGAACGGTTGCCTGTAATGGTTGTTGCAAAGCCTCCGTTTGGAATGTAAGTTCTTGGCGGGGGCTTTGGCGTATAATGGGTGGTAGGAACCAAGGAGGGTGGCTATGGGTGATGGATCTGTGGTGTCGGTGTATATGCCTAGGTTGCACAAGCATAATGCGCAGGAGGTGCTTGAGGATGCGGAGGATGGGTTGCGGTGGGCGGAGCGGATGCTGATTGCGATGGCTGCGTCTGGGGGCAAGGGGGAATCGGTGAAGGATGAGTGCTATTGGTATGAGCATGTGGCGAGGGAGGTTCCAAGCCTGCTTGAGTGCTATGCCGACAATGCTGTCAGGCGGTTCGTGGCAAACAACATGATTCAGTTTCCCGATGACTGTCAGGATGAACTTGAAAATGTAGAGGGGTAAGGGTGTGGGTATGGCAAAGATACAGGACGGGTTGAAAGATTTGATCGTGGATATGGCGACGCTGCAAGACAATCCAGCGGTTGTCAAGATTCATTCGGCAAAGAACCTGAATGTGCTGAAGGCGAGCATAGAGAGGTTCGGGCAGGTGAGGCCCGTGATTGTTGACAAGAACAATGTGGTTCGGGTTGGCAATCTGGTGTTCGCTGCGATGAAACGGCTTGGGGCTGACAAGATTGCTGCTGTGTTTCCGAACTGGACGGAGGAACAGTTTCAGGAATACGAGATCATTGACAATCGTTCGTCTGATGCAGACATAGGCAGTGAGTGGAACGAGGACAATGTTCGGGAGATTGTCGGGAGGATTAAGGGGTCGTTTGACTTAGACCTGCTTTGCATCGGGGATACAGAGAAGTCGTCGCTTGCAAAGGCGTTGGGGATGGGGGCATCCAGTGGGGAAAAAGAGAAGAAGGCGGCTGGCAAGAAGGAAAAGCTGGCGCGGTGTCCCCGCTGCGGGCATGACAATCCGTGGCCTACGGGTACGGGTGACGAGGATATGGAGGGGAGGAATGAAAGAGGTTATTGTTGAGAGCTTGCATGGATTCATTGTTCCTATCGACGGGATAACGCTAGACCCGTTAAACTCCAAGATCCATTCTGATACGAATGTTGATATGCTGGTCGGCAGTTTGACTCGGTTCGGTCAGACAAAGCCAGTCGTGCTTGATCGTGACGGTATTTGCAGGGCTGGGCATGGGCTGTTGGAGGCGGCGGGGAAGCTGGGGTGGAAGCGGATTGCCGCGATTCGTCTGGACATAGGGGATGAGGAGGCGATGGCGTACGGGCTGATGGACAACCGTGCGTCTGATGTGGCGTTGGGGTCGGAATGGAACTGGGATGTAATCACGGCGCGTCTTGATGTTATGGACGAGGAGTTCAAGGCGTTGCTGAAGGTGGACTTCGGCAGTATGATCCGTGACGGCCTCGGGGATGTGGGGGACATTTCCGATCTTCTTGCTGACATTGTGAAGGATGAACAGCGGGTCAAGTGTACATGCGGCAAGTGTGGCTTTGTTTTCGGGGTGAAAGGGAAGAGGTGAAAGACATTGCGGTGTATATTCAGGGTGGGTATGCCAAGTCGTCTTATGCTGTTGACAGCTACTGTACGCGGTGGTGGTTCGGGATGGAGTTGGTAAAGCATGTGATTGAGAAGGCTGGGTTTGAGGTCGGGTATGCGGGGATGGAGACGGTATCAGACTACAAGGTTTTGCTGGTTCCGATCACGAGCCAGTGCGATTGGTGGTCTTTTCTGGCAGAGCGGCTGCGGTGGAAGGGTAGGCAGCCTAGGGTGATTGTCGGCGGGCACGGGGTTTGCAACGTGCGGGCGTTGCTTCCGTTCTTTGATGTGGCAGTCTATGGGAGGGCGGAGAACCTGATTGTCCCGTTGATCGAGGCGGAGCTTTCTGGGGGTCGGTTTGAACATGAGTCGATTTGCTACAGTGATTCATTCAGCATGGATCGCAAGTACATCTATGCGCAGGTCGGCCAATCGTATCCAGAGCCGTTCAAGGATGCAAAGGGGAATGAGTGTACGGAGGGGGCGATAGGGTGCCAGCGCAAGTGTTCATTCTGTCATTACACTTGGACAAGGAAATACCTAGGGCAGCGGCAGTCGTCGGGCAAGACTGGGAATAATCCATTTTCGTTAGATCAGGAGTTCACTCTTTTTGACTTTGACTTGAAAAATAGTGATGATTATCCAAGGTATATTAGAAATGTAGGACTGGATGGGGCAAGTGAAAGATTGCGGGTAATGGTTAACAAGCCGATCAGCAATGAGATGTTGTATGATTTTTTGATGGGGCTGACACGAAGCGCAATCAGGCATCCAGTTCGGGTATATAATCTTATCGGGTTGCCAACTGAAACAGATGACGATATTCGAGAACTCTCGGTGATTTGCAAGAAGGCGGCTGTAGATGCTGTTGGGAATGGGTGCCAGAGGACTGATGTCCAATTCCATTTCACCCCCTTCAGGGCAATGCCTGCAACCCCGTCTGGTATATGGAAGATGTCGTATAAAAACCATCGTGATGATGTTGAGAAAATGGGTGGGGCTGTTCGTCAGCATGTTGCTCTTGGGGAACATTTGCGTGTCACGGTCGGTGGGATTGTGGAAAGCCTGTCTGCTATTTTCCTTGAGGCGATAGTCTTGCGTGGCGTGGAAAGTGATTCTGCCAATGTGGAGAAGCTGGCTTTGGCAAAGAAGTTCTGGAGCGAGGGGAACTCGACGAGGCGGCTGGCGGCGTTGGAAACGCTGTTTGACAAGGACAGGCTTTTCAAGCAATACACTTGGGATGACCTGCCAGCACGCAACGTGTGGGGGTATTTGCCAGAGGTGGGGATAAAGAGGTTGTCGGAGCGGGGGCTGGTGAAGTAGAAAATCTGGCGGGGCTGGTGATAGGGAGGAAATGAAATAAGGGGGGTGTGATATGGATTTGCAATTGTTATGTTCTAATGAACCTGGGCGGGAAAGCATCAGCAGGCCGTGGAGTGCGGGGGACTGGACTTTCGCAACGGACGGTCGGATTCTAGTTCGGGTGCCACGCATAAACACGGAGGATAAGTATAAGCCTTTGAAACTTGAATTGTTCAAGTTCGGGCATGATGCTGTTCCCGAGGAGGCTTGGGTCGACGGGGGAGCCAGAGTCAGAGGAAAGAACCATGCGGCAGCAGTATATGCAGCAAGAGGTTGAACGGATCAAGGCGGAGTTGGCTGATATTCAAGGGAGGTGTTGATATGGGACGATTGATTTCAATTCCGAGTGATGGGGAAAGCTATTCAGATCAGAAACTTGTCTGGGTGCATCCAGACGGGTTTGACCTAGAGCCGATCAAGGCGGTCGCGACTACGTTGGGGTTTGACTTTGAAGGCGGGAACCAAGCGTGGCTGCGGGACATGCAGGGCAATGTGGCAACGGCTGAAGCGTTTTTCAACAGGATGCGTGGGGCATTTTCTGATGCGGGGTTTGAACCTGTGGCTCGGGAGGTCAAATCAAAGGTCTGCTTCATGGCCGAGGCTGGTGGGGTGACGTTCGGAGCGCAGGCTTGCGGTGACAAGCTAAACAGTGTGACCGCGATGGTTTCGCTGCCAGTTGCAATCAAATGGGAAACCTTGCCGCCAGTGTATCATGGCGACATTCTGGGATGCCACTTGGATGTTCCCAGCGAGGCGTTTGAAAAAGAGCGGGTGGTTTATGATTTGCAGCAGGGTAGTGATTACTGTTTTACGGCTGTGGAGATTGAGGTTTGCGACATAAAGTACATTTGCCTCTATGGGAATGGGTGGCGGGAAATGCTCGGGTATCCGATAGAGGAGGGGTCGCCTCGGTATCCGCTGATTGGCGGCAAGACGCGGGCCAGATTTATTAAGGCGTTTGAGACAGACAGCGCGGCGGGCGGAGACTTCGGCAGCGTATGGTCGGGTGACTTACGGGACTTCCATAGCTGGGATGTGATTGAGAAGGAGGGGAAGATATGAATATAGAACAGTTGGAAAAGTCTGGGATGATCATGTGTAAGCTGTTGACTGGGTCAAGGGCGTATGGAACGGCAATAGATACGGATAGTTATCATTCTGACTTTGACTATAGGGGCGTGTTTTTGCGTCCGTTGTCTGATCGGATAACGACAAAGCAGTTGCCGACGGAGGTGGGGCAGGAAAGTCCAGAGGACGTCAAGTATTATGAGTTGGAGAAGTTCTTTGCGCTGGCGAAGGATGCCAGCCCGAACATAATCGAACTTATATTCATGCCCGATGATTGCATCAAGAAGACGACGCCCGCTTGGGATCATGTCCTGAAGCACAGGGGCCTGTTCGTTTCCCAGAAGGCTTTCCACACATTTTCAGGGTACGCATTTGCACAAATTAAAAAGATGAGGGGTCAGAACAAGTTTGTGAATAACCCGATGCCAGAGGATAAACCGAAACGGGAGGACTTCTGCTGGATCATCCCAGCGTCACACATGAACAACAAGAAGCAGCCTTGCCGTCCCGTACCGTATCAGGAACTGCTTAGTGGCTGCGAGTATAACAGGCAGGTGTATCGGCTTGATGCCTGCAAGGTGGCTGGGCTGGAACACGGCAAAGACGTCTACAGGCTTTACAGGGATGACGAGAAAACCTCGAAGGGCGTGTTTCGGGACGGGAATCTTGTCTGCGGGAGTATTTCGCTGGAGGATGAGAAGTACTTCATAGGGCTGCTTATCTATGCGGAGGACGCGTACGAGAAGGCAGTGTCACAATGGACGGGGTACTGGGACTGGGTAAAGAATCGGAACCAGAACAGGTGGGTCGATCAGGAGCGAGGCGTGGTGGACTACGACGCTAAAAACGCTTTACACTGCATCAGGCTGTTGATGTCGGGGGAGGCGATCCTGCGCACGGGTGAGCCGATTGTGCGCTTTGCAGGGGCGGAGCTTGACTACCTGATGAACATCCGTGCTGGCAACGTTCCGTATGAAACGCTTATGGCGGACGTGGAACGGCGGATGGCGGAGCTTGAAACGGTCAAGGCGGAATCGAAGCTGCCACGGGATGCGGATGAAAAGGGGATAGAGCAGCTTTTCAGGTCGCTGATATTGCTTGAGTGGTGAGTAGAAACTTTTGACATTCTGGTGATAGGGGGTTGTAAGGAGGTTTGATATGAACCAACGTATTAAAGATTGCAAAGAAGTTTTTGACCACAAGCTGGCCTTCTTGCAGGTTCGCCGCCAGAGCTCCGTCCTGACGGCCAACATCAGCCTGACCCGTGCCCTGATGCACGACACGGTCAAGATGATTATGATTCTGGTTGTCGGCGACAAGATCGCCACCAAACTGCACCGCCGCTTTTCAGGCCACCATCAGGAAGTCCGGATGAGTGACAAGCAGAAATGGGAAGCCTTCTGCGACTGGGAATGCGCCAGATTCACCAAACCGACCAAGCCCCTGAACGGCATCCAGACATGGATCAAATACTACTCCCACGTTGACATGAGCGTTCAGGCCAACAGCTTTTAGGGGGATATGAAGACCTTAATTAGCGTTGACTTTGATTACTTTTGTCCCGAGGATCCAGATTGGGATCTGGGGCATCAGGAGAACGGGTTGCACCTGAGCATGATCTGGAAGACCCGAGGGTTTCTGGAAAGCAAGATGCGATGCGACGGGAGGCAGGTCGGGTTCTGGGATCGTATCGGGGTGGCTGGGTTTCCGAAGGTGTATGTGTCCGAGTCGCACCTGTCGGCGTATCATGTGGCGTTGGAGACAAAGGCGGATCACATCGTCATGTTTGATGCGCACCATGACTGCTGGCCTGTCGGGGCGGGGGCCTGCTACCCGCAGTGCCATAACTGGCTCAAGCTGTGGCTGCGTGGGAGTCGCAGGAGGACGGCGAGGTGGTGCAGGCCAGATCATTCAGCGTTTGGGATGCCTAGGGCCGCTCGGCTGGACCTGTCGGGGTCGCAGGAGGTGCGGGTTGACAGGAACGACGTTGTGGGCATCCATGTGTGCCGTTCGGGCTGCTGGGTGCCTCCGTGGCTTGACAAGGAGTTTATAGGGTTCGTGGAGTCGTTGGGCAGCGGGAAGATTGAGAACAACAACCTGTCCTTTGTCTGGGATGCGATGCAGGAGCGGTGGAACGAGTCGGACTTTCAGGATATGCGGGCAACGTATCTGGCTGAGCGGGAGTTCAACAAGAAGCTGTCGGAGATGCCAGAGAGCATGAGGTCTAGGATGATTAAGATAGAGGTGTCGAGATGATTTACTTTACAGCAGACTGGCATTTTGCATCATAACAACGAACGGATGAAGGTTTACGAGTCCTTGCCGAAGAAGGCTGGAAAGCTGTTTGACAGGGTGTGGCCTGACAGTAGCGACGCCAAGGTTCCGACAGAGGATACACGTCCGTTGAATGCGATTGTTTCGATCATCGGGGACAAGGTTGTGACCTGCGAGGGGCGGGAGCTTCCCGAGGGGCTGGCGCAAGAGGTGATCGTGTATGCCGTCACCAAGTTCTGTTCTGCGGCCCACGCGCTAGGCATCCCGATGGCTGATATGCTTGCGGCTGCGAACAAGTTCAACCTGATGGCTGGGGACAAGGTAAAGATAATGCTTGACGGGATGAAAAACCCGATTGTAGTTTTAGATCCAAAAGCGATTGTTTCGTGTTGACAAGGTCATGCTGCTCGTATAGTGTTACCCCCGATGCTGCATCAGCGATCACAATAAGCACAAGGGTTCTTCGTTATGAGTATATTCAAGCGTCGGGAATCGGGTGTTAGTGCCAAGTGGTATCGTAGCGGTGACAAGGCGCGGTTGCTTGTCAAATCAAAGGCGGTAAGTCACGCCGACGTGCATGAGATGCGAAGCACGATCTCGTCTGCGCTGATGTCCGTAGGGGTTCCGAAGGAGCAGGCAGAGGTGGTTCAGCTCGGGTGGGAAAACAATGCTATGCGTGGGTTTGGGGTTGCGGAGTTGCCGCTGACGGAGAGTACGATTTCTAGGCTTTGTGGGATTTTCAGAGAAATAAAGGGGGTGACTGGTTTCGACGTGGGTCGAGGGTTGGGAGTTGCGTGCCGAGGTTGACCGGTTGGCCTCGTTAATAGCCGGTTACAAGTCAATTGATAACTCAATTGCATTCCCTGGTGCCAGAGCTTTTGCTCTGGCTGCGTAAGCAACCAGCACGAAGGCACCGAGATTGTCTCGGTAGGTGTCAGTAGTGTCGATTACAGAGATTGATGGCGGCTAAGAACGCTGGCTTTGGGTGTTGAAAGAACTCCCTGCTTGTCAGCTAAGAACTGAATAGACGGGTTACATGTCGAGAAACAGTGACTATGCACGTAGACGCTTTCAAGACTGGCTTTCACGGACGCGGGTTCAACTCCCGCCACCTCCGCCATTTTATATATGGGTTTTGATAGGACAGATGGTATAATCAGGCATGACTAAAAATCATGCCTTTTTATTTTTTGATATTTAATCACAATGTGTTAGAGGTTGGTGTTTGAAGTGGGAAACTTGGAGGGTAGGAAATGAGCTATCGCAGTAATTTGACGGACAAGGCGCAGAGCGAGCTGGAGCAGGCTACGTTCGAGGGTGGTATCCCAGTGTTTGCTGATGCGACGACCAAGGTTGTTCGCAAGGGCGCGAATGGGATGGCGGAGCGGGTTTCGTATGATGTGAACATTCGCAAGAACGCGGGCGTCATCATGTCGGCGAATGACAAGCCGAACGTCTTTGAGCAGCCAGGGAAGTAGTTTTTCTGGATTTGGTTTAACGGGTGGGTGTGAAACGTGGAGGGTGCTGAAATGATCAAGATGAATGATAAGATTGCGAGTCAGATGCTGATTCGGGTTGCCAAGACCATTGCTGCGGCTGAGGGCGATGCGGCGGGGGCGGAGATTGATGCTGCGTTTGCCAGCAAGATCAAAGACCTGCGGGCGATGCTTCCCAAGCTGGTGAACAAGAAGTCCAAGACCCTGCGTCAGTTGGGTGTGGAGGGTGTCATCAAGACGAGCGACAAGGTCGAGGCGTTGATTGACGTTCTGTTGAACGCGGCCAAGCAGTAATCGGAAGCAAGCGCGGTGTTGATTGGAAATATCTAAGAACGGGGTGTTATTATGGGATGGGATCTTGTTGACAATTGGCAGTACAGTCGGATGCTTCGGAACATTTCACGCAACGCTCGCTTGACCACATCGGGTGGTGGTGGCGTTATTGCAGCGATAGGACAGTTCTGGAATGCGAATACCAATACTGGAACCAGACCTTGGCTTGCCCCTAAGTTTGCGTCGCTTGCCGTTGCAAGCGGATACAAAGGGTATGTCAGCGATGAACCCTTAAACATCGTCTGGAAGATGCTTGAGGTTATATCCCGTGACATCCGCAAGATTCCGCTTACGGCTGCGGAGAAATTACTTGTACAAGGTCTTGTTGAAAACGTAGGTGATTCAGGCCAGAAGTATCGTCTGGGCATCGGGCCTACCTTCGGCTCGGTTATCGGGAGTGAGTAGTTGGTGGTTTGTCGGTGATGCTATGGCTGGGCGTCCAGCCGTAGCAGTTTCGTTTTGGCTTTTCCACTATGTAGTGGGTAATATGAAAACAAGGAGGACGGGATGAGTGAGAAGTGGCTGGTGGTTCGGCAGGCGGCGTTAGACGGGGTCGGGGTTAATCGGGGGTCGGTGATAGAGGTGAATGATGGCATGGTGCTAATCAACGGGACGGAATACAAAGGGACGATAAAGTACGATCACATGAAGATGGCGAATCGTCGGTATGAGTCCAATCCCATATCGGTTCCTTACGACAAGGAGCTTGCAGAGAAGATCGCTGGGGATATTCAGGCTGCGAGTGCTGCAAAGAAGATTGTGCGGGCAACGGAGAAGATGAAAGTCATCCACTGCGACGAGGATCTGATGGAGCCTGTGGATTGCAAGGATACGCAGATAGGCAAGAACAAGCAGGCGGCTGTGGATCGGGCGCGGGTAGGTAAGAAGGCGGAGGGGCACAAGCTGGAGATCATTCGCGGGGACGAGTCTGTGGAGGAGCGTATCGCGGAGCTTAACAAGAAGAATGATATTGCATCGCTTGCTGAACGGGCTCGGCTCAAGGAGACGAACAAGGCAAAGATGCCGATTGTCCATGATGATAGTCTTGGCATGGCGGTTGGTGAAAAGACGGTATCGCGCAACGCGGGGCAACAGTTCGGGCCGAAGGAGGGGGCTGCGCGGGTCGCATCGGCGGAGAGCTCGAAGCGGAAGCCCGGGCCTAAGCCGGGGAGCAAACGCACCGAGGGTGCTGCTAAACCCGGCCCTAAACCCAAGGCAACTCCCGCTGCTGACAAGGACGCAGAGATCGCTGCGCTGAAAGCTCGCCTCGCTGCGCTTGAGTCGGGGAAGGGGGAGTAGGAGATGTTATTCCCTTTCGTGTGTTCAAAGTGTAAAAAGCATCAGGATCGGATTGCCCCTATCGGCAAGCCCCCTACGGATGTCAAGTGCGAGAACTGTGGCGGTGACTGCAAGCGGGTGTACATGGCGACTGGCATTGTTGTCAGCGGCGTGCGTCGCCCGTCATCGTTCGGGGAGCAGCAGAAGGCGAAGAACGAAGAGGCTGCTTATCGGATGAAGGGGCGCAAAGCCCCAGTTCGTACCGTTGCCTATGATCACGGAGGCGGTGATGTTCGGGAGGTTTAATCACAATGAGTGTCAACACGAATAACGAAATGGTAGTTCCGCTGTATCGCACCTCGGATATCTACTTTTGTGCGTATCTTGTTGCGCTAGATTTTCCGTTGCACGGATCTGAAAGGACAGGTACGGGAAGTTCTGCTCGCGTCGTGTTCGTTCTTCGTGTCGCAGACAGCGACCTGAACAAGGCAAAGGCTCTGTACTTCGGGGGTACTGGTAGCGTCAAGGCTCGCAAGTTCGTTGACAATCTGAAATCATTAAAGGCGATGGTGTACACCTAGCTTAAAGGAATCTCCCTAGCAATAGGGCGGCGACGGGTGGGCTGGGGTGGCGCAGGCTGCTCCAGCCTTCTTTTTCATAAAGTTTGATATTTGATTCATTATTCATAAGGGGTGTTTAATGAAGGTTTCGGCAACATTGATTACGGCTGTTCGGCGGTTGGAGGCCATGCCTCAACTGCGCATGAAGACCGTGATGGGCAAGGCGCAGGAGGCGTTAAGCCATTCGGATGTGGCGACCACGATAGGGTCGTATGTTGATCCCCGCGTTGTTGTCAACTTCCTTGCCAACGGCGGGCTTGATGATTCGCTGGAGGACATTCTGGTTCGGAACAAGAACGTCAAGGTGCTGTTCAACTTCGAGGCGTTCCTTGGGCAGACAAAGGTTGCATCTAACGTGGTTGGGCTGAAGGAGACGGAGCGGGGCGGGGTGTCGGTGCTTGACGTGATGCGTGAGATGGATGATCTGCTAGGGGGTATGGAATGAGCGTTTTCCCAGGCACATACATCAAAACGGCAGTGGCGTCAACGGATCGGTTCAATCACTTGATTGACACCATGATGACCCCGAAGCTGATGTCGTTCAGGCAGATTCGCATCCACGATGAGCTTGCCGAGCTGCGGCCAGACAGGGCGACGTGGAACTGTACCTACATGAACTGGCTGGAGGATGCCCCGCTGGTTGTGCGCAAGAACGGGGCTGTACTGACGAGCGGGCCGCACGCGTCTGACGTGACAGTGATAAGCTATTCCGAGGGTACGTTCTCCGTCGGTACTGTTGACGTCGGGCTGGACGGGAGGCCGAGGGATGTGGTGGAGGCGACCTACTGGTTCGATTACTTCCCTACGCCGATACAGGAGGGGTTCCTGACGGCTGCGTTGTCTATTGTCAACATGACTGCGGTCGGGCCACCCACGGATTACACGATAGACAACTTCCCGCGCAACTGGGAGGGTGTGGTGCTTGATGCGGCTTTTGCGATGTGCATGGAGAAGCTGCTGCTTGACTATGACCTGTGGCGTTATCGTCTTGTGTTTGCCACGGGGCCGCAGGAGGTGTACGAGGGGTCTGGAGGGGATATCGTCAATCAGATTACGACGCTGAAGGAAAATGCTGAAAGCAGGGCGAGGGAGGCGATGCAGAACGAGAAGTTCAAGACGGGCAACTACCTTGCTTATCCTACGGTTGCTTATTATGATGCCATCAGGGGTGTTGGCGGGGCGCGAGGTCGGCACGGCATCCCGTTCCTTAGTGGCAGGTTGAGGGGCTGGAAGCCGACACGTTTTATTTAGTATTCTTGTATAAACTTGTTGCCTGATGGTGATAGGGGGTCAGGAGGGTTAAGATTATGATAGCCAGGGAGATTCTGAAGGTGGCAGCGTTGATCGTCCCAGGGCGTTCGGCGTACGAGCAGAAGATGGGGGACGACGCGGAGCGGGTGGAATACCCAGAGTACGGGATTGTCGCCTTGTACAAGGCGAACGGGTCAAACGGGAAGCCAGTAGGGATGCTGTTCTCGGGCAAGAAGTCAAAGCCCGATTGGTACTATCGGTTTAATGACCGTTCCCGCTTTGATCGGCTCGTGGAGATCGCTGTGGATAATGCCAAGAAGAAGGCGCAGGTTAAGAACGAAAGCAAGCAGACCCGTGTTGACTACAAGCATAGTCTGGTTGTAGGGGACATTCTAGAGTCTAGCTGGGGATATGATCAGACAAACGCGAGCTTTTATCAGGTGCTGGCAGTGACAGACAAGAGCGTTAAGGTTCGCAGCCTAAACAAGAAGGTCGTTAGCGATACTGCGTATGGGGTGGTTCGCGTGGTTCCTATTCCCGACTCTTTCAATCGGCATGAGCAGGCGGTTGTAAAGCGGGTCAGCCCGAGTGGGTCTGTCAAGATTTCAAGCAATGAGTGGGCAAGCAAGTGGGACGGGAATCCAGCGGAGCAGACAGCAAGCGGGTATGGTCATTGATGGGGGTGTTTTTATGAACAAAATTGTGAGTGAGATTATGAAAGTGGCTGGTGCTTTGGAAAGCACATTGGACGGACTTAGCAATGCCAAGGCTCGCAAGGTCGTTTCCGATCTAGTTGGTCGGGTGACGAATGGGCTGTTCCATGACGAGGCGTGGGTTCCTGTCAGCAACATGGTCAAGGCATTCGATTCTATGGGCTGGGACTGGGAGCAGGTCGGGGCGTCGAGGTATTGGGCAAGCGAAGAGTGGCAGCGGATTCTTAAAGAGAACGGCGGCAAAAACTCTCCCAATGATCATAAGGAATGGAAGTATGTCGTTCGGTTCGTGAACGACAAGCAGCGGCCAACGGAGATAAGCGTAATGGTGAGGGCGAATGCGACTGGACGCATCGGCGCGGGACGTGATGTCTGGGAAACATACGACATGGACATGGGCGTGTACTAGGCGGTAAGCTATGAAAAGCGACAAGGGCATAGACGTTGAGGTTGCGAGGATCGGATCGTTGCTGCATCGGGCGGCGACAATGATCGCGGTCAACAAGGCACTGCGTAGTGCTGGCAAGGCGTCTGTGTCTGATGGTCGCTACGAGGCGGTTGCCGTGGGGGAAGATGCTGAAGTCATGGGGCGCAGGATACGTGCGGCGATTCCAGAGGCTACGGTGTCGCGTATCGCCGACAAGGTGATCGGGATCAACATTAGGAGGGGATGATGGCTGACCTATCACCGACAACAGGCGAGAGCTACTATTCAGGGGACTGGGGAGAGCTACGCGACGTGCTGTCTGTTCTGAACATTGATGCTGGCAAGATGGCAAAGATAGACCAGATGATGGTTAATCGGTATCAGGAACGGGTGGATAGGTACATTGACGGGATACTGGGGGAGGTGTATCATACCCCGATCAGGGCGATGAACAAAGTCATGCCTAATGGTCAAACCGTGCGTGTGTTTCCCGGCGACCTGCGGCACGCTGCGCTTTACTGGACGGCGGGGCTGTTGCTGATGAGCGAGTTCCAGCAGTTGTCGCAGAACATGACGGAGCAGATGCAGACGTACATGGAGACGGCCAAGCGTCAGATATTCAGCTTGCGCAAGTTTGACCATCGGATGTATGGTCAGGACATCAAGTCTAATGTCAGTCGCACAATGCCACCAGCTCTTCAACCTGCTGCGTGGCCTGAGCAGGAGATATAGCGCGATGAATGAGAGAGCGTTAGCAATGCGGGTTGCGGGGGAGTGGGCGGCGAAGGAGTCTTTCACGATTGATCGTCCAGATTCCAATGATGCCGACAGGGCTTTGCGCAAGATGATTTCAGAGATGGAGGACTTGCTGGATCGGTACAGGCACAATGAGGGGGTGCAGACGAAGCTGGTAAAGGAGGATCATGCGGATCGGGTCAAGCTGACCGTGGCATTGTCGGAGCATGAGGCGGTGGAGTCGATGATCAGGGAGATGGAGGCGTTGGTCAAGAAGCTGGCGCGGAGGAATAAGCTGGAGGTCGATTATTCAAACCAATCCTAGCAATATCATCAAGACCTTGCTTGCGCTGTTGGAAACGAAATCCCCATTGATCAACAAGGTGCTTCGGGAGTACGAGGAGTCCAAGTGCCTGAACTTATTTGAGGGCATGAGGACAACCTTGCCTTTGTCTGCTTATCCGTCGTTCGAGGTGGAGCCACAGTCGGGATCGAATGAGTGGGCGACGACGCGGGCGCAGCGGCCACGGTACACATTCAGGTGTACGCTTACGGTTCGGAATGACAACGAGAAGTATGGGGCGGAGTATATCTGTACGCTGGCGACAACAATCACGGCGATTATGAACAGTCCCGAGAACCTGCAACTGAAGATATTGAATGAGACGAAGTGGGATGCCTACGGGGGGCAGCATGACACATATATGCTGAACAGCTTTGTTGATGACGTGACCTATGGGGCGGTCAAGGACGGTACGATGCGGGCGGCGGAGTTCAACTGGTATGTGGTGGTGCATGAACCGTTCCCTGATAGCGCATTCAGGATCGGTGATCCCGTGTTGCCGACGGTACTGCGTCCTGTTGTTGTTGCGCCGTGACGGATTATTTGATAATCTTCGCACAGTATAAGGGGTGGTTAAAATGATTTTGGAAGACATGGCTCGGCAGTTAGCCAGAAACATAGGGTATATTCACGGGTGGCTGGCGCAGCCGTACAGGGATCATCGTACGGCGATGCTTGAGCTTGACGTCAATGCGAATGCCCGCAAGGGGCATCAGGCATTCACCAAGATGAAGGCTGGGCTTATCAAGGCACGGGCTGCTTGTGTTGATCTGGAGCGGGAAGCGGCAAAGGTCTCTAAGGAGTTGTATGAGTAGGTCAATGGTAGCGGTGGACGATATTCCTGCTGTATTAGACGCTGACATATTCGGCGACTTTGAGGATATTGTGAGATACCTTGAGGGGGCAAAGCAGGCGACGATCAATGTCTACAGGACGGGGGTCAAGCTGCGCAGTCGGCAGACGGAGCAGGACGAGCGCATATTGAGGCGGAATGCTGGAGACTACGCAGAGGTGGTCGGGATGCACGCAAGCAAGACCCGTGCTGTGGTTGAGGAGATGATAAAGAAATGTGATCTATATTTGGCGGAGGTAAAGCCGTGGCTTTGATTGCTTCAAACGTGTTGTTGAGGATTGCAGACAGGATGGCCTATCAGTTCAAGTTGTTGAAAGACGCGGCGGACGCTGCGAAGCAGCAGTGGAGTGGGTATTATGCAGATGTTGTTACGGGGACAGATGACGCTGATGTCGAGATTCCCTTACTATCTCCTAGTGTTAATCTTGACTCTGATTTTGATGCTGGAAGTATCGCGAAGAATGGGACCTTGATGTCTGGTGTCGTCTGGGGGATGATTGCCCACTTCGCTCGCAAGGATCAGAACGGGGCATCGCTTCAGTCCGGCGGGTGGGATGGGTACCTGCAAGCACATGATGTTCGGGTCAGTTATTATTTTGCGCAGGTTCACAAGGCGATCACGAGTAGGTACATGATGGCACCCAACGTGTTTTCAGAGTCTGCTGATCTGTTCGGGACGGTAGAGGTCGACGCAGGGCTTGTGCTGATGTTCATGGACGGGGTCAACTATGGGGATGGGGACTTGAATACCCCTGCTGACGGTTCACATTATGCGGGGACGCAGTTGCAGATTCGAGTGGACAGTTTCGGGGCTGCGGATCTGTCAATAACGCTACGTGTAAAAAAATTAAATAATACCACACATAGTGTGGATATGGTTATTGCTGGTGGTACGCCTGATGGTAGCCTGATTGACGTGGGGACGGCGAATGACCGTTTCTTAGATTTGATCGGGGTTGAGTACACGGGCGTGGCTGACGGAACGGTTGGAGATGTGTTGACGGTCTGGAATAAGAAGGAAAGACAGATTGTGCTTTAGTGTTGAAGTGGGAGGTGGGCTGATCCCATTCTCTAGTACGGCGGAATAAATAGGAGGTGTTATTATGGGAATGGGGTAGATGTGCCCCATCTCACCTTACCTGATTGACTTGGAAGTCCAGTGATGGATGACAGGGCGGAACCCGAAAGGGACCGTGAACGACTGAGTGGTAGGGGCGAACAGGTTTGAAAAGGCTTTCCCGGTCAAGTAAAATCTATTCGTAAGCGACAGTCTGATCTCCCGTATAATCTTTTGAATTAAGCGGGAGAGGTTGATCCGAAGAGGTTGACCCGCCATTGAAAGATGGTCATTAGGCCGAAAGGCTGAAGTAACAGAGTGATCAAGGCTTCGTGAGAATGTACCAAGATGGGCCTGCTGTGGGGCCGATGCTGATGCTTTGTACGGGATCTAGTGTCAACTTGCAGCTTGAACCGATCTTCTCGAACGCGGTGTGGGGCGCGGGTTGGTATAATGCCGCCGAGTCGGCTCATTATGCGGACAATGCGGTTCGGTATGAGGGTTCTGTTGAAACCGAGTTGCAGCTTGGGGCTGGCGGTTCTATCTGGGATTTCATTGTCAAGTGGTGCATCACGGAGCGGGCGTATGGGCGGTCTTTCGATATCAGCCCTGATGGAGCGCGTGTGTACCAGTACAGGACGAGTGCGGCGTATGGGGTCAACTATGACCTTGAAGGCGCGTGGAATACGAGTCTGGGTCTTTCCACCTCTCAGGACTCGTTCGTCACTGCGTCCCTTGGTCTTGTGGCGATTTACCGTGACGAAGTCAATCCTGCTGGTGGCACGGGTGGGTATGATGCCTACTCGTATATCCGTCAGAAGACGGGTGTGAACGGCGCGGACTGCTCGATCTTCAATACCACCAACCCCCTGAACCCTGGTGGCAACAACGTGGATCCGATTCCTTACTGGAAGACGAACGCCCAGTTGCTCACGGGTACTTGGACAGAGCCGTTCAACGGCGGGGTGGTTCCCCAGACGGGCATGGAGACGGTGGAATGGAATGTCGATGTGACCCAGAACCAGACGATCCTTTACACCTGTAATGGCAATCGTTTGCCGACGGCAGTGCTTATGGGTGCGATGTCCGTGTCTGGGGCTGTCACGCTGTATCATCCAGAGGGCGTGTTCGATCCGATCCTTGGGCCTAACGGCACGGGGTCGCTGCTGAACCCGTATCTGTATGCCGCGAACACTTGGCTGCGCGTGACGATTGCTGGTTCCGCGAACGACGTGTACATCGAGGTTCCCGCTGCGGTTATCGAGTCGGATGACTACGGCGTCAAGGGACAGAATGATGTCACCAACCGTGCGTTCAACCTCAAGGGCATGGGCGGTCGTTGCTACAACAACATCGCACAGCCTCCTTGCTTGATGTCCAGCTCGACTGGTGGATTCGTTGCCCCGTAATCAGGGGTTGCGAAATAGGTTGATGGTGTTATGAGAACATTTTGTTTGAAATCAACCGTGTTGATTAAGAAGTGTTTTCATGGTCTTTGTAAAAACTTGGATGCTATGAATTTTGTGGTGTTCAAGATGAGAAACTTACCGTTTCTCATAGGACAAAACAAGTATAGGTTTGTATAACTTA